>Ga0213835_100219_pt1 | contig 68073 bp, 47 predicted proteins | sample SWPATP01_FD_160576 | JGI IMG/M metagenome (GOLD analysis project Ga0213835, IMG submission 160576) | Coastal seawater microbial communities from Marineland, Florida, United States - SWPA TP0 #1 | ecosystem: Environmental > Aquatic > Marine > Coastal | place: USA: Florida | collected 2016-08-05 | reverse complement strand
GACTGCGACAAATAAGAGTGTTTATGACGAGAGCGAGTTTAAAGACTACGATGTTGTATTTAGCTCCAAAAGTTGAAGTCACAAAGCAGGGAGTTGTTGCCCTGTTCCCGATGTCAAAAGGGGTATCCACATCAGGAGCCGTATGAGGTGAAAGTCTCAAGTACGGTTTGGAATTGGAGTTGGGGAGGGTGACCTCCCTTTCGACCATAACGAACAATGAGACTATGAGAACAAAGAAGCCCACCCAAATTATCCGTACTGACAAGTGGACGTTGAACCCAACAGCAGAACAACGTGTTCTGTTTGGCGAGACGGTGAAAGTCTATCGTCGGTTCTGTCGGTACTTGGTAGGCATTGTTTTCACTCACTGGTCAGAGTTAGGGAGTTTGCCTGGAAATAATGTGATTTCTGCTGTTGAACGACTCATTCATCGAACAGGGAAAAACCCTCATCCCAAGTACGGGCTGATTGATATAACGTTCCACAAATTCCCTAGCTACTATCGCCGTGCTGCCATCATGTTGGCAGTAGGACAAGTTAGTAGCTATATGACTCGGTATCGGGAATGGCAAAGTGGGATGTCTCGGAAGCGCAAAGATGCTAAACCGCCTCAACTCCAGGCAAAAACCGGCTGTTATCCAACGCTCTATAAGGGCGGATGCTATAAGCTACATGGCTATGAGCAGATTGAAATCAAGGTGTTTACGGGATCTGACTGGGTTTGGACAACAGTTCAAATCACGGGACTATGTAACCGCCATGAGATCCCGGACAATAAGCTATTGTCGCCCTCGTTGATTTTCGACGCTCAAACCTGTTATCTATCAGTTCCGTTTCACTGTATGCCAGCGAAGCGGATAGCTGATCAGAATGTAGTCGCGGTTGACTTAGGTATCAACACTACAGCAACTGTGACAGTCGTTACCTTCGACGGTACTGTAATCCATCGTGAATTCATTCACCATGGAAGAGACATAGACCGTCGAGATAAACGGCTCAAGTCCGTTTCTAAGCGGGCATCCAAGACGATGGGCAAGGGGGGAAAGCTCCACAAGGGATTCTGCTCCAACACTTATCGAAAATGCCAGAACATCAACAACCAGATTAGCCACATTGTGTCTAAGCGGATTGTGCAGATAGCGACTAAGTTCAATGCCGCTGCTATTGTCTTTGAGAACCTGAAAGGTTGGAGGGCAAAAGGTGGGCGACGACGCTCCAACCTGCGCCAGCGCTTCCATGGGTGGCTCAAAGCCAAGATCCGGGACTACACAGAGATGAAGTGGCAGGAGTTAGGTGGCGAAGTGATTGATGTTGTTGCCGCCTATACCTCTAAACTGGCTTACGATGGTTCTGGTATTGTTAAGCGCGATGCAAAAAACTACGCGCTGGCAACATTGGCCTCGGGTAAGCGCTATAACTGCGATCTCAATGCTTCTCAGAATATAGCGGCTAGAGGTATTCTTCAGCTCACTCGCCGAAAGGACAGTGAGGACCTATCCAGCCAACGTTCTGGACGCTCGCCCCGAAGCTGGGCTTGCCTGTGTGATCTTTGGACTCTGGATAGTTCAAGATTAGCATAGGACACTCCCACCTGGCTACGCCAGGTGGGAGAGCTTCATGCCGTACTAAGCAAAGCAGTAGCCCTGAATGGAAACGGGACTAATCCTGACGCTAACCCTACGGGGAGAGGGCGGGGCTTCTCGGCCGTTAAATTCAAAAAAGTTCAAATTGTAATGCGCGGAAATGGTGGTCGATGAAACTGTTAATCAGCAATGATGATGGGGTTTTTGCCCTGGGTATTCGTTCCCTAGCTAATAGTTTAGGGGAAGCGGGACATGATGTTACTGTTGTCTGTCCCGATCGCGAACGTTCAGCCACTGGTCACGGATTGACCCTACATCAGCCCATTCGTGCGGAAGAGTGTTCATCAGTCTTTCACCCCACTGTAACCGCCTGGTCTTGTTCAGGAACCCCGGCTGATTGCGTAAAATTGGGGTTGTTTGCTTTACTTGACAGTATGCCAGATATGGTTTTGTCAGGTATCAACCACGGCCCCAACCTAGGAACGGATATCCTGTATTCGGGAACGGTATCAGCCGCCATGGAAGGCTTGATTGAGGGTATCCCTAGTATTGCATTTAGTCTAGCGAGTTATTCGTCTGTTGAATTTGATGTAGCGGCCGGTTTTGCGACCACCCTGGTTAACGCTTTAGAAAATCAGGGATTGTCGGAAGCATTTTTGCTTAATGTTAATATTCCTGCTGTTGGGGAACATGAAATTTCGGGAGTGGCGATCGCCCGCCAAGGTATTCGGCGCTATGTGGATATTTTTGAGAAACGGGTCGATCCGCGTGGCAAAACCTACTACTGGCTTGCCGGAGAACTCCTCGAAGATGTGGAAGAAGTTATCGACCATCAAAATTTAGATGATGCACCCACAGATGTGAGTGCCGTCCGCAGTAACTATATTACCATTACCCCCCTTCAGTACAACCTTACCCAATTTAAAGCCTTAGAACCCCTTGCGGATTTGGTGGCCGCCGTGAGAAACTGGAGACAGCAGACCTAGTTAAATCGGGGTGAAATACCCCTGCCTCAAGGTAGTAGGTTAGGGTACTTCACGAATTCTGTAGGCAGGGTAGGGGCGGGTTCTACAGTCAGTCATCATTCTCACCCGCCCTATTACTGAACCCGCCCCGGGTAGGGTACGTTGCATCGATCAACTTTCGGGAAAACTAGCCAAAGAGCGTATTGGCAACGCACGGGGAAGAGACGATGTTAGCCTGTAGACAGAGTGCTGCCGACAGTTCTGTATCAAGCAGGTTCGGAAGCGCCAACTGCCCCTAGTAGCAGTTATCGGAGATAGAAAAGTCTAGTTGTGGGTTACTTTGCGTAAGTCTTATGTAACGGTAGACTAGAATAGTAGATAGAATGTTAATCATAGCAAGTCGGAGCATGGGGGTTGGTTAAAGCCCAAGGGTTGACACCCCCTGGTGATAAGTTCGTTCACTCACACACAGTCATCTATGAATGCTGATACTTTTAACTCTCATTCAGTTAATTGTCCCATTTGCCACCACACTAGCGTTTTGCCTTCAGTAGGGGTGTTTGGCGGACTGTTTACCTGTCCTAACTGCCATACTCATCTGGTAATTAGCAACAGTGGTCATTATGTGCGAGATCCTTTTTCTTGGCAACATTGGGCGATCGGTAGAATGCTAAGGCGACAGAGTCATCCGTTGGCTAGAATTGGTCGTGATGTTTGTTCAACTAAACCGTTTCCCTTAGTGGCGATCGTTAGTAGTCTGCTACTGTTAAGTTTGGCAGTGGTAGCAACCGATCGCCTAAATTATCACAACCAAATGCTTGACCCTAGTATTACGGAATTGGAACAAGATGCAGCCGATTACCCTTTTCCCTAAACTGGCTTTAATCCTTTGATGGGTTTGGGACTTTCAGAAGGCATAATTAGAGTCCACCCTTCTACAGTCCCCAAAACTCTGGTATCTGGTAGTTGCAGGTTATTGAGGGTTTGCTGATCAACCAGAAAATAGGCTGAGGGTGAATTGTGCCAGTAATGCTGTAGGCTGTCGTTTACTAGAGGCTGTATTCGCCTGGCGCTATAAAAATCTAGGGAAGGTCGCGAGTGGGGGTAAGATGTGTAAATCTTTGCCTCTGCGGGAGTATGTTGTTGGATGAGACTAGCAACGGGTTTGACGGGGTAGGACTCGCCCAATTCCCAAACCCAGTGATGTGAGGAAACAAATAGCAGCAGGGATAGGTACATCCCCCAGCAGAGAATGACTAAAAATTGCCGATCGCATTCGACTAATAATAGGGTGCTAACAGCCATGGTTAATGCTACGGAAGCAAAGGTTAACTGAAGGTTAATGTCTAAAGATTGACTATCAGTTAGGGTTAGCATTCCCCCTAAATATAGGCCTCCTAGCCAAGCTACAAAGGCTAAGAGACTAAATATAGGCCATAGGCTATCGGGACGGGGACAGGGATAATCTGGGGTTAACAATTGGTCTGGGGGGACGCTGGGGGAAGGCTTTGTTTTTCGCCATCTACCAATTTGATGATCTCCTTCTTCCCAAACTAGGGCTAGATAACTTCCTACTGCTAGGGCGAAGGCTGGATAAATGGGCATAATATACCAGGGGAGTTTGGTATTCATCGCAGATACGGCGATTAGATAAACTCCTGTCCACACTAATGTTAACCGCGCCCAACTTAAATTGCGATCGCGCCAAGCTAATCTTAATCCTCCTAACCAGAATAATAGCCAGGGGGCGCTAAATTTAATGATTTCCAGCAAATAATACCAGGGGGGTCCTTTGTGGTTTTCTACGGACTCCCAAATTCTAACTAGGGACTGATCTACTAGGTTGGCGATTATGAAGTCAAAGCCATAATATTGCCATTGGGAAGCATACCAAAACGCTACGGGTACTAAGCCTAGCCCTAAGCCCCACCACAGGAATTTTGAGGTCAACAGTCGGGGGGTATCCCACAGCAAAAATCCGAAGGCGATCGCTCCTAATAATACCCCTAATAGCACTCCTTTGGTGAGACACAATAACCCAAATGCTAACCCAGACCCCAAGGCGTAGCGCAAATCTCGCCGCGCACGCAATACGCAGACCATCATTAGGACTAGAAAAAATAATACCGCCCCATCTAACATGGCTAAACGGCCATGACGGACTATTGGAATTAGGGTTAAATAAACTAAGGCTGAAAAAATCGCCTGGCTGCGACGGTGGAAAATTTCCCGCCCTAAACTGTATAATAAGGGTACGGATGTGGCTGTTAAGAAGGCTCCTGGTAGACGGGCTGTCCATTCGTTTACACCCCCTATCTGGTAAAATAGGGCGATGAACCAATGAATTAGGGGGGGTTTGTTTAAGTAAGGGTCTCCGTTTAGGGTCGGGTGTAACCAGTTAGCATCCCCTGTGATTAACTCCCGCGCTACTTGGGCGACAATTCCTTCGTCCCAGTCTCGGAGGGCAACTCCGCCTAAATCTATGGTAAATAATAGTAAGGCGGCGAGCCATAATCCCCATCCCCATAGGCGATCGGCTTTTTGGTAGGTAGTGAATATTGGGCTTTTTGGTGTTCGGTGTGCGGAAATTCGACGAAACATAGTCCCCCATGCGATCGCTCAGTTTGACGGTATTTGTAGAGTTCTTGCTAGTTGGAAATCTTCCTTAACTAGGTAAGTTGGTGCTAATTTTAACACAGGAACTCAGATATTTGCTCTCCTGGCTGATTCTATCTGATTGGGGAGGCGGCGGGGGGCGATCGCTTGATTAATATATATAGGGTTGAGGAATTGTTGGGAAACTTTCATAGCCGGGAAGAGTCGGGACATGGGTAGTCAGAAAAAAAACCATGGCTTTCAGATGAGAACATTAACTATTGATGATCTCAAAGCCTTTAATGAGTTATTGCGCTATGTGTTTCAAGTTACTAATCATGATTTGCATAAGATTGGTTGGAATGAAGAGGAAATTGAGCGCGAAAAACGACCTATACTAGAGGCTGCTCATGTTTTGGGATGGTTTGATCATGATAAGTTAATCTCCCAAATTGCTATATATCCCATGGAGGTTAATATTCATGGGGTTATTTATAAGATGGGTGGTTTAACTGGGGTGGGAACTTATCCTGAGTATGCACAACATGGTCTGGCTAAGTCTCTGATTATGCAAGGATTACTTGATATGAAAGCTATGGGTCAAACTATTTCTTATTTGTACCCCTATTCTATCCCCTATTATCGAAAAAAGGGTTGGGAAATTATTAATGACCAGATTAAATACACTATTCCTGACCATAAATTACCCCGCATTACTGAGGTTTCTGGTTATGTGCGGCGTGACCAGGCTGAGGGAGATATTATCAAAGCTGTTTATCAAAAATTTGCTGAACAACAGCATGGCGCATTGATTCGTGGTTCCCTAGAATGGCAGGAATATTGGCGGTGGGATCAGGATGATTTGCGTGCTGCTGTATATTATAATCAGAATGATCAACCGGCGGGTTATGTGCTTTATTACATTGCTAATGATATCTTTCAAATTAAGGATATGATTTATATGGATGAAGATGGTCGCCGGGGTCTATGGAACTATATTAGCGCACATCAATCTATGGTGGAAAAGGTTATAGGTTGGCGGTATACTAATGACCCTTTGGCTTTTCTACTGGATGATTCGGAGATTACTGAGGAAATTTCACCTTACTATATGGCGCGCATTATTGATGTGGAAAAGTTCCTCAAGTTCTATCCTTTTCAGCCTCCGGTTAATGCGACTTCTCTCTCTTTCATTGTGCGCGATGATTTGTTGAATGATAATAATGGTGTTTTTACGGTGGAATGGCTGGATGATGGGACGACTAACATTACTCGTAAAAAAAGCTGTCATGAGGCGAGAATGAGTATTCAAACTCTGGTTTCTTTGTTGATGAATTATCGCCGTCCTAGCTATTTCTATAAGGTGGAAAGGTTGCGCGCTGACCCTCAAGTGGTGGATTTGCTGGAAATGATTATCCCTCGTAATGAACCGTTTTTCTCGGATTATTTTTAAGGGGAACTTTATCGGGGTTGATTTTATAGTCAAGTGTATAGGCATAATTCACCCTCCCATCCAATTATAATCAATAAATTTTCAGTTGTCAACCCCCAATTCTGAGAATTTCTGATCAATTGTCATGCTGAGATAGAATGAGATTGAGGATATTTAATTCTGTGGAGGTGAGAAGATAGCGATCGCTAAAAACCTTAGATCGCATTTGTTCAAGACTATAACTTCTAAAGATGACAAAAGGGAATTCTTGATAGCGATCGCCAATAGGTAGGACTTGTTCACATGGATAAAGTACATTAACATATTGACTTAAGATCCGACGGAAACTGTCATTTTCCGTTTCAGGTATTTGGGATTGAAAATAATTGCGGATTTGGTCTCCGACAATAAAGGTAAATAAGGGAATCGCGTAATATTGAAAATCCCAGGAGTTTTGTTGTTCAAGTGTTTGAGTGCGATCGTGGTGTTCTTGGAGTTTATAAATTAAATCGATCGCACCTTTAATACTAGCAGTGAGACTAGGGGGATATTGGGAACTATCACGAATCGCAATCATTTTTTTTAAAAGTTTTTCCTCCTCAGATTGTAAAATTTTAGCCAATCTTATTTGGTAACTTTCTGCTAAATCAGAGCTAATATTAACTAGGATTAAGCTACCACATATATGAGCAAGTTCTGGTGTTTTCAGGTCTAGCAAACCTGTTAAGGGGTCACAATATTTAGCAAACTCAGCATTAAATTCTGGAATAAGTTTTAAATAGGAGATGTTGTCACTCTTGCTGCTAGATTTATAGTCATCACTATTTAGCCAAAACTCACACTGAATCAGCAACTCTTTAAGACCCATATAGACAGCGGTTAAGGTAGTGTTTTGAGGATGTCTTTTAGACTCTTTATATAATTCCTTAATTAAGGTAGATAACTGACCCGTGAAACTTTGACCAGAAGCAGAAACAGATTTTCCTCCAATGGGAATCATCAAAAAGTTACCCCTTCCCACTTGACCATATCCTTGTATTCTGGTCATGATCGCAGTTTTGAGAATAACGAGCAGGTTTAACATACTGATCAGGCTTTCTTGAATGGAGAGATTAGGGTCGCTATCATCTCCGTAGTAAACAGCGCGATCGCATAAGTAAAAAGTCAAAAATTTCTGGTGATCATCAAAAGTCTGCAATTTTCCTTCTTCCCAAAACTGTCCGCGACAGCGATAAATAACTTGGATAATTTCCATTAAGTTAGTTTCCACTTGAAACCGAGGAACTTCCACTAAAATATGAGTAGATTTCGGGAAAGATAAACCCCGACTAGCGGAGGATGTCATAAATACCACCTTAACCTGGTTTTGATATTGATGGATTTCTTGTCTTTCCGTATCGCTGAGGTTAGCGTGAACCTCTAAATAGTCTTGATTTTTGACAAAGGTTTGCTGTTTTTGGATATCTTCAATTAGCCGTTTTAGTCTGATTTTGTCTTGGATATAAACTAAAATCTGACCCGTATTGGGTTCCTGAATTAGTCGATCAATATCGGCGAAAATCTCAGATAATACCGTTTCGGGAAGTTTTTCTTTGGTTTGGGATAGTTGGTCTTGATTAAATTGGACAGATTCAATGAAGGGTTTATAGGTGATGGTCAGACCTTTCGCGGGATAGGAGTTAGCGTTAATAGCGATCGCCGACTTTCTGTTAAATTCAAATTCCTTAGACGAGATAGAATCAAGATCTGGTTGAGATACCCGACGGAAGAAAATTTTATCAGGTTCGGGAGACGTTTCTGATAGGTGTTGTGTAATCACTTCCGAGTCAACAATGGAAGCATCTGCGACAATTACCTTAGTATTGAATCCATATTCAGGATTAGTTAATTCGTATTTTTCAATAATTTTGCGAATCCCGTCTAGAAATTCTACCCCGGTATTATCTCCGGTAATTTCATCAATCATAATAAATATATTTTTGATGCGTTTGGAGAGGGACTGCATTTTTTGACTATCAACTTCATTCTTTTTTTTACTGTAGGCTTTCTGAAAAATTTTCTCGAAGTTTTCTAAGGTATTCTTACCAGTATTAGTCATGCGTAAAGATTGTATACAAGCTGTAGCGACAATAGCGAGAATATGATTATATGAATTATCATTAATTAAATTAGATATGGCTTCACACAGGGTTGATAATACTCCAGGAACCTTATTTTTGGATGGTTTTAGGCGATTATCGGCGAAGCGGTTAACTAATGGAGAACCGTGAGATGAATGCGTATTTTCTATATGGTTAATCGGGAGGAATTTAACTGAGTGAATGTTAAACTCATTTTGATGTTGGGTGGCGAGATAATTAACAGTTAAAGAGGGTGCGTTATTTCGGAGGAGAGCGTAGTTAGTGGTGACACAAAATAGGCGATCGTCGCTAAGATTATCAGTTTCTGAGTTTTTGAATTTTTCGATAATATCTAGGTTGACTTGTTTACGAGGACTGACATAAAAGAATAGAAAACCCTCATCAATATGAGATTTCAAAAAATCCACGATCGCCGTAGTTTTTCCAATTCCAGGATTTCCCGTCAGAAAGATATAAGTATAGTCAGAGTTGAGGGATTTTTGGACAGCTTCCGCGTGGGGTTGTCTCAGGTCTAGGGTACAACTAAAGTCATCAATAATTTCTGTGTGGGGGGGGATGATATTAAGGCGATCGCGACTAATATTAGATAGATTTTCTAGGAAGGATTTACCATTTTTAAAACTTTTGGCGACATTGCGGCGAATTAGATCCATTACCTGTTTTCTAGCTGTGGTAATTTCTGCATCTTTGGATTCATTTTGATAAATATTCGCACAGGTCGCGAGTAAATCCCAATGGTGTGGATTTTGGGGATTTAGGGATAGGTTGCTAAGATTGCGATCGCTATATCCGACTACATTAATCATCGTAGAGTTGTCCGGTTTCACTACTCCGAATTGTTGTAAAAAACCATAAAAGCTATAAGCATAACTAGCAGCTTGAATTAATTTGACGCATTCCTTATCCTGTCGCTTAAATGCGGTAAAGTATCGTTTGAGATCCTCCGAAAATTCCACATCAAGATTTTCGGAGTCTCCCGTATCCAGCCGCAATTTTACGAAAACACTTTTCGATTTCAGATAATTAATCTCTCGTTTGAGTAACCGACGTTGGTTGTCTAGGTTTTTGTCCGTTAAATCAATTAAATCTTCAATAGCTTTTACCGAAAATATTGATAAATCTACCACTAATATTCTCAGCTTATTTCGGTATCTGAGTAACATCAAGGTATCCGCTTTAAAAAACTCACCTTTCCCGCTGTATTTGTCCCAATTTATCTTAGGTTTGGGAGGTGAAAATTCATCTTTTAACTGCGATAACCACTGGTCAATCTGTAGCTGTTTATCTTTGGGATATAGGTTGAGACTGTTATCATCAGAAAAGCTACACTGATTATAAATAATTTCATACTTATGGTGACTTTTATGGTAATCTTTACCCAAGGATTTCAGATATTCCCGAAAAAAGTTTAACCCCGACAACCAACCTTTCTGAATCAAAAATAGTCCCCATTTTTCTAAGTTATTCCTAATGGCTTCTTCGTCGGTTATGTTTTCATCTTTGATGATTTTTCGTAGCATTTCAGGAAATCGCAATTTTTGCAAATCCCGACTATACAAATCACCAAAATTATGGCTAATTTCAGCTTCGGATATGGCTGATAAAATCCCAATATTGAAACCTACCTCAAATAATCTTCCGAAATTTTCTGCGACTTTCATCTGTCAACCTCAATCAATCATTATGGTGATAATTCAACTTATTGATAAATCCGGTTATTGGTGGAGTCCGATTTAGGTCACCGTTGATTCTGGGGATACAAAATCGAGTTAACCTCACTCAAAAAAGCCAAACTATTAAAATCGGTTTTTCCATTCATGTGCTTAAAAAGACATTTTTTGCGTAAAGATTCATCACCAATAACGCGATCGTAGGGATCGAGTTTAATCTGGATATTCTTTCCAACTAATTTTTTTTCAAACCTGTAAAAGTGGAAAAAAGTCAAATATTGCAGAATGTCTTGTTTCAGAAAGTTATCATGAATCAATCCCTCGCGAATATGCTGATCGTCCAGGACTCCTTGATAGATATTTAATAAAGTTGCGTAGGACATCACCCCATTATAAAAGCGATCATCTTCGTTTTTGGTTTTCACAGACACACCATTAAATAGGTTAAAAAATACCACCACGTTTTTACTAGGGTCTTCTACCAAGTTTAATAAGTTAGCAGTATCCTTGAGGCTATAGGAATCCTGGTATAAGGTTTTCTTTTTTCTGACATAATACTTATTAAAGAAAATCGGATATATTTTAATATCTGGTAATCCTGATTGGAGAGATTGAATTAAAGTGGGTGACATAAAATAAAACTCATCTTCATCATTGTCCTCTACTTGGGTGAGGTGTAAATTATCAGTAAATGGCGCTTTGGCTATATACAAAAAGTGACGATATTCTAATCCTGATTGATGGTAAAGATCATATATTAAATCAATTAAAATTGAGGGTTCTGTATATAAATTCCGAGAGAGATAATTTCCCGAAAAGGTTTTTAATAACTGTACGACAATTTGATTATCTGACTGCTTCTTAATTCCGATCGCTTCACCAAATATAGTAGAAATCCGGTCTTGGCGATCGCCTTTAAATAAACCATCACTTTCAGCACTAGAAACCACAATTAAAGCCAATTTATCCAGGGAGAAACTGCGACTATCAGCAGATTGATCTAGGCTAAACTTGCGCGGTAATACCGAATACAACGAACCCAAAGCATTTCCTTTAGCCAACTTGTCGGTCAGTTTTTTAATCCTAAAACCTTGAGAATTGGCGCGATATTTATTATTCAATAAATGACTAATCACTTTCGATAAATTAGCCATAAATTTCTCCGCTTCAAAAGGTTTATCTTCGCTTCCTTCATGAAGTCTAAAAATTGGCAAAAACACCTGTTTCCAATCTTCCAGAATTATCCGCAAACTGATATTAATCAGCAGAGCCATGGTAAACTGATAAATAAAACTCTGTACCGAATTATAATGACCCTGATTTAAGCATTTTTGATCGTAGGGAAAAATAATTCCTGGAATATTAATAAAAATTTCTCCTGTTTTTTGGCGAATTGGGTCACTTTTAGGAAGGAAGAAAACCGGAAGACATTTTTGGATTTTATCAATCCCATGATAGTCGATGGTAAATTCCTGATTTTCTGATGTCTGATAATAGCGGATATCTTCGATTTTCAGATTACCCGGAAGTTGACAAAATATTCCCGTGTCGGGACTAGAATCGCCAATAGTAATGTACTGAAGACACTCTTTGGTATTCCTTTCTACTACCTGATTAAAAAACAAACCATTGCTAATTTTCTCAATATCTGATTCTAATATTCCCTTATAGATACCAATTTTAACCGGAAAATTTTGGGGTGCTAAAATAGCGGATTGTTTAATAAAAGCATGAAGCAGCAATTTGAGGTTCTCAATTTTTTTGATAACGTTGTATTGGTTAAATACTTGAATTATACCTCTCAAACACTTAGACTTTTCATCTTCATCTGTTCCCTGAAAAATCGGCAAAAAATGAGTCTCAAAACTTTCGCGAACATTATAAGTTAGTTCCGATTGTGGATCATAATCTTCTTGGTCAGGATTACTGCGAGTCGCAAACGCAAAATAGTAAATAAAAGCGATTTTTAAGACCTTTTTATAATACTGAGATTCCTGAGAAAATTCTTCTTGCTCAGGATTAATCATCTCAATATAATAGTCGAATGCTGGTTTACCTCCCCTAGCTTGAACCGGGTTGTTAAATTTAAGTTTTAAGCCAAAAGTAAAGGTTCTCTCGCTTCCGTCTGGACTGGTGGTTTCCCCTAAACTCTCGCTAATTATCGGAATAATGGGGAGAGAGTCAAACACCTCTGACCGGGAAAACCAATCGCGATAATTAATGGTTTCTCCACCATAACTAACTAGATAATCTCCATCCTGTTTGTCATGGTCATCAATATAAGCCACCATATCTTTTAGTCGCCGAATTAAATCCTGTAAATAAACTAAATCGGGATGATTATTAGTGGCTAAATTGGCGGCTAAATATTCCAAATAGCAGATTTTAGCGTGTTTTTTGAGTTTCCCTAGGGATTCGCTATCGACTACTTTCTGCAATTTATAAAAATCCGAAGATTTATCATTAGTTAAATTATCTAGGATTTCGAGAGTATCTTCTACATCTTCGGAGGATTCTTGGTCTAGTTTTTCCTCAATATAGTTACTGAGTCCCTGTTTTAAATCTTGGGTAAATTGATTGATATTTCTTACGGAAATTGTCAGTTTATGAAACTTGAGGAGAGAATTACTACCCACATCATTAAGCCGTGTTTCTAACTCTGATGTTCTCACGTTTGGCTTAGTCGGAAAATTATAATATAAACTGAATTTCTGATTATTTATTTCCTGTAAGGTTCGGATAAAGCTATGAGTTAAAGAGTTAATATCTCGGTGATTATTATCTCTGGCTAATTCCTGTAACTTGTCTTGTAATAAATCCCGAATTTGTCTGATTTGTTGGTTAAATATATTTTGAGTATTACTATTAAAATTCACTGTAGCCGATTTACTGATACCCCTGGAACTAATGGGGTTAGCAATATTTTGTTTAATTAGTTGATTGGTAATAGTCTCTAAGTCGATAATGAGATGATTTTTATTTCGAGAAATTTTGAATGGTTGTTGTTGGGGAATTTGCTCGATAATTTTAGTTAATATATCGCTGTAGTCTACGAGTTCTAAGTTGCTGTCAGCTATTCCTAAAATGTTCATGTTGACTCCTGATGATAAATAGCAGCGATCGCCTTAATAATTATGGAGGTGATTAAACCTTAATAATTATGGGGGTGATTAAATAGGTGATGACTCAGACTTGCCTTCACCTATCCTTATATGTAATAATAGACTAGAATGCTTGAATCCACTCTTTCACGTCGTACTCAGTCCAGATCCCATTTTTCCAATAGGGGTCAGCTTCCACCAAGCCGCGAACGATCGCCTCTGATTCAGCCTCATAAATCCCCAGAACTTTAGTTAAATCTTTAGTGGGTCCAATAGTAATTAAAACCCCCGATTCTTTCTGTTCCTTTAAACCCTGTAAATGTTCTGGTCGGTAGGGTTCCCGTTTCGCCAAAACGTCTTCACAGTAGCTACCAAACATGATATATTTTGCCATAACCTTGTCACTTGAGGAAACTAATCACCACCATAGATATTATCACATTATACCACCTCAATGGTAATGGGTGTCTAGGGTCTTTTGAGAAAATTCTCAGAAGTGGTTATCGACAAGGGGAGTCTACCTCCCCCAAAGCAGGGGAGGAGGAGGTAGAAAGGGAGGGAGAAAGGGAGGCTGACTAACTTCTTAAAGTCACCTGAAACTCCTTAGCCAAAGCATCCCTAATTTTTTGCTGTATGGGTTCTATATCCTCATCAGTGAGGGTGCGATCGCCAACCCGATAAACCAAACGAAAAGCCAAACTCCGCTGATTTTCGGGAACATTTTTGCCACGGTATTCGTCGAATAACTCCACCGATTCCAGAATTTTACCACCTGTTTTAATCATCGTTTTTTGCAAATCAGCCACCGACACCGAATCCTCCACAAAAAAGGCGAGGTCGCGGTCACTAGCGGGGAAAGTAGAATAGGACTGAAAAGGTCGCTTTAAGTAATCCTTAGCCGTAATAGCCGCCGTGAGTACCGAGAGACGAAACTCGAATAAATAGACAGCTTCAGGAAGTTCTTTTTCCCGTTGAATTTGGGGGTGTAGTTGACCGAAAATTCCCAGGCGATCGCCATTTAACCATAACGTAGCTGTCCGTCCAGGATGGAGCATTTTAGCATCAGATTCTTGGCGATATTCCACAGACAAAGACAACCGCTCCCATACCGATTCTAACACGCCTTTAGCCTCAAACCAACTCATGGCATTATCCTTCCCACTGTTGACCCAACGACCCTGAGACGGGTCGCCACCAATCACCCCAGCGATCGCATCTTCTTCGTGATAGACCTCTCCATCACGCCGAAAAATCCGGCCAATTTCCAACCCATTTAACGGACCATTACCATTTTCCAGGTTAAACACAAAAGCATCAATTAACCCAGATAACATCTCAGTTCGTAAAGCCGAATACTCCACAAACAGAGGATTAGCAATTACCACCTGATTATCCCCCTGTTGTTTAACTAGGGAATAGTGCATCAACTCCGTCAAACCCGCCGCTCGAAAAGCCGCGCGCAAGTCTCTTTTAGCCGCTTCTTCTGGTGGTAAATAACCGGGGACACTCTGAGTCGGAAGAGTATCAGAAAAGCGGTCATATCCATATAATCGCGCCACCTCTTCAATCAGGTCAATTTCCCTTTCCAAGTCCCGTTGACGATAGGGGGGAACTGTCACCGTCCAGACTACCGATTCCCCCTCTTGGCGGCTAGTACCACATCCCAAAGCATTTAAAATACCTTCAACCTCTGGGGGTTGTAAATAGGACTCAACCTCTGTATCTTCTCCCCGTTTGAGAGGTCCTAAAATAGCATTAAGGCGATCGAGACTCAGGGAAACCTCCTGAGTCATCCGCATTTGGGTAGCACCGCTCGCCGCTTTCTGGACCGTAGCAGTTCCCCCAGCTAGTTCTGAGATTAATAATATAGCACGACGGCAAGCCAGAGCCAGTTCCGCTTGATTTATGCCGCGTTCATAACGGGTAGACGATTCCGTGCGGATACCCTGAACACGCGCCGATCGCCTAATAGCCACCGGAGAAAACACCGCCGCCTCTAGGATTAAATTAGTCGTCCCCTCGTGAACTTCCGTGTCCTCGCCTCCCATAACCCCCGCTAAAGCAACCGGTTGATCATTAGCGGTAATCACCAGATTTTGTTCTTGTAGCTGGCGGGTTTGACCATCAAGGGTTTTAAGAGACTCAGAAGCCTTAGCAAAACGCACCCCGATAGTCAGGTTTTGAGACCCAGTAAGGTTAGTAAGCCGATCGCGATCGAAAGCGTGGAGAGGCTGCCCCCATTCTAGTAAAATGTAGTTGGTGACATCGACCACATTGTTAATGGGACGAATTCCCGCCGCCTGTAGCCGTCGTTTTAGCCAATCAGGAGAGGGGGCAATTTTTACATTGGCGATCGCACCTCCGATATAGGTAGGACAGGCTTGGGACTCCATGAGATCAATTTCCAACCCACCTGCTGGGTCTTGGTCGCCAATTAATACCCCCGCCGCGTCAGGAATTTTCAAACTCCCGCCAGTCAAAGCTGCCACTTCTCTAGCAATTCCCACCATACTCAACCCGTCCGCACGATTAGCAGTAGCTGTGACATCCAGGATCACGTCATCGAGTCCGATTAGGGGTCGGACATCACTTCCCAGCACAGGCTCGTCTAAATCAAAGCTATGGATACCTGGTGATTCTTTTTCTAAACCCAATTCTGATAGGGAACAAATCATTCCCATGGAGGGAACACCCCGCAGCTTAGTTTTTTTGAGCTTCAGGTCAATGGCGGGGAGATAAGTGCCAATAGTCGCTACAGCCACAATCATATCTGCTGCTGCATTAGGAGCCCCACAAACGATATTTAGGCGATCGCTTTGTCCTATGTCTACCTGACAGACTCGCAGTTTATCCGCGTTAGGGTGGGGTGCAATTTCCGCAATTTTCCCTAATACCACACCATCAGCCCAAGTGCGGCGATCTTCGATATCTTCTACTTCAAATCCCGCTACCGTCAGGGTTTCCGCTAATTGTTCGGGACTGATACTGATGTCTACCAGTTCTCGTAACCAGTTTAATGAGATCCGCATATCACTTCAATTTTTTTGTCCGATTCTCCATTCTAAGGAGTCAACTAGCCTAGTGGCGAAACTTTTTTCTGGGGACCTGTTGGCCGATGATCGTAGCAATTACTAGATTTTTGGGATGCGATCGCTGATAATAGTGTTTAATTCCCGTGGTTAGAGGTTCCCTGAGAAAGTTAGGTAATAATTGGGTATAGATAGCAGATAGAGCAGACCCACCATGTTAATTGTCCTAGAATGGTAGTTAGGTCTACAGAGTTAGGATATCGAATATTATTCCTGAAATCTCTAAGATCAAATCCTTTGACCTGCTGTTAAGAGTTCCCCGTGCCTTGCTATATAGATAGCTACTTACACGAATTCGCGGTCTGACGTTAATCTTAAATTGAGTTATCTCCAACCGCCATGAGTTACTGTACTAATCCCAGTTGTCCTAATCCCGAAAACCCTAACGAGGCTGTCAAGTGTCAGGCTTGTGGTTCCCGGCTACGGTTACGAAATCGCTACCTAGTCGTTAAACCTATTGGTAAGGGAGGTTTTGGAGCTACATTTTTAGCCCGAGATTTATCCCTTCCCGGTTATCCTGCTTGTGTAGTTAAGCAATTGCGACCTTCTGCCACTTCTAAAAAAGTTCTGGAAATGGCACAACAGCTTTTTCAGCGGGAGGCGAAAACTCTCGGAAAAATTGGTGATCATCCCCAAATTCCCCGTCTTTTAGATTACTTTGTCGGGAAACAACAGTTTTATTTAGTCCAAGAATTTGTTGATGGTTTTACCCTAAAACAGGAAGTGCGAGCCAATGGAGCTTATAACGAACAACAAACTCAGGAGTTTCTGCGGGATATTTTACCGCTGCTGGATTATATCCATTCTCAAGAGGTGATTCACCGGGATATTAAGCCAGCTAATATTATTCGTCGCCGTCAGGATAATCGTTTAGTGCTGATTGACTTTGGCGCGGTTAAGGATAAGGTAAGTCAGGCGACCATGATGGGAACCGGAGAAACTGCTTTTACTAATTTTGCCATTGGAACTTCGGGATTTGCTCCCATGGAACAGATGTCTTTACGACCTGTTTATGCTAGTGATATTTATGCGGTGGGGATGACTTGTATTTATTTACTGACGGGTAAATCTCCTAATGCTTTGGAACATAACCCGACCACCGGAGAGGTTTACTGGCGAGAACATACCCATGTCAGTAATGCTTTTGCTTTGGTCTTAGAAAAAATGTTGGCGGTGTCGGTTTATCAGCGTTATCAGTCCGCCAAAGATGTTTTATATGCTCTTGATCATCAGGATGATGTAGAGGATGATTTATCTGGTAATATGTCCGTTCAGCCTATAGCCACAGAATTTACACCAGACCCACCCGAAGAACCAACTATTTATAAGGATGATCAAACCTCGATCATGATGACTGCTCCCCAAAGGGAAGCGAAATTGATTCGGGAACGCCGAGAACGCAAAAAACGACGGGAAGTTACCGAAATTTCTGTACATAAACGACCTATGGGAGGGGGATTGAGTGCTACTCAGGGAGCGCCTATAACTATGCTCAATAGTGATACCCCATCGACTCAGGGAACTTATATTCCTAGCAATTGGAATGAGAAGAATTTTCGGAGTGCTTTTAGTAAGGGACACCGAGATTTTGGCGATTGTGAATTGAGTGGCTTAAATTTGTCGGGGGGAAAATGGAGAGGTGCTAATTTTTATCAAGCGCGATTGAGTAATGCTAATTTTCAAAATGCTGATTTGAAAGATGCCAATTTTAGCCGCGCACGATTGACTGAGGCTAACTTTAAAAATGCTAATTTGGAAAATGCTTATCTGAGTACCGCTAATCTGGAAAAGGCGGATTTGAGAGGTGCTAATTTGCAGGGTGCATATCTGACTCGCGCTAATTTGCGAGGTGCTAATTTATGCGGTGCGAATCTTAGAGGTTGTACGGTGGGGGATGAACAGTTGGCTTTAGCACGCACTAACTGGCGGACTATTTTACCTAATGGAAAACGTAAATTTTGTTGGTGGTAAAAGGGGGATTTATTTGGGTTGATAGGGGTCTGTGGGTTTGGTTTCTCCAATTAGTGCTGGGTCGGAATTGATGCAGCCTGGTTTTTTCACAAATTGACACACCCGCGCCCATAATCTGGCTCTAGTTCCGGGGGCTCCTACTGAAAATAAAACGCGATCGCCTCCGGGGGCTTTGACAATTTTTACCCCACAAATCGGACAAACCTGGGCTGCTTCGTTAGTCATCTTATCCAATCATATCCTTTGGGTCAAGCCAGCATATTATATCACAATCGGAGACATTTGGCAAGTGCCACCCATGGGGGATTTGACCAAATCAACCGGGTTGGTTATTCGTCACAATTCCCGGGTATTTTCGATTGATTTGACCCTGTAGCCAGCCTAACCACTGATTGAGATGTTTATAAATATTCACCAGACCTCTGAGATGGGAATATTCAGATCGTCCATATAGAAAATCATATAGACTCATTTGATAGTTGTCCTGAATGGCTAAATCTAACCACAGACTATTAAAAGGTGAGTTATGGTGGTAGTCGGGAATGGATTGTTGATAATAGGGAAAGGCGGTCAGACAGGTATTAAAAAAGTTCTTTCTCCCTCGATATTTTAAATAGCTTAATCGGGGCTGAAATCTTCCCGGATTGGCTAATACTTGATAAATGGTATCCGCTAGGGATTCCGGGTCAAATTGGGCGCATAAACCCGCTGCTTCTGGAAAAAGGCGATCGCCTCCCCTTGCATATTGATTAAACTCCTGAAAACAAATCACCGGAATATTACAACTCATTGCCTCACTCAGGCTGCGATTTTTTCCCTCCAATAATGACCCCAAAATATAAGCCTTTGACCGCGAGTAATATTGAGGCATTTCTTGATAAGGATTTGCATAATTAATAAAGTTAATATAATCCCAGGGATTCCCTAATATCGATTTAATTTCTGCCAAAATATTCCGGGTAATATCATCATTATTATCAAAGTTGGCAAAATCTATATTACGGTCTCCAGCAATTAAAGATAGTTTAATTTGGTGTTGATATTTGTGGCGATAAACTTTTAAAGCCTTAGCAATCATCGGCAAATTTTTTTCGGGAGCAATCCGAGATACACAGAGCAAATCAATATCTTTTTTTTCTATGGGTTTCGGGGCGATAATATACTCATTAATAAAATCGGAATTGTAGCAAGTTATTAACACTTTATCAACCGCATTATTTCGGAAAAACCACCGGGCGCGATCGGGGTTATTATACAAACAGGAATAAGCATCAGCAGTTTGTGACCAAGGATAGGAACACCACATAGAGTAAGCCAACGAGAAGAAATAACGGGATAAATTCGGCAATACATGATTAAGCAAATCCACAGATTCACTATAATAAAATCCTTTGATAAATCTGCCTTGATAAAAAACTGGGGGTAACACTACATAAAAGCTGACAGTATTAAATCTTGATGGTTGGCTTTTATCAATTTCATAAGTCCAGCTATCCAAATCAGCATAGATATCCTCAATGGGTTTATGCACCCGAGGATCATGGAAATATGGTTGTTGACGACTATAATCTCCCTGTCCCATAATTTAAGTTATAGCTGATTGAACTGAGGTCAGTATACCACCCCAGTACAACGGTCAAGGCGGCTTGCACCCAGTAGACACCAACAAGGGATCAACGGAACCATAGTCACTAACGGCTTGAGCCCCCTGTCACGATTCATAGAAAAATCTCCCGCGCCTATCATTAAATTTAAGAATTTCTCTATGAACTTATGACTACTCAATGATTGAGGATGTCAGCTAGGAAACATTAAGAAAATACTTAAATTTTAAGTTAGCCATTGTTCATGGTTAAAATAAATTAGCGGGAGTAGTTCCTCTGAAAATTATTTCATAGGTATCTACGACCAAACCAGTTTGGGGTTCAAGTTTTTTCATGTCTTCTCTAATCTCTCTTCCCACAATCATCAGGAGAGTGCCTGTTTGTTGCCAGGACATTACAGTTGATGAGTTGTGGTCGGTATTCTCAGAAGGCGATCATGATTGTGTTGTGGTTGTTAACCAAGACCAATATCCGATTGGGGTAGTGTATCTGCATAGTTTAACTACCTATTTATTTTCCCCGAAAAATAAAAAACAGCCATTAACAAAAGTCATCCTAGCAGATCTAAGCGATCGCCTAATTAAACCCTTACTTCTAATCCCGGCTTATTTAGATTGGCCAGAATTTTTGGCTTCTTTGCAGCAAATTGGTTATGATTTAGGATGGCATCCCCATCATTCCAGTAATGATCATAAAATAGAGGGTCTGCCCGCTCTGGCTATCATTAATCAAAATCAGGAATTTTTAGGGCTGATTGATTTAGCCAAACTGCTGCCATATATAGTTAGTCAACCGGTCCAATTTCCGAAATATCAGTCATCAGTGCAGAAAGGGGGGTTTGATTCGTTTCTGGGTTCTCTGTTGCAACTCCTAGACCAATTGCCACTACCCATGATGATTCAAACCCAAAATGGGGAAATCTTGGGTCAAAATAGGGCTTGGGTGCAACAGGTCGGAAATGAGCCAGAAGTCTTACAACAAGCCGCCGAAACAGTCAATCAATGGGTTACTACCCCCACTACAACCGATGTCGGTATCAGCAGCCAGTCTAATCATTCTACCATGGCTTCCTCGCCACCAGAGTCCTCCATCTCCCAAACTACAGCGGTTAACCTCAACACTACCCAGTTTGGTGAGTGTACCCCCGATATCCCTAACTGGTGCGATAGCGGATCAAATGGGGAAACATATATCTGTATTTGTCCACAATCGAAACAGCAGCGAGTGTGGCAATTTACTCGCCGAACTTTGGTGCAGCCAAGTCTAACGGAATGCTTTGATAAATGGTGGTTAATTATTGCTCAGGATATCACCGAACAATATCGAGTGGCTCAAGAATTGACCGCTAAAAATGCCGATTTAATTCAACTAAATCGACTCAAAGATGAGTTTTTAGCCTGTATTAGCCATGAACTGAAAACTCCCTTAACGGCGGTTTTGGGGTTGTCTAGTTTGCTGAAAGATAAAGCCTTGGGAGAATTAAGCGATCGCCAAGCTAAATATGCCAAACTGATCCACCAAAGCGGAAGACATCTGATGATGGTGGTTAATGATATCTTAGATTTAACCCGCATTGAGACTGGACAGTTAGAACTAACTCCCGAAGGTGTAAACATTAAAACCGTCTGCGATCGCGCTTTAGAAGCCGTCCTGCACCTGCACCAGCAGGGTGATATTAAGGATAGTCAATCTAGCTTAGGTAGCCAAAAATTTAGCATCGAAATCGAACCCGGACTAGAAACTATTGAAGCCGACGAATTGCGTCTACGCCAGATGCTAATTAACCTAATTTCTAATGCCTTTAAATTTACTCCTGATGGTGGTTATATGGGTTTACGGGTTAACCGTTGGGAGGATTGGGTCGTGTTTACAGTTTGGGATACAGGTATTGGCATTCCCGAGCAAAAACAACATCTGATTTTTGAAAAGTTCCAACAGCTAGAAAGTCCCCTAAATCGTCAATTTGAAGGCACAGGTTTAGGATTAGTTCTCTGTCAAAGATTAGCCCGGCTTCATGGTGGAGATATTAGCTTTATTTCCCACCAAAGAAAAGGTACTGAGTTTACCTTACTTTTGCCTCCCGTCCCTCCCGTAAACGGCTGGAAATCAGATAAATTAGACTGGGAAAAAGCCGACGTTTATCCATCCTCTCCATACCCTAAAACCAATTTATCTCGTCCCACTACCCAGGGACAATCTCGGTTAATTTTGATTGTCGAAGCCGTCCCCAAATATATTGATGATTTGAGTGATAAACTCACCAAATTAGGGTATCGAGCCATTGTAGCCAGGACTGGAACCGAGGCCTTAGAAAAAGCCAGAAGGCTGCAACCTCGGATGATTTTTCTCAATCCTTTACTGCCACTTTTATCAGGTTGGGATGTACTAACCTTGCTGAAAACTGATGTAGATACTAGCGAAATTCCTGTATTTATTACAGCCACTTTAGGAGACAAAAAGCGATCGCTAAAAACTGCCTCTGATGGTTTTCTGAGTTTACCTGTGCAGAAGTCCGATTTACAGTTAGTCATTAATAAACTGGAAAAAACCCCCTCGACCGTCCCACTCAAGACATTAACAGTGCTGTGGTTAAATCCAGTTGACCACGAATTAAACCAGGGTTTAGCAGAGAATTTCCACCCTCCAACAACTCACGACACTTCTCAAACTTCCCATTGTCGTATTTTGGAAGCTGATGATTTAGGTCAGGCGGAACTACTGGCGAGAATTTGGCATCCTAATGTTATGGTTTTAGAGTCTATTAATCACCTTGATGACCCCATGGCATTTTTGCTGGAATTGAAAGATGAAAAACATCTAGCTAATCTTCCCATAGTCACCCTAGACACACCCACAACTCAAGCAGCTAATCAAATTAAAGGATTATCCGTTTTCCCCTGTCTATTACCTCAAATTAGCCAGACTTCTATGGGGTCTAGGAGGCGACAAGCTGACCCAGGTCTTTTACAGGTGATTCAAGTGGCGGCGGGGATCAGTTGGAAATCTCATATTTTGGTGGTGGATTTGTTGACATTACCAGACTTAGTAAACGTCGATTCTCAGGGGAATAATCAAACTGCTAATTTTTATCCCCCGGCTGACCGAACCAGCAAAATTGAGCAAGCGTTGATTCAGTATCTACAAAAAGCAGGATTTCGGGGAACTATGGGGAGAACCTGGGAAGAAATTATGCAACAATTACAGTTTGAAAGTGTGGATTTATTGCTGTTTTGTGTCCGCCAGCAAACTTTTCCCATTCTCCGAAACGCTTTAGAGGCTTTAGTTAACCTGGGTAATTCTCAGCGCGATGATTTAACTATTCCGCCGATTCTTGTTTTAGATAATTCGGGTTTATTTAATAGTTCTAGTGACACCAACGCCAACAGTTACCCAATTCAACATATCCCCACAGACTTACAGGGGTTGACTCAAAATCTCACCCTCAAATTTCTATCGGGTCGGATTTCCATGACTGAACTATTGGATCAGATTCGAGAGTTAATGTAAAGTTTTTTAACATCATTACTGATGGCTGATTAAATGTGGGATAATGGGAGTGTTGGGTAGTAATTTTAGCATCCCAAAAATATGGATGGGCAAGTTAAGCGGGAACTCCCAGATCTGGTCTATGCTGAAGCTGTAGTGCGATCGGCATCGGGAGAGTCTCTGCTTTCTACGCCCACCTTAGTTACCAGTGAAAATGTCACCCAATTTGATGCTGATCCGCGGCTGATTGAATACACAGCAGAAAGGCTCCAGAGTACCGGATTTAATGTCCTCTCCATTGGTCGCGCATCTATCAGTATTTCCGGCTCTCCTGAGCTTTATGAGCAGTCTTTCCAGACGACTCTCGCCCATGTTGAATATCAGGTAATTAAAGAGTTTTATCAGCCTAGCACGGCTCATTTTATTGATTCGGTTGATGATAAACCCTCTGGGGAAATTGATATTTCTCAAAGCAGTTGGAATACAGAACTGGTAGGGGTAGCCATTAATGAGCCTGTTTCTTATTTGGGGTCGAATGTTCCCTCTGCTTTTCCGCCGCCAGCAGTCTCGCAATATTTATCTGTACCCGATTGTTTAGCCAAGGCTCTAAATGCCAACCAGACTCATGATGGGGGAATTGACGGTCGGGGTGTGAAAGTAGTAATGGTGGATTCTGGGTGGTATAATCACCCGTTTTTTACTCACCATAACTATCAGGGTCAGGTGATTCTCGCCCCGGGTTCGACGGATAAAGATATTGATGCAAACGGTCACGGAACTGGAGAATCTGCTAATTTATTTGCAGTGGCTCCGGGAGTTGATTTTATCATGGTTAAAGCTGATGTGGCGATCGCTGGTAAATCCCGCAATGTTAATTCTATTGCTGCTTTCAGGACGGCGATCGCTCAACGACCTGATATTATCTCCTGTAGCTGGGGTTCAAATCAGAGAAGTTCGGAACTTTCACCTTATAATAAGGTCTTAGCCACCTTAGTAGCCGATGCGGTGCGGCGGGGAATAACTGTGATTTTTTCGGCGGGAAATGGTCACTGGTCTTTTCCGGCTCAACACCCAGATGCGATCGCTGCTGGGGGAGTTTATAAGCATCTTAACGGACCCACAAAGGGAGAGTTAGAAGCGAGTAACTATTCCAGTGCATTCTACAGTCCAGTTTATCGAGGGCGACAGGTTCCCGATGTCTGTGGGTTGGTGGGACAGCGCCCCCACGCCGCCTATATTATGCTACCTGTGCCACCTGGCTCTTGGACTGATATCGCCTGTGCTGAATTTGAGGATGGAACCGAAGCCAATGATGGCTGGGCGGCTTTTAGTGGTACATCAGCGGCTGCGCCCCAAGTGGCGGGGGTTTGTGCGTTATTAAAACAGTTGGATCCCGGTTTATCTCCGGCGTTGGCTAAAAGGATTTTAGAGAAAAGTGCGATCGATGTAGTCAAGGGTTTTGCTAATTACCATTTCAGCCAACCAACAGCCGGTCCCGGTCGCGACCTAGCCACAGGTTACGGCTTAGTTGATGCTGGGAACGCCATTGCTACCCTCAGACAGGTTAGTAATCAGGTAGCATCCCACTCTCAAATCATCGATTATTCCCAGGCTGATGATACTTTTAATCCCGCTTTATCAGCCGCTCTCAATTGTGATTGTGACAGTCCATCAGCAGCCAGTTATGTACCGGATAAAGCCTCAAATCATGGCTTATCAAATACTTGGCACAGTCACAGCATAGAACCAGAAACATATCAATCAACTTTACCGACAATTTCAGCACCTAGGAGTCAAGCCACTATGTCTAATAATTATCCCAAACTCAACAATAAATTCGATGAAATTTTAAATGATTTCGACAATATTTTAAAGGGCAAAATAGCCGCCGGAGAAATCGAAGCCGTTGAGCTAAATATCAGCCGGCAAAATTTTAGCGATCGCTCCCCCAGAACCGAAGGCATACTAGCTCTGGTGGCTTGTTTACAGGAACTCGAAAAAAGTTGGGACGACCCAGAAACAGTTAAGGAATCCCTTGTTAATGACATCGTAAAATCCGCCAAAACCACCTTAGAAAAAGCTGGTTTTAATTTAAGGAATCAGGAGATTATTGAGCAAATCAAATCATCATATATCAACAACCTAGCCAGTGTTGAACCTCAACCCATTTTGAAAAAGCACGTTTCCGCAGCCAAAAGCCTACTCAGGATTCAGAAATATCAAAAGTTAGCCACAGGCATTTTAATTAAGGCTATACAAGAAGCAGACGAAAAAGTAGCAGCCTTAGCAGCCGAAGCATTAGGAGAGTTTCACACCACACAATCATCTGAAGATATCGAGATAGAAAGTTCTGATTTTCTTGAAAAAATGCCTGATGGTATATATCAACTTAGAGATGGTAGAAAAATTGAAATACGAAACACAAAATTTTCTGGTAGTTCTCAACGCTATGCTAAATATATTCATAATTAACTAATTTTTTATGGTTAATTGAATCTATGACAATCTCTATTTTCCAGATGTTTTGATTCTACTGACAACAAATAATCAGGTAATTTTGTATTACACAGGATAGCTGACTCTATTTGATGTTGGCTAAGACCTGTAGTTTGTGTTAAGTCTACTTCTCGTAAATCGACATTCTGTAAATCAGCATTCTGTAAATCGGCATTTCGTAAATCAGCACCCTGTAATTTAGCATTGTGCATTATTGCAGATTCTAAATTAGCTGATTCTAAGTTAGCACCTATTAGGTTAGCACTAATAAGAAAAGCATTATATAAATCTGCTTTGTAAAGTCTTGCTCCCTGTAAATTAGCATCCAGCAACACTGCTTCACGCAAATTAGCACCATTTAGCCTAGCTTCTTGAAAGTTAGCTCCTGAAAGTTCGGCTCCTTCAAAATTAATCCCATTGAGATACTTACCACAGAGAGAAATTCTTTCCAAATTATTTTCACCAGTTTTGAGCCGATACCATAATAAATGTTTTAATATGGGAGTAGGCTGACAATTTTCCTCAGCTAAAAGTCTTTCTGTCAAATAGATCAAAGATAAATGAATGATAAACAAGACTGCTATGGATGGAAACACAAATAGCAGTGATATCCTCAGATATTTTTGTCGCTGACTAGCCTTAATAAATTCCGTGGCTAACTCAGACAATGCCACTTCCTGAACAGCCGTTTTGCTAAACTCCTGAGCATCCCTAAGAATGCGACTTTGTAACAAATAATCTGGGGATTTATTTTGAGAACGCCACTCCTCTGCATATCGCTCAAATTTCTGCTTTTGGTGCAATTGTTCCCGACGTTCACTTAACCAACCTTGTAGCTTATCCCAATTGTGAATTAAGGCTTCGTGGGTGACTTCCAGAGTTTCACCTCGCTGGAGGTCTTGGGAGGTAGACAGGAAACGGACACCTCTGGCGGAAAAACGCCTAATAATTGATTTTATGGCGGGTTCTTCCTGTTTATTGGTAATTAATTCGGAGACTGGAGCGCGGCGGCGGGTGGTTTTTTCGGACTCGTCTAGGTTGACTAAAGCTATAAAAATGCGACGCGCTAATATTTGGTCTTCTGGAGTTAGGGACTCATATAAACGTTGTACTTCTCCCGCTAAAGCACCCCCCACCCCTCCAATTTTTTCTAAGGTTTCTGCGGGTTCTCTACCATCTTCTAAGCCCTCCCAAATGCGTTGTAATGCAAACTGAAGCAATGGGAGAGCGCCTTCCCTTCCTTGGGTTTGTTCAATTAATAGTTTAATGATTGCAGGCTCGAGGCTATGTCCGGCGAGTTCTGCGGGTTTGGCGATCGCCATTTCTAGCTCTTCTGGCTGCATACTCGGCACCAAAAAGCCATTAGTAGAAAACAACCCATCTAACCCCGGATATTGTTGAGTTTCCCGCAAGAAATCACTCCGCATGGTGACAATAACCGAAGTATGTCGATCTGCATCCTTCGCCGCACAGAGTAAATTATTAATAAAAGCCTCCCTTTCTTCAGGGTCTTTACAGAGAGTAAAAATTTCCTCAAATTGATCAACCACCACCACCAGAAGCGAGTCATGAATATTGGGGATTTGATTAGCAATGCGTCGTAAACCTTCATACTCTCCCCTATCGCTGCGATTTTTTAACACCCGTTCAAATTCTGCCGTTTTTTCCACTGGCGAGGGGTCATTAGTCACAATTCGCGCCAAAACAGTCGCCAAAGATTCCAGGGGATGAGTAGTTGGAAATAATACCGCAATTTTAGCTTTTTGATAAGCGAATAAAGGTTTTTTATCCAATTCAGGAATTAAACCCGATCGCGTCAATGATGATTTCCCGGAACCAGAAGTTCCATAAATTGGCAAAAATCGACAAGCCGATTCATCTTCATTTAAATCGCGGAATTTTTCCCACAGTCGGTCAATTTGCTTTTCTCTCCCAAAAAAGTACATAGAATGTTCTTCTCTAAATACATCTAATCCTCGATAAGGATTATCACCCAATGGAGTCGGCTTAGTTTCCTTCTCCGTGGGTATTGTATAAGCAGAAGGAGATAAATAAACAGTTACCGAACTTCCTTGAATAACATTACCATTAACCTCCCAGGTACGTTGATTAAAACCTCCAGTAATATTAGTGTCATCTTCAAGGGGAGTGTGATTAAGCTCTGATGATTCTACCATGACTATTTACCAGCCAATTACTATTCATCTTCCGAGTCATTTGTTTGCCGTTTTTTCGCACCGATAACCACATCTCGCTGTGATTGAATCACATCACCGCTAACCTTCCAACCCGGTTGATTAAACCCCCCAGAAATATGGGTTTCCTGTTTCCCAATTTCTCCCACATTTCCAGCAATATTAGTTTGATTGTCAACGGTTTGGTCTTTTTGGTCAAACACCACCGAAGGTTGAGACTTAGCCGCCGTTTCCGTTTCCGCTTCTTCTGTGGCTTGGGGAAATGGCAACCCTTTGGGTTCTATGCTTCCCCCGGCGTAATAAGCCACCACAAAATTATCAGCCTTTTCATAGTGCAAAACCGGGTGTTGTCGGTCTTGGGTGCGGGTGGGGACGACCTGGCGAGTATGTAAAGCTAAATCGGCGACTCTCACGGAACCATCTTTTTTAGCCACCCCAGAACCACAGAAGGCTTCCATTAAAGCTAGGGTAAATTCGCTGTATTGTTTGTGTTTATAAACATAGGATAATTGGTCTTCCTGACAGGAAGCAATCAAGGCTTTTCCTCTGCCTTCTTGTAATAACTTGATGGCTTCTGGTGGTAAAGGAGAGGCAGCGATTTCTAGTCCTGGTACTTTGGCTTCTCCCACCCCTCCCGCATGGCAACAGTCCAATAAAATTAACAGTTTTTGGGAGGTAATAGCTTTAAGTTTTTCGGCAAATTCCTGACCACTAATGGCGGTTTGATAGAGTTTATTAATACTGTAACCATAGGGCATGAGATAATAAAACTCTCCGGTAGGTGAGGCGACTTGATAACCATGACCGGAAAAATAGATCACTACAGTTGACTCGGAATTGGTGGTTTTAGCTAGGTTATCTAAGGCTTCTAATACTTGAAGGCGATCGGCTTTTTCATTAACTAATAATGTCACCTGTTCTGGTGGATAGGCGCATCTGGAAGGGTCGGTGAGAATGGCAGCTAAACCCTTAGCATCATTAACCGTGTTGGGTAAATCTTGACCAACCCCAATTACCAAAGCGTGTCCGTTTTTATAAGTGCTAGACATAATTAAATGGCAACTATAAATTTCCCTTCTGATACCTACAAGCTAACCTCAGATCCGGAAAGCGGCTCAGAGTTTAATTATTGCTTAACTTTTGGTGTACTGATGACCCTGAGCGCCAAATTCCCACAAATAACCCTCCACCCCCGATAATCAGAGGGGTTGAGGGGGGATGGGAATTTTTGATGCTCTAGCGACCAGGAGGCGGACGGCGGCGGCGGAGAAAATCAGGAATATCAAGTTCCTGGGGTTGAGGTGGTGGCTCAGGAGCGGGAGTGGGTATAGTACGCTGCTGAGGAATAGAAGTTATGGGTCGAGACAAAGGAACCTCTCTGCCGGATTGGGGAACAGTAGATTTAGCCTCACCGGTGAACCCGGTGGCAATGACGGTAATTTTGACTTCACCCTGCATCCGTTCATCAATGACGGCTCCAAAAATAATATTAGCATTAGGATCGACGACCTCATAAATGGTCTCGGCGGCAGCATTGACCTCATGCAAGGTCAGGTCACAACCTCCAGTAATATTAAATACAACTCCCCGCGCTCCCTCAATGGAGGACTCTAATAAGGGGGAAGAAATAGCAGTTAAGGCAGCTTCGCGCGCTCGTGACTTACCAGAACCAATGCCAATACCCAATAAAGCGGAACCGGCATCAGCCATAACGGCGCGGACATCAGCAAAGTCCACATTCACCAATCCGGGAATGGTAATAATATCAGAAATACCCTGAACCCCCTGGCGCAATACATCATCAGCATAGCGGAAGGCTTCCTGTACAGGGGTTTGCTCATTAATAACGGACAGGAGCTTATTGTTAGGAATCACAATGAGGGTATCAACGCGAGTTTGAAGGGCGGCAATTCCCTCATCAGCCTGAGAAATGCGTCGCCGTCCCTCAAAGGTGAAAGGACGGGTAACTACGCCAATAGTTAAGGCTCCAACTTCTTTGGCTATTTCGGCGACAATAGGAGCGCCACCGGTACCAGTGCCGCCACCTAGACCAGCGGTAATAAATACCAAATCGGCACCGTCTAAGGCTTGGGCGATTTCATCGCGGGACTCTTCAGCGGCTTTTTGACCGATCGCCGGATTTCCGCCAGCTCCCAAACCTCTGGTCAGTTTTTGACCAACCTGAAGGCGTTTAGATGCTTTAGACTGAGTAAGGGCTTGGGCATCGGTATTGACGGCCCAAAACTCAACACCGGAGACCTCGCTATCAATCATCCGGTTAATGGCATTTCCGCCACTTCCCCCTACACCAATAACTTTAATTTTGGCAGCGTTGCTAGGCACAATATCACTACTCCAGGACTGTTCGTTAGGGACGGCGTTACCATCATTATTAAGATTGTTTAATCCTTCATTTTGGCGAAAGGGGTTAGCCGATTCTGCTGCCGTCCACAGGCTGGCTTTTCCTTCAGGTTGGTTGTTATTTGGGGTAGAACCCAGATTGCTCTTATCAAGCATCATTTTAAGTATTTGGGGTAGATGAATCAGTTTTAATATTTAAACAAGTCCGAGTCAACTAAGTTTGTTTAAGTTGAACTAACAACCCAGAACGCTAATATAGCAGTGATCAGGACAGTAGGACTCAGATAGTTAGTGACACCTAGATGGTCAAGTATTTTTCTCTTGGTTCCAGTTTAAGCTGTTCCTGGCTATGAATACTGACCTTGGGAACCTCTCCCCAGTCCTGGTTAGTTTAATGATGATTTAAACCACCCAGAGATATAGTCAAGGGTTCACTTGGAGAAGGAAGCCTCGGATAGTGATGATTTATCTGAGATCATCAACACCAAGGGAGAGTTAGGATTTCTGAGATCAATGTAGTCCACTTGACTAACATCAAGTTGTTCCGGCAATTTTCTCATGCGATCGATAACCTGCAATTGTTCCCAAAAGTGTGTACTGTATGAGCCAATATGCACCTCGCCGACCTCAGTCATTAAAATAATATTAGCCGGATTCTGCCAGTCAATTTCATAGATGTCAACCGGGGAGCGACTCAGATCGCTATACATCTGCTGCCAATGGGGTAGATATTGTTCAAAGTTACCGATTACTCTCAGATTTGGCAGTTGACCTGTTTGTTCTAGCTCAGTATAACTTGATAATGGCATCCAACTACCTTCAGCATCCAACCAGCCGACGGTGGGCTCAGTTCCTGGGGTAGTGTTTCCTATGCTTGGTTGAGCGATCGCCACAGGTTCTCGTTCAGTCACCTCTATAGTAAGGCGGGGAGGAAATACCTGCCGAATCACGATCGCTTCTGATATAGGAGCATTATCGAGCAAGGCTTGTTGAATGGCTGCTGGTTGAATTTGCCACACTGATTGAGGATAGGACAAAGGCAGGTGTGAGCGAATATTGTGCTGAGAAAGTAACTGATTACCCTTAATCTCGACCTGTTCAGCTTCTTTAATTAACCAAATCGGCTGACTAATTCCCCAAAATACTCCCCCAGAAATACCTCCGACCGCCAGAACCTGCCACATCACCCGAACCAATTTCAAACGTCGCTGACGGCGCAGTTGTCGTCGGCGAGTTCCTAATTGATTGCGAGAAGTAAACACAATATTGGCCATTCCTAATTTTTTTCCCTTCTAATTCCCTTATTTAAAAGACTATCCCCCTTGACTGCTATTCCCCTAGTGGGGGGACAAACCACATCCCTAGCGTATCAGCATCATCCTACACTCAAAACGAGGCATCGTAACATAACTGAGTCAATTATGGTTGAACTTAACCTGAACCAATTTTACAAAGCCTGCAATCCCAGTAAAACCATTGACATGGCGAATCTGGAAGATCAGCAGTATTATATCGATTTTTCGTCAGTTCGCGGCAGCAATATTGTTCGCGAGTTAAGCCGCACTATCACATTGCTTTCCGGTGATGAACCCACCTGTCAGTTATTCTCTGGACACATTGGCTGCGGGAAATCTACAGAACTGTTTAGACTCAAAGACAGCCTGGAGCAACAAGGATACCATGTAGTTTACTTTGAGTCATCCCAGGACCTGGATATGGCTGATGTTGACATCAGTGATATTGTACTGGCGATCGCCCGTCAAGTGAGCGAAAGCATTCAAACTGCCGCAGTCCAGTTAAAACCCGGATACTTCGGCCGCCTGTTTACGGAGATTGGCGATTTTTTGCAAACCCCCATTGAATTATCTGGTGAGGCCGAAATTTCCGTTGGTATTGCCAGAATTACGGCTCGCACCAAAGATTCCCCTAAATTGAGATCTCAACTGCGACAATACCTCGAACCGAGGGTTAGCACTATTTTAGAAGCCATTAATGAGGAACTCCTGAAACCCGCTAACGAGACTCTCAAAAAGAGAGGCAAAAACGGGTTAGTGGTGATTGTTGATAATTTAGATCGGGTAGATAATTCCCCCAAATCCTGGGGACGTACTCAGCCAGAATATTTATTTGTTGATCGGGGTGAGCAACTCAGACGGCTACATTGTCATGTGGTCTATACAATTCCTTTAACTTTAATGTTTTCTAATGATTATGGTCGGCTTTCTAGTCGATTTGGGGTGAAACCAAAAGTCTTGCCGATGGTTCCAGTATGCAATCGAGATGGTTCAGATAATCCCCAAGGTATGGCTTTATTGCAACAGATGGTTTTAGCGCGTGCTTTCCCGACTTTACCACCCGAAGAACGGATTTCTTATATTCCCGAATTGTTTGAGACCCCCCAAGTTCTCGATCGCCTCTGTCGGGTTAGTGGCGGTCACATGAGACGATTACTAATGTTAATGTACAGTTGTCTACAGCAGGATGATCCACCTTTTTCGGCTGATTGTTTAGAAACGGTAATTCGGGAGTATCGCGATGACCTATTAGGAGCTATTACCGATGACGAGTGGGATTTACTTTTGCAAGTAGTCGCCAATCAAAGCGTGCGCGGGGAAGATGAATGTCAAACCCTCTTGCGGAGTATGTTTGTCTTTGAATATCGCGATCGCTCTGGTCGTTGGTTTGGCATTAACCCAGCTTTGATAGATACACCCAAATATCAAAATTGGCAACTTAATAAATCTCCCACTCATCCACCAGCAGCCATGAATTAATTAGTATCTGCTCAATATCTGCCAATAAGTCCTAATTAAGACCATCTACCAGCCGATATTATGGTCAGACATATCGGTTATTTTTTGCTGCCAATTTTACCGGAAATTTCGGCCAAGATAGCGACTAGTTTTTCAGGTTTTCTCGCACAAAAATTACGGGAAGTGTTAAATTTTTATTTTTTTTTTAAAATTTATCATTATCATGTATAATAAGTAGGAGTCAGGGTGTAGTTTAGTCACAATGCCAGCATACTATAAGTCAGATTGTAGTGAGAGCGTTGAGCATTGGGGGGCCACAGCCACCAGTGTTAATCAACCACAGAAATCACGCTATAGTATTTTGACTAATGAAAAATTGATTGAGTATTGCTATCTGTACTGGATGGTAATTTTCAATTAATTGTGAATATTTAATGATGTCTAAGCCACCGACTGGATAGGCATCTATAATCTCAGGGAATCAGCCACAATTGGAGCCGGGGAAACTCCAAAATTATCAATCCTCACCTAACGAATACTGATTAAATAGCCACCCTCAACTCACCGGGTTAAATTCAGCCATGACTAATCAATTAACGCCTCAGCAATTCGAGAGCCAAAATCAGCGATCGCTACAGAGATTAGCCCGTGCTATTTCCTTTTCACAAGGTCAATTTTCTCTAATTTTAGTAAGTTGTAACTACTCCTATCTACAAACCAAAGTTATCAAGCAATTACAGCAAAAATTACCGGAAGCAGAGACCATTCAAAACATCACCCTAGCGCCGGAAGTTACCACCCTCTACACGACATTATTAGAGCGCATAGCCACCCCTACCCCTAGCGCCATCATGGTTATGGGTTTAGACAGGGTGGAAGCCTTAGAAACCCTGTTAAGTTCCACCAACCAAGTCCGGGATGAATTTCGCAAGAATTTTTCCTGTCCTTTAGTATTGTGGATAACAGATATCCTAGCCAAAAAACTAATCCGACTAGCACCAGACTTTAAAAGTTGGGCGGCGGCTACGATTAAATTTGAAATGGCGACCCCGGACTTGATTAAATCACTGACCCTCCAAGGTAACACGCTGTTTTCCTTAGCCGAATTACGAATTAGGTCAGGAGAATTGCACAGCCGCCAGTTTTATAGCCGGTCAAAAGCGCCTAAATATGACCTAAGTATTGGTTCCATTCGTCGCCGGGAATTAGAATTAGCTTGGAAAGATTTACAACAAAGGGAAGTGGAAATTAACCTATTTCTCCAAGCCACTAAACAATTTATTTTGGGCTTAGATGAAGATGCTGAAGACCGAGGAGATAAGGCGCGTGTTCATTATCAACAAAGTTTAGCCGATCTGGACAATTGGATATCTACCAGCGCAACCAGTCGCGACCCCTATCAATTTATTTATCCCATTTCCTACCAAGTCATCCGGGGGATTATCTTATTTCATATTGCTTTAAACGATCGCCTAAAAGCGGTGCGATCGCGACACATTCCCCAGGTCAAATCGCCGGGTAATAAGGTCAAATTTCTGCATTCAGCCAAAACCCACCTAGAAGAATCCCGTCAGGCTTTTGAAACAGCAGGAAGACCAGATTTAGTAGCTGGAATCCTCTGTTATTTAGGGGATGTTCTGAAGGGTTTATACCAATGGGATGATTTACAGAACCTAGCGGAAACCGGCATTAAAATCCATTTAGCGTATGGTTGCGATCGGCAATTAGCCCAAGATTATGGATTTCTGGCTGAAGTAGCCCTTCAGCAGAAAAAATGGCATAAAGCCTTAGAACTAACTAAACTAGCCCTAGCAATTATTGACTCGGAAAAGCGCCCCAATGAACGGGGAACTTATCTGCTGCTATTAGCTCGCAGTTACAAACATTTGAATGAATGGGAACAAGCAATTAAGGAACTAGAAACCGCCCGCTTAGAAACCTCCCCCAGTTATGATCCACAGTTGTATATTGATATTCTGGCTGAATTGCGCCATATTTACTACGAAAAAGGTCAATATTTAAAAGCATTTCGGATTAAACAAAGACAACGAGAAGTTGAGCATCAATACGGTTTTAGGGCTTTTATTGGAGTTCATCAATTGCAGCCTTCTAAACAGGCATTAAATTCTGTTATTAACCACAAAAACAATATCTCAAAATCGGCTATTAGTCCCGGCTTTGATATGACTAATAATAGTCGGGATCAAGATATTAATAATCTGATTCACAGGTTAGGGCGAGATGATCATAAATTAATTGTGCTACATGGTAGTTCTGGAGTCGGGAAAAGTTCCTTAATTAATGCGGGTTTAGTACCAGCGATGGCGGAAATTAGTTTAGGGGCTCGTAATGTTCTACCCGTGGTAATTAATAGTTATACAGACTGGGTACGAGAACTGGAAGCGGCTTTAGCGGAAGCCTTAATTAATCAAGATAATCTGAATATTAAAAGCCAGAATTTAAAACGACTTTGGTATCGGAAAATTATCAAGGCTTCCCAAGGTAATGTTATATGTAATAGCACGGGTATTGAATCTTTGAATAATCGCGATCGCACCTCATATATTCTGCATCCCGATTCATTTATTAACAGTCGTCTCCAGAAAAATGCCGACCAAAATCTCCTGACTGTTATCATTTTTGACCAATTTGAGGAATTCTTTTTTCTCTGTCGCGATCGCTCCCAGCGCCAGACATTTTATGAGTTTTTAAATCTCTGTCTAAATGTCCCTTTTGTTAAGGTAATCATTTCCCTGCGAGAAGAATGTCTAGCCTGGTTATTAGAATCGGAATATTTATCTCCATTAGATGCCATAAATAACAACATTTTAGATAAACATATCCGCTACCATTTACGAGATTTTAGTAAAGCGGAAGCCCACCGAGTGATTCAGTCTTTAAGCAAACGTGCTAACTTTAATTTAGAGCCAGCTTTAATTGATAAATTAGTGGAAGATTTAGCCGATGAACGCTCGTTGGTCAGACCAATTGAGTTACAGCTTGTTGGTTCCCAACTCCAGGAAGAACAACTCCGAGGAATCACCACCTTAGCGGAATATGAAAGACTGGGAGACCATCCCAAAAACCAACTAATCGAGCATTTTATTAATGGTATTATTGAAGACTGCGGCCCCCCAAATGCTAATGCAGCCTGGGATATTTTATTTGCTCTGACGGATGAAAAACTAGCTCGTCCGTTGAAAACGCGATCGCAATTAATCGCCGCCATTAGACCCGATCCATCTATGGTAAATCAGGGCAAATTTTCCGATAATGAACCCAGCCATAATCATCATGCTTTCATTGATATTATCTTAGAATCAGGATTGCTGCTGCGTCAACATGAGCAACCAGAAGACCGCTATCAACTAATGTATAATTATCTAGTATTTCCCATCCGAGAAAGCTATGGAATTTTAGCCCAAAAGCGTCAGACAGCCATTGAAAAGAAACTGCAACAAAGTCTGAAAGCCAAAACCCAAGCCGAAGCGGCTCAAAGCCAAAGCGAACAACAACTGATACACCGGAATCGACTCTTAAAACAACTGCTTTGTGTGTCGATTGTCGCCACTATAGGATTAGGGGTATCAACCACAATTGCTTACCAACAAAAACGCCTAGCTTATATCACCTCATTAACAGCATCTTCCGAGGCGTTATTTTTCTCTAATTATCGTTTTGATGCTTTGCTGGAAAGTTTAAAAGCCGCCCAACAACTCCAAAAAATCAAGTCCTTATCTGTAACTGCTAACAGTTTCCAGGATGCGGAAATTCGGGTAGCGACTACCCTAGGACAGGGAGTTTATGGCATTCATGAACAGAACCGCCTAGAGGGACACGCGGATATAGTGTGGGATGTTGTGTATAGTCCCAGCGGGGATATATTAGCCTCTGCTAGTACGGATAATACTATCAGATTATGGACTCCTGAAGGGAAGGCGATCGCCACTTTAACAGGACATAATCATAATGTAACTAGCCTAGATTTTAGCAATTGTGGTCAAATGTTAGTTTCCGCTTCTGATGACCATACAGTTAAACTCTGGAGTCGGGACGGTAAACTGTTAAAAACATTGATCGGACATACAGATAAAGTCAAAGCGGTTCGTTTTTCTCCTGATAGTCAAATGATAGCTTCTGCAGGGAGCGATCGCACCATCATCCTGTGGAATTTACAGGGAGAAATCATCCGCACTATTCGTTTCCGCCATACCGCACTGACCTGGATTAACTTTAGTCCTGACGGTGAAATATTAGCCGCCGCAGCCAATCAAGGAGACGTGCAATTTTTCAACCAACAGGGTAGAAGATTAATGAGTATCAGCCACACGAAAAAACGGGACTCAGTAATTTATTCAGTTAATTTTTCCCCCAATGGTCAATTCATAGCCACCAGCGGTACAGATGGCACAGTCAAACTCTGGACTCGCCAAGGAGAATTACTCAGGACTTTACAAGTAGATGAAAATATTGTTTTCTGCGTTTCATTTTCTGCAGATGGTCGAAGTTTAGCCACAGCCGGATATGATAAAACTGTGAAAGTCTGGAGTTGGGAAGGGGAATTACTCAAAACCTTTCGCGGTCATGGAGATAAAGTAACACGGGTACGTTTTTCCCCGGACGGTCGCACCCTAGCCTCATCAAGTTATGACAAAACCGTGAAGTTATGGAACCTTCACAGTAACCCCAGAGCCACCTTAAAAGCCCATAATGATCGAGTTCTCGATGTTACCTTTAGTCCTGATGGTCAAATCTTAGCTTCTGCGTCCCAAGATACAACCGTGAAATTATGGAGTAGTTCGGGTAAACTCCTGCAAACTCTATCAGGTCATAGCGATCGCGTTTCTTCCGTGAGTTTTAGTCCTAACGGAGAATGGTTAGCCACAGCATCCTATGATCACACAGTCAAAATCTGGAAACGCCTTAACTCCCAGTCCAACTGGTACGATAATTGGCCCATGAAACTGCGAGTTTCCAAGTTTAACGGTATTGGTGTCATACCAAAATCTCTGTTTGTACCCTCTCCAGTCGCCACCTTAGTCGGTCATACAGATAGCGTCATGACTGTTACATATAGTCCAGATGGTCAGTATATCCTCAGCGGAAGCAAGGATGGAACCATTAAAATCTGGACTGCTGACGGTCAATTCCTACGCACCATCACAGGACATCAGGAATGGGTTAATCAGGTGAGTTTTAGTCCCGATAGTCGGACAGTTGTTTCCGCCAGTGATGATGGGACTTTAATTCTGTGGAAGTGGGACCCAGCCAATACTATGCTTTCTCGCCTCAAAACTATCCAGGCTCATGAGAGTTATGTCTTGGGGGTCAACTTTAGTCCCAATGGTAAAGTTATAGCTTCTGCTGGATACGACAATACAGTTAAATTATGGACTCAGGACGGAGTTTTGCTCAATACCCTATTAAAGGGGACTAGCGATAGTGTCACTCGTGTAGTGTTTAGTCCTGATGGGTCTTTACTAGCTTCCGCCAGTTATGATAGTCATGTTCGCATTTGGAGCGCTAAGGACGGAACTTTGTTGAAAACTTTAATGGGACATAGTGATAGCGTTATGTCTCTCGGTTTTAGTCCAGATGGCCGAACATTAGCCTCCGCTAGTCGTGACCACAGCGTGATTATGTGGAATTTGGATCTCGATAGTCTCATAGACAAGGCTTGTGAGTGGGTTCGCAACTATCTTGACCATAATCCTAATGTTAGGGATAGCGATCGCCAATTGTGCGAGAACACCTACCAGAGGAGTTAACAGCCTCCGTATCTTATATCGACACTCCCCAGCCACTGCCTAAATTTCTCCGATTCTGTGGTAAGGTTAACAATTGTAACGAATATGAGTTGGCATTATCTCTGGGTTAAGAAACATCTCCCGTCGTTCACATTTGATTATTTGGTATAAAATATCTATGCAACAAATCTGGTCGCACAAACTCTTCCGATTCATTGCTGTATTCTGTCTCCTGCTTTCCACCTGGGCGATCGCACCAGTAGCCGGCGCTTACAACAACCCCGAACTTCTACCCGAAGTCCAAACCCCGATCATAGATTTAGCCGAACTGCTGACAGACGTTCAAGAAGACCTGTTAGCCGAAGACCTGAAACAGTTTGAATCCCAAACTGGCTGGAAACTCAGGGTGCTAACTCAGTTCGATCGCACTCCCGGTCGCGCCGTCAAGGAATATTGGGGACTTGATGAACACAGTGTCCTATTGGTAGCTGATCAACGTGGCGGTAATATCCTTAACTTTAGTGTCGGTCGGGATCTATACGACCTGCTGACCCGAACCTTTTGGGTCGAACTTCAGACCCGCTACGGTAATCAATACTTTGTCCGCGATAATGGCGAAGATCAATCAATATTGCAATCTATCGAAACCATTCAAACCTGTTTACTCAAAGACGGTGGTTGTCGAGTAGTTCCCGGTCTTCCCAGAGAACAATGGATTCTCACCTTAATCACCTCCGCCTTGGGTGGCGTAATTTGTGGTATTGCAGCTATTCCCCGTAAACCCGGACAAATTGTGGCTTGGCAATGGGCCTTAATCTTTTCTCCCCTGTGGGGCATTTTATTTATAGCCTTCGGTCTCGGTCCGGTAATTAGTCGCACCTCCGATTGGGTTCCCGTAATTCGCAATGTCTCCGCTTTCTTAATCGCTGTTTTTGCGGCTTATTTAACCCCCGCATTTAACCACTCTTCCACCTCGGAAACTTAAACCTTTGACCTATCAATTAGGGCGGGTTGAGCCTTGTTAAGCTGCCAATTAACCGTCATTTTGCGACCCGCCCCTATCTAAAAAAAATCACCCTTTTTAGCAACAATAATTATGGCACTTTAATCGCTCCCACCAGTTGTTTTAGCAATTAACCACCTCATTTTTCGTCAGCAAAATCCGCCCAACTCACTAATAATTAGCTGTTGGTAATTAACTGTTGTTTGATATCCTCAACGTTACCAATCAGATCAACTTGGTTTAACACAGTTTGCTCGCCACTTTTCAACCATTTGAGGTTCACAGTTCCGGCGATCGCCTCAGCATCTCCCAACACCAAACAAGCCCCAGCACCACTGCGATCGGCTCGTTTAAACTGTTTACTAAAAGCACTACCACTCAGGTCTAATTCAACCCTCAAGCCCGCTTGACGCAGTTTTTGAGCCAAAATCAGACCATTAGCCTCAGCCTTTTCTCCGCGAGACACCAAATATAATTGTGGGGTAACTTGTGGAGGTTGGTGCAATTGCTGAAGCAGAATAATTAAACGTTCCAAACCGATCGCCCAACCCACCGCCGGAACTGACGGGCCCCCAAGTTCCTGGACCAAACCATCATAGCGACCACCGCCGCAAACCGTAGCCTGAGCGCCAAGGTCATCAGAAATAATCTCAAAAGCAGTGTGGGTGTAATAGTCCAAACCGCGAACCAGTCGAGGATTTAGCGTGTAAGAAATCCCCAATTCCTTAATCAGATACTGCACCCGTTCAAAATGAGATTGCGATCGCTCTCCCAGATAGTCCAAAATACTCGGAGCGTTGCGGGTAATTTCCTGGGTGCGTTCATCCTTACTATCCAAAATCCGCATCGGGTTACGGGTAAGGCGATCGCGAGAGTCTTGATCAAGTTCCCCGCTAAATGGTGTCAGATAATCAACCAACGCTTGACGATAATTTTGGCGATCGGTGCGATCGCCTACTGAATTAAGATTCAAATGCAGATTGGTAATTCCCAAACTCTTGAGGATATCCACCGCCACCGCGATCACCTCCACATCAGCGCGGGGGTCATCACTACCGAGAACCTCCACCCCAAGTTGATGAAATTGTCGTTGTCGTCCCGCTTGAGGACGTTCGTAGCGAAACATCGGCCCCATATACCATAGTCGTTGTACACCAGGATTAGCGTGTAGTTTCCGCTCAATATAAGCTCGCACCACCCCAGCCGTACCTTCAGGACGCAGAGTAATAGAGCGATCGCCGCGATCGCAGAAAGTGTACATCTCCTTTCCCACCACATCCGTAGCCTCACCGATACCCCTTTCAAACAAGGCAGTTGGCTCAAAAATCGGTGTCCTGATTTCTTGATAATTCCCTCGCGCCAAAGTCTCCTCAGCCACAGAAGCCACCCACTGCCAATAACCGACTTCCTCCGGAAGGATGTCACGGGTTCCTCGTAAACTTTGAATTGATTCCATCTCTATATATAATCCGTGCAAAAATAGGACTCACCGCCAGGAGCATGATCCCCACACTCAGGGAAGCCGTGAGCCTTCTGTACTGACCAATTTCCTGCTGATCAATTGGTGTTTATCGTATCTAAAGATTGCCAAGAACCATAGCGATCGCCATAATAAGCTAAAATCCGTTCAACTTGCGAGGGAATGTCCCCGTCAGGCGATTCGGAATATTCAATCGATAGGGCCGCGACTTGACTCGACCTAGGGTCAAATTTTGACGATTCCCAACCCTCGACATCTTTAGACATAGGCACTAAACCCGTCTGTACACCCTCCACCTGTCGCAGGTGAGCAGCCACTTCTCGATAAACCGCTAAAGGTAATCGAGGACAGCAAAACTGATAACGGATTCTTGAGTCCATACTTGCCATGATGATCAGTGATCTATATTTACTCAACTACAGGAGAGGATACAGTTTCATCAACACTATCAGTTAATTCTACTGATGATTCTGGTTCTGGTAGGGTGCAGCAATTGATATTATCAATGCAAACTTTACCCCATTGCAAAGACCAGCGGACCAACTCCACCCGATTACCTGTCGAGGTTTTAGTCAGGATGTTACTTATGTGGTTATCTACTGTACGTTTGCTGATTTCCAGCTTTTCCGCGATTTCCTGGTTAGTCAAACCGATCGCCACCAGTTCCACAACCTGTAATTCTCTTTCCGAGAGGGAGACAGGGGATTTGAATTTACTGTCGGACATAAGGGTATCCTATCTCTGCATATTTACTTAGCTATCACCATTTTAAACTGTACAATCCATTTGCGTCTTCTAACCTCAGATGCTTCTGCCCCAGCGCAGATTCTGTGAACTCTATTTTTGACAGTCAAGATGAATCATTCTCGCGTTATTTGCCTCGGTGAAATTTTATTTGATTGCTTGGCAGACGAGCCTAACCAGTCCTGGGGAGAAGTTAAATCTTGGACCGCTCACCCGGGAGGGGCTCCCGCTAATGTCGCTTGTGCTTTGGTGAAATTGGGAACCTCTGCCGGCTTTATTGGCGCGGTCGGTTCCGATGAAGGCGGCGATCGCCTCCTGGGGTTTCTTCAATTGGTTGGCGTTGATACCACCGGCATTCAAAGACATCCATCAGCACCCACACGACGGGTTTATGTGTTGCGTTCAAGCACTGGTGAGCGAGAGTTTGCCGGATTTGGCAATCTCAATACTATTGATTTCGCTGATGCCTATTTGCAAGCCCAAGCCATACCAGAGTCTTTGTTTGTAAATGCTGACTTTTTGGTGTTGGGTACATTGGAACTCGCCTATCAGGAAACCCGCCACGCTATCACTCATGCTTTGAAGTTAGCCGATCGCTATAATCTCAAGATTTTAGTAGATATTAACTGGCGACCGAATTTTTGGCCAGACCCGGAAGCAGCCAAACCCCTAATTATGGATTTGCTCAAACAGGTTGATTTTGTCAAATTATCAGAGTCTGAAAGTATCTGGCTATTTGATACCACTGATCCTGGTACCATTAACTATCGCCTAAACTCCGTGGAAGGGGTGCTAATTACTAAAGGCGATCGCGGTTGTTCTTACTGTCTCGGAGATCATGAGGGTTATTTTCCCGGATTTTCTGTGGCAGTTCAAGATACCACTGGCGCAGGTGATGGCTTTGTGGCTGGCTTTATTCACCAAGTTTTGCAGTTGGGTATCCCTAGCCTCCAGAACCCAGAAACCCCTAGGGCGATCGTTACCTATGCTAGTGCAGTGGGAGCCTTGGTTACTACTGAATTAGGGGCGATCGCAGCCCAACCCACCGCCGCCGAAGTTGACGATTTTCTCAAACAGCAGCCATAGCCACTCAAATTGGGGGCGGGTTCAGTAATCAGTTTTGATTCTCAACAGTCCAACTACTCAACCCGCCCTTATTCAATAGGTGCGAGAATTAGAGCCTAGTCAAAGCCGAGATTTTCGCTAATTTATCTTGACCCAAAACCTGTAATTCTTCCAGGCTTAACCATCCCTGTTTAACTAATGTGGCTAACACAAACACACTGGCAGCATCTCTATAGTCATACTTACCATCAATCTCGTGTCTTCTGGCACTCAAAAAATCATGCAATTTCCACACCTCGTCAATTTCTGTGAGATTAAACGCTTTTTGTTTAACCTCATCAATCAGAATCTTAACCTCCCGCTCATAAGCGTTATGTAAGGCATCTACAGCCGCGTTTTTATCCTGTTCAGACCAATTAATTTCACTCACTTATCATTACCTAATTGAGCATTACCACAGCCGATATTTGCTCGATATTAGTGCGCGAGTACCGTAGAATATATCTAGGCAATAAATAGGTGCTATTAATCATCATAATATAGCCATCATAAATATCCGATAAATCATTATGAACTTTCTATCCTGTGGTTGTAATTTTATCTGAACCGCTGGTTGTTCACAAATCATTTCATAATGCTATATTAAACACTGTCTTTACCTACCTACCTACTTAACTTACCCTCAAGTAACTTTTTACTGCCCGTAGCACTACAATGATCGCCACATTCAATCGATGGGGAATCGACTTTATCCCCAGCAGAAAAGGGAGCGCTTTTGCTTAGAAAACGCTCGCCTATATAATTTCTAGGTGAACTCTATTCTAGCGCACCAAGTTCAACAACTCTTTGGGAGATGCTAACAAATCGATCGCCACAAAGAAAACCTTATTTTCTGGGTTCAGCAAGAAGCGCCAAGCAATATTCATCCCCACATTACCACCAAACCAGGGAGTTTGCACTTTACCAGTAACCTTAATCTGAGTATAGCCATCTTCCGTCGGTTCAGAAACACCTCGTTCTGGGATTAACTTCAGGTTCTGGCATTCTTCCCGGAAGAACCGCAGCACATTCTCTTTACCAACAATTGGTTTTTGGAAAGGAGGTTGTAAAGCTCCATCTTCTGCAAACAGACTAATTAAGTTATCAAAATCGTTAGCATTCAAGTTGTCCATGTATTGCAGGACTGTGGAATTGGTCACACCTTCGATTTGAACTTTAGTCCGTTGGGACATCTCTTGAGGAGGTACAACAGGTTCTGCTACCCGTTGATAGCTGCCTAATTTGCTGGTATCGAACCCCATATCAACAACACAATTACGCAGCACCGTGATTTGTTGACCTGGATCAATACCTTGAATAGTCACTAGGATAGCGTTGGCGTTAGCTGAGAGTTTGTAGCCTTCGGGAATGGGCGCAACAAGTCCTTGATCCATGAAACGCCCTAGTTCATACCAGAAACCCAGCTTGATATTAGGAGACCAACTAGCATAGGTACGACAAATGGGAGTATCTGTCCGGTTCGCCAGGTCACACATAGCCTGGGTTTGCTGTAGGGGGGTCATCTGCCGAATTTCCTGTAGGGTGTTTTCAGCAAACTGCATATTCGCAGCCCCAGGAGCAGCAATGGTGATGGTTTTACCCATTTCCAGATACGCAAACCAAATGAGAGCCAGTTGATCTTCGGCACTAAGCTGCTTGAACCGAGCGATCGTCGCCGGAACTACGTCAGCCGCTAGGGTTTCTGGAAAAATGCTACGAGCCGAGTCAATGGTGAATGGCATTATGTGTACCTCTACTTCAATTTCTGTTAAAGCAACTTTACCATACTTAACAAAAATTTACAAGTTTAGGTATCTGAGAATGCAGAATTTTTTTTTATACCACCGATTTAGTCAGGGGAGGGCTTAACTGTTCACCCTTTCACCCGGATCAGGGATACAATAGGCGCACAGCTTGGTAAATTGGGCAAATTGACTAAAATATGGCAGTTGAGATCGAACGTAAATTTTTAGTGCGCGGCGACCAGTGGCGATCGCTTTCTGTGGGAATGGTTTACCGTCAGGGCTATATTACCACCACCCCAGAAAAAACCGTCCGAGTCCGCATCGCCGGCAATCAGGGCTATTTGACCATTAAGGGCGCTTCTGTGGGCTATCAGCGCGCCGAGTTTGAATATCTGATTCCCATTGAGGATGCCGAACAGATGTTAGCTAGTTTATGCGTTGGCCCTCTCATTGAAAAGAAACGCTATAAAATTCCCATCGGTGATCTGATCTGGGAAGTTGACGAATTTTTCGGGGATAATCAGGGGTTAATTTTAGCGGAAGTGGAATTAAACAGCCCCGATCAGGCTTTCGAGTTACCAGAATGGATCGGGGAAGAAGTTAGTCACGATTACCGCTATTATAACGCTAATTTAACCAAGTTTCCCTATACTCAGTGGCCTATCAAGTGAGGACAACAATCATGGAATTTCAGACCCAAGTTCAACGAGAATGTTATGAACAGGTGGCTATCTGGATGGAGGAGATGTTCACTCAGTATCCTTGGGAAAAATTAGACGATCCTGGCTTTGGTTTATTTCTGGGTTCCGCCTGGGTAGAAGTGCGAATTTACCCCTGGCACGAAGATGCTGTCATTGAAACGCGATCGCTCGTAGTTCAAGGGGCAGAAATTACCCCGGAATTGATGCAATTTTTATTATTGAAAAATTCTCAAATGCGCTTTGGTGGTTTTGCGATCGATGACCATGATCATATTTACCTTAGCCATACCATAGTCGGTTCAACCTGTGACCCAGGAGAATTAGAGTCCTCAGTTTTATCTGTCTTAGAAACAGCCGATGATTTTGATGATCAAATCATCCAGAAGTGGGGCGGAAAAAGGGCTTTAGACATTGTACCATAATCGTTTGGCTACCAACCATAAAACTAGGGCATTATCCCGAATCTTAACAATTAAACCGCGATCGCCCTTGTTGAGTTGCCGTTAAATACTGTTCTAAAGTCTCCCAGTCTTCCTGTTGAATGGCGAGTGTAATTTTATCTAAACTTTCGCGATAATTAGACAAAGACTTTAACACAGCTTCCCGATTATACTTAGCCATCATCACCCCTAACTCAGGGTTCCCACCACCCACGCGGCTGGTGTCTCGAAACCCAGAACTTGCTAGTTGATAAGCCAGAGCCAGGATCTCCTGATTGTCCTCAGTAGCCGTCGCAGCAATGAGACTAGCGCTAACCATGACCGGGAGATGAGAGATCCAAGCTACCGCCCGATCATGGTCCATGGGGGAAGATTGATAAACCCTCGCGCCTAGTAAATTAGCGATCGCCACCACTACCTCCGTCGCTTCTGGGGGGGTTGTTTCCGTGGGAGTAATCACATAGGGTCGCCCTACAAATAACTTGAACTGTGCCGCATCAATACCACTATAAGCTGTTCCCGCCATGGGATGTCCTCCCACAAAGTTCCGCCAGAGGGGTGATATCATATCAACAATAGGAGTTTTTACCGAACCGACATCTGTTAAAATGGCGTGAGGATTCAGGTGTTCCAATAGTTGTTGAACCGTAGAAGCGATCGCCCCAATGGGGGTACAAATAAACACAATATCCGCCCTAGCCATCAACGACAAACTACAAGAGGCTTCATCAACCGCCCCCATAGCGATCGCCCGGCTGCAGGTAGACTGGCGGCGAGAAACCCCCAACACCCGCCCCCCCTGTAGCACTGATTCTTCCAGAGGTTCAGTTAATCCCTTCCCCTCCCACAAAGAACGCAAATCCAAGCCTAGGGAACCGCCAATTAAACCCAATCCGACAATACCAATGTTCATCACTTACCATTCATCTTTAATCGGCGATCGCTGCCCTGAGTTTACCTGTGAAACTGGCAGCCCAAATGCACAACCAAATAACTTTAATTAATTCCCAATCAAGCAAATTTTGGGAAAATTGTCAACCCAAAACCCCATAGAGATTTGTGACATCAACTCAACGAATTGACAGATCCCCCCCAAATTTTGATAGAATAACAGTTTAATTTGCCGATATTAAACGGGAGCCAAAAAGGCATGGATGCCGAAGAACTGCTGCTAGAATACCAATCCGGGAACCGTGATTTTAGTGCCATTCTGCTATGTGAAGCCAATCTGAGCCGGGTCAATCTTAGTCAGGCTAATTTTACCGAAGCCGTTTTGAGCGTTACCAACTTTAGCGGAGCCAACCTAACAGGCGTTAACCTAACTCGAGCCAAACTGAACGTTTCCAAACTTAGCGGCGCTATTCTCCAGGGAGCCAACCTCAATGAAGCAGTTCTCAACGTCGCCAACCTGATCAGAGCTGATCTCAGTCAAGCCAACCTCGTCGATGCGTCCTTAATTCGGGCCGAACTAATGCGAGCCGAACTCAGCGAAGCCGTAGTCAATGGGGCGAATTTAACCGAAGCAGATTTAAGAGAAGCCACCCTCAGACACGCCGACCTCCAACAAACCAATTTATCCGGCGCTAACCTATCAGAAGCCTGTTTAATTCTCAGTAACCTAGAAAGATCCAACCTAACCCGTGCTGATCTTACACGAGCCGATCTCAGGGGGGTTAATCTCCGTAACGCTGAACTGCGACAAGCTGAACTAAATGGCGCAGATCTTCGTGGTGCTAACCTGAGTGGCGCAAATCTCCGCTGGGCGAATTTAAGTGGTGCTAACCTGAGTGGCGCCAACTTAGAAGCCACCCAATTAAGTGGCGCAAGTTTACGCGGTGCTAATCTTAGTGGCGCAAGTTTACTCAATTGTAGCGCCATTCATGCTGATTTAACCCAAGCTAATTTGATAGACTGTGACTGGACAGATGCTAACCTGCGAAGTTCCGCATTGACAGGAACTAAACTTTATGGAGTTTCCAGATTTAGTTTAATTGCAGATGAGATCACCTGCGATTGGATTGATCTGAGTCCTAACGGTGATGGTAGCAAAATACAGCGTTTTAGTTCCCAACAAGCTCATCAATTTTTTAACGTTGAATCTCCCACAGTTCAAATCCGTATTAATGCCCCCCTAGACCCAGATACCCACTGCATTTTAGCTTCCATATATCGGCAAATTATCCAACACTATCCCTTTATAAAATCTCCCCCTAGCATTGATATAGGTTCGCGCCGAACCCTCTTATCGTTTAGAATAGATGAGGAACAGCTATTTATGACAGCTTATGTAGTGATTCTACCCTTTGCAGATGTCGCCAAAACCAGAGAGTGTATTCTGGAATCATTGCGGATGCTCACCTTGGAAAATAGTTCTCAAATGGGAGTCAGATTATCTAACCAAGTGATTCAGTTTGGCATCGATATAATTAAAAAAATCAGCCGTTTAGAAGACCATTTGTTATCGGAAAAGTTACAGGAAGAAATTGACGGGAATCATCCATTTTTTAACCATCCTACTCAAACCATTTTAAGTAACTTAGTCGGGGAATATTTAGCTATTCATAGCCATCCCGAATTTGGGAGGAAGTTTAGTCATATTCCTTGATGGATTTATCCAAAATCACACCCGAAAAATATCGGGAAATGGCGATGGCAACCCCAGATATTTTCACCAGTTTTGTAGCCAGCTTTGATGCCAAATAAAGTCATCACAAATACTCTATCTCCCTCGTTAATTGCTCTCTTAATTATTTGTACATCAACAGTGAATTTTCCACAGAATGACAGATACTAACAACCATCAAAATTCTGAGAGTGACGTTCTTAAAGTTTATGAAATTGTCAAAAAATATCGAGATGGAGAACGAGATTTTGAGGACATAAATTTAAACGAAATTAATTTGAGTCGAATTAACCTAGCCGGAGCTAATTTAAGTGGTGCATCCTTGAGTGTAGCTAATTTAAGCGCCTCGGATTTAAGGGAAGTTAATTTGACTCGTGCTAATCTGAATGTAGCTCGATTAAGTAATGCTAATCTCACCAAAGCTATTTTAAATCAAGCCACCATTAATGTAGCTAATTTGGTGAGAGCAGATTTAACGGAAGCACAGTTAATTAACACCCTATTAATTAGAGCAGAATTAGTTAGGGCGAAACTCAGTAAAGCTAACTTCACCCAAGCCAACTTAAATGGGGCTGATCTGCGAGAAAGCAAACTTCAGCAGACTAACTTTAATGGTGCTAATTTAAGTGGTGCGAACCTGCGAGGTGTTTCTGGAGCTTTAACTAAATTTACGAAAACCGACCTACGAGGAGCGGATTTACTTAAAGCGAATTTACCTAAAGCTGATTTTACTAATGCGGAATTAAGACAAGCAAATCTGACCTATGCGAACTTGAGTAATGCTGATTTTAGTGGTGCAAATCTGCGCTGGACTGACCTACAAGGTGCAGACCTGAGTGGTGCAAATTTGACAGAGGCTAACCTCAGTGGTGCTAATTTATCCGGTGCTAATTTAAGCAGCGCGGTGTTAGTAAAGGCTAGTTTAGTTCACGCTGACTTGAGCCAAGCTAACTTAATTAGAGCGAATTGGAGTGGCGCAGACTTGTCAGGAGCGACATTAACTGGCGCTAAACTTTATCAAGTTTCTAGGTTTAATCTAAAAGCTGATGAGATTACCTGTGAATGGGTAGATTTGAGTGCTAATGGTGATCATAGTCAGGTTTATCATTTGGATCGGGAAACTCTCCGAAAGTTTTTTAATCAAACTCGACCCAGAGTTGAGATTATGGTTAATTCTCCCTTAGATCAAGATGGGAATATAGCCTTAGCTACTATTTACTACAAAATTGCTCAAGAGTTTCCAATTATGGAAAGTCCCCCCAGCATAGAAATAGACGATCGCACTACAAAACTCACATTTATTGCTAACCAAGAACAAGAATTATTTGCCATTAGCTGTCTGGCTATTTTGCCCTTTGATGATGCTTCCCAAACCCAGAAAAATATCGTTAATTTACTGCGTCAGATTCAAGATTCTACCCTTGAAAAAGAGCGGCGATCGCAATTATTAAGCGCTATGGGTCAAGTGATTACCAAAATTAATGAGATGAAAAAAATAGCCCGCACCATTCGCTCAGAATTCAATCCGCTATTTTTTAGTAAACCCACCCGCACCCAATTAACTAATTGCAGCCAGAAAATGATTATGGTTCATGAAAATTCCCAAATCAGCAAACTAAATCCCTCTCCCCATAGTAGTGCCGAGGTGGGTTATGCCCCGAATTTTGACCAGGTGATGGCTTTTATTAACAGTTTTAATGATCTACCCTAAAAGTATCATCAAATCTCCAGGTTAACCATTAATCATTAATTGTAATCATTAATTGGGCCAGGTTCGATCCAGTCACTGGTTCGGTGTTCTGCTCGCCACAAGCTAAACTAGAAGTCAATGGGCTGAAGTTGAGAACCATCTTAACCTCTGGGACATTACTAAATATTTGGCTTGATAACCCTGTGATTGAAGTAGAAGCACATAATCTGGTTCGTCGTTTGGTGCAGTCCGTTGGTAACATGGACTGGCCCCACTATTTGACAATGACAAGATTAGTGGCGCGCGCGTTGCGTTTGGGACGTAGTGCATTAATTCAAACTGGGGTGAGGCCACAAATCCGGGAGCATCCCTATCGGTTTAGTTATCTAATTCCGGTTTTAGTTTGGGGAAAAGCTAGTGTGATCGTTGCCTCCGAAGCGGTAATTGAGCAACTTTTGACGGTGGAAATTCCCAAAATTCAGGGTATTACAGATGCAGATGATCAGAAATTACCCCTGATGCCGATTCAAAAGGGCGATCGCTGGCCAAGTAGAGATTTTCAGGGTTTGCTACTGACCACCCCTCAAATATGGTTAGCAGATAGATTAGGCGATAACCAGCACTTTCCCCCACATATTCCCACCATTATTGATGATGCCGATAATTTAGAACAGTGGAGTCGCGATCGCCTCACCGCCGCCCTAGAATGGTCAGATTGGACCCTATTAACCCAGAAGCGACCAGAATGGCGAGACACCCTCGAGTTAACCCAAGTGCGTCTAATTCGCTCAATTTTCGCCCACCCAGCTAATCTTTATGGTTGTCATCTCCTCGATGAGGAAGAACAGGATATTCTCCAAAATCTGTTTTTGACTCTTACACAACCCACAGAATCAACTACTACCTCAGCCGAAACCTCTAGTCAACGCTTAGACTCTCGGTGGCATGAGTTTTACCATCAATGGTTATCTGACAATCAACTAAAGTGGGTAGAAGTTGACCGCGCCCAGGGTTCATTCAAATTATATTGCAGTCCCCTAGAAGTGGCTTCAGCTTTGAGTCCCATTTGGGAACAACAACCCGTAGTATTGATTGGCGGCGCTTTAGACTTGGATAAAAACGCTCCCATTTATCGTCAGATCATGGGATTAGGGGATTTAACCTGTGTTAAATTTACACCCGATCGCCAAAGCCAATTAATCCAACTTTATCTACCTTCTGGGATACCGATGCCAAATACACCCCAGTTTGAGAAGGCATTAATTGAGCAATTGCGGACCTTGCTATGTATGAGTATCAATATTAGTGGTTTGAAAGTTTTATTAGTTGAGGATATTCCCCTCAAAGGAAAAGTGGCGGCGGTGTTAGCTTCAGAGTTTGGGTCCCTAGTTCAGGTGGAAACCACAGCTATCAGCGAAACAGGGGTTTTAGTGACCGGTTGGCAATTTTGGCGAAACCATCAGCATCAGTTCATTTCTCCCCATTTATTAGCGATCGCCACTTTACCGTTACCCTCCCTAGAAAATCCCCTAGTAGCTGGGAGGGTCGCCTACTACAAACAGCAACGCCAGGACTGGTTTCGGCTATATTTACTCCCCGCCGCATTAACAGAGTTACAGGGGGCTGTCGCTCCCGTTCGCCACAAACAAGGTATCGTAGCCCTATTAGATAGTCGGGTCACTCGTCGCACCTATGGAAAACAGGTACTAACAGCCCTCAGTCCCCACGTTCAAATCGATTATCTCGACACCACTTGGTTAAATATTTAACTGGCTTGATTGTCCTTGCCAACAGTGCTATTATGGGCTAAATTCCGTTAGCCCTTTAGGGCAAAGTTTTCAACCAACTTTTTTTAAAAAAATTGCGACAATGAATCAAAAATTAGCAATTTCCCTACTTAGCTTAGTCCTGAGTGTTGGCTTTACTGGTGTAGCTGGGGCGGAAACGGTTTTAGAACAAATTGGACGAACCGGAGTCCTGCGGGCGGGTGTACGGACTGATGCGGTTCCCTTTAGCTATTTAAACGATAATGGCGATATCGAGGGATATTCTGTCGATTTGATTAGGTTGATTCATGGTCGCCTCCAAGAGAAGCTAAACCAGCCTATCCGGTTGGAGATGACTACTGTTACCCTTCAAGATCGCTTTGAACAAGTCCAAAAGGGAAACCTAGACCTGGTGTGCGAGGCTACTAGCATCACCGCTGAACGGGAAAATGGGGTGGATTTTTCTACTCCCTTTTTTGTGACGGGGATTCAGATGTTAGTCAAAACTGAAAATCGCGATCGCCTTGACCCCACCCAACTATCCGAAACAGACATTTCAACCGTTAGCTTGGAACGGGTTACCATTGGATTTTTAGAATCTACCACCACTGATAGCGAGTTGCGCCCAGTTTACCCAGAAGCCCAATGGGAAGCCGTCCCTAGCCGCGCTGAAGGTATCCGCCGCTTACAGGAGGGGGAATTACAAGGCATTGTTAGTGATGGTATTCTGTTGCTTGGACAATTGTGGAAAGATGGGAGAACCCGCCAGAACTTTCAACTGGTTCCCAGCCAACCCCTGACCTTCGAGAATTACGGATGTATCCTACCAATGAACAGCCGGGAGTGGAGCCGAGTAGTTAATTCAACTATTGCCAGCCCAGAAAACACTACCCTTTGGAATCAATGGTTTGATACCAACCAAGGTAGGTTCCCTTATCGTAAATTTGAATAAGTATTGACCGAGAATATGCCGATCAACAAACCGGGAAATATTGAGGGTGTTTCTCGTGTTTTGGGGAGGTGAAATCAATCGTATATTCTGCCTGCATGAGTTATAATTTACTCAACAACGTGGAGTAACCCCCGACGTAGGCGATCGAATACTTCGTTAATGCAGTCGTGTTCTTCATCGCTTAGACATTCCTTTGATAGAAGCAAGTACATAAGTTGCTTTTGATCCTCGCGGGTGATCTTGCGAGAAACAAAGATGCGCTCAATTAGAGCATCGAGATTGTTAGATGAGGGTGAGAATTGCGCCAGCATGGGAACTCAGATAACGCTATGTTGCTATTATCTTACCTTTTGGGCATTATGAAAGTGATAGATCGCGTCAGCAATTGTGATTATGATCAAGATCAAACCTGATTGATATCACAATGACCCGATATACCACCCAAGTCCTAGCGAAAATGGTATAGAATAAAGGTTCATGAACGCTTACTCGCGCTACCGGAGATCTGCCATGAAATTCCCAATTCTGACGATGATTACCCTGTCGCTTGCTATCCTACCAATGACTCCGGTGCGAGCCAGTAATTTACAGGATATCCGACAACTCCTGTCTACTAAAGAATGTGAAAACTGCAACCTGACTAATGCGGGTTTGGTGTTAGCAGATCTCAGCGGGGCGAACCTGACCGGGGCGAACCTGACCGGGGCGAACCTCAGTCGTGCGAACCTGACCGGGGCGAACCTGACCGGGGCGAACCTGACTGGGGCGAGTTTATTTGGGGCGAACCTGACCGGGGCGAACCTGACCGGGGCGAACCTGGCGGGGTCAGATTTGCGGGGGGCTTATTTAGCTAATGCGATCGCCGTTGATGCTAATATTACTGAGGCTCAATTAATTGGAGTGGTGGGACTCCCGACTAATATTGGTAATGCGGAGGACTTCTATCGCCTGGGAGTTAAAGAAGCCTTAGAAGGGAACTACAGAAATGCCATAGACCACTACAACCGCGCACTGAGTCTCAATCCTAACCTGGCGGCGGCTTATTTTGCTCGCAGTATGGCTTGGGCCGATTTGGGTGATTTAAATAGAGCTATGTCAGATGCTAAACAGGCTCAAGAACTATATAATAGATTGGGGAGCCAGGAAGGGCAGGAAATTGCTGCTCAGTTGATGGAAATTATCGAATTTCGTCAAAATCCCCAGGAACTGAGAGCGCGTAATGGCGGGGTTATGGAACTTCTGGAAAGTGCGACTCCCCTACTGTTAAGATTTCTGTTCTAAGCAGAAAAAATTGATAAGGCACTACTGTTGGTTTAATGCGAGTTTTGATGGAGTTGTAGACTATGGGCGATCGCCAAAATCAATCTTTTTGGGATTCGGTAAACCAGAAAGTATCCGGTCTGCCTAAAAATTTGAGTCGACAAGCATCAGAGTTGGGTAAATCCATGAGCGATCAGGCTACAGAAACAGCTCGAAAAACAGCGACTGAGGTGGGGGATTCGATTACTCATCGTGCTTCCGAAGTGGGGAAAGTGGCACTGCATCAAGCCACCAAATCCGGCGCTTCTGTGGTTAAACACGCTCAAGGATGGGTGGAAAATATTTATCCAGAAGCCGAGGACGAAATCCCCACTAATCCCGAATATGACTGGAGTACAGATGAGCTTTATCATATTTTTGTACCTGCTCAAATTGCTACCAATGGGGGGACTCAAATGGTGATGGTAAAAACAGGTAAAAGATATGAAGTTAAAATCCCAGCCCATAGCTCAGAGGGAGCTAATCTGCGTCTGAAAGGATGTGGATTGCAGGGGGAGGATGCCTTTTTGATTTTGCATACTTTCTGGAACCAGCTATCTGATAATATTGACCGTAAAATTAATAACCTCATTGTCCAATCTCCTATTCATGACCGCAGTAAAATTAGATGTTTTCAAGCCTATAATCATCTGCAATCAGGCTCGGTTATCAAAGACCCGCCAGCCCTGAATTTGCTTGATTATCTGTTTATATCTTCCCCCTATTCAGAGTTAATGCAACGGTATCTTATTGCCAGTTATAACTCGCGATTAATGGCTATTGAAAGATGTATGGAATTAGCCTTAAATGCCGGGGAATTAGAACTAACAGAACAACGATCTATCCGCAGCACTTATCAATATTTGCGTGCGGGGGAGATGATTACTGATTTAGACAGCCTCACTCGTCTGGATGCCATAATTTTACATTCCTCCCTCCCTAAGATGCTCAAACAATATTATCTGAGATGTAGTGCGATGGCTTGGGCAATGACTGTAGATGCCATAATTGTTAATAGTATTAATACCAGCCAGACGATTGCACAGGAAGAACGACCAGATTTTTTATCTATATTTACCAAGTTTCGTCAGGGGAAAAATATTCGGAATCAGCCCCAATTTAAACGCTTTGAGGCTTGGATAGCACAAGCCGAAATTCCCCCAGTGTGTCAGGTGATTTTTTACCTATGGCGAGAAGGTAGCTTTCTGTTGAACAGTGAATTACTATCACAGGATTGGGAACAGTCCTGGAAAGCGATCGCTACTGCGAAAGCCTATATAAACGAGACACAACCTCAACCCTCGGTCAATTTACCCCCCATTGAAGTTTTACCTGGAACTCTAGCCGAGTCAGCCTATAACAGTGTCTCCCGTGGTGGTTTAGGTCTGTTGTCCGGAAGACCAATGCTAGAGGGGATAACAGGATTAATTGAAACAGCCGCCCAAGTAGCGATCGCCCAAGTAGCCTTACTTCCCGCTACCGAAAAAATGGCTTTAGGTATAGGCCATGATAGCGATCGCACCACCACAGCCACAGGTAAAAATTGGCAAGCCGTGGGTTCCTTTGGAGACACACCCAACCCTCGATCTAGTAAATTATCTGGCTTACCTGCCTATAGAGACATGATCACAGAACTCCAAGGCTTACAAGCCATAACTCAGCCGGGGGAGTGGCTGCCGGAAAGAGTGTTATCTTCTCAATTCAACGTCAGACAATTATTTACATATCAGAAAACTCGTCAGCAAACCATTAAAGCCTTGGAAACTCAGATGTATGCCTAATCATACAGCCCCCTGCCATGCCACTGCTCAGTACAGGGATAAATACTTATCCCTTAAGCTATCCACTTGTCAACTACATATAATGTTAAAATAAACAATCCCAAATAATCATTTAAGTAGTGGCGATTTGAGGATAGCTACAGCATTTGGTATTAACTTCCTAGTTGGTGAGGTGTTTTTTGTGAGTCAGCCTATCTCTAAAACCCATAGAGAATCTAAATCTCTAGTCTTTTATCTCCAGTTCCTATGCCTTTGACACTTCTAGTCGTTGATGATGATTTGGGAACTCGCCTTTCGATTAGCGATTATCTGGAAATGTCAGGATATATGGTCATTTCTGCCACCAATGGTCAGGAAGCACTCGAATTGGTAGAAAAGCATCAACCGCACCTGATAGTAACAGATATTGCCATGCCAGAAATGGATGGTTTTGAGCTAGTCAAGCGAGTTCGTTCCCAGCCTATTTTCCGCTTGTTGCCAGTGATTTTTTTAACCGCTCATACCAGTACGGAAGAGCGGATACGGGGCTATCAACTCGGATGTGATAATTATCTCCCTAAGCCTTTTGAATTGGAGGAGCTAGGTGTGGTGATTCGATCGCTTTTAGAGCGATCGCAACTAATTGAAGCCGAATGGAGGTCTCGGATTAATGAACCCCTATCAAACCATACCAGTTCCAGTCATAAACGCCATCATTTTCACAGTTTCTCAACCACTAACATTCATCTCACCGAACGAGAACAACAGGTTTTGAACTTACTTACAGAAGGATTATCCAATATCAAAATCGGAGATTCTCTGCATCTGAGTTCTCGCACTGTCGAAAAGTATGTTAGCAGTTTACTCCGCAAAACTGACAGCAGTAACCGCGCTGAACTGGTAAGGTTTGCCTTAGAAAATGACCTAATTAACTAACCGATGGTTGATTAACCACAAATTCTAGTAAGCCTTCACAGCCATCTAGTAGCAAATCAATCACCTGATTAAAACCTTCCGGGCCGCCATAGTAAGGATCGGGAACTTCTTTGAGGTTATGATGCCGACAGAAATCGCACATTAGCTTAACCTTATCACCATATTTTTTCCCTCGATCAAGATACAGAATTTGCTGATAATTGTCCCGATCCATCGCCAAAATTAGATCGAAATTCTCAAAATCGGAGGCGGTGAACTGACGAGCAGAACCCTTGAGGACAATGCCCCGTTTTTTCGCCGCCATAGTCATACGAGAATCAGGGACCGAACCAATATGATAGCTCGATGTCCCCGCCGAATCACAGACAATACGATCGCCCAAATTAGCCTCTTCGATCAGATGATTCATAATATTCTCAGCTGAAGGCGAACGACAAATATTTCCCAGACAAACAAATAACAATCTATAGGACATAGTTGGAAAGACGATTTTTGACTATGGCACTAATGCCACAATTATATAATTTCACATAATTTCATTAGGATCAATTCCCAATTCCTGCAAACGAGCTGCGAGGCGATCGGCTCGTTGTCGTTCCCGTTCCGCTCTTTCCTCACCAGATAACAGTAAATTACCCTCACTATCCCACCAACGCAACCAAGGTAATTCCACGTTCTGATATATTCCCGACCAGATACCTAACTCTACTCCCATTTCGGGAATTGGGTAATGATTGCGGTTATTTGGGGTTAGCAACTCATAGAAACTACCCTCTAAACGATACACTTCTACCTGAGATTTTTCGACTTCATAGATAGCATAATATGGCGCTCTAATTACCGTTTCATAAATCCAAAACTTGCCTTTCCAATCGGTTTTATCTCGTTCTTCTGAACCATCCCCAGATACAAATTCGATGATAATTTTCGGAGGGATTAATTCTTGCCACAACACATAAGACCGTCGCAGCTTACCATTGAGGGTAGGAGGAACATTCGCCACATAAAACCAGTCCGGTGCTTCCGCTCCTTTCTGGGGTGGGTCGGTCATGCGCCAGTAAATCCCACTATCTTGACCAATGCAATATTGTCCGTCTGGATGTATTTGATTAAGAACCGGACGAATAGAATCAGTTAATAGGATACTTTGGGGGTGTTCTTGAAAGTTTTTCACAAAGGTTCCGTCTTCACAGGGAAGTTGGGTATGATCCGGTAGAGTCGTTAAGGATTTAGTGATAGTCATATAAATAGAGAACCCATAGTTCTGAGTTAACTATAGCATATCTGATAAGGCGATCGCTCCTCTCCTTCTCTTCTCCACTTCTATGACACTAAAGCCCAAATTGGATAATTTCAGATGATTTCATTAGGATCAATTCCCAATTCCTGCAAACGAGCTGCGAGGCGATCGGCTCGTTGTCGTTCCTGTTCCGCTCGTTGTCGTTCCCGTTCCGCTCTTTCCTCACCAGATAATAGTAAATTACCCTCACTATCCCACCAACGCAACCAAGGTAATTCCACGTTCTGATATATTCCCGACCATATACCTAACTCTACACCCATTTCGGGAATTGGGTAATGATTGCGGTTATTTGGGGTTAGCAACTCATAGAAACTACCCTCTAAACGATACACTTCTACCTGAGATTTTTCTACTTCATAGATGGCATAATACGGCGTTCTTATTACCGTTTCATAAATCCAAAACTTGCCTTTCCAAGCGGTTTTATCTCGTTCTTCTGAACCATCCCCAGATACAAATTCGATGATGATTTGGGGACGGATTAATTCTTGCCACAACACATAAGACCGTCGCAGCTTACCATTGAGGGTAGGGGGAACATTCGCCACATAAAACCAGTCCGGTGCTTCCGCTCCTTTCTGGGGTGGGTCAGTCATGCGCCAGTAAATCCCACTATCTTGACCAATGCAATATTGTCCGTCTGGATGTATTTGATTAAGAACCGGACGAATAGAATCAGTTAATAGGATACTTTGGGGGTGTTCTTGAAAGTTTTTCACAAAGGTTCCGTCTTCACAGGGAAGTTGGGTATGATCGGGTAGAGTAGTTAAGGATTTAGTAACAGTCATATAAATAGAGAACCCATAGTTCTGAGTTAACTATAGCATATCTGATAAGGCGATCGCTCCTTGGCTTCTCTTCTGCACTTCAGGGGAGCGACAGATATTTTTGCCAGTGAATTAGCAATTAATAAACCCGCCGTACTATCGAATGCGGGTTTATTATCAGTTTTTTTTGTGGCGCAAAACTTATGGCTTATTGTTGTGCTTTCTCGATATTTTCTTGAAAGCCAAAGTTAATGGTAGGTGGTTCCAAATTAGGAACAATGATATCCATACCGGGAGGCAGGGGAGGCAGTTGAGGCAAACCAGTTTCCCAGTTCTTAGTTTGGTTAGGTAGGGCAGCAATAAACTCCTCTGCTGGTACCTCAGCCACCCGTAGAGTATTGATCAGTTGGGCGAGGGCAAATTCTATCTGTAATTGTGGATCGAGAGCTACCCAGCCTTCATTAGTCAGCTTCCGTAACTCAAAATGCAGGTGAGGTCCTGTAGACATTCCTGTACTTCCTACCCGTCCAATTACCTCCCCTTGTTCGACAAATTCTCCGGGTTTAACAAACAATTCTGAGAGGTGAGCATAAAGGGTTTCTTGGGATTTTTTCGGGTGGTTAAGAACCACAGTTAAACCATATCCCCCTAACCAGTCAGCCAGGGTTACTTCTCCCGAATAAGATGCCACGACAGGAGTTCCCGTATCTGCTCCGAAATCAATACCTGTATGGAAGCGGCCAGTTCCCAAAATTGGGTGTTGTCGCCAACCAAATAATGAGGTAATTGGGGCGGGAATACTGAGGGGGAAAAGCAGGTGAGTATCTGAATTTCCGGGAACTCTGGGGGGTCGCATGGTGCGGTTATAGTAACTCATACCTGAATTACTCATGGCACTCATGCTGATGGGTCCCACTTGCACGGGACTTAATCCGGCGACAGGGACCTGATAGGAATAGTCTGGAGAGCCACCATAACTGGCGGCGACGTTTGTAGTTCCCCAGCCTCTGCTGTTGGCTGACTGAGTTCTTCCTGTTGCTTGTTGACCATAAGAATAGGAAGGCTGACGGTGCTGAGTAACTGTTTTGCGTCCCCCGGTGGGATATCCTGTAGCATAAGTAGACTGACTAGGAATTTCAGCAATAGGTGCGGGTGGGGGAACACACAATCTATCAACAGCTTGACCGACTCCAACGGCTGTTTCACAACCTGTCTGGCGCTCGGAAAAGATGACGGTTGAAGGCGCTTCATAACCACCGCCTGTAGCCCCAATACTGTAATCTGTAGGGTCGATAAAGTTATGATCGGGGTTATTAAATGGTGTTCCCTGAGCTGTGGATGCAGACGGAGGAGAAATATGCTGAGTTGACGGTGGCGATGCTGTTTGATGCTTTTCTGGCAGATAAATGGGCTGTTCTGGTGGGGCGATGTAACCACCTGATCTTTCTATGGGTGGCTCATAATAGGGTTCTGGTTCGTAATAGGGTTCTGGCGCTATATAAGATTCCTGAACTGGTGGCGCGTAATAGGGTTCTGGCTCATAATAGGGTTCTGGCGCTATATAAGATTCCTGAACTGGTGGCGCGTAATAGGGTTCTGGCTCATAATAGGGTTCTGGCGCTATATAAGATTCCTGAACTGGCGGCGCGTAATAGGGTTCTGGTTCAGGGGTGTAGGTGTTGTAGGATTCTAGGGGTTCGTTATCAAAGGGGATAGAAAATTCTTCATAGGCGATCGCACGATTTACCAACAATCCTACCCCACTCAAACAGCTTAATCCCAAAGCCAGGGAGCGCCAGGACAATCTACTATTATGGGGAATAGGCTGGGTAGATTTTAAATTAGATTTAGAGTAACTGGATTCTGTCATTTCCTCACACAACCAGATGATAAATTGGGCAATTTTAGAATTGAGTTCTTTAGGGTGTAACCGAGTTTCATTGTACCGGGCGAGAGACCAATTTCTGGGGATAATGTTCCAGGGCGATACTACTGCGTAGTTACTGGAAGAGACTCCGCGAACGGGTTGCAGTTCAACCCAGAGTTAGCCATAAGCCGTCACATCACACTCCAAGAATTTCCGTGATCACAACTACTGATGCACCTTTAGCAGTTCCATATAGGATGACATCAGACTCTCACCTCCCTTCTGTGCATAGTGCATTAGTCCTAACTCGATACCCCAGATCACAATAGCTGCCAACATTTCTATAGAGTTTACCCCAGCAGTGGTGGGATGTGCATTTAAAAATTCTTGCAGATTAATACCAGTGGGGGGTACAGAGTTACTCCAATTCAGGCCGACTCCAATCACGGCTTGGCTGATCTCTCCGTTGTGGACTTTAGTTTCTGTTAGGATACCACCCAATTTGCGTTTGTTCAGCAGCAAATCATTTGGCCATTTCAGCTTTACGGGAACACCGCGATCGCGTAAAACTGTAGCAATACCCCAAGCGCTACATTGAGTTAACCAGGCCATATAGTTATGCTCTGGGGTAGCAGTATCTGTGATACTCTCATGGAGAGTGAGGGCATAAGACAGGTATAATCCCCCCAATTCTGACTGCCACTCACGCCCCCATTGTCCTCGTCCTGCTGTTTGTTGGAGAGCGATCACTGTAGTTCTAGGGGTAGCTAGACCAGTGGTGATCAACTCCCACAGGGTTTCATTTGTAGAACCGAGCCTATCAAATATCAAGATAGACGGAGAAGCATCAACGTAGGAGACCGGGTTAGATAAAACAGCTACGACATTTTCTTGTAAAGCCTGTAAAGCACCCAGTATGCGATCGCAATCCATTTAATCCAATATCCCGCTAAGTTTAATAATTATCGCGCTTTCCCGGTTAAGCTGTTCCCTGAAATCTCTTTTCACTGACACAATGCACATTTGGACTTGGCATCAGTGGCAACAACTGCCCTATTTAACCTGTAGTATCCTAGAAAACTGGCAACATGGTTTTTTTTCCAGACGGTTTAGCCCCCGTTCTCCCGTTGATTTAGTGCAGGTTCTCGAACCCGCCGCCCAGGTATACCGCCTCAAACAGGTTCATGGCAACCAAGTTTTGAAAACTACTCAGGTTTCCCCCATTCCCAAAACTGAAACCAATAGCGAGGAAATATCCTTGTCGGAAGCTGATGGCTTACTAACCAATAAAGGCTGTCAATCAGTATGGGTAGCCAGTGCTGACTGTGTTCCTGTGCTTATCGGTGACGTGGTAACCGGGCGAGTAGCTGCCATTCATGCTGGGTGGCGCGGTACATCTTTGAAAATTCTACCAGAAGCGATCGCCCAATTTAAACAGCAAGGCAGCCAGATGGCTAATTTACGAGTCGCAATGGGTCCAGCTATTTCCGGGGGATGCTATCAAGTCTCAGAGGATGTAGCAGTTAAACTAGCTGCCACCTTACAAATAATGGATATAGCCAGCAGTATCTCCCAAATTTTAGAACCCTTATTCCACCTACCAGACCCACCCCTATTGTCTGACCCGGAACCCGATCGCCTACGGGTCGATATTCGCCGTTTTAACGCTTTGCAACTCGAAGCCGTAGGTTTAGACCCTCAGCAAATAGCTATCTGCTCTGAGTGTACCTATAGCCAGCCTGAGCTATTATTTTCCTATAGGCGCGATCGGCTGAAATTGGTTCAATGGTCTGGAATAGTTAGTTTTTCCTAATCTTGTTGCCCATAAACCAAACCACCCCAGCCACACAATTAAATAGAAGATTGTGTTAGAATCAACCCATCATCTGATCATCTCATCTCTAGGAGTTTTTATCGACTCATCACAACCGCAAGGCTGGCGGGGATAGTCTGGGTCCAGACCAGAAGACCAGAAACTCCTTGATAGTGGAGGTGGATGCGATGAAACAGTAAACCTAAATCGTCAGGTTTGGGAATCCCCGTCCGTTTGACGGCGGGTCCAATGTCAATTGATTAGACTCCAGTTAAATTAAATGCGATGAGCCAGCAAAGTCCTTATGAACAGCTTGGGGTTACGATTGACGCATCCTTTGATGAAATTCAGGATGCCCGCGATCGCCTGAGAGAACAGCACACCGGTGAGCGCCAAGTGATAGAATCTATTGAAGCCGCTTATGATGCCATCCTGATGGATCGCCTCAGAATGCGCCAAGAGGGTAAAATCAAAGTCCCTGAGCGGATTCGCTTTCCTGAACGCATCGCGGGGCCACCAGCTAAGGAAATTCAACCCCAGACCAGTCCTAAAGTCTCCTGGTTAACTGGAATGCTCGATGCGCCGAGTCGTTCGGAGTTGATGTGGCCGTCATTGATTTACCTGGGTTTGGGAGTTGTCAGCCTGTATCCAGCTATTGAGATCTCCCTGCTACAACTTCCCCTCGCCTTGGGGGTGGCTACCTCCCTGTATTTTCTCAATCGCAAAGAGAACAAATTTGGTCGTTCGGTTTTGTTGACCGTGGGAGGGTTAATTCTAGGATTAATCTTGGGAAGTTTACTGAGTCCCATGGCGGGAGCTACCCTATCAGTTGAACGGTTCATTACCTTAGTCACCCTGATAGTTTTGTGGTTGGTTAGTAGCTTTCTCCGGTAAGGGTACAGTAAGCAAGGCAAGCCTAGATATAGCCTGATTTTTCAGGTTTTACTGGACATTAGATGATCATGGCTTTACATCAGCAATATCCCTGGATAACCAGGGTATATTTTTTGTGCTTCTGTTTATTTACTATTACCGGATGGGGTGAAATAGGGCGATCGCAAACTTTACCCAATAATGTAGAATTTAATAAAACCGCCAAACCCTGCTTTCCTCAACGGACTACCTTACCACCACCACCCCTATCTCAAACAGAACTGAGTGTTCCCAGTCTTTGGTTAGCTGAAAAACGCTACGGCGGCGAAACACTCAATCAGTGGTTTATAGGAGAGGATTCTACCCCGATTCTACCAAATGTATATCTTGACAAGTCTATCACTTTAGTGGTTAACCGTTTCCAGTGGAACCAGAAACGCTATCTCGATCAGTTTATATTTATCCATCATTTTGCCGAATTTACCCGCAGCTATGGATATAATTTGCGGGTGTGTAACGATTTAGGTAATTTAGTCGGATATTACATCTGTGATTTCCAGGTCTCTCCCCTAAACTGCCAAATTCACCTAGAATCTAGAGGGTGGCGTATTCAGGATTTTAGAGTATTTACTGACTAATCCAACCGTGAACCTATCCAGTTTCTGGTTTCCTCAGACAGTCCGCAATTCTTCCCAAATTTTGCACCTGTGATATGGGCTTCAGTCAGATTACTACCAAATAAATTAGCACCCAATAAATTAGCATTGGATAGGTCTGCTTGTGCGAGTTCAGTGTGACGAATAGCCGCCCTAAATAGATTGGTGTGACTAAGATTGCTACCAGCTAAATTAGCACGGGTTAAATCAGCATAGCTGAGATTAGCACCCATTAGATTAGCGTGGCTTAAAAAGCTATAGCGCAGTTGAGCATAAATTAACTTAGCACCAACTAAATGCGATCGCTCTAAACTAGCCTGATTAAGTTTAACATAGGAAAGATTAGCTTGCTCAAGCATCGCTCCGTTCAAATTAACCCCGTCTAGTTTCGCCCCCTCCAAATTCGCCCCCTCCAAATTCGCCCCCGTTAAATCAGCTTCAGTCAGATCCGCCTCTCCCAAGTAAGCCCCCCTTAAATCCACACCTCGCAAATGAGCCGATCGCAGTTGAGCGCCCCGTAAATTCACCTGCTGTAAATTAGCTTGACTTAAACAAGCACCTTGTAAGTTAGCAAACCCTAAATTAGCCCCTGGTAAATCAGCATTTTCTAAATTAGTTGAGCATAACTTAGCCTCACTCAAATCTACTCTAGTTAAATTAGCCCTATGCAGATTAGCCCCCGTTAAATCAGCACGATTTAAATTAGCCTGCTGTAAATCAGCCCGTGCCAAATTCGCATCTAGCAGACTCGCTTCTCGCAAATTACTCTGTTTTAAATTAACAATAAATAACTGAGTTCCATTAAGATTAGCCTCTTGGAGATTAGCACCTTCTAAATTTGCCAACCGCAGATCAAGCCCGCTCAAATCCATCTGGCTCATATTCAAACCTCTAAAGTCTGCTCCCTTCAGATCCAAACTATTTAAGTTAAGATTATTTAGATTAGCCTCACGCAGATCAAGTCCTTTACTTTGAGAGAAAACCCGGTAAGCATCCAAGTTATCCGTCAGAGGTCCTGATACATCATCCTGATCCATCTTGACCAGATGATATTGGACGTTTTCCGTAAAAATTGTTAATACCAGATTAAAAATTTCCAAAAACAAGATAAACTGACGACAGCGTTCTTCTTCATATTTTTGATAAAATTGAATCAGTTGAGCCACTTTTAACTCTAGGTGTACTTTAGATGAATGGTCTAATAAAATCACTTTAAGCATCAAAATAGCCAAGGTAAATACACTACCCTGATTAATCATAAATGTAAAAATAAAAGAGGGGTTCTCTCCATCCTCTATCGTCAAAAAGTCGATGAGGCTATTACAGGTCCGAATTTTTAAATCGTCATTGATAATTCTATAATCATGGAAATTATACAAATCTTTGAGTTGGGCGGAAATTTTGTCCCGCAAAATCCGGGTAGTAGATTTTTCCCCACTCTGAAGCATTAAGTATTCAGGTAAGGCGCTTTTAAAATCCCTATAAGTAACCTTATGAGTTTGTTTCAAAAACAATTCAGCTTGATGGGTATAGCTGGAAACTCGCTGGGTGGAAATAGTTTTTTTAAGTATATCTAAAACTTGCTCTCCTAACTGAGTAGGATTTTTGATTTGGGTTTCATTTCGGAGTTGAGTTTTTGGTGATGAGCGAGCCAGATACATCGCCAACTCAAATTTATACTGTTCTCGCAGTTTTTTGGATATATTGCGGGCTACCTCCTGCTGTTCCTGAGAGTTATTGGGGTCAATATATTGGTTAACTAATAAATAACTCTTATAGCGACTACTCCAGCCCTGAGAATGCTGTAATACACAATTACGAATCTCTTGAATATCAGAACTTTGCAGAAAATATTTAACCTGATTTCTGAGTTTTCCTAATTCAGGATCGAGAATGTCATATTCATCGCTCTCGGTATTTTCTAGCTTTTCCAGTAGCAATTGAACTGCTTGATAATTGCGACTAATATACCAGTTGTTGGCTAAGATATAACAACTTCTTTTTAATAGGGGATTAATGGTAGCTGTTGATGGTAGCTGCTGCAGTTGATTTCTCAAAGCATGATTAGCCTGTTCATCGCTACAGTTGAGATGCCAAAATAATCCGATAAATTCTTCTAATACTGTCTCTGAGTCATAGTCTTTAACAATCTTAATCAAAAAATCAAAGATGATATCTGGTAATTCTCTACCATCTTGATCAGAATCCAGATTGCCAGAGGAGTCTAGCAGGTCAGCACCGGAATTATAAGTGTTGCTCATAAGATTGTATTTTCGGAATGACAAGAAACTAGAGCAAGTCTGTTGAATTACTTAGAAATTTAGCGATCGCACTTACCGAATCAGCCGAGGGGGTGAGATAACACCAATCATATCAAAACCCCAAATTAATGTCAATAATTCCTAAATTACATAATCCCTATTGTGCAGTCGCCCACTTGGATTTGAGGGGATGTGCAGGATGTGGGGCTTACTGATACCCGTGGCTTTTTAAATTAAAATAAAGTTTTGCCCGATTGAGCAACAACTTCGGCACAATTGCAGTTAATCATATTGGAGATTAGGAAATTATCATGAATTCACAAGAACTGCTCGACTTGTATGCCGCAGGCGATCGCAATTTCAGAGATACAGACTTATTCCGGGCGGAGCTGAGTAACGCTAACCTCAGTGGCGCGAACCTATTTCGGGCGAACCTATTTCGGGCGAACCTATTTCGAGCCAATTTGCTTGGTGTTAGTCTATTTAATGCTAACTTAATAGGAGCAAACCTGTATTGTGCTAACCTCAGCGGAGCCGACCTCAGCGGAGCCAACCTGACCCGGGCAGATCTGACAGGTGCAGATCTCAGTGGGGCCGATCTCAGTGGGGCGGACTTGAGCGGAGCAATTCTCACCCATGCTAACCTTAGTTATGCCGATTTGAGTCGAGCCAACCTCATGCGAGCTGAACTCGTAGATACAGCACTGAGTCACGCTAAATTTCAGGGTGCAAACCTCAAGGAAGCTAACCTAACTGGGGCATTGTTACAAAACGTCAAATTTAAACAGGTTATCGGGTTAAATGCGGCTCGTATCCAGGAGTTAAAAGAACAGGGAGCCATTTTTGAGGAAGTTCCTAGTCTGACCCTCAACTCCAAAGTTACGAGCTGACACGATAAAAACTCGGAAGCTTGGTAGCCCCGTCTCTTGAGAGCGGGGCGGAAAAGCGACTCGGCGGCTTTAGCCGCCGTCAGATATGGTGAGGGTCGTTGATGTAGGCCATGATTCTAGCTGTACTCACTTTTCCTGTCGTATCATAGAAATACGCTCTAGTCCACAGAGAGGGCAGCTTGCACAGGTGGGGGAACTCCTGCCTGAGCAG
>Ga0213835_100218_pt1 | contig 68214 bp, 59 predicted proteins | sample SWPATP01_FD_160576 | JGI IMG/M metagenome (GOLD analysis project Ga0213835, IMG submission 160576) | Coastal seawater microbial communities from Marineland, Florida, United States - SWPA TP0 #1 | ecosystem: Environmental > Aquatic > Marine > Coastal | place: USA: Florida | collected 2016-08-05 | reverse complement strand
CCGCGTATTCAAGGTCGGAAAAACTTCTCTGCATGATCGTAGGGGTACTGGTGAACGTGCTGCTATTGTCTCAGGTTGGGCAGGCCCGCGAAACGGTCGGCACGGAATAAATCAGCGCTTCCCTAGGTACTTACCTGACCTTTAGCATCGGTGACGATTGTTTTTCCGGGCTCATAAATGAAGTTGTCTACTTCGGCGCCTCCTTCCAACGCGCTCTGCTGAACCTTGCCGTCGGAATAATAGGTATAGCGACTATACCGAGCGCTATTAATAGAGATTCCTGTGAGTAGTGTGGGCGAGGTACCGTCTTCATAATGATACTCCCTAATGTCGGGCGTTGGTCCGGGGGAAGTTACGTGAGTCAACATCCCTGCCGAGTTGTATGCGTAACTCCAAGTATTACCTGCCAGGTCGATGACCTGAGTGACACGGTTGTTAGCGCCTTTGATGAACTGAATCGATTTCCCATCCACATTAGTGACCTTCGTAACGGTGGCGCTCACTTGCTGGAAGTCGAGCGTATTACCCGTCATTTTGTCGACAATCTTGGTCAACCGTAGTAATTCGTTGTAACTATAGGTCTTTTTATCGACCTCGAGCGTCCAGCCATCGGTACGGTCATAGTGCAGCGTCCCAGTTGCACTTGCTCCGGCGACGGTGTATGAAGCCCAATATCCGTCGATTTCATCGTACTGCTCAATTTTGTAATTATATTTAACTCCGTCAGGTAATGTTATTAAGACATTACCATGCAACTTACCACTGGAGGTAAAGAATACTCCGGTTCGTGAAAGATTAGGAAAATCGAGGTTAGACAACCAGTGAGGTCCAAACATCGTACCGGAGGCGTTCATGCTTCGATACGTCCGTGTCAAACCCATTCCGTACCGACCTTGAGACTCAAAGTCAGGCTCACTCTTGTATTTCTCTCCTGTTAAGACAATAACGGGATTTTTCGTCTTAATAGAGCAAGTGCCGCTTTTCGAATCCCCTTCTGACACCGGGGGTGCTCGAAAATCTATAGGTGCACCACCAGAGGTCCCGGAGTTTTCATTTGCGAACCTACTCATTCCGTCGTCACCAGTAGTGTCGGCTATTCGTTTCCCTGTAACGTGCACCTGCGGCACAAGTTGATTCGCATCGGCAGGAAATAGAAGAAAATTTGAGAGTAGCGCGCAAAATAGCAAGAGTGTTTTTTTCATTCTTCAGAAACTCAGAAAATGATTGAAATGAGATTTATGAAACCTATTATTAAATCCGACTCATGAAATAATGCAAACGCTAGCCAAACTCGGAAGTCGATTAGCATCACATTGTTTAAATAATAATGCCATACGATGTGATGCCTCGCAACAAATTTTTCGGAAGATTGATTTTTTAGATCTGTATGCCACCTGCATTTTGGAACTGTGGTTGTTCTGGCAATTAGTGCGTCCGAATTGAACCGAGACTTGAAAAATGCCTGTAAATTCGTTACGTGCATTCGATTTTGAACGTTGCGAAATTAGGTAGGACACGGCAAAAAAAGCAGGGCCGTCGGTGCCGTCACGATTAACGACGTACTTGTCTAGGATGAGAAACTTGAGAATATTGACGATTACGTACGTAGCGAAACATGTCGACCTCACACGTTATGACATTGGAAGATCACGCAGCAAGGTCTTCGGGGCGGGCCGTTCTACGACTCGCTACCTGGGGAGCGGAAAGTTGTGACTTGACAGCTAGACTCCCAGCCCGTCCGCAGCGCAAGTCGCGCCACCGTCTGGCGCGAGCATAGGCTGTCCGCGAACTTGAATCTCCCTACTACTGTTTTGGATCTACGATCTTCTTCCAGAGAACCAGCTTATCTTCGAAAGACATATGAGCGTAGGCTGGCGATGACGAAGGCAATACGAGGGTTTCGAAGCCTGCCATGCGAAACCGTTGTTCGGATTTGCCGGAGGTCTTGCCGTTGAAGCAGACGCGGAAAAGATGCGGGCAGTGCGTTAGCAGAACGCTCAACTCGTTGGCCTGTGCCTGACGAATGGCAGCGTCCAAGCTCCCTTCACGTTTGCAAGCAGCGATGGTGTCCCACAAGCCAATCTGGTGAGCAAGCAAGCGAACTAATCGCTCGTCGTAATCCATATCTGCGAGAGGTTCATTGGTCACTGAGGACATAAGCCGCCAGAACTGATTCCTGGGATGGGCATAGTAACGCTTTGCCGAAAGCGAAGCCTCACCAGGAAAACTTCCAAGAATAACAATACGGGTTTGGTGATCAAGAACGGGAGGCAAGCCAACTAGCATAGGCAGTACTTTGTTTGAAGTAAGTGGAACGTCGTCATGTTTGAAAACGAAGACGTCGTTGCTGTCCCGATGACCGGCGCGAGGCCGGTCAACAGCGCGGAATCTGGAAGCGTCATGCGTGGATTGTAGCCGAGTACACAAGGCGAAAAAAAACGGCGGACCCGCCTGGATCCGCCGCAAAGGGCATTTCGCACGATACGGCTACTAGCGCGCGGCCAGCGGCGCCGCTGGCATTGGCGCATCCCAGCCGCCCCCTAACGCGCGGATCAGGGCCACCGTCGTCATTGCCTGGTTGCCGCGCAGCTGGACCGCGCTGCGCTCGCTGGCGGCCAGGTTGCGCTGGGCGTCGAGCAGGTCGAGGTAGCTCGAGCGGCCGGCGTCATACAGCTTGCGCGCCAGTTCCGCCGAACGGCGCGCCGAGCGCACCGCGTCGTCCACCTGCACGCCCTGCTCGGCCAGGATGCGCACGCCGGCCAGGTTGTCCTCGACTTCGGCGAAGGCCACCAGTACCTGCTCGCGGTAGGCCGCCACCGATTCTTCCAGCAGCGCTTCGCTGCGCGCGACATTGGCCTGGTTGCGGCCACCGTCGACGAGCGGCAGCGACAGCAGCGCGCCCAGCACCCAGGAGCGGCTGCTCCAGGTGAAGACGTCGGCCAGCGTGCCCCCCACGCCACCGCCGGCCGCGTTGAGGTTCAGGGCCGGGAACATGGCCGCGCGTGCCACGCCGATGCGGGCGTTAGCCGCTTCCATCGCGCGCTGGGCGGCGGCGATATCGGGACGGCGTTCGAGCAGGGTCGAGGGCAGCCCGGCGGGAATCGAGGGCAGCGCGACCGTGTCGGGCAAGGGACTGGTGACGGCCGTGAAGCGCGCCGCCGGTCTGCCCAGCAGCACGGCGAGCGCGTGTTCGGCATTCGTGCGCTGGCGCTGCAGGCCGATCGCTTCGGCGCGCGTGGCCGACAATTCCGTCTTGGCGCGCGTCAGGTCGAATTCGCCGATGTCGCCCAGGTCGAAGCGGCGCTGGTTGACGCGCACGCTTTCCTCGCGCAGCCGGACGGCGCCGTCGACCGTGTTCAATTCCGCGTCGAGCGCCCGCAGGCGGAACCAGGTCTGGGCCACGTCGGCCTGCAGCGACAGCAGCACCGAGCGATAACTGGCCTCGCTGGCGCCCGCATCCTGGCGCGCCGCCTCGACGTTGGCGCCGACCCGGCCGAACAGGTCGAGCTCGTAGCTGGCACTCAGGCTGGCGCTATAGGTAGTGCGCGGCGCGGTGGCATTGCCCGCGTCCAGCGCCGCCGGGCGCGCGCGCTGGGCCTGGACGCCGAGGCCGACCTGCGGCATGCGCTGCGCCTGCGCGATGCCCGCGATTGCGCGCGCCTGTTTCACGCGCGCCGCGGCCACGGCCAGGCTGGCGTTGTTGCGGGTCGCTTCGTCGACCAGCTCCGTCAGGCGCGGGTCCTGGAAGGCCAGCCACCAGGCGCCGCGCGGCTGCTGCTCGGCCTGGGTGGCGGCGCGCCACTGGCTGCCGTCGGCGGCGGTCCTGACTTCCCTGGCCGCTTCCTTGAAGGCGGCCGGGGTATCGAGCGGCGGCTGCTGGAAGGCCGGCGCCGCGCAGGCACTCAGCAGCAGTGCGGCCAGCAAGGGCGTCACGCCGCGTGCAATCAGTGTTTTCATTGGTGGACTCCTTCGGCACGCACCATGGCTGGGGCGTCAACGGGTTTTTCGAAACGCTTGGCGAACGTGCGCAGCAAGACATAGAACAGCGGCGTCAGGAACAGGCCGAAGAAGGTCACGCCCAGCATGCCGGCGAATACCGCCACACCCATCGCATGACGCATCTCGGCGCCGGCGCCGCTGGAGAACACGAGCGGCACCACGCCCATGATGAAGGCGATCGAGGTCATCAGGATCGGACGCAGGCGCAGGCGGCTCGCTTCGAGCGCGGCGTCGACCACGCTACGGCCGTGGTGTTCGAGTTCCCGCGCGAATTCCACGATCAGGATCGCGTTCTTCGAGGCCAGGCCGACCAGCACGAACAAGGCGATCTGGGTGAAGATGTTGTTGTCGCCACCGGTCAGCTTGACGCCGACCAGCGCGCACAGGATCGACATCGGCACGATCAGGATCACGGCCAGCGGCAGCGTCCAGCTTTCGTACTGGGCGGCCAGCACCAGGAACACCAGCAGCACGCACAGCGGGAAGACGAAGAACATGGTGTTCCCGGACAGGATGTCCTGGTAGGTCAGGTCGGTCCATTCGTAGGCGATCCCTTTCGGCAGCGTCTCCTTCGCGATCTGCTCGAAGATGGCCTGCGCCTGGCCCGAGGACACGCCGGCCGCCGGCGCGCCGTTCATGTCGGCGGTGACGTACGCGTTGTAGCGCTGCACCCGGTCCGGGCCATAGCTGTCCTTCACCTGCATCAGCGACGACAACGGGATCATCTCGCCCTTCGCGTTACGCACTTTCAGCTGGGCGATCTGCTCGGGCTGCGAGCGGAACTGGGCGTCCGCCTGCACCCGCACCTGGTAGGTGCGGCCGAACTGGTTGAAATCGTTCACGTACAGCGAGCCGAGATTGACTTGCAACGTCTGGTAAATCGTCTGCAGCGGCACGCCGAGCTGCTTGGCTTTCACGCGGTCGATGTCCGCGTACAGCTGCGGCACATTGATCTGGTAGCTCGAGAACACCCCCTGCAAGCGCGGGTCGGCCCAGGCCTTGGCCTGCATCGCCTGCGCCGCCTTGTACAGCGCGTCGTAGCCGAGGTTGCCGCGGTCTTCCAGCATCATCTTGAAGCCGCCGGTGGTACCGAGTCCGTTCACGGGCGGCGGCGGCAGCACCATCACGAAGGCGTCTTCGACCACGCCCATGCGCTTGTTGATCTCGGCCGCGATGGCTTCGGCCGACTGGCCCTTGCCCTTGCGTTCGCTGAACGGCTTCAGGCCGGTGAACACGATGCCGGCGTTCGGCGCATTGGTAAAGCCGTTGATCGACAGGCCGGGGAAGGCGATCGAGGATTCGACGCCCGGGATCTCCTTGGCGATGGCCGACATGCGGCGGATCACGGCGTCGGTGCGGTCGAGCGAGGCGGCGTCCGGCAGCTGGGCAAAGCCGATCAGATAGGCCTTGTCCTGCTGCGGCACGAAGCCCGGCGGCACCACCTTGAACATGAACAGGGCCGCCACGCCGAGCAGCACATACACGGCCAGCGAGAGCGTCTTGCGCCGCAGGACCGTCTGCACGCCGCCTTCGTAGCGGTGCGAGGCGCGCCCGAAGAAGCGGTTGAAGGCAGCGAAGAAGCGCCCGAAGACGGCGTCGATGCCGCGCGTCAGGCGGTCCTTCGGCGCGTCGTGCGGCATCAAGAGCGCGGCCGACAAGGCCGGGGCCAGCGTGAGCGAAGCAAACGCCGAGATCACGGTCGAAATCGCGATCGTCAGCGCGAACTGGCGGTAGAACTGGCCGGTCAGGCCCGAGACGAAGGCGATCGGCACGAACACCGCGCACAGCACCAGGGCGATCGCGACGATCGGGCCGGAGACTTCCTTCATCGCCTGGATCGTCGCCTCGCGCGGGTTCAAGCCATTCGTGATGTTGCGCTCGACGTTTTCGACGACGACGATCGCATCATCGACCACGATGCCGATCGCCAGCACCAGGCCGAACAGCGACAGCGTGTTGATCGAGAAGCCGAACATCAGCATCACGGCGAAGGTGCCGACCACCGACACCGGCACCGCCAGCAGCGGGATGATCGAGGCGCGCCAGCTTTGCAGGAACACGATCACCACAATCGCGACGAGCACGATCGCTTCGAACAGGGTGTGGATGACGGAGTCGATCGACTCGCGCACGAATTGGGTCGGGTCGTACACGATGCTGTATTCGACGCCTTCCGGAAACTCCTTGGACAGCTCGGCCATGGTGGCGCGCACATCTTTTGATAACTGCAGCGCATTCGCGTTCGGCGCCTCGAAGATCGGGATGGCCACCGCCGACTTGTTGTTCAGGAGCGAACGCAGGGCATACGAATTCGAGCCCATCTCCAGGCGCGCCACGTCTTTCAACAAGGTGGTCGAGCCGTCCTCGCCGACCTTGACGATGATGGCGCCGAACTCCTCGACCGATTGCAGGCGGCCCTGGGTGTTCACCGTCAGCTGGAACTCGGCGCCCTTGGCCGGCCCCTGGCCGATGACGCCGGCCGCCACCTGCACGTTCTGCTCGCGGATGGCGTCGACGATGTCGCCCGCGACCAGGCCGCGCGCCGCCACCTTTTGCGGATCGAGCCAGACGCGCATCGCGTAGTCGCCCGAACCGAACAGCTGCACTTCGCCCATGCCCTCGATGCGCGCCAGGCGGTCCTTGATGTTCAGGGTCGCGTAGTTGCGCAGGTACAGGTCGTCGTAGCGGCCGTCCGGCGAATTCAGGTGCACCACCATGGTCAGGTTGGGCGAACTTTTCACCGTGGTGACGCCGATCTGGCGCACCTCTTCGGGCAGGCGCGGCAAGGCGCGCTGGACCCGGTTCTGGACCTGGGTTTCGGCCTGTTCGACATTCGTGCCGATGGCGAAGGTCACGGTCAGCATCAGGGCGCCGTCCGAGGTGTTTTGCGAGGACATGTACAGCATGTTCTCGACGCCGTTGATCTGCTCTTCCAGCGGCGCGGCCACCGTTTCGGCGATGACTTTCGGATTGGCGCCCGGGTACTGGGCGCGCACCACGATCGAGGGCGGCACCACGTCCGGGTATTCGGAGATCGGCAGCTGGAAGATGGCGATCAGGCCCGACACGAAGACGAGCACCGACAGCACCACCGCCAGGATGGGTTTATCGACAAAGACGCGGGACAGATTCATGGCTTACTCCTTGTCCTTGGCCGGATTAGCGGCCAGCGCCAGCGCACCGGCGCTTTCCATCGACACGATCAAGGGCGCGACCGGCGCCCCGGGACGCACGCGCTGCAGGCCGTTGACGACGATCTTTTCGCCCGCCTTGACGCCGCTGCGCACCACGCGCAAGCCGTCGACCACGGGACCGAGCGTGACGGGACGGTATTCGGCCTTGCCGTCAGCGCCGACCACGAACACGAATTTGCGGCTCTGGTCGGTGCCGACGGCGCGCTCGTTAATCAGGACCGCCTTGCGGCTGTCGGCCGCGCCCAGCTGGACGCGGGCGAACAGGCCCGGCACCAGCACGCCATCCTTGTTGTCGAACGCGGCGCGCATGCGCACGCTGCCGGTGCGGGGGTCGAGCTGGTTGTCGACGAATTCGAGCTTGCCTTCGTGCGGGAAGCCTTCTTCGTTGGCCAGGCCCACACGCACCGCCACCGGCGCGCCGTCGCGCGACTTGGCGCCGACCCGCAGATAGGTGTCCTCGTCGCCGTCGAAGCTGGCGTAGATGCGTTCCAGCGAGACCACCGAGGTCAATACCGCCGAGGCGTCGACCAGGTTGCCGACGGTGATCTCGGCTTTCGAGACGCGTCCGTCGATCGGCGAGACGACGCGGGTATAGGCCAGGTTCAGGCGCGCCGCCTCGTACTGGGCTTGCGCCGCGCCGGCGTTCGCTTCGAGTTCCTTCTGGCTGGCAGCCGCTTCGTCGAATTCGCGGCGCGCGATCGCTTTCTCGAGCATCAGGCTGTCGGCGCGGGCCAGTTCGCGTTTGGCCAGGTCGGCCTTGGCCCGGGCCGAAGCCGCCGCCGCCGCGGCGCGCGTGGCTTCGGCCTGGTAGGGACGCGGGTCGACCACGAACAGCAGGTCGCCCTTCTTGACTTCGCTGCCCGGCTTGAAGTGCACCGCCGTGATGAAGCCGCTGACGCGCGAACGGATCTCGACCCGTTCGACCGCTTCCAGGCGGCCCGAGAATTCCTGGGTTTCGGCGACCGGCTTTTCCAGCACGATGGCGGCCGAGACCGGCGGCGCGGCAGGGGCGGCGGGTGCGGCCGTTTTGCCGGTCGCGTCGTCGCAGCCGGCGAGCGTGGCCGTGACAAGGCCGGCGACGGCCAGGGCGGCGATCAGCGGCTTGGCCGCGCTGGTGAGTTGGGTCAGGTTTCGCATGTTGGCACCTTTTTCTTGCGAGAATGTAAATAAGAGGGCGACACCCGTCCCGCCGGCGACGAATCGCAGGAAAAAGCGGGGCCTAGCGCACCAAAAAGATGGTGCGGCTGTCCGTTTCTTTCAGTGTTGGAAAATCAGGATTGCTTAGTCCGGCAGGGTCCCCTGCCCTTCGAGTTCGGCGATGAACCCGGCGATTTCAACCAGCGCCGATTGGGTGCAGGCGCACTCGTTACGGTCGTCCGCCATCTGCGGCGCGGGCAGCATGCGGCGCACGGTCGCCTGCACGCCGAAGCTGGTCAGCTTGGCGCCATAGGCTTCGGCTTCGTCGCGCAAGGGATCGTCCTCGGCCGACAGGATCAAGGCCGGCGGCAGGTTTTTCAGGCGGCTCGATTGCAGCGGCGACGCGTACGGGTGGGTACGGTCGGCGGCGTTCGGCAGGTAGCCGCGGTAGGCGGCGGCGCAGCCATCGGCCAGCTTTTCCTGGTCGGGGCAGTTCGGCATTTCGCGCATCGAACAGGTCGACAGGCCCGGGTCGAGCATCGGCATGATCAGGATCTGGCCGGCGAGCTTCGGGGCGCCACGGTCGCGCGACATCAGGGCGCAGACGGCGGCCAGGTTGGCGCCGGCCTCGATGCCGGCGACCAGCAGGTATTTGCCGGTCCAGCCCAGTTTGGTCTTGTTCTTCTTTGCCCACAGCAGCACGGCGTGGGCGTCTTCCACCGCGGCCGGGAAGGGGCGCACGCTGGCCAGCGTGTAGTTCGAGGCCAGCACCACCGGGGTGTGGCTGACGCCGGCCAGGTGGCGCAGGAAATCGTCCGAGTCGTCGAGGTCGTCGGCGACGAAACCGCCGCCCGGGAAAAACACGATCAGCGTATCGCGCTTGCCTTTGTCGCCAGTGGCGTACAGGCGCGCCTGCAACAGGCCCTGTTCGCCGGCGACGTCGAGTGTGCGCACCCGCACGGCGTCGGCGGGTTCGAGTCGGTCGTTCATGGCGCCACCTCCGGCGACACCGCAGCCAGGGTGACGGTGGCGGCAGGTTCGACGCACAGCGTGTGGGACATGACCGTGGACAGCGCGTGGACCCCGCGCGCCTCGGCGCCCGCCGCCTGCGCATAGGCGCCGCTGCCGACCACCCCGGCCATGGCCAGGGTACCGATCGCCAGTGCGATCGTTGCCATCATGTTGTCCCGTGTTCTCATGTCCCGCTCCCGCCTGCCATTCAGTGATGCTCCAGTACAGACACTATAGACATGATCTACAATCGGATAAAGATGGCAATATCGAATTGATTGCTCGTAAATCGCGAACAATACGCATGAAAATCTGCGCGCTAGCGCGATAACCGGGAAAACATGAACAAGCTGCAGGCAATGGAAGTGTTCGTGCAAGTGGTCGACACCGGCAGTTTTACGCGCGCGGCGCAGCTGCTCGACCTGCCCAAGGCCAGCGTCTCGACCCTGGTGCAAGCCCTGGAAGCGGCGCTCTCGGCCAAGCTCCTGCACCGCACCACGCGCCAGGTGACGGTGACCTCGGACGGCGCCGCCTATTACGAGCGCTGTGTGCGCATCCTGTCGGACGTGCGCGAGGCCGAGGAGTCGCTCTCGCGCATGCGCATCAACCCGAGCGGGCGCCTGCGCGTGGACACCCCGACCGGCCTGTCGAGCGAGATCCTGATTCCCGCCCTGCCCGCCTTTTTCGAGCGCTATCCCGACATCACGCTGGAGATGGGCAGTACCGACCGTCCCGTCGACCTGATCGAGGAAGGCGTCGACTGCGCGGTGCGCGGCGGCCCCTTGCTCGACACCAGCCTGATCGCGCGGCGGGTCGGCATCGTCAACTTCGTCACCGCCGCCTCGCCGGCCTACCTGGCGCGCTTCGGCATGCCGCGCCATCCCGGCGAACTGGCCGGGCACCGCTGCGTGAATTATTTTTCGGCCAAGACCGGCAAAGTCTACGACTGGGATTTCAACCGCGACGGCGAGCGCATCGAAGTGCCGCTGCCGGGCGTGATCGCCCTGAACGATTCGAACGCCTATGTCCAGGCCGGGCTGGCGGGCCTGGGGATCGTCCAGATGACCGACTACCTGTTGATGCGCCATGTCGAGGAAGGCCGCATGGTCCAGGTGTTGGCGGACTGGGCGAGCGACCCGCTGCCGGTGCACGTGGTCTACCCGCAGAACCGCCACATGTCGGCCAAGGTGCGCGTGTTCGTGGAATGGGTGTCCGAGGTGTTCGCGAACCACCCGCAGATGCGCCTGGGCGCGCGCCCGGCCCCGGCGCCGGCTGTGTGATATCCGCTTGCCGCCGGTGTAGAATCGTTCGCATAACAATGACAGCCGGAGACTCCCCATGAACCAGAGCGCACCCTCGCGCACCATCGACGCCCTGCTCGCCCAGTACAGCGAGAGCCACCGCAACCCGACCAACGAATTGATTCATTTCGTGTGCGTGCCGCTGATCGTGTTTTCGCTGCTCGGCATCCTCTGGTCGCTACACCCGGTACCGGCCCTGGCCGCGGTCGGCGCGGCGATGTGGTACTACCTGCAGCTGTCGAAACCGTTCGCGGTCGGCATGCTGGCGATGTCGATCCTGATGCTGTCGATCCTGGCGGCGATGCCGCCGATGACGGTGCTGCCGCTGTCGATCGCGGTCTTCGTCGTGTCCTGGATCGGCCAGTTCATCGGCCATAAGATCGAGGGCAAGAAGCCTTCTTTTCTCGACGATATGCGCTTCCTGCTGATCGGCCCGCTATTCGTGCTGGGCTTTCTGTACCGGCGGTTTAAACTCGCGTATTAAGCCATTTCTGGAGATTGTCATGAAAGCGACTCTTCCACTGATCTTCGCGGCCCTGCTCGCCGGCTGCGCCACCACGCCGCAGTCGGGCAGCGTTTACCGCGCCTCCCAGCTGCAGAACGAGCAGGTCGTACGTACCGGCACGGTCGAATCGGTGCGCAATATCGTCATCGCCAATCCGGAATCGGGCGTCGGCACAATGGGCGGCGCCGCCCTCGGCGGCCTGGCCGGCTCGCAGGCGGGCAGCGGCAACGGCTCGGCGGCGATGGGCATCGTCGGCGCGATCGCCGGCGGCCTGATCGGGCAGCGGGTCGAAAAGAACGCGAACAACCGCCCCGGCTTCGAAATCACCGTCAAACTCGACAGCGGCGAGCTGCGCGCCGTGACCCAGACGGCGGACGAACTGTTCCGTCCCGGCGAGCGCGTGCGTCTGCTGAGCAACGGTTACAACACCCGCGTCACGCACTAAGAACCTATCCCAGTAGGGAATGAGTCGTTGCTGACGCGCCTGACAAGCGGCTGCTGCGTTGCTCGTCGTTGCATGGCTCGCCATGCGGCCTCCTCGCGCCTTGCCCCTGCTTGCCATGCATCGTCATCAACTTCCTCCTCCCTACTGGGATAGGTTCTAAGCGCGGGGCACCGCGGTAATTTATAGACAGCAGGCAACGGGGAAAGCACGTATACTTCCGCGATGCCTTCTTCCGTCCTGTTTACTATCGCCTCGCTGATCTGGGGCTCGACCTTCTGGGCCATCACCTTGCAACTGGGCGACGTAGCGCCGTCGGTCTCCGTGGTCTACCGTTTTGCGCTCGCCTCGAGCGTGCTGTTCATCCTCTGCATCGGCCGCGGTTTCAAACTGCAACTGCCCTGGCGCACCCAGAAATGGCTGATGCTGCAGGGCGTGGCGACTTTCGGCCTGTCGTATATCTGCACCTACCAGGCCGAGGAAGTGGTGGTCTCGGGGCTGGTCGCCGTGCTGTTCGCGCTGATGGTGTTCTGGACGCCGCTGCTCGGGCGCGTGTTCTACGGCACGCCGATCGCGCCGCGCACCTGGGGCGCCGGACTTGCCGCCACCTGCGGCGTGGCCCTGCTCTTCTACCATTCGATCGGCGCCGCCTGGCGCGACGTCCAGGCCGGCGGCAGCGGTCACTTCCTGCTGGGCGTGGCGCTGGCCCTGGTCGCGACCATCGCCAGCTCGGCCGGCAGCATCGTCGTCGGCAAGGTGCGCGAACAATCGAGCAACGTGATGCTGACCACGGCCTGGTCGATGTTCTGGGGCACGCTGCTGGTGGCCGTGTATGCCGTGGTGACCGGCCAGCGTTTCGTGCTGCCGCCCACCCTCTCGTACACGCTGGGCCTGCTCTACCTGTCGATCTTCGGCTCGGTGATTGCCTTCCTCGCCTACTTCACGCTGATCAACCGCATCGGGCCGCAAAAGGCTGTCTATATCGGCGTCATCACGCCGGTGCTGTCGGTGCTGCTGTCGATCCAGCTCGAACATTATCGCCCCGGCCCCGTCGAGTTCCTGGGCATGATCCTGTGCCTGGCCAGCGTGGCCTGGGCCCTGCGCGCACCCGCAGTCAAACCCGTGCATACCGCAACCTTGAATCGAGTAACCGAAACCCCATGAGCGCTGCCACCCACTTCTCCGTCCGTCCCGCCGAACCGGCCGACGTCACCCACATCCACTCGATGATCGTCGAGCTGGCCGTGTTCGAAAAACTCGAGCACATGGTCGTTGCCACCGAAGAGCTGCTGCACGATGGCCTGTTCGGCACGCGCCCGGCCTGCGAAGCCATCATCGGTGAAGAGAACGGCGAAGTCGTCGCGTTCGCCCTGTTCTTCCATAACTTCTCGACCTTCCTCACCAAGAAGGGCCTGTACCTGGAAGACCTGTACGTGCGTCAATCGCACCGCGGCAAGGGTTACGGCACCCAGTTGCTGTCGACCCTCGCGCAGATCGCGGTCGAGCGCAACTGCGGCCGCTTCGAGTGGTCGGTGCTGGACTGGAACGAGCCGGCGATCGGCTTCTACCAGACCATGGGCGCCGAGATCATGCCGGAATGGCGCATCTGCCGCGTCACGGGCGACTCGCTCACCCAGCTGGCACGCCGCGCGGACTAATAAACGTTCTGCAATAAAAAGCCCACGGGTCCGTGAAGAGCCGTGGGCGAACCCATTAATGCTAATGGGGAGGGGAGACTGGAAATCGATGATTTAACTATAGCTGCGCGGACTCATCGCTCGCTGTCGTTCTTACAATTGCTTACCTCTCTTACCGATTCTCTGCCACCTATCATTACCGAGCTGGGAAGCGGCGAATTGACGATGCTCAATGCTTCGCCGTCGGTGTCGCACGATTGCGTGATCACAAATGCAAGCAATGGGTGTCCCGGACAATGGGTTCTTCGCACAGGGAGACACCATGACTTCCAGGTTCAAGCCGATCACCACGCGTCTGTACAAGGCGTGGCTGCGTTCCCGCCTCGACAATTACACGCGCAGCCTGCAGGCCATCGCGGCCCAGCGCGAAAACGATTTTCATGCGGAGCGGATACTGCACCGGGCGGTGTCGGAAACGCGCTCGAAGTTGCAGTCGCTGTGACGAAATTTCCTGCGCGCCCAGGGAAGCGCGCCGGCCGGCGTGATCCGACTAGCCTGTTATTCGATCAAAATCCCGCCGGCAAGCCCACATCCCGCGCCCGCATCACGCCCCCGTTCACCACCGCCTGGCAGGGATTGAAGCCGATGGCGTAGGCCAACTCGGACGGCCGCGTGATATCCCAGAGCGCGAAGTCGGCGCGCTTGCCCACTTCCAGCGTACCGATCTGATCCTGCAGCCCCAGCGCGCGCGCCGCGTTCACGGTCGCGCCCAGCAGCGCTTCGCGCGGCGTCATGCGCCACAGCGTGCAGGCCATGTTCATCGCCAGCAGGATCGAACTCATGGGCGAGGTGCCCGGATTGCAGTCGGTGGCGACCGCCAGCGGCACGCCGGCCGCGCGCAAGGCGGCCAGCGGCGGCGCCTGCGTCTCGCGCAGGAAGTAATACGCGCCCGGCAGCAGCACGGCGACGGTGCCGGCGGCGGCCATGGCGGCAATTCCCGCAGGGGTCACGTGTTCCAGGTGGTCGGCCGACAGGCCCCGATAGCGCGCCACCAGTTCGGCGCCGCGCTGGTCGGATAACTGTTCGGCATGCAGCTTGACCGGCAGGCCCAGTTTCCTGGCGGCGGCGAACACCCGTTCGGTCTGGTCGTAGCTGAAACCGATGTGTTCGCAGAAGGCGTCGACCGCGTCGACCAGGTTTTCCTTGACCAGCAGCGGCAGCATGCGCTCGGTGACTTCGGCGATGTAGTCGTCGGGGCGACCCGTAAACTCCGGCGGCAGCGCGTGGGCGCCGAGGAAGGTGGTGCGTACCTTCACCGGCAGCAGTTCGCCGATGCGGCGCGCGGCGCGCAGCAAGGCCGCTTCGCCCTGCAGATTCAGGCCGTAGCCGGACTTGATTTCGAGCGTGGTCACGCCCTCGGCCAGCAGTTGCGAGACGCGCGGCGCGCTTTCGCGCAGCAGGTCGACGACGCTGGCGGCGCGGGTGGCGCGCACGGTCGACATGATGCCGCCGCCGTTGGCGGCGATGTCTTCGTAGCTGGCGCCTTCGAGGCGCGCTTCCCATTCGTCGCTGCGGTTGCCGGCGTGGACGATATGGGTGTGGCAGTCGATCAGGCCGGGCGTGAGCCAGGCGCCGTCGCAGTCGTGGATGACGGCGGCACGCGGCGCTTCGCGGCGCGGGCCGAGCCAGGCGATGCGGCCGTGGTGCACGGCGATCGCGCCATCCTTGACTTCGCCATAGCCGTCGACCATCGTGGCCAGGTTCACGTTCGCAAACACCGCGTCATAACGCGGCCCGTGGCGCTCACTCATCGTCGTAGTCCTCGTCTTCGTTGTAATAGAAAATGTCGACAATGAAGATGACCGCCTGGTTCGCCTCGATCGACCAGATCGTCCCAGGGTCGAACATCACGGCGTCGTAGCGCACCATGTTGATGCGCTCGGCGTCACTGGCGATCTCGAGGGTGTCGCCCTCGGCCAGGAACAGCAGGGTCAGGTCGGCGCGTGCGACAAAGCGCGACTTGCCGGCCAGGCGGCGCCGTCCGAACTGGTGATAGCAGCGCTCGCTGCGGGTCATGACATTAAAATCGGTGGTCGGGCCGCGATTGAGCTTGGCCACCACATCCGAGTCGCCATCGAAGGCCAGCACCGGCCCGCTCTCGCAGATGATCACGCGCTCGCTGCCGTCGATATCGAGCGTCATCCCGTGGCCGTCGACCAGCGCCAGCGTGCGGTCCACGCCCGGAAAGCGCGAGAACGGGCCATCCTCGGAAATCGTGGCCAGGCTGACGCGCCAGTCGAAATCGTCGAAGCCGGCCTCGGGCGGGCCGATCGCGATCGTGGTCGTGCTGCCGCCCCCGTTCTTCCAGGGGAGTGCCGACAGGCCGGCAAACGGAATCAGGATATTCATGCTCGTACCTCGCTCGCGCTCATCATTCGCTCATGCTCATAGGTTGCGCAACTGTTGGATGGCTTGCCGATAGCGGCGTCCGATTGCTTCCTGCGCCATGTGGCGCCCGCCCTGCACCACCCAGCGCCCGCCGGCCAGCACGTCGCGCACCAGGTTGTCGTTACCGCAGAATAGGAGGCGGCCCAGCACATCGGTGTCGCGCACGCCGTCCAGGTTCGGATGGGCCGCGTCGAGCACCAGCAGGTCGGCCCGCCGCCCCGCCGCCAGCACGCCCACCGGCCGCCCGGCCGCCTGCGCGCCGCCGGCAAGTGCATCCTGCCACAGGTTGAGCGCGACGTCGCGTTTTGCCGGTGTCGCGGCGATATTGCGGCGCTGCTTGACCAGGCGCTGCCCGTATTCGAGCCAGCGCAATTCCTCGATCGGGCTCTGCGACACGTGGCTGTCGCTGCCGATGCCCCAGCGCCCGCCTTGTGCCAGGTAATCGGCCAGCGGGAACAGGCCGTCGCCGAGATTGGCTTCGGTGGTCGGGCACAGGCCGGCCACGGCGCCGCTACGCGCCAGCAATCCCACTTCCGTGTCGTTCAGGTGGGTCGCATGCACCAGGCACCAGCGCGCGTCGACTGCGACCTGGTCGAACAGGTAGTCGACCGGCCGGCGGCCGCAGAAATCCAGGCTTTGCTGGACTTCCCCCTGCTGCTCGGCGATGTGGATGTGCAGCGGACGCTCCTTCGGCAAGGCCGCCGTCAATTCGCGGATCTGCGCGATACCGGCCGCGCGCAGCGAATGCGGCGCGGCCCCCACTTCGAGCTGGCCGCCGCGCAGCGGCTCGAGCGCCTCGACGATGCGCAGCACGGTGTCGACATCGGTGCGAAAGCGCGCCTGTTCGGCTTTTAATGGCTGGGCGCCGAAGCCGCTGTGGCTGTACAGGACCGGCAGCATGGTCAAGCCGATCCCGGCCTGCTGGCCGGCGGCGGCGACCCGTTCGGCCATCTCGGCCGGGCGCGCGTACAGCGCGCCTTGCGGATCGCGCTGGATGTAGTGGAATTCGCACAGCGCCGTGTAGCCATGGCGCAGGCATTCGGAAAACAGCTGGGCCGCGATGGCTTCCACCTGCTCGGGCGTGATCTGGGCGGCGAAGCGGTACATCAGGTCGCGCCAGGTCCAGAAGCTGTCCGGGCCATCGCCCGCCTTTTCGGTCAAGCCGCCCAGCGCGCGCTGGAAGGCGTGCGAATGCAGGTTGATCATGCCCGGCACGACGTAATCGGCACGCGCGACGCCGATCGGCGGACGCGCGCCCGGCTGCACCCGTGTCAGGTTGCCGCGCGCATCCCATTCGATCAGCACGTCGCCCTGCCAACCCTCGGCTAATTGCGCATGGCGGGCGAACAGGGCATTCATGCGCGCACCCAGTCGAGTGCGGACTGCATCATGTCTTGCAACAGCGGCTGGACCTCGGCCGCGACCTCGGGCCGGTAGGCGAACGGCGGCGCCTCGTCCATGTACAGGCACTGGCACATCTCGAGCTGGATCGCGTGTACGCCCTGGTTCGGCTGGCCGTAGTAACGGGTGATGTGGCCGCCCTTGAAGCGGCCGTTCACGGCGATGCTGAAGCGCTCCTGGGCGCGCGCCACGCCGACCACGGCCTGCTCCAGGCCGGGGTCGCAGGACTTGCCTTCGGCGGTGCCGAAGTTCAGGTCGGGCAGGCGGCCTTCGAAGAAGCGCGGCACTCGCGACGCGATCGAATGCGCGTCCCACAGCACCACCCGTCCATGCAGTGCCAGCAGGCGCGCCAGTTCGGCACGCAGCTGGGTGTGGTAGGGCTGCCAGTAGCGCGCCAGGCGCCGCTGCACCTCCTGCTGCTCGGGCGCCCGCCCTTCCTGGTACAGGCTGGCGCGTCCGAAGGTGTCGACCGGGCACAGGCCGGTCGTGTCCAGGCCCGGGTACAGGTTCGTGTTCTCGGGCGGGCGGTTCAGGTCGATGACATAGCGCGACCAGCGCGCCCCCAGCGTCGAGATGCCGAGGCGGTCCGCGCAGTCGTACAGCTCGGCCAGGTGCCAGTCGGTGTCGGCGGTGGCCAGCGCGCACGGCATCATGTGCGCGGCCACCTCGTCGGGAATATCGGTGCCCATGTGGGGCATCGACAGCAGCATCGGTGCAGCGCCTGCCTTGAACCGGAAATCCATACGACTCCTGTGAATGGTTAAGGGTGTAATACCGCGAACAGCGCCTTGCAGGAAGCGGACAGCTCGCCCTCGATCACCATCTGGCGGGCCGCTTCGATATCGGGCGCGAAGAAACGGTCGGCATCGAACGGCGCCACGCGGCGCCGCAACTGCGCGTGCACGTATTCGAGGTGGCCGGAACTGGCCAAGGGGCGGTGGAACTCGATGCCCTGCCCTGCCGCCAGCAGCTCGATCCCGACAATAACGGATGTATTGTGCGCCATCTGGGCAAGACGGCGCGCCGCGAAGGTCGCCATGCTGACATGGTCTTCCTGGTTGGCCGAGGTCGGCAGGCTGTCGACGCTGGCCGGATGGGCCAGCGACTTGTTTTCCGAGGCCAGCGCGGCCGCCGTCACGTGGGCGATCATGAAGCCCGAGTTCAGCCCCGGCTCGCGCACCAGGAAGGCGGGCAGGCCCGACAAATTGGCGTCGATCAGCAGCGCGATGCGGCGTTCGGCCAGTGCGCCGATTTCGGCGATCGCCAGCGCCAGCGCGTCGGCGGCAAAGGCGACCGGCTCGGCGTGGAAGTTGCCGCCCGAGAGAATCGCGCCATCCTCGGGGAACAGCAGCGGGTTGTCGGTCACCGCGTTGGCCTCGATCAGGAGCGTACGGCTGGCATTCGCCACGACGTCCATCACCGCGCCCATCACCTGCGGCTGGCAGCGCAGGCTGTACGGGTCCTGCACGCGCTCGTCGCCGACCAGGTGCGACGCGCGGATCGCGCTGCCGGCCACCAGTTCGCGGTAGATCGCGGCGGCCGCGATCTGGCCCGGCTGGCCGCGCACGGCGTGGATGCGGGCGTCGAAGGGCGCGTCGCTGCCGCGCGCGGCGTCGACCGACAAGGCGCCGGTGACCATCGCCGCCTCGACCAGGCGCTCGGCCATGAACAGGCCATGCAGGGCCAGCGCGGTCGACACTTGCGTGCCGTTGATCAGCGCCAGGCCCTCTTTCGCGGCCAGGGTCACCGGTTCGATACCAGCCTTGGCCAATGCCTCGGGCGCATCCATGAGCTGACCATTGAAACGCACCGGCCCGACGCCCAGCATGGCCAGCGTCATGTGCGCCAGCGGCGCCAGGTCGCCCGAGGCCCCGACCGAACCCTGGCAGGGAATGGCCGGCATCACGCCGGCGTTGTAGAGGGCGATCAGGGTGTCGATGATGACCGGACGCACGCCCGAATAGCCGCGCGCCAGGCTGCCGATCTTGGTCAGCAGGATCAGGCGCACGATGGCGTCCGAGATCAATTCGCCGGTGCCGACCGCGTGCGACAGGATCAGGTTGCGTTGTAGCTGTTCGAGCTGCTCGTTCGGGATGTGGGCCTTGGCCAGGATGCCGAAGCCGGTGTTGATGCCGTAGGCCGGGTCGCCCTTGTCGACGATGGTTTTCACCAGCGCGGCCGAGGCGGCGATGGGCGCGGCGGCGTCTTGCGCCAGGGCGATCGGGAAGTGGGCGGACCAGGCCGCGCGCAGGTCGGCCAGCGTCATGGCGCCGGGTTGCAGGGTCCAGCCGTTGTATGCGTCGTTCATTTGGTGCCTTGATTGATCATCGGGAGGTTCAGGCCGGTGCGCTGGGCACAGGCGATGGCGCTTTCGTAGCCGGCGTCGGCGTGGCGCATCACGCCCGAGCCGCTGTCGTTGACCAGCACGCGCGCCAGGCGCTTGGCGGCGGCCTCGGTGCCGTCGGCCACGATGACGACGCCGGAATGCTGGGAGTAACCCATGCCGACCCCGCCGCCATGGTGCAGCGAGACCCAGGTCGCGCCGCCCGCGGTATTGAGCAAGGCGTTCAGCAGCGGCCAGTCGGAGACCGCATCGGTACCGTCGCGCATGCTCTCGGTTTCGCGGTTCGGGCTGGCGACGGAACCCGTGTCGAGGTGGTCGCGCCCGATCACGATCGGCGCCTTCAGTTCGCCCGTGCGGACCATTTCGTTGAAGGCGAGGCCGGCGATATGGCGCTCGCCCAGGCCGAGCCAGCAAATGCGCGCCGGCAGGCCCTGGAAGGCGATCCGTTCGCGCGCCATGTCGAGCCAGCGGTGCACTTGCGCGTGGTGCGGGAACAGTTCCTTGATCTTGGCATCGGTTTTATAGATGTCTTCCGGGTCGCCCGACAGCGCCACCCAGCGAAACGGTCCGCGCCCTTCGCAGAACTGCGGGCGGATATACGCCGGCACGAAGCCCGGGAAATCGAAGGCGTTCGCGACGCCCTCGTCCAGCGCCACCTGGCGGATGTTGTTGCCATAGTCGACCGCGTGGCTGCCGAGTGCCTTGAAGTCGAGGATGGCCTGTACGTGCACCGCGCAGGAGGCGGCGGCCGCCGCTTTCAAACGGGCGTGCTGGCTTGGGTCGGCTTGCGCCGCCTTCCATTCGTCGACGCTCCAGCCTTGCGGCAGGTAGCCGTGGATCAGGTCGTGGGCCGAGGTCTGGTCGGTCACCATGTCCGGCACCAGGCCGCCCGCGCGGGCGCGCCGCACCAGTTCCGGCAGCAGGTCGGCGGCGTTGCCGAGCAAGCCGATCGAGACCGCCTCGCGCTTGTCGCAATGCTCCTTGATCAGGGCAAGCGCATCGTCGATGTCGGTTGCCTGCTTGTCGAGGTAGCGCGTGCGCAAGCGGAAATCGATGCTGGTTTGCTGGCATTCGATGCTCAAGGAAACGGCGCCGGCAAACGTCGCCGCCAGCGGCTGGGCGCCGCCCATGCCGCCCAGGCCGGCCGTCAGGATCCAGCGTCCGCCCCAGTCGCCGCCGAAATGCTGGCGCCCGGCTTCGGCGAAGGTTTCGTAGGTGCCCTGCACGATGCCCTGGGTGCCGATATAGATCCAGCTGCCGGCCGTCATCTGGCCGTACATGAACAGGCCCTTGCGATCGAGCTCGTTGAAATGCTCCCAGTTGGCCCACTTCGGCACCAGGTTCGAGTTCGCCAGCAGCACGCGCGGGGCGTTCTCGTGGGTCTGGAACACGCCGACCGGCTTGCCGGACTGGATGAGCAGGGTCTGGTCGTCTTCCAGGGTGCGCAGCGAGGCCAGGATCTGGTCGTAGCACTCCCAGTTGCGCGCCGCGCGGCCGATGCCGCCATACACGACCAGGCGCTGCGGATCCTCGGCCACTTCGGCGTCCAGGTTATTTTGCAGCATGCGGTAGGCCGCTTCGGTGAGCCAGCTCTTGCAGGACAGTTCGGTACCGCGCGGGGCACGGATGCTGCGGGCCGGGTCGAAGCGCGGATCGGCGGGGTGATCGACAGCGGGGGACGATGCTTGGGTCATGGCTGCTCCTGGGTAGGGACAAAAGGGTAAACGGCCTTCCGTCCACCCACTATCCCGAGAGTCTAGACTTGTCTATACAACAGCGTCAATCCATATCGTCAGCGTTCGACGGCTTTTGCTCACTGCTTCTGGAACACCGCCTTGCCCGCGACCCAGGTCTGCAACACGCCGGTCTTGTAGATGTCGTACGGCGACACCTTGAACAAGTCCTGGTCGACGACGATGAAATCGGCCCACTTGCCCGCTTCCAGCGAGCCCAGGCTGTTTTCGGCGTGGCCGGCATAGGCGGCGTCGAGCGTGAAGCAGCGGAAGGCTTCCTTCAGCGACATCGCCTGGTTCGGGTACCAGCCGGCGATCGGCTGGCCCGAAGCGTCCTGGCGCGTGACGGCGGCGTGGATGCCGAAGAAGGGGTTCGGCGACTCGACCGGGAAATCGGAGCCGCAGGCGATGCGCGAGCCCTGCTGCAGGAAGCTGCGCCAGGCGTAGGCGCCCTTGATGCGCTCCGGGCCGACGCGGCTTTCGGCCATGTTCTTGTCGGAGGTGGCATGGGTCGGCTGCATCGACGGGATGATGCCCAGCGTTTTAAAACGCGCGATGTCGCTTGGCGTTACCACCTGGGCGTGCTCGATGCGGTGGCGCTGGGCCGCGCTCCTGGTGGCGCCCAGTTCCTTCTGGTAGATGTCGAGGATCTGGTGGTTGCCGGCGTCGCCAATGGCGTGCACGTTGACCTGGTAGCCGCGCGCCATCGCCTTCTTCATCTTGGCGTCCATCTCGCCCTGCTTGAAGAACAGCAGGCCGTGCGAGTGCGGTTCGTCGCTATACGGCTTGATCAGGGCGGCGCCGCGGCTGCCCAGCGCGCCGTCGGAATACAGTTTGACGGCGCGCAGCGCGTACATGTCCTTGCCGTAGGTTTTAAGAGGACCGTTCTTGGCCAGGGCGTCGAACTCGGCGTCGGTGCCGCCGATCATGCCGTAGATGCGGGCCGTCAGCTTGCCCTGGTCGGCGTAGGCGCGGTACAGGCGGTCTTCGGCCACGCCCAGGCCGGCGTCGTGGGCGCCGGTCAGGCCGACGCGCGCCATCTCGCCCAGCGCGCGGTCCAGCACCAGGCGCCCTTCGGCCTCGGTCTGGCTTGGGAGGACTTTTTGAACCAGGTCCTTGGCGGCATCGACCAGCACGCCGGTGGCTTTACCATTGGCGTCGCGCATGATCTTGCCGCCGGCCGGATCCGGGGTCTTGTCGGTGATACCGGCCGCCGCCAGCGCGCGGCTGTTCGCCCAGCCGGCGTGGCCGTCGACCCGTTCGAACCAGACCGGGCGGTCGCTGACGACGGCGTCGACATCCAGCGCGCTCGGGAAGCGGCCCAGCTTCCAGTTTTCCTGGTTCCAGCCGCGCCCGCGCAACCAGCCCTGGCCGGGATTGGCGCGCGCATACTCGCCAATCGCTTTCAGGGCGCCGTCGAGCGAGGTGGTGGCCGACAGGTCGAGGTGGGTCAGCATCTGGCCCAGGCCGAACACGTGGCCGTGGGCGTCGATCAAGCCCGGCAGCACGGTCTGGCCTTTCACGTCCACCTGGCGCGCGCCGGGCGCTTTCATACTTACTTCGGCGGCAGTGCCGACGGCGAGGATCTTGCCCTGGTCGTCGAACGCGAGCGCGGCGAACTGCACCAGGTCGCCCTTGGCGTTGAGCGTGTAGCCGTTGGCGTTGACGATCACGGTGTCGGCCTGCGCGCCCAGGGCGGCGCAGGCGGCGAGGACAAAGGCGGAACACTGCTTGAGGCTGGGCTGCATGGACTATCCGTTTATGAAATGCAAAACATGAGTGTAGCGAAGTCCTCCCGGCTTGGACACTGGCGGCCTGTTTTTTCGCTATCATTTCAACCGAGCAATAGCCAATCAATCAAATGGGAATCCTTGTGAACCGCATCGCCCGCCTCCTGTCCTGTGCCCTCTTGACCTTACCCGCATTGACCGCCGCGGCCGAATGGGAAGGGCCACAAGACCCGTTCCAGCTGTACGGCAACAGTTACTACGTCGGTACACAAGGGCTCAGCTCGGTGCTGATCACGTCAAAAGACGGCCACATCCTGATCGACGGCGCCAGCCCGAAGTCGGCCACCCAGATCGCCGCCCACATCCGCCGGCTCGGCTTCAAGCCGGAAGACATCCGCTATATCCTGGTCTCGCACGAGCACATCGACCATGCCGGCGGCGTCGCGCAACTGCAAGCCCTGAGCGGCGCCACCGTCATCGCCAGCCCGGCCGCGAAACCCGTGCTCGCGTCGGGCAAGGCGGACAAGGCCGATCCGCAGTTCGGCAACGGCATGCCGGACATGCCGCCGGTGGCGCGGGTGCGCACCGTGCGCGATGGCGAGTCCGTCGAACTCGGCGCCTTGTCGGTCAAGGCGCATTACACGCCTGGCCACACGCAAGGCGGCATCAGCTGGACCTGGAAGGCGGTCGAACACGGCCGCGCGCTCGACATGGTGTACGCCGACAGCCTGAATGCGATCGCCGGACCGGGCTTCCGCTACAGCGGCAATACGCTCTACCCGAATGCGAAGGCGGACATCGAGCGCTCGATCGCGCGCGTGGCGGCGCTGCCCTGCGACATTCTGGTGACGGCGCATCCGGATGCGATGGAGTTGATCGAGCGCCAGGCCAAGGGCAAGGCGGCGTTGGTCGATCCGGGCGCCTGCCGGCGTTATGCCGAGACCGGCCGCGCGCGGCTGGCGAAGACGCTGGAAGCAGAGAAGCGGTGAGCCGTCCATACGCCCGATCCACACCTCATGCCGATTGCACTTCCAGCGCTGCCCGCGCGTTGAAGCCGCGCCGGTACTGCGCAGGGGACTGCCCGGCCAGGCGCTTGAACAGCGTGCTGAAAGTCGCGACATCCAGGTAGCCGACGCGCTCGGTGATTTGCGCCAGGCTGAGCGTCCCCGACTCGAGCAAGCGCTTGGCCGTGTTGATGCGTTCACCCTGCAGATATGCGAGCGGCGTCTGCCCGGTTTCCGCTTTCAGCCGGCGCAATATGGTGCGCGGGCTGACGTGGAAAGCGGCGGCCAGTGCACCGAGGTCGTAGGGTTCGGCCTGGCGTTCGTCAAGCCAGCTGTGCACCGCGTCCGAAAAGCGCCCGGATGGCCTGGCGGTCATGCTGGTGTCGACGTAGGCCGCCTGGCTGGCCCGCACGTTCAATAGCGCCATGCGCTCGACCGCCCTCGCCTCCTTCGGCGTGGCTGTCTGGCGGATCAACTGCATCGCCAGGTCAAAGGTGGCGGTGAACGAGCCGGTCGTGGTGACGCCGCCGTCTTCCACCACCATCGCGGCCGCATCGACGCGCGCCAGCGGAAAGCGGCGCGCCAGGTGGGCGGCGAACATCCATGAGGTGGTCGCGCGGCGCCCGTCGAGCAGGCCCGCTTCGGCCAGCAGGAAGGCGCCCACGCACATCGATGCGACCGGCGCGCCGCGCGCGAAAGCGCGTGCAATGGTGTTTACTTCCAGCGCCAGATTGTCGTGCGGACGGGTGCAGCCATCACGATCGCCGATGTCCATTCCCGGTATCACCAGCAGGTCTCGCGAGGCGCGCAACTTGCGCGTGCCGATTTTCAGGCCGCCGGCCGCCATGACGGTGCCGCCGGAAAGGCTCGCAACCCGGACCTCGAACAAGGGTGCGGCCGCCGTGCCGCGCATCGCCGCAGCGACGCGGTTGGCCAGCAGCAGTGTGTCGCACAGACCGAAGATTTCCATCCCCATGCAGCCGTCGTAGGCCAGTACATTGATTTTTTTGGCGGTCATTTGACCATATTGCCATGTTTTTTTGCGATATGGCCAATGTCCTCGATGCCGGCCGGGACGGATAATCCTTTCACTGGCAGCGCCAGCCCCATCCTGAAAGGAACTGCTCCATGCGCATCACCCAACTGCGAAACGCCACGATCATTCTCCACGTCGGCCCGCACAATATCCTGGTCGACCCCATGCTGGCGCGCAAGGACGCCCTGCCGCCGCTGCGTCTGTTCGTTCGCCGGCGCCTGCGCAACCCGACCGTGGAACTGCCGGCAAACGCAGAGGCAGCCCTGGCGAGCGTAACGCACTGCCTCATCACACATTGCCAGAAGGGGCATTTCGATCACCTCGACCGCGCCGCAAGGCAGTGGCTGCGCGCGCGCCAGACTCCCGTCATCTGTACGCCGCACGATCTCGAGCACCTGCGCAAGCGCGGCCTGAACGCGCAACCGCTGCCGGCCAGCCACGCACAGCCGCAGCCTTTCCTTGGCGGCAGGATCCGAACCGTGCCTTGCACGCACGGCCTCGGCCTGGTGGGCGCCGTCATGGAACACGGGGTCGGCTACCTGATCGAGATTCCGGGCGAGCCGAGCCTGTACCTGTCCGGCGATACGGTTCTGACCGATGAAGTGCGCCAGTTCGTCCAGCGCCACCAGCCGGAGGTGTGCGTAGTGCCGGCCGGCGGCGCGCACTTCGACCTCGGCGGCGACATCATCATGGGCGCGGACGAGGTCCTCGAATTCACGCGCCTCGCTGCGGGATGCGTCGTGGCGAACCACATGGAGGCGGTGAGCCACTGCCCGGTGCGGCGCAATGACTTGCGCCACGCGGCGCACGAAGCCGGGCTGGGAGAACGCCTGTCCATCCCACAGGACGGCGAAACCATCGCGTTCGGCCGCCGGCAGGCCGCAGCGTAGCGCGCCGTCGTGGCAAGCTGGACAGGATCCCGGCGAAAGAGGCCGGGCGGCGTTTGCGAATCCTGGCCACGCAGCGCGATCAGGACGTCGGCCGGCGCGATCCTTCATGCGCCGCTTCCGTTTCACGAGCGATCAAGGCCGCCTTTCTCTCGATCCCCCACCGGTACCCCGACAAGCCGCCGTCATTGCGCACCACGCGGTGGCAGGGAATCGCCACCGCCACCGGATTGGCGGCACAGGCCCCGGCCACCGCGCGCACCGCGGCCGGCGACCCGATGCGCTGGGCCAGCTGCGTATAACTGACCGTTTCGCCCGCCGGAATCGCCCGCAGCGCCGCCCACACGCGCTGCTGGAAGGCGGTGCCGCGCACGTCGAGCGGCAAGTCGAGGCCGATGCGCGGCGCTTCGACCAGGCCCACCACCAGCGCCACGGTGCGCTCGAAACCGGCGTCGGCGCCGATCAAGGCCGCCTTCGGGAAGCGGTCCTGCAGGTCGCGCACCAGCGGCTCCGGATCGTCGCCCATCAGGACCGCGCAGATCCCGCGTTCGGTCGCCGCCACCAGGATCGATCCCAGCGAACAGGCGCCCACCGCGAAGCGGATCGCCTCGCCCGCGCCGCCCGCCTTGAAGCGCTGCGGGGCCATGCCCAGCATCGCCGCGCTGCCGGCATAAAAGCGCGAAGAGGAATTGAAGCCGGCGGCGTAGATGGCGTCGGTCACGCTGCCATCGTCGGCCAGCGCAGCGCGCACGCGCGCGGCCCGGCGCGCCGCCGCATAGGCTTTCGGCGTCACGCCCGCATGCAGTTTGAAGACGCGCTGGAAGTGAAAGCGGCTCATGCCGACCGCCTGCGCGACGGCGTCCAGGTCGGGCGCTTCGTCGAGCGCATCGATCATGCGGCAGGCGCTGGCCACGGCTTCGGCCTGGCGTTCGGCCAGGGGTGGCTGGTCGGGCTTGCAGCGCAGGCAGGCGCGAAAGCCTGCCGCCTGCGCGTCCGCGCAACTGGCGTGGAAGGCTACATGCGCGCGCAGGGCCGGGCGCGCGCCGCAGGAGGGCCGGCAGTAGACGCCGGTCGTGCGCACCGAGTAATAGAAGACGCCGTCGGCGGCGCGCTCGCGGCGTTGCACGGCGTCCCAGCGTGCCGTATCGCTGGCATAGGGTGCGGTAGTGGTCTCGGTCTTCATGGCGCATTTCCGGTGATGGGTGGACAGCGTCATCCTGGCAGGCTTGGGTTTGTCCCGCATCCCGCGTCTTGCTTTCGAATTCGCGATGCTAGAATCGGCCACCATTATCGCCTTTCGGAGAGCAGTTTGGACGACCCCAGCGCGCAAGCGAGTACCCCCATTTTCCAGCAGATCAAGGACTACCTGGTCGGCGAAATCGCCACCGGGCGCTGGAAGGAAGGCGAGCTGGTGCCGTCCGAGCAGGCCCTGGTGCGCCAGTTCGGCGTCTCGCGCATGACGGTCAACCGCGCCGTGCGCGAGCTGACCGCCGAGCAGGTGCTGACGCGGCGCCAGGGCTCGGGCACCTATGTCGCGCCACGGAAGTACCAGGCCACCCTGGTCGAAATCCGCAACATCGCCGACGAAGTGCGCGCGCGCGGCCACCGCCACGCCAGCCGCCTGCATTTGCTGGAAGACGCGCCCGCCGCCGAAGCCCTGGCGCTGCAATTCGAACTGGCCCCGGGCACGCCGCTGTTCCATTCGCTGATCGTGCACTTCGAGAACGAGGTGCCGATCCAGCTCGAAGACCGCTGGGTCAATCCGGCTTGCGCGCCGGCTTACCTGGCGCAGGACTTCGCCAGCATCACGCCCAACGAACACCTGATGGCGGCGGCCCCGCTGCAAGGGGCGACCTACAGCCTGGAGGCGCAGTGTGCCCCGCGCGACGTGGCCGAGCTGCTCGGCATCGACGGCCGCACCCCCTGCCTGGTGCTCAAGCGCACCACCACGTCGCAGGGCCGCGTGGCCTCGGTGGTGACGATGTGGCATCCGGGCCACCTGGTGCAATTCACCGGCGCCGTAGGCTGAATTTCAGCGCGCGCCTTACCCGAACAGAATAATTTTGAACGGCATGTGCCACGCGGGCCAGTTCTCGCCCATAATCGCTGCCAGTCAATAATTCCCCGGAACCAATTGTATGAATGACCTCGCCTTGCCAGGCGCAGGCCAGCCGCCCCGCGTGCTGGTGCTCGACGACGACCGTTTCATGCTCGAAATGCTCAAGGACATGCTGCACACCATCGGGGTGCATGAAGTCTATATGGAAGCGACGACCCGCCACGCCCTCGCCACGCTGGCCGAAGAGGGTCCGGACGTGCTGATCTGCGACCTGGCGCTGCCCGACATGGACGGGATCGAATTCATGACGGCGGCGGCGGAACGGGGATTTCGCGGCAGTGTGATCCTGCTGTCGGGCATGGATTCGGGGGTGCGCGACGCCGCCGGCGAACTGGCGCGGGCGCTGGGATTACGTGTGGCGGGTATCTTCCGCAAGCCGATCGCGCCCGACCAGTTGCGCTCTGCCGTCACGTGTTAGTTTTTTGTACAAACGGCCGAACACCTTTTGGGAAAATAAGGTATTATTCGGCCTAAATCCCCCGCCTGACGTCCTCCAGACGCCCTTCCCATTGCGTTCGCGCACTTTGCCTCCACCATAGTGTTGCAGCGGCTTTAACAACAAGCGGAAGCCGGATGAGCCATAGGATCGGCATATCTCCAGGCGTACATTGATCCTTACCTCTCTTTGAGGAAAACATGAGCGAAAACATTAAACACATCAGCGATGCTTCTTTCGAAACCGACGTGCTCAAGTCCGAGCGTCCGGTATTGGTCGATTTCTGGGCCGAGTGGTGCGGTCCATGCAAGATGATTGCCCCGATCCTCGAAGAAGTCGCGAAGGAATACGACGGCAAGATCACGATCGCGAAGATGGACGTTGACGCCAACCAGGCCGTTCCGGCCCAGTTCGGCATCCGTGGCATCCCGACCCTGATCCTGTTCAAGGATGGCGCCGTCGCTGCGCAAAAAGTCGGCGCCTTGGCCAAGGGCCAGCTGACTGCCTTCATCGACAGCAACATCTAAAAAGAATCGCATAGCGGCGGCAGCGCGCCCGCACTGCCGCCATTGTCCGGACGGGAATCCGGTCGGCTCCGACCGCTTCCCAACTTGATTAACTAAGCCACGCAGTTCCCTCCCCTACCTTTATTTCCCGTCACGGGACACCCAAACAACATGCACTTATCTGAACTGAAGGCAATGCACGTCTCCGCGCTGCTGGAGATGGCCATCGGCCTCGACATCGACAACGCAGCCCGCCTGCGCAAGCAGGAACTGATGTTCGCGATCCTGAAGAAGCGCGCCAAGTCCGGCGAACAAATCTTCGGCGACGGCGCCCTCGAGGTGCTGCCCGACGGCTTTGGCTTCCTGCGCTCGCCCGATGCGAGCTATATGGCATCGACCGACGACATCTATATTTCGCCGTCGCAGATTCGCCGCTTCAACCTGCATACGGGTGACTCGATCGAAGGGGAAGTGCGTACGCCGAAAGATGGCGAACGTTACTTTGCCCTGGTAAAGGTAGACAAGGTCAACGGCGAATCGCCGGAAGCCTCGAAGCACCGCATCCTGTTTGAAAACCTGACGCCGCTGCACCCGAACGAGCCGATGCGCCTCGAGCGCGACATGAACGGCGCCGAGAACATCACCGGCCGCATCGTCGACCTGATCTCGCCGATCGGCAAGGGCCAGCGCGGCCTGCTGGTCGCCTCGCCGAAGTCGGGCAAGTCGGTCATGCTGCAGCACATCGCCCACGCGATCACCTCGAACCACCCGGACGTCACCCTGATCGTCCTGCTGATCGACGAGCGTCCGGAAGAAGTGACGGAGATGCAGCGTTCGGTGCGCGGCGAAGTCGTCGCCTCGACCTTCGACGAACCGGCCACCCGCCACGTGCAGGTCGCCGAGATGGTGCTGGAAAAAGCCAAGCGCCTGGTCGAAATGAAAAAGGACGTCGTGATCCTGCTCGACTCGATCACCCGCCTGGCGCGCGCCTACAACACCGTGATCCCGGCCTCGGGCAAGGTGCTCACCGGTGGTGTCGACGCCAACGCGCTGCAGCGTCCGAAGCGTTTCTTCGGCGCCGCCCGTAACATCGAAGAAGGCGGCTCGCTGACCATCATCGCGACCGCCCTGATCGAAACCGGCTCGCGCATGGACGACGTCATCTACGAAGAATTCAAGGGCACCGGCAACATGGAAGTGCACCTCGAGCGCCGCCTGGCCGAGAAGCGCGTCTACCCGGCGATCAACCTGAACAAATCGGGCACCCGCCGCGAAGAACTGCTGATCAAGCCGGACCAGCTGCAAAAGATCTGGATCCTGCGCAAGCTGCTGTACTCGATGGACGAGATCGAAGCGATGGAGTTCATTCTCGACAAGATGCGCGCGACGAAGACGAATATCGAATTCTTCGACATGATGCGCCGCGGCGGTTAATCACCGTTCAAGCATCAGGCAAGGGCAGCTTCGGCTGCCCTTTTTCATTGCGCGGGCGTGCAAGGTCCGGTTGCCTTGCCGCCGCAACCGTTCTATAATCGCGGGTTCAGTAGTACCCACCCTGGCAAGTGATCGGCAATCGGGTCAAGAAGCAGGACGACCGACGAAGTGCTGTTTGGCTACCAAACCTACCCAAGGCAGAATCATGAAAAACGAAATCCATCCAGAATACCGCGACGTTGTCTTCCAGGACATGTCCTGCGACTTCAAGTTCATCACCCGTTCGACCATCAATACCCGCGAAACGATCAACTTCGAAGGTAAAGACTACCCACTGGTCAAGATCGAGGTGTCGGCTGAATCGCACCCGTTCTTCACCGGCAAGCACAAGATCGTCGACACCGCCGGTCGCGTCGAGAAGTTCCGCCAGAAGTTCGGCGCCGTCGGTTCGAAGACCGCCATCGCGAACGACCAGGGTTAATTCCCGCAAGCCCCGCGTGGGCTTCAAAAGAAGAAGCCGCGAATCAGAAGCCGATTCCGGCTTCTTTTTTTTTCGCCGCTATACTAGCGCGACATTCATTCCAGCATCAGACTTATCGATGAAACCAGTCCGTCTCCCTGCCGCCGCCACGCTGGCCCTGCCGCGCTGGGCCCTGTTCGCGCTCGGCCTGCTGTATATCCTGCCGGGCCTGATCGGCCGCGACCCGTGGAAAGATGACGCAGGCAGCTTCGGCATCATGTGGACGATGGCGCGCGGCACCCTGAACGACTGGCTGTACCCGAACATCGCCGGCCTGGCCAGCACCGAAGACGGCCCCCTCGCATTCTGGCTCGGGGCCCTGTGCATCAAGCTGTTCGGCTGGCTGCTGGGCGACGTGCTGGCCGCGCGCGTGTCGAACATCGGCATTTTCGTCACCGGCGGCATGTCGCTCTGGTACACCGCCTTCCACCTCGGGCGCCGTCCCGAAGCGCAGCCGCTGCGCCTGGCCTTCGGCGGCCAGCCCGAACCGGACGCCTACGGCCGCACCCTGGCCGACACCACCGTGCTGGTCTATCTCGGCTCGCTCGGCCTGCTGCTGTACAGCCACGAAACCCTGGCCGTCACGCTGCAAGGCTCGCTGGTCGCGTATTTCCTGTACCGCGCGGTGCGCTATATCGAAACGGCCAGCGTACGCAACGCCGCCCTGGTCGGCCTGGCGCTGGGCGCGCTGACACTCACGCGCGGCCCGCTCTCGCCCATCGCCCTGCTGCTGGCCCTGCTGCTGTGCACGCGCCTGTTCCATATCCCGGCCGCCATCGCGCTGCGCCACATGGGCCTGGCCGCGGCCGCCGCACTGGCCCTGAGCCTGGTGTGGATCCTGCCGGCGACCCTGGTCCAGCCCTACGGCGAATCGCCGGTGCCCGACTGGTTCAGTGCGCACATGGTCCAACTCGCCCTACCGGGCTGGACCTCGATCAAGGCCTTCTTCCGGGTCGGCGTCTGGTTCTTCTGGCCGGCCTGGCCGTTTGCCTGCTGGGCGATCTGGGCCTGGCGGCGCCAGGAAGACATGCTCCACATCGTGCTGCCGCTTACTTTCCTGGGCGCGCTCACGGCCTTGTTCCTGTGCGATCCGTCGCCGGAAAACGGCGACCTGCTGAAACTGTTGCCGCCGCTGGCCTTGATGGCCGCGTTCGGCCTGCCGACCATGAAGCGCGGCGCGATCAACGCCATCGACTGGTTCTCGGTGATGGCATTGACGACGCTGGCCGCCCTGGTCTGGCTGTTCTGGATCGCCAAGCTGACCGGCTGGCCGGCCAAGCTGTCGCACAATGCGCTTAAATTAGTGCCGGGCTTCGCGCCGGAATTCGGCATCGTTGCCTTCACGCTGGCGGCCGGTGTCTCGATCGGCTGGATCTGGCTGGTGCGCTGGCGCGTGTCGCGCCAACGGACCGTATTGTGGCGCGCCGTGGTGCTGTCCTCGAGCGGCTTGATCCTGCTCTGGGTCTTGCTCATGACCCTGTTCCTGCCGGACCTGAACTACAGCAAGAGCTACGCCGGCGTGGCGCAGGCGATCGCCGCCAAGCTGCCGCATGACGCGAACTGCATCGACACCAATGTCGGCGCCGCCCAGCGCGCCTCGTTCGCCTATTACGGCCGCCTGCCCTTCGTCGGCGTCGAAGGCGGCCAGTGCGATTACGTGCTGCTGCAAGACAGCGTCCGGACGCGCGACGACCGCGCGCTGTTCCGTACCTGGGGCACGCGCGGCGCCACGCTGCTGTGGGAAGGCCGGCGCGCCTCGGACCGCGACGAGCGCTTCCGCCTCTACCGGCGCGCGCGCTGAGCGCGATTTATCCTGAAGCCGCCTGCCCAGGCGGCTTTTTTTGCTGGCGCCGGGCCAGCGCGCCCCCGGCCAGCCCCGCCAGCAGCAGCGCATAGGCCGGCGCATCCGGCACCGGCGAGACGGTGAGGTCGGCGCCGAAACTGCCGCCCGCGCCGCCCACCACCCGTCCATCGACCCGCACCGCATACGCGCCGCTGGCCAGGTTCAATCCGCTGACCGCCCACGCATCGACCGGATTGTCGCCCCTTCCCGTCAGGTCGACGCCCGCCAGCGCATTCCCGATGACGGCCAGCGTCTGCGGATCGTAGCGGTACAGCGACAGCCCCGTGATCAGGAGGTCTTTCGAGCCCGGCGAATCGAGGAAGGACGAGGTCAGCGACGCGCTGGCGTCGAAGGGCGTGCCGGCCACGGCAAAGGTGAACAGGTCGGCAAACACGGCGCCGCTCTGGGCGCCGGTAAAGGTGTCGCCGAAGTGGGCGTTGAAGCCGCCCGCGCCATCGGGCATGGTGACCACCTCGGTACTGCGTTCGATCACCTGTGCCCGCGGTGCGCCCGCGAACACGGCGGCAAGGAGCGCTGCGAGCGCGGCTCTTGGGACGAACAATGGTCGGTTCATGGTGCCTCCATCGGCAAATTTGCGTCACGTCAATTCCGGGGCGCGCGCCGCACCGACAATGGCAAAGGCGCCATGCCGAGTGCGATCCGCCCTTAAGAGGAGACAACATGAAAAGCGTAACGTTCTCGGAAATCGTGGGAGCGCCGCGCTCCCCCCTGCGCGGCCTGTCTCCGCTGACCGCCTACGGCCTCACGCTGGCGATCGGCATGCCGCTGCTGGTGCTGGCGCTGCGGGCACTGGCCCCGGCGGCGCCGCTGGCCTGCATCGTGCTGCCGGTGCTGGCTGGCCTGGCCGTGCCGCTGTGCGTCAACACCCCCGGCCGCCTGGAGGTCAATACCCGCTTCGACGCCAGCCACATGCGCGCCACGCTCGACGCCTCGCTGGCCGCACTCGGCTTCACGGCGAACGAGGCCGGGCCGCGGCGCATCCGATACATCAAGTCCGGCGCCGGCGCCTGGCGCGCGCCGGCAGTGAGCGTGCGCATCCACCCGCACAGCCTGGAAGTCATCGGCGCGATCCCCACCCTGCGCAGCTTGCAGGCCTTGTTGTCCGGCAGCGCGCTGCCGACGGCACCCGCCCCACGCCGCAGCGAACGTTCAAACAGGGAAAGTGTTGCCGCTGCAATGCAAATCAGCGATAATGCGGAGCGCGTTGCCGGGATGGCGGAATAGGTAGACGCACGGGACTCAAAATCCCGCGCCGCAAGGCGTGCCGGTTCGATTCCGGCTCCCGGCACCACAGCACGAACATCTACAACCCGCGTTCTCCCCTGGAGGACGCGGGTTGTTGCTTTTGCGCGGCCGCTATTCGATCACTACCGTCCGCACCTGCGGATCGACCGCCCGCACCAGCTGGCGCACCGCCTCCGTGGTGACGGTGTCGATCTGCCCCGCCATTCTCCGGTCGAAGGGATGGTCGTCGAATGCGACATTCGCCCGGAACAGCCGCGCCCCCAGGCGCACGGTTGCCGGGATCTCCAAGGTGGGCGGCTGGTAGCGCATGCCTTTCAGCCAGGCTTGCGCCTCGGCGCGCGTGGCCACGTCGCCTGGCGGCGCACTGGCGGCGGCCAGGTTTTCCAGCACCCACTGGTTCGAATTCTGGTAGCGCGTCGCGTACACGTAGGCCAGCATGTTGTAGCGCGGCTCGTGCAGGCGCAAGGGCGTGCGGGTGGCGAACAAGGCCGCCAGACGGTCCTGCAGGGCGCTGCCTGGAATGACCAGCTGGGCTTCGTAGCGAAACAAATCCGTCAGGAAGAAATTGCCCATGCCTTCGTAATACAGGCCGGACGCCGCTGTTGCGCAATCGTTGAGTTCATGCACGACGGTCCAGCGGCCCTGCGGATGGTCGCGCACGACAATCCCCATGTGCGAGTAGCGGACCCCGTAGCGGCTCAGGTCCTGTCCCGCGCGCGACACCAGCGCCACGCGCGCACCGCTAAGCTCCAGTGCCTGCACGGTGCGCTGCGCCAGGTTCATCGACCGGATCACCTCGCCCGGCCCCAGGGCCTTGTCCTCGCAGGCCTGGCCGGCCTGGACGTCGACAGCGCCGGCGGCCAATAACAGGGCAAGCAGCCGCCGCCGCATGTCAGATCGCGCGCGCATGGTGCAGCAGCGCCTTGCCCGCCTCGTTCGGGAGGAAGGCGATCGTCTTGCCCGACATGACCAGCACGTAACCGGTGGAGGCGGCGACCACGTCCAGCACGGTGCCGGTGGCCAGCGACAAGCCACCCAGTGCCGCACCGGACAGGCGCACGGTGGTGCGGCTGGCGTCGAGCGCACTTTCCAGCACCACCTCCAGTCCCTCGCCGACCGTGCGCACGCTGGCCACGACCAGGCTGCCGGCGGCGGCCACGGTCAGGATCGATCCGAAGACGACCACGCCCGACAGGTTGGCGCTGGCCTGCGAGGCCGCCGACGGCGCGCCCGCCGGGGCTGCCTGCGCCGCCTGGGCGCCGAGCGCCAGCCCGAGCAGGGCAACAAGAAGAATGCGTTTCATGGGGAGGACTCCGTGAGGGGACGGCATCCATCCTGGCCAACGATCCGGCGTGCGGCAACAACGGGAGCCGAAGTCTCGCCTGGCGAGCGTGCCGGTATCGTCCGGCGCTACCGGCGCACCCGGCAGGCATGGCGCAGGATCTATTTAGTCGCTGGCGGGAAGTGTATCGACGTCGAGCAGCGTGATCTTCCAGGTCGTCACCGGCGGCGTCGGTCGCCACGGGCCATCGAGGACGACGATCCGGTCCACGCCGAAACGGGCGAATCCGTCCGCGCTGAAAGTCCAGCCGTCGGCCACGCTCTTGCGGAAGCGCTCGGCCTGGCCATAGGTGGTGATGTCCTGGCGCACGCCGATGCGCTGGAAGAAGCGCGTTTCGCGCTCGCGCAAGGGCCGCAGCTCGGCGTCGAGCGCCGCCCAGTACGCCGCCTGCTGTTCCCGCGTCATCGCGTCGTAGCGGATTTTACGCTCGCCGCCGAGGTCGAAGCGCGTGCTGCCGAGTCCGCCGTGGAAGCCGATCACGGCGACATTGCTCACGGTTTTTTGCGCGCCCGCGGTAAAGACATAGTTCGCGCACGAGGACAGGCAGTATTCCATTACCCGGACATCGAGCCCGTGCGCGTGGACCCACTCTCCCAGCGCCATGCCGGTCGTGACGTCGCCGCCCCGGCTGGTGATCGCCAGCACCGCCGGTTTCTGCGCGAGGCTGTCGTAGAGCGCGAACAGGCGCGCATTGGCGGCCTCGTCGAGGTGCCCCACATACTGCAGTGCGCCCTTGTCCAGATAGACGCGCGCCGCTTCCGCACAAGCGGGCGCCGCATGGGTAGCGGCCAGCGCCGCGAGGAAGGAGAGGATTTTGATGTGCATGGCGAGCCGGATGAATGCGATCCGCCGATTATCCCGGATTCGGCCGGCCCGGCGGTCTATTTCGCCGGGCGCGCCGTCCAGTGATCGTAGGCGCGCTCGATGCGCCGCATCGCCCCCTCGCGCTCGAGCGCGGCGAAGGCGCCGTTCAGGCGCGCGATCACCTCGTCGGGCACCGCGCGGTTGCATGCCAGGAACACGTCGACCCGGTTAAATACCAGCACCGGCACGATTTGCCCGGCCCAGCCGTTTTGCTGGAGCACGGGCGTGCCGACGCGCAGCGCGGCGGCCCACAGGTCGATGCGTCCCAGCAGGAGCTTGCGTGGATTGGTGAGGTCGTTGGGCGCCGAATCGACCCGGAACCCGCGGCTGCGCAGGAACTGGTCGCGGGCGTCGCCGTTATAGGTGCCGATCCGGTAGGGGCGCGCATCGTCGAGCGTGCGCAGGTCGAAGCGGCGATTCGCGCGCGCCATGAATACCCATTCCGCGCTGTCGATCGGACCGACCCACTTGAACAGCTGCTCGCGCTCGGGCGTGCGGCTGGTCGCGTAGACGCAGGCGTCGGGGCGCTCGCGGGCGGCGGCGTAGGCCCGCTTCCAGGGCAGCAGTTCGATGGTATAGGCCAGGGCGGCGCGCTCGAGCGTGGCGCGCACCTTGTCGGTCGAGATGCCGATCACCTGCCCCGCGCTGTCTTGCATGCTCGACGGCGCCGCCGATTCGGTCATGATGGTGAGGGCCGCCACGCGGCGGCCCGCTGCGTCCGCGCGCGCCGGCCCGGCTCCCAGCAGCAGCGCGACCAGCGCCGCATATCGAAATTGTCGAATCTGCATATCAACCACCTGTCCGGGGCATCGTGGACAGCCCCGCATCCGCCTAGCATACCGTATCGGCCCAGCGTTCCTGGCGGGGCGCGGGCGTGCTCTTCCAGATGGTGGCGATGGCGCGACAGATTGCATGTAACTTCGGCAATTTCAACAAATCCACGAGGACTTTCCGTATGGAAAATGTCATACTGATGAGAACGCCGTCCTCCCTGGGCGCTCTTTTCAGCGGAATTTCCCCATGTCGCTTTTCATGCTGCCCGACGATCCGTCGCTGCTCAGTTACGGTATGTACGATCCCAAGTTGATCGTCCTGTCCCTGCTGGTGGCCATCTTCGCCTCCTGGATGGGCCTGCAAATCGCCGGCCAGGCACGCCAGCAGACGCGCCAGCGCACCGTGTTCCTGTTCACCGGCAGCCTGGCGCTCGGCGCCGGCGTCTGGGCCATGCACTTCATCGGCATGCTCGCCTTTAACCTGTGTACCGCGGTCGACTACGACCCGATGATCACGATCCTGTCGAACCTGCCGAGCATCGGCGCCTCCTACGTCGCCCTGAGCCTGATCGCGCGCGAGCGCATCGGCACCGGCAGCCTGGTCGTCGGCGGCGTGCTGGTCGGCGCCGGCATCGGCGCGATGCACTACGCCGGCATGTCCGCCATGCGCATGAGCCTGGACCTGCGCTACGATCCCTTCACCTTCGGCCTGTCGATCGTGGTGGCCGTCGTGCTGGCCACGCTGGCGCTCTGGGTACGCTTCGGCCTGCGCCGCCTGCGCCGCCTCTCCGAAGGCAAGCGCCTGCTGCTGGCCGCCATCGTCATGGGCTGCGCCATCACCGGCATGCACTACACCGGCATGGCCGCGGCCCGCTTCGTCGGCACGGTCGACCCGAACGCGGCACCCGCCTCGAACACCACCTTCCTGGCCCTGGCGATCTCCCTGATCACGGTCCTGTTCACGGTCGTCGTGCTGGGTGCGAACGGCCTGCTGCGCTACCGCCAGCTGTACGTCGAGCGCTCGCGCAGCGAAGCCTGGATGCGCGCCCTGCTCACCACGACCGTGGACGGCGTGATCACGATCGACCGCGAGGGCACGGTCGAGGAATTCAATGCCTCGGCCGAAAAGATCTTCGGCTGGCGCCGCGCCGACATCATCGGCGCGAACATCCGCCTCCTGATGACGGATGCCGAACGCAATAGCGAAGGCGGCCTGCTCGGCTACCTGCGCGACAGCAGCGTCCACGCGGCACCGAACAACGCCGAAGTCGAAGCGGTGCGCCGCGACGGCAGCCTGGTGCCGCTGCGCGTGGCCGTCGGCCACGCCCGCCTGGACGAGCGCGAACTGTTCGTCTGCTTCGTCACCGACATCACCGAACGGCGCGAAATGGTGGCGGCACTGCGCGCCAGCGAGCAGCAGTTCCGCTCCCTGATCGGCACCATCCCGGGCATCTCCTACCGCAGCCGCATCGAAGGCGCGCAGCCGATGGTCTTCATCAGCGACGCCGTCGAGCGCGTGGCCGGCTACCCGGCGCTGGACTTTACCGGCACATCGCCGCGGCGCTGCTTCGGCGCCCTGATCCACGCCGCCGACCGCGTGCGCGTGTCGGAAGCGATCGCGGCGGCGCTGGCGCAAGAGCGCCCTTACCTGGTCGAATACCGCCTGCTGCATGCCGACGGCTCGACCCGCTGGCTGTGGGAGAACGGCACCGGCGTGCGCAACGAGGCGGGCGAACTGACCTGGCTCGATGGCGTGATCCTCGACATCAGCGAGCGCCGCACGATGGAAGACGCGCTGCGCGAGGCCAAGGAAGCGGCCGAGCAGGCCGCCGCCGCGCGCGCCAGTTTTGTCGCCAACATGAGCCACGAGATCCGCACCCCGATGAATTCGATCCTCGGTTTCACCGACGTGCTGCTGGACGGCGAACTGGCGCCCGACCAGCGCCGCCACCTCGACACGGTGCGCAGCAACGGCCGCTCGCTGCTGCGCCTGCTGAACGAAATCCTCGACACCGCAAAACTGGAAAAAGGCGCGGTCGAACTCGAGATCAACGATTTCAACCTGCTGTCCCTGATCGACGAATTGTCCTCGACGCTGGCGGCAAACGCGCGCGCCAAGGGCCTGCAGGTCGACATCCATTACGATCCGGCCCTGCCGACCAACCTGCGCGGCGACGAGCTGCGCATCCGCCAGGTGCTCACCAACCTGCTCGATAACGCGATCAAGTTCACCGCCGCCGGCACCGTGCGTCTGGGCGCCGAGCAGCGGGACGGCATGCTGCACTTTTCCGTGAAGGACACCGGCATCGGCATCGCCCAGGAGCGCCTGCAGGCGATCTTCGATCCCTTCACCCAGGCCGACGCCTCGATGACGCGCCGCTTCGGCGGCACCGGCCTCGGCACCACGATTAGTAAACATTTGGTCGAACTGATGGGCGGGAAGATCTGGGCCGAAAGCACGATCGGCGCGGGCACGACCTTCCACGTGGTGCTGCCGCTGGTGGTGGCGCGCTTCGCGCCGCAGCAGGCGCGCGTGCGCACCGCCGCCGCCCTGCCGCCGCTGCGCGTGCTGGCCGCCGACGACGTGCCGCAGAACCTGGAACTGCTGCAGCTGCTGCTGGCGCGCCGCGGCCACACGCTCACCGCGGTGGCCGACGGCGCCGCCGTCGTCGAGATGGCCGCGCGCCAGGAATTCGACCTGGTGCTGATGGACTTCCAGATGCCGGTGCTCGACGGCCTTGCGGCCACGCGCCGCATCCGCGAGCAGGAACTGGCCACGGGCCGCGCGCGCGTGCCGGTGATCGCGATGACGGCCAGCGTGCTGGCCGAGCACCGCCGCGCCAGCCAGGAAGTCGGCATGGACGGTTTCGCCTCGAAGCCGGTCGACTGGGTCACGCTGTCGCACGAGATCGCCCGCGTGCTGGGCCTGGGCGCCGATAACGCGGTGCACGACATCGTGCCCCAGCTCGAACGCCAGGTGCTCAACCGCACCGGTGGCGTGCACCGCTGGGGCGGCAAGGAAGACGCCTACCGCGAAGCGCTGGAACACTTCCACAACCAGCACGCGCTGCTGCCGCAGTTCCTGCGCGGCTTCCTCGATGGCGCCGACTACCCGTCGCTGCGCATGCTGGCGCACAAGGCGCGCGGCGTGGCCGCCAACATCGGCCTCGAACGGCTGGCCGACGCGCTGGCCGAAATCGAGCACCTGGCCGAAGGCGAACACGGCCAGCAACTGGCCGGCGTGGCGCTGCTGCCCGACGCCCTGGCCAATGCCGAAGCGGCGCACGCCGCGGCCATCCTGATGATCCGCGCCGAGCGCCCGGCAGCCGGCCAGGCGCCGAGCGCGGCGCAAGGCACGGCCGATCCGGCGCGCGCCCTGCGTGCCGGGCGCCTGCTGCGTGAGGCCCTGGTGCGCGGCGCGCTCGACGACGCCGCCCTCGCCGGCCTGGCCGCGGCGCTGGCCGGCCACCCGCTCGCGGCCCGCGTCACCCAGGTCCAGGCCGCGCTGGCCGATTTCGATTTCGACCTCGCCCAGCAGCAGCTCGAGGCTGCATTGAGCGAGCTCGGAGAACAAGACGATTCTATGTCACGGGAAACGACGTAATGAGCACGACGAGCAACAAGCCGCTGATCCTGGCGGTCGACGACGAAGCGAGCAACCTGCAGCTGCTGCGCCAGATCTTGCAGGACCACTACCGCCTGCTGTTCGCGAAAGACGGCGCGCGGGCGCTGGAACTGGCGAACAAGGAGCGCCCCGACCTGGTGCTGCTGGACGTGATGATGCCGGGGATGAGCGGCTATGAAGTGTGCGCGGCGTTGAAGGCCAATCCGCTGACGGCGCCGATTCCCGTCATTTTCGTCACCGCCCTGTCCGACACGGCCGACGAGCTGGAGGGCTTCGAAGCCGGCGCGGTCGACTACATCACCAAGCCGGTCAGCCCGCCGGTGGTGCGCGCGCGGGTGCGCACCCACCTGTCGCTGGTGCGGATGGAAGAATTGAAAGCGTCGCGCCTGGCGATCGTCCAGCGCCTCGGCCTGGCGGCGGAGTACAAGGACAACGAGACCGGCCTGCACGTGATCCGGATGAGCCATTTTTCGCGCATCCTTGGCCTGGCGGCAGGCATGACCGAGCAGGAAGCGGACGATTTATTGCACGCCGCGCCGATGCACGACGTCGGCAAGATCGGCATCCCCGACCGCATCCTGCAAAAGGCCGGGCCGCTCGACGCGGACGAATGGCAGGTGATGCAGAGCCACGCCACGATCGGCGCCGAGATCATCGGCGAACATGGCGACGGCATGCTGGCGCTGGCGCGCGAAATCGCCCTGACCCACCACGAAAAATACGACGGCAGCGGCTATCCGAACGGCCTGGCGGGCGACGCCATCCCGCTGACCGGGCGCATCGTGGCGATTGCCGACGTATTCGACGCGCTGACCTCGATCCGGCCGTACAAACGCGCCTGGACCGAACAGGAAGCGATCGAGCACATGCTGCAGCAAAAGGGCAAGCACTTCGACCCGGCGCTGATCGACCTGTTTGTCGCCCAGCTGCCGGCGGTGCGCGCCGTGCGCGAGCGCTGGGCCGAAGCGGCCTGACCCTCAGGGCAAGGCGCGACGGGCGATCACTTCGCGGTACAGCGAATAGTAACTGGCCGACATCTTCTCGGCCGTGAACACGGCCTCGAAGCGGGCCGCGGCCCGCGCGCCCATGGCGCGCGCCATGGCGGGGTTGTCCCACAAGGTGCGCATCGCCGCGCGCAGGGCAAACGGGTCGGCCGGCGGCGTCACCAGCCCGGTTTCGCCATCGATGTTGATATACGTGGTGCCGCTGCCGATGTCGCAGGAGATCATCGGCTTGCCGTACATGGCCCCTTCCAGCAGCGAAATGCCGAACGCTTCCGAGCGCAGGTGCGACGGAAACGCCAGCGCGTAGCACAGCGTCAGCAGGGCGACCTTGTCGTCCTCGCCGATGGCGCCGGTAAAGATCACATTCGTCAGTCCCAGGCTGAGCGCCTGTGCTTTCAGGGCCGCTTCTTCCGGGCCGGCGCCGACGATCACGACCGGGTAACTGAGTCCCGCCGCCGCTTCGAGCAGCACGTGCAGGCCCTTGTAATAGCGCAGCACGCCGACGAACAGGAAGAACTTCGGGCCGATCCGCTGGCGCCAGTACGACAGCCGCACCGGGTCCGCTTGCGGATAGGTGCTCTGGTCCAGGCCATAGGTGATGATGCGGGTCTTGTCGCGGTAGCGCTCGAGCACCTCCGACGATTCCATGTAATTGGGCGAGGTCGCGACGATGGCGTCGACGCTGCGCAGGAATCGCTGCTTCAGGGGCTGGTACAGGCGCAGCAGCTTTTTCTGGCGCACGATGTCGGAGTGGTAGGTGACCACGGTCGGCTTGTTGACGCGCGCAATGAAGTGGGCCAGGTCCATGAAGGGCCACGGGAAGTGGTAATGCACGACGTCGGCCTCGCGCGCCAGGCGTGCCAGCGCGCCGAGCGAGGCGAACGAGCAGGCGTTCGAGGCGAGCTCGAAGTCGAGCGGCACGCGGTGCACGGTATGGCCTTCGAAAGCGATCGGCACCAGGTTCTTTTCGCGCGACAGCGACAAGACCGTATTGGTCACGCCGAGGCGGCCCGTGCCCACGCACATCTGGCGGATGACCTGTTCGATACCGCCGACCGAGTCGGGGTAATAGGTCTTGTAGAAATGCAGCACCCGCATCGGGACGACCGGAAACGAACTGGCCTGCGGCCGCAATGCGGCGACCAGTCCGGATCGGGCTGAACCAGAGGCGGTCCTGTCCATGGTCAGCGTTCCAGGGTCAGCCCTGGAACATCCAGCGCAAAGTGTCGCACAACGCGGGCGCCGCCACGGGACCGATCGCCCGCGCCAGTTTCGCATTGCTGCCCGACAGTGTCAGGACGTCGTTGGCGCGCACGAAGGCCGGATTGACCTGCACCTCGATGCGGTAGCCCGCGATCTCGGAGCACATGTCGATCACCTCCGCCAGCGAATTGCTGCGCCCGGAACAGATATTGAACGCCTCGCCGCTGGGCGCGGCGGCAAGCAGCCCGCGGTAGCTGCGCGCGACCATGCGCACGTCGGAAAAGTCGCGTGCGATCGCCAGGTTGCCCAGTTCGATGCGGCGTTCGCGGCGCCGGAAATGGGAGACGATCTTGGGCAGCAGGAACTGCTCGCCCTGCCCGCGGCCGGTGTAATTGAAGGGCCGCACGATGACGATCGGCAGCTTGTCCAGCCACAGGCGCGCCATGTATTCCATCGCCAGCTTGCTGACGGCGTAATCGTTGGCCGGCGCCGGCGCCACGTCTTCCGTGATGACGGGCATGCTGGCGTTGCCATAGATATTGGCCGACGAGGCCAGCAACACGCAGGAAACCTTGTGCTGTGTGCCCGCCAGCGCTTCGAGCAGGTTGCGGGTGCCGACCACGTTGACGCGGTAGATCTGTTCGATGTCGCTGTGGGCGACGAAGGAGATGCCGGCCAGGTGGACGACCACGTCCGGCTTTACCGCGTCGACCATCGCGCCGACGGCCTCGCGGTCGCACAGGTCGACCCCGATCAGGTCGGGGCCGGTATCGGCACCCGGGACGTCGGTGCCGAATACCCGGTAGCCCGCCGCCGTCAGCTCGCGCGCCACGTAGTAGCCGGTGAAGCCGCGCAGGCCGGTGATCAGGGCGCGCTTGCCCTCGCCTTCGCGGACGCCGTCATCGGGCTGGAGATCGTCCATCGTGCCAGTCATGTCAGAACGAGAAACCCTGCTCGTTGCGGCGCAGATCGGCGTCGACCATCATCTGGCAGAGTTCTTCGAGCGTCGTCTTCGGCTCCCAGCCCAGCTCGCGCTTGGCCTTGGCCGGATCGCCGATCAGGAGTTCGACTTCGGCCGGGCGATAGAACTTCGGCGAAATGCGCACCAGGGTCTTGCCGCTCTTGGTGCACTGGCCGGATTCGTTTTCTCCGCTGCCGGCCCATTCGAGCGCGAGGCCGGCGCCCTTGAAGGCCATGTCGACGAAGTCGCGCACGGTCTCGGTGCGGTTGGTGGCCAGGACATAGGTGTCGGGCTGGTCCACCTGCAGCATGCGCCACATGCCTTCGACGTATTCCTTGGCAAAGCCCCAGTCGCGCTTGGCGTCGAGATTGCCCAGCTCCAGCACGTCGAGCTTGTTCAGGACGATTTTCGCGACCGAATCGGTAATCTTGCGGGTGACGAACTCACGGCCGCGCAGCGGCGATTCGTGGTTGAACAGGATGCCCGAGGCACCGAAGATGCCGTAGCTCTCGCGGTAGTTGATGGTCATCCAGTGCGCGTACAGCTTGGCCACGCCATACGGGCTGCGCGGGTAGAACGGGGTCTCCTCGACCTGAGGAATGGCCTGCACCTTGCCGAACATTTCCGAGGTCGACGCCTGGTAAAAGCGGATCTTCGGGTTGATCAGGCGAATGGCCTCGAGCAGGTTGACCGCACCCAGGCCGGTGATCGAGGCAGTGGCCAGCGGCTGGTCGAAGGAGACGCCGACGAAACTCTGGGCCGCCAGGTTGTAGACCTCATCCGGTTCGGCGTTCTGGATCAGGCGCAGGCTCGACGCCAGATCGGTCAGGTCGTACTCGACCAGCGACAGGTTCGGATGGGCCTGGATGCCGAGTTCCTCGATACGCCAGAAATTGGTCGAACTCGCGCGACGGAAGGTACCGGTAACGTGGTAGCCCTTTTCCAGCAGCAGATGCGCCAGATAAGCCCCGTCTTGACCGGTGATACCGGTAATAACAGCTCTTTTTGTTGTTTTCTGCATGATGTGAAATTCCGGATGAGTTTCGTGCACTGCCCGATACCTTTGTGACAACCCCTAATTTTAACAGACACCATTGCAGCGGACGGGTGCGCTACAACTAAACGACAAGCTGTAATTCGGGCAACGTATTATGAGTCGAAAGACCACATGCGCGGATCGGCGCTTACGGATTGTTACGTGTCTCGCCCAAAAAAAACAGGCGAGCACGCTCGCCTGTCTGCCCTTCGCAAGGAAGAGTCAAGCGGCCCGAACTTTCAGCCGCCTGTACTGCCTAACGGTTCGAGACCGCGTCCACCACGCACAGCGCCGTCATGTTGACGATGCGGCGCACCGTCGCCGACGGCGTCAGAATATGCACCGGACGCGCGCAGCCGAGCAGGATCGGTCCCACCGCGATGCCGTTGCCGGCCGCCGTCTTGAGCAGGTTATACGAAATGTTGGCGGCATCGATGTTCGGCATCACCAGCAGGTTGGCGTCGCCTTCCAGGGTCGAATTGGGCATGATCTTGGCGCGCAGCTTCGAATCGAGCGCGGCGTCGCCGTGCATTTCGCCGTCCACCTGCAGGCCAGGCATCTTCTGCTGCACCAGCGCCAGCGCGTCGCGCATCTTGACGGCCGAGGCGTTGTTCGAGGAACCGAAGTTCGAATGCGACAGCAGGGCCACGCGCGGCTTGACGCCGAAACGCTCCATCTCCTCGGCCGCCATGATGGTGATCTCGGCCAGTTCGGCGGCCGTCGGGTCGTCGTTCACATGGGTATCGAGGATCGCCAGCTGGCGCTCCGGCGTGATGATCACGTTCATCGCCGCATAGACGTTGCTGCCGGCGCGCTTGCCCAGCACCTTGTCGATGAAGTCGAGGTGGGTCCAGGTGGTGCCGTAGGTGCCGCAGATCATGCCGTCGGCGTCGCCCTTGTGGATCATCATCGCGCCGATCAGCGTATGGCGGCGGCGCATCGCCAGCTTGGCCATGTCCGCGGTGACGCCCTTGCGCATCACCATCTGGTGGTAGGTCTGCCAGTAGTCGCGATAACGCTCGTCGAAGTCGGGGTTGATGATGTCGAAGTGCTCGCCCATCTTCAGGCGCAGGCCGAATTTCTGGATGCGCTGCTCGAGCACGGCCGGACGGCCGACCAGGATCGGACGCGCCAGGTGCTCGTCGACGACGACCTGCACCGCGCGCAGCACGCGTTCGTCCTCGCCCTCGGCGTAGACGATGCGCTTGAGCTCGGGCGCCGCTTCCTTGGCCAGCTGGAACAGCGGCTTCATGAAGGTGCCGCTGCGGTAGACGAATTGCTGCAGGCTCTGGGCGTAGGCTTCCAGGTCCTCGATCGGGCGCGTCGCCACGCCCGACTCGGCGGCGGCCTTGGCCACGCGCGGTGCGATGTGGGTCAGGAGGCGCGGATCGAACGGCATCGGGATCAGGTATTCCGGGCCGAACGACAAATTGTTGATGCCATAGGTCGTGGCCACCACGTCCGACTGCTCGGCATGGGCCAGGTCGGCGATCGCGTGCACGACCGCGATTTCCATTTCGCGCGTGATCGTCGTGGCGCCGCAATCGAGCGCGCCGCGGAAGATGTACGGGAAGCACAGCACGTTGTTGACCTGGTTCGGATAGTCCGAACGGCCGGTCGCGATGATGACGTCGCTGCGCACGGCCTTCGCGTCTTCCGGCAGGATTTCCGGATTCGGGTTGGCGAGCGCCAGGATCAGCGGGTTCGGCGCCATGGTGGCGACCATTTCCGGCTTGAGCACGCCGCCGGCCGACAGGCCGAGGAAGATGTCGGCGTCCGGAATGACGTCCGACAGGGTGCGCTGCGCGGTGTCCTGGGCGAAGCGTTCCTTGTCCGGGTCCATCAGTTCGACGCGGCCTTTATAGACCACGCCGGCCAGGTCGGTGACGAAGATGTTTTCGATCGGGAAGCCGAGGTCGACGATCAGGTCGAGGCAGGCCAGGGCCGCCGCGCCGGCGCCGGAGACGACCAGCTTGCACTGCTTGATGTCCTTGTTGACAACCTTCAGGCCGTTCAGGATGGCGGCGCCGACGATGATCGCGGTGCCGTGCTGGTCATCGTGGAAGACCGGGATCTTCATGCGCTCGCGCAGCTTGCGCTCGATGTAGAAGCACTCCGGCGCCTTGATGTCTTCCAGGTTCACGCCCCCAAAAGTGGGTTCGAGCGAGGCGATGATGTCGACCAGTTTATCCGGGTCGTTCTCGGCGATCTCGATGTCGAAGACGTCGATGCCGGCGAATTTCTTGAACAGTACGCCCTTGCCTTCCATCACCGGCTTGGACGCCAGCGGGCCGATATTGCCCAGGCCCAGCACGGCGGTGCCGTTCGAGATCACGGCCACCAGGTTGCCGCGCGACGTGTATTTATACGACGCGGCCGGGTCCTTGACGATCTCTTCGCACGGCGCGGCGACGCCCGGCGAGTAGGCCAGCGCCAGGTCGCGCTGGTTCAGCAGGCTCTTGATCGGCGTGACGCTGATCTTGCCCGGATGGGGAAACTGGTGGTATTCGAGCGCTGCAGCACGCAGTTGTTGGCGTAATTCTTCTTTTTTGTCGGATGACGAATCCATGCTATGCAGCCTTCCTGAACTAGAGGGGAACCTCCAATTTTATCAGAGTGGCTATTGCAGTCGGCTACGTATTTTCCACGCCCCCCGATTCCATCGGCTTTTCTTATATTAAAGATAGCGTTATCAGCAAAGCCGATAAATCCGCCCGGACGGTAGAATGGGGCCATGCTTTCCGAATTCGACCTCATCAAACAATACTTCCGCCGCGCCCGCGCCGGCCATGCGCTGCTCGGCATCGGCGACGACTGTGCCCTGCTCGCCCCCACCCCGGGCATGCAGACGGCGATTTCGACCGACCTGCTGATCGAAGGACGCCATTTCTTCGCCGGCGCCGACGCGCGCATGCTGGGCCATAAAAGCCTGGCCGTGAACCTGTCGGACCTGGCGGCGATGGGCGCCAAGCCGGTCGGCTTCACGCTGGCGCTGTCGCTGCCGGGCGCCGACCCGGACTGGCTGGCCGCCTTTTCCAGCGGGATGTTCGCCCTGGCCGACCTGCACGACTGCGAACTGATCGGCGGCGACACGACGCGCGGGCCGCTCGCCATCTGCATCACCGTGTTCGGCGAGATCGCCCCCGGCCACGCCCTGCGGCGCGACGCCGCGCGCGCCGGGCACGACATCTGGATCTCGGGCACGCTGGGCGACGCGCGCCTGGCGCTGGCCGGCTACTGGAAAGAGATCGCCCTGGCGCCCGAGGCCCTGGCGCTGGCGGCGCCGCGCATGCACTTGCCGACCCCGCGCGTCGAACTCGGACGCGCCCTGGCCGCGCTGCCGCTGGCGCACGCGGCGCTCGACATCTCGGACGGCCTGGTGGGCGACCTCCAGCACATCCTGGACGCCTCGAAGGTCGGCGCCACGCTCGACCTCGACGCGCTGCCGGCCGGGCCGGCCCTGGCCCGCGAGCCGCTCGCGCTGCGGCGCCGTTTCACGCTGGCCGGCGGCGACGACTACGAACTGTGCTTCACCGCCCCGGCATCCGAGCGCACGGCGGTGCTGGCGGCGGCCGGCTCGGCCGGCACGCCGGTCACGCGCGTGGGCAGCATCGACGCCGCACCGGGATTGCGCTTCGTCGACGCGGCGGGCCAGGCGGTCGCGATGGATGTGCAGGGCTGGGATCACTTCAGCGGCGACTGATCGCGCCAACGCACGCGCCCGACTACCCGGTGCGCTCCACCTTGCGGTCGTCGTACGGCCCGTGCTCCATCCAGTAATGGCGGAAGGCCAGGCGCACGTTGTCGCGCAATTCGGCGTCGATCCACGGCTTCGTATAAAACTTGTAGATCGCGCCGCGGTTGATCGAGTCGAGCACGGTTTGCACGCCGGTGGGACCGGACAAAATGATCCGCATCGTGTCCGGATACATCTCCTTGACCTTGGACAGGAATTCGGTGCCGCTCATGGCCGGCATGCGCTGGTCGCACATCACCACTTGCACCCGGTACAGCGCCAGCAATTCGAAGGCCTCGTTCGGGGTCGAGGCGGTCAGCACCCGGTAGTTGTCGCGCCGTAGCAGGCGGTGCAGCGCGCTGAGGGTGTCGACGTCGGCGTCGATTACCAGGATGGTCTGCTGGTTGCTGTCGTCCGGCGCCGGGCGGTTCGGGGCCTCGCGGTTCTGGCGGATCAGCTGGGCCAGCGCGGCGGCCGGCAGCGCGCGCGAAAAGTGGAAACCCTGGATCTCGTCGCAGCGGTGGCGGCGCAGGAAGGCCATCTGGGCGCGCGTCTCGACGCCCTCGGCGATCACCTGCATGTGCAGGCTGTGCGCCATGCTGATGATGGCCAGTGCGATGGCCGCGTCGTCCGGGCTGGTGACGATGTCGCGCACGAACGCGATGTCGATTTTCAGCTTGTCGATCGGGAAGCGCTTCAGGTAGGCCAGGCTCGAGTAACCGGTGCCGAAATCGTCGATCGCGATCCGGATCCCGAGCGCCTTGAGGCGCTCCAGCACCTCGATGGTGCGCTCGGCGTTGGTCATCAGCGCGCTTTCGGTCAGCTCCAGTTCCAGCATGCCCGGCTCGATGGCGTGGCGTTCGATCGCCGCGCGCACCACGCTTTCCAGGTCGCCCTCGACGAACTGGCGGCTCGAGACGTTCACCGCCACCCGCACGTCGCGCACGCCCTGCGCATGCCAGCCGGCGATCTGGCGGCAGACCTCGTCGATGATCCAGTCGCCGACGCGCACCACCATCCCGGTTTCTTCCAGCACCGGCACGAATTCGGCCGGATACACCAGGCCGTGGCCGGGCCGGTTCCAGCGCAGCAGCGCCTCGACCCCGCAGACGCGCCCGGTACTGAGTTCGAGCTTGGGCTGGTAGTGCAGCACGAACTGGGCGTTTTCGAGCGCGCCGCGCAGCGCCACCTCGAGGTCGAGCCGGGCCAGCACCTGCACGTTCATGCCGGCGGTGAAGAAGCGGTAGCCGTCGCGCCCCGCTTCCCGGGCGCGCACCATGGCCGTATCGGCATACTTCACCAGCGTATCGGGGTCGGTCGCATCGTCCGGGTACATGGCGATGCCGATGCTGGCGGTCATGCCGGCCTGCTGGCCGTCGAGGTCGAAGGCGGCGCGCAAGGACTCGCGGATTTCGTTGGCCAGGTGCGCGGCCTCGTCCTGCTGCTCGCGCGTCATCGAGAGGACGACGGCGAACTCGTCGCCGCCGAGGCGCCCGACCGAACCGCGCTGCCCGCGCACCCGCACCAGGCGGTCGCTGAACTGGCGCAGCAGCTCGTCGCCCAGCGTCGGCCCGAGCGAATCGTTGACGATCTTGAAGCGGTCGAGCGTGATGAACAGCACCGCCACGCGCCAGGCCTTGTCTTGCGCCAGCTCGATCGATTCGCGCAGGTTCTGGAAGAACAGGGTGCGGTTCGGCAGGCCGGTGAGCGCGTCGAAGCTGGCCAGGTGTTTCAAGCGCTGCTGCGCCTGCAGGCGTTCGCTGATGTCGCGCGCCACGGCGATCAAGAGCTTGCTGGTGCCCGCTTCCTGCCACTGCCAGCTGATCTCGACCGGCACCTCGCCTTCGCCGCCGGCGCGCAGCAGCTGGGTTTCGGCGATGTCGGCCTCGTGCGCCGCGCCGTTGGTCGCCAAATGCCGTTCCAGTTGCGCCGCGGTGGTCAGTCCCAGCGCCACCGGATCGATGCGCAGCAGCGCCTCGCGCGAAAAGCCGAGCATGCGGCAGGCGCCGTCGCTGACGTCGACCAGCGACAGGCTGGCCGCGTCGATCAGGAAGATGCCGTCGGTGGTCGCGTCCATCGCGCTGCGAAAGCGCCCCAGCGCCGCGGTGCGCTCGCGCACCGTGCGTTCCAGCAGCACGCCGTATTCGCGCGACTCGCGGTGCATCAGGCGCACTTCGAGCAGGTTGCGGATGCGGGTCATGACTTCGACCGTGTCGAGCGGCTTGCCGATGAAGTCGCGCGCGCCCGCCTCCAGCGCCGCCAGTTTCTTGTCCGGTTCGGCCGTCACCACCAGCACCGGCAGCCAGGATTCGCTTTCCAGCGGCTTTAGCGCCTCCATCACCTGGAAGCCGTCCATGTGCGGCATGTGCAGGTCGAGAATGATCAGGTCGAAGCGGTACTTCAGGTGCAGCGACACCACCTGGCGCGGATCGGTCGTGCTGTGCACGTTTTCGTAGCCGGTCGTCTTTAACAAGTATTCCAGCAGCTGCACGTTGACCGCCTGGTCGTCGACCACCAGCACCCGTGCGCGGCGTACCTCGATCGGCGTGATCATGGGGTGCTCCCCTGGCCTGCCTTGCGCGCGCGCAGGTGGCCCAGCGTGACATCGATCGCCTCGGTGAACTTGTCGATGTCGATCGGCTTGGTGAGATAGCGGAAGAAACCGGCCGCCATGCCGCGTTCGATATCGCGCGGCATGGCGTTGGCCGTCAGCGCGATCACGGGAATGGCCTGCAAGGCCGGCTCGCGCTGCAATTGGGCCAGCACTTCCAGGCCGCTCATGCCGGGCAGGTTCAGGTCCATCAGGATGATGTCGGGGTGGTGCGCGCGCGCCAGCGTCAGGCCGAGCGAGCCGTCGCCCGCCGCCATCAGGCGCAGGTCGGGCCGGAAGCGCACGATCTCTTCGACCAGTTTCAGGTTGGCCGGGTTGTCCTCGACGTACAGCAGCAGGTGCGGCGCGCCCGCGCCCGGCGGGGCCAGCGCCGCGTCGAGCGGAACCTCGCCCTCGACCGGCGAGGCCAGCGGCGCGGTCGTCTCGAGCTCGATCGTAAACACGCTGCCCACGCCGGGGCTGCTGGTGACCTCGATGGTGCCGTTCATCAGTTCGACCAGGCGCCGCGTGACCACCAGGCCGATGCCGGTGCCTTCCTGGGCGCCCGCTTCCTGGCCCAGCCGGTTGAAGGGCTGGAACAAGCCCTCGACCTGGTCCGGGCGCAAGCCCATGCCGGTGTCCTGGACCGAGATGCGCATGCGCGCCAGGCCGGCCTGGGCACAGTCGAGCACCACGGCGCCGGCGTCGCGGTTGTACTTGATCGCGTTCGACAGGAGATTGAGCAGCACCTGCTTCAGGCGCGTGCGGTCGGCCATCAGCACCGCGCCGACCTGGCGCGGGAACAGCATGCGGATCCCGCGCGCGGCGGCCAGCGGTTCCATCATGGTGCGGCATTCGCCCAGGATGTCGCCCAGGTCGACCGGCTCCATCGACAGCGTGATCGTGCCCGACTCGACTTTCGCCAGGTCGAGGATTTCGTTAATCAGGGTCAGCAGATGGCGCCCCGACTTCAGGATGTGATTCGCGAATTCCTTCTTTTGCGGCTCGCTCGTGGGCAGCGACTCGGAGGTCAGGATCTGGGCAAACCCGAGGATCGCGTTGAGCGGGGTGCGCAGCTCGTGGCTCATCGAGGACAGGAAGGCCGATTTGGCCTGGTTCGCGTTGCGCGCCACGTCGATCGCGTTGGCCAGTTCGGCGTTCGCCAGCGCCAGCTGCAGCGTGCGTTCGTCGACCCGGTGTTCGAGCTGTTCGTTCAGGCGCATGACTTCCTGCTGGGCGCGCGAGCGCTCGGCCGCTTCGCGCACGATTTCGCCGTTCGAGTCTTCCAGTTCGCGCGTGCGCTGCTCGATTTCGGTCAGCATCGCATTGAACGAATCGGCCAGCTCGGCCGCCTCGTCGTTGCCGACGCGCGGCGCGCGGCGCGAATAGTCGCGCGTGGCGACGACGTCGCGCGCGATCTCGGTGACCGCCACGATCGGCGCCGTGATGACCCGTCCCAGGCGCCGCATCAGCAAATAGGCCGTGCCCATCGCCAGCAGCATGACGCCGAGCGCGATGGCCAGGTAATCGACCGTGCGCGCCAGCAGCAGGTTCTCGGCGCGCAGCCAGACCGTGCCGACGGTTTCGCCGTTTTCCACGATCGGCCGGAACAGCGTCAGCGCAGTGCCTTCGCTGCGCGTGCCGGCCGCCTCCGGACGCGCCGGGAAGGCACTGCTTTCCTTGTGCGCCGAATACGAGGCGAACAGGCGCCCGTTCTCGTCGAAGATGGCGGCCGCGCCGACCATCGGCCGGGTCCGCAGCAGTGCCAGGTTTTCGCCCGCCAGGCGGGTGTCGTCGAAGGCCAGCGCGGCCGAGGTCATGTGGCCGACCAGTTCGGCCTGGGTCGCCATGTCGTTGACCAGCGAGCGGTGGTAGTTGCGCAGGTCGTAGCCGATGATCAGGCCGACCGAGACCAGCAGCGCGGCGAAGGTGGTGGTCATCACGACCACCACCAGCTTCTTGCGGATCGAGGAGCTGCGGTTCATGCGGTCCCCGTCACGCGCCAGGCGGCCGCCAGCAGGCGCGCGCTGACTTTCAGGCCGCTGGGGCCGACCTGGCCCAGGCTCACTTCAAAGCGCAAGCGGCCGTCGACCATCTGGAAGCGGATCATGGCGGGCGCCGCTTCCGTGTCGTTGACGGTCAGCAGCGGCAGGCCGCGCGCCCCGGCCAGCAGCGCGGCGGCGTCCAGGCCGGCGGCATACAGGACGTGCAGGCCGGCCAGCGGATCGCCACGGTGCACCCGGCGCACGGCCAGCGGATGGCCGCCGACGCCGCGCCCGGCCACCACCTGCTCGAGCTGGGCCGCCAGCTCGTCGTTGCCGGCCACGCCGATCACGAGCGGACTGTCGGGACGGACGAAGACGGTGCCGGGCCAGTCGACGAAGCCGGCGAATTTATACAGGTAGGCGGCCTTGACCTGGAGTTCGAGACGCGCGCTCTGCGCGCAGGCGCTGCCGGCGAGCAGCCACAGGGCGAACATCAAGGGCTGGGTGCAGCGCACGGCCCGGACGGATAAGGCCATCACGGTTGGACCGGCCTTATCCGGGAGCACGTGAAAAATGCATGCGGCATGAGAGCTCTGTTGAAAAAAAGAAACGCGGCGGAAACCGCCGCGATGCAGGATAGCAGGCCGGATTGTCGCCGTGTCGCACGGGACAGTTCTGCGACCTCAGTTCCGCGACTTCGAGTTTGCCACACCAGTGTGTGCTTCGTCGCGCTAGAATGAATCCAAGCGCGACCACCCGCTGTCGCCACCGCCGGGCCCGCCCGGCGCCACCTGAAGGAGCTGCACGTGACGAACGATTTAATCGATCTTGCAACGAAAGTGGGCATGGCGCTGCAGGCCAAGCGCCTGGTGCTGGCAACGGCCGAATCCTGTACCGGCGGCGGGGTCGCGCAGGCCGTCACCGAGATCGCCGGCTCGACCGGCTGGTTCGAATGCGGTTTCGTGACCTATTCGAATTCCTCGAAAACCGAAATGCTCGACGTGTCGCCGGCGCTGGTGGCCCAGTTCGGTTCGGTCAGCGAAGAAGTCGCCGGCGCGATGGCCGAAGGCGCGCTCGCCAACAGCACCGCCGACGTCGCCGTCTCGACCACCGGCATCGCCGGCCCGACCGGCGCGGTGCCGGGCAAACCGGTCGGCACCGTCTGCTTCGGCTGGGCGCGCGGCGACACCACCCACACCGAGCGTCTGGTGTTCCAGGGCGACCGCCAGTCCGTGCGCGAACAGACCGTGGCCCATGCGCTGCGCGGCCTGCTGCGCTTTATCGAATAGTGGGGCACGCCTAGTGGGGCGGCGCCGGCTGGCCCTGCCCCTGCTCGCCTGCCTGGCGAGCATGCCGTTGGCGCGCGCCGCCGAACCCGAGGTCCAGACCGTGTACGCCGTCGGCGATATCGCCCGTTGCAGCCACCCCGACCCGCGCTGGTCGGGCGCGGCCGACACCGCCGCCGTGGTCGCGGCCGGTCTCGCCGCGGACCCGGGCGCCGTCGTGCTGACCCTGGGCGACCATACCTATCCCCGTGGCACGGCGCTCGAGTTCGCCAACTGCTATGGGCCGACCTGGGGCCGCTTCAAGGAGCGCACCTGGCCTTCTCCCGGCAACCACGAGTACTACACCAAGGACGCGGCCCCCTATTTCGCTTACTTCGGCGCGCGTGCCGGCCGCGGCTACTACAGCCTGACCCTGGGCGCCTGGCGTATTTACTCGCTCGACAGCAACCTGGCGGGCGCGGCGCAAGCGCGCCAACTGGGCTGGCTGAAGCAGGAACTGGCACGCGACGCGCGCGCGACGCCGGGCGCCACGCCGCCCTGCACACTGGCATTCTGGCACCATCCGCTGTACAGTTCGGGCGGCCATGGCAGCGTGCCGGCCATGGGCGCGGCCTGGGCACTGTTGCAGGAAGCGGGCGCCGAGCTGGTGTTGTCGGGCCATGACCACGATTACGAGCGCTTCGCGCCGCAGGACGCGCAGGGCCGGCCCGACCCGCGCGGCCTGCGCCAGTTCGTGGCCGGCACCGGCGGCGCCTATCCGACACCCTTCCTGCTGCCCCGGGCAAACAGCGAGACGCGCGACGCCAGCCGCAACGGCGTGCTGCGCTTGCGCCTGTTTGCCGGCGGCTACGACTGGGAATTCCTGGAAGCGACCCCACCTCAGTTACCGAATGCCTCGCCCCCCGACCACGGGCGCGCGGCTTGCCATTGAACCAAGCAGCATGACCCTTATTTCCTGGAGCACCACATGAACACCCGCCCACTTGTTGCCGCATCGCTGCTGATGGCCGCCCTGAACGGCGCCGGCGCGCAAGGCGGCGGGGGCAGCGCCGCGCCGGCCGGCACGGCGCAAGAGACCAGCCTGCCCGGCATCCCGACCATCGCCTTCGACAAGTACCTGCTCCCCAACGGCTTGCAAGTGATCCTGGTCGAAGACAAGCGCCTGCCCCTGGTGGCGGTGAATGTCTGGTACCACGTCGGGCCGGCCAACGAAGCGCCGGGCCTGACCGGCTTCGCCCACCTGTTCGAGCACATGATGTTCGCCGGCAGCAAGCACCTGCCGCGCGGCCTGGCCGACCGCCTGATGGAAGGCGCGGGCGCCAGCGACAGCAACGGCAGCACCGATTACGACCGCACGAATTACTACGACACCGTGCCCTCGAACCAGCTCGAACTGGCCTTGTGGGTGCACGCCGACCGCATGGGCTACCTGCTCGACGTGCTCGACCAGAAGTCGCTCAGCATCCAGCAGGATGTGGTACGCAACGAGCGCCGCGACACGGTCGAAAACGAACCCTACGGGATCGTCGAGGAAGCATTGAACCACGCGCTGTTCCCGCCCGACCACCCGTATCGGGCCTCGGTGATCGGCTCGCATGCCGACATCCAGAACGCCAAGCTGGCCGACGTGCGCGACTTCTTCACGCGCTACTACGGCCCGAACAACGCCAGCATCGTGATCGCCGGCGACATCGACAAAGTAAAAACGCGGGCCCTGGTGGCCAAATATTTCGGCAGCCTGCGTAGCGGCCCGGCCGTGGTGCGCCCGCAGGTCACGACGCCGCCGATCGCGGCCGAAAAACGCCTGGTGGTGCCGGACCGGGTCGAGCTGCCGCGCCTCTACATGGGCTGGCTCACGCCGCCGGCCTACCAGCCGGACGACGCCGAACTGGCCGTCGCCGCGCAAATCCTGGCCGGCGGCAAATCGAGCCGGTTGTACAAATCCCTGGTCTACGGGCGCCAGATCGCCCAGGACGTCGACGCCAACCAGGATGCGCGGGCACTGGCCTCGACCTTCCTGATCGAAGTCACGGCGCGCGCCGGCCACACGCCGGCCGAACTCGAGGAAGCGATCGACGCCGAACTGACGGCCTTGCGCGACCACGGCCCGCTTGAGGAGGAAGTGACGCGCGCGCGCAACCAGATCGAGACGGCGATCGTCAGCTCGCTCGAAAAACTGGGCGGCGACGGCCTGGCCGACCAGCTGAACCACTACAACCAGTACACGGGCGACCCCGGCTACCTGGCCCAGGACGTGGCCAAGCTGCGCAAGATTACGGCCGCCGACGTCCAGCGCGCCGCCCGCACCTGGCTGCAGCAGCGCGCGCGCGTCGTGGTGGCCGGCGTGCCCGGCATCCCGGACCTGCCGCCCGATCCGCCGGCGCCGAAGCCGCCGAAAGCCCGCTCCGGGCATGGCGCGGGCGGCATCAACGAAGCCGAAGCCTGGCGCGCCCAGATGCCGAAAGCGGGACCGGCGCCGCGCATGCAGTTACCGCGGGGCGAGTCCTTCAAGCTGGCCAACGGCTTGACCGTGATCCACCACTACAACCCGGCGCTGCCGCTGGTGTCGGCCGAACTGGTCGTGCGCAGCGGCTCGGACGCCAATCCACCTGCGCTGCCCGGCCTGGCCGGCTTCACGGCGCAGATGCTGACCGAAGGCACCGTCACGCGCAGTGCGCCGCGCATCGCCGACGAGATCGCGCAACTGGGCGCCTTCCTGGATGCCGACAGCAGCACCGGCGCCTCGGTGGTGTCGCTGCTGTCGCTGCGCGCCAATGTCGGCCCCGCGCTCGCGTTGCTGGCCGACGTCGTCCTGCATCCTGCCTTCCCGAACGCCGAAGTCGAGCGCCAGCGCGCCAGCCGCCTGGGCGACCTGATGCAGCAGCGCGACGAGCCGGAACTGATCGCGGCGCTGGCCGGCGCCGGCGCCCTGTTCGGCCCGCGCCATCCCTACGGCTACGGCCAGCTCGGCACCGAACCGGCGATCCGCGCCGTCACGCGCAACGATCTGCACGCCTTCTGGCAGCGCCATTACGTGCCGGGCAATGCGGCGCTGGTGGTGGCGGGCGACATTTCGCGCGCCGAACTGAACACCCTGGCCGAGGCGCTCTTCCTCGACTGGAAAAGCGCCCCGGTGCCGCCTCTGGTGCCGGGCACCCCGGCGCCGACCAAGGCGCGCGTGGTGCTGGTCGACCAGCCGGGCGCGGGCCAGACGGCGCTGCGCCTGACCACGCTGGCGGCCGAGCGCAAGTCGCCCCTGTACCCGGCGCTCGAGGTGATGAACGCGGCCTTCGGCGGCCTGTTCACCAGCCGCATCAACCAGAACCTGCGCGAAGACAAGGGCTATACCTATGGTGTCTACTCCGGCTTCCGGTATGACCGCACACCCGGCCCCTTCATCATCGCCGGCAGCGTGCGCGCCAACGTCACCGGCGCCTCGGTGGCCGAACTGCTGAAGGAAGCCCAGGCGATGGTCGACACGCCGCTGGGCGCCGACGAACTGGCCGGCGCGCGCAATGCCGAACTGTTGTCGCTGCCGAACCGCTTCGAGACCAACAGCGACATCGGCGCCAGCCTGGCCGAGACCTTCGTCTTCGACCTGCCGCTCGACTACTACAGCGAGCTGCCGGCGCGCCTGGCGGCGGTCAGCGCGCTCGACGTGCAGGCGGCGGCGAAGCGCTACCTGGACCCGGCCAAGCTGGTGGTGGTGGCCGTCGGCGCGCGCAAGAAGATCGCGGCCCAGCTCGACAAGCTGAAACTGGGCGCGGTCGAAGTGCGCGACAGCGAAGGGCAACTACGCCCCTGATGATGGAACAGGGAAATCGCATGGCTGAACTGACGGACGAACGTATCGTACAATCCTGGTCGCGCAACAGCGACCCCTGGGTGGCCGCCGTGCGCGGCAAGGAAATCGCCAGCCGCGCGCTGGTGACGGATGCGGCCATCGTCGAGGCCGTTCGTTCCCGTTCTCCCCGCACCGGCGTCGACCTCGGCTGCGGCGAAGGCTGGCTGGTACGCGCCCTTCCCGAAGTGGCGATGGTCGGCGTCGATGCCATTCCCGGCCTGGTCGAGGCGGCGCGCGCGGCCGGCGGCAGCGCGGGCGACTTCCGGGTCATGTCGTATGAAGAGATCGGCGCCGGCAAGCTGCGGCTGGCCGCCGATGTCGCGATCTGCAATTTCTCGCTGATCGGCGAAGCCTCCAGCGCCGGCTTGCTGCGCGCGGCGCCGACTTACCTGCGCCCGGGCGGCAGCCTGATCGTGCAGACCGTGCATCCGCTGGTGTCCTGCGGCGACGCCCCGTATGTGGACGGCTGGCGCGAAGGCAGCTGGGCAGGATTCAGCAGCGATTTCGCCGACGCCCCGCCCTGGTATTTCCGCACGCTGGCGAGCTGGGTCGCGCTGTTGTTGGACAGCGGCCTGCGCATCACCAGCCTGCGCGAACCGCTGCACCCGGACACCGGCAAGCCGGTCTCGCTGATCCTGATGGGCCAGCTCCCCGGATGAATTCATAAAAAAAAGCCCGTCATGCGACGGGCTCGGCTGCTGCCAGGCGTTGATTTACGCCAGCGGATCGATCACGAAGGCCGGCATCGGCGCCTTGTCACGTGCGCTTTCGAGGAACTTGTCGGCCGTCATCAGCGCTTCGTTGATGGTGACGTCCATGTCCAGGTAGCGATAGGTGCCCAGGCGGCCGACGAAGGTGACGTTCGGCTCCTTCTTGGCCAGGTTTACGTACAGCTCGAGCTGCTGCTTGTCGCGCGCCAGGCGGATCGGGTAGTACGGGATATCCTTCTCTTCGCACTGGCGGCTGTATTCCTTGTAGCAGATCGTCTTTTCGTGTTTTTCCCACGGCGAGAAGTGCTTGTGCTCGGTGATGCGGGTGTACGGCTTTTCGTTGTCGCAGTAGTTGATGACCGCGTTGCCCTGGTAGTCGCCGGTGGCGCGGAAGGTTTCGAAATCGAGCGTGCGGTACGGCAGGCGGCCTTCGGCGTGCTTGAACCAGGCGTCGATCGGACCGCTGTAGAAGACGTGCTCGTAATCGGACTTCAGGTCCGGGTCGAAGCGGGTGTTCAGGTGCACGGTCACGCCCGGCACGGTGATGATGTTCTCGACCAGCGCCGTGTAGCCATCGGCCGGCATGCCCTGGTACTTGTGGCTGAAGTAATTGTCGTCGTAGTTGAAGCGCACCGGCAGGCGTTTCAGGATGCTGGCCGGCAGTTCGCTCGGCTCCAGGCCCCACTGCTTGACGGTATAGGTCTTGAAGAAGGCTTCATACAGTTCGCGGCCCACGAAGCGCAGCGCCTGCTCTTCGAAGGTGGTCGGGTTTTCGATCGTCTTGTCGCCCAGCGACTGCAGGAATTCTTCCGCTTCCGCCGGTCCCATGGTCTTGCCGAAGAACTGGTTGATGGTCAGCAGGTTGATCGGCAAGGTGAAGACCTGGCCCTTGGTGATGGCCTTGACACGGTTCACGTAGGGCTTGAACTCGGCGTAGCGGTTCACGAATTCCCAAGCGCGCTCGTTGTCGGTATGGAAAATGTGGGGGCCGTAGACGTGCAGCATGACGCCCGTTTCGGCGTCGCGCTCGGAATGGCAATTACCCGCAATGTGGGAACGCGATTCGAAGACTTCGACGGTATAGCCAGCTTGCGCAAGCTGGTTGGCAATCACGGCTCCGGAAAAACCGGCGCCGACGATGGCGATTTTCTTGTTCATGTGTCTCTATCCTGAGTATTGTTGAATGATGAGACGTGATCCACCGGCTGACCGGATCAACGCCGCCATGACTGCATGTCTGTGCCCGGCCGGGACGAATGCCGGTGTCCCAACGGGCCAATGTGATAAACGCGGGGCTATTCTTGTTGCATTTCGCGGCACCCGAACGTTCTATTTATTAATACACCGACAATTATATGCCGCTGTCCGGTTTCCCCCCCGTTCGATTGGAGGGTGTTCGGCTTGCCGGATTGACCAGCTTGATCTAACATGTGAACAACTATTCACATGTTTATGATGAGCAAATTCGAGACGACCGACGAAGCCGTCGCCCAGGTGGCGGACCTGTTCCACCTGCTGGGCGATCCGACCCGCCTGCGCATCGTGCTGGCCTGCCTGGCGCGGCCGACCGCGGTGGGCGAGATTGCCGCCACCCTGGCATTGTCGAGCTCGCTTGTCAGCCACCATTTGCGCCTGCTGCGCGCGGCGCGCATCGTCAAAGCCGAGCGCCAGGGCAAGCAGGTGTTCTACGCCGCCGCCGACGCCCACATCAGCACCTTGCTCGCCACCATGTTCGAGCACATCGCGGAACCCACCACAGGAATGGAAGCATGAGCAAAGATCACAAGCACGACCACGACCACCAGCACGGCCACGGCCATGGCGGGCACGGCCACCATCACGCCCTGCCCGAAGCGGGCCATGGGCGCGCCTTCGCGCTGGCCATCGGCGTCAATTCGCTGTTCGTCGCCATCGAATTCGTCTACGGCTTCATCGCCAACTCGACCGCGCTGATGGCCGACGCCGGGCACAACCTGTCGGACGTGCTGGGCCTGATCCTGGCCTGGGGCGCGGCGGTGCTGGCGAAACGCGCGCCGAGCCCGCGCTATACCTATGGCCTGCGCAGCACCTCGATCCTGGCGGCGCTCGGCAATGCCCTGCTGTTACTGGTGGCCTGCGGCGCGATCGCCTGGGAAGCCGTGCACCGCTTCACGGCGCCGGCGCCGGTGGCGGGCATGACGGTGTCGGTGGTGGCCGCGATCGGCGTGGCGATCAACGCCTTTTCGGCCTGGCTGTTCATGGCCGGCAGCAAGGGCGACCTGAACATCCGCGGCGCCTACCTGCACATGGCGGCCGACGCCGCCATCTCGCTGGGGGTGGTGATCTCGGGGCTGGTGATCATGAGCACGGGCTGGACCTGGCTCGATCCGCTGGTGAGCCTGGTGATCGTGGTGGTGATCGTGTTCGGCACCTGGTCGCTGCTGAGTCAATCGCTGCGCCTGGTGCTGGCGGCGGTGCCCGACAGCGTCGACGCGGCCGAAGTCGACCGTTTCCTGGCGCAGCAACCGGGCGTGGCCAGCGTGCTGGACCTGCACATCTGGGCGGTGAGCACGACCGAGACGGCGCTGACCGCCCGCCTCGTCATGCCGGGCGGCTATCCCGGCGACCAGGCGATCGAGGACATCGCCACGCGCCTGCGCCACGATTTCGCGATCGGGCATTGCACGCTGCAGGTGCAGGAAGGCAGCTTGCAGCAGCAGTGTGCGCTGGTCAGTTAAGTTCAGCCCGCCAGATTGGCGAACAGGGCGGTACTCAGGTAACGCTCGCCGAACGACGGGATGATCACCACGATCACCTTGCCCGCGTTCTCCGGGCGCTGCGCCACCTGCAGCGCCGCCCACAAGGCCGCGCCCGATGAAATCCCGACCAGCAAGCCTTCCTGGCGAGCGCAGGCACGCGCCGTCTCGAAGGCGTTCTCGTTGCTGACGGCGATAATTTCGTCGTAGATGGCGGTATTCAGGACTTGCGGCACGAAGCCGGCGCCGATGCCCTGGAGCGGGTGCGGCCCCTTGCTGCCTTTCGACAGCATCGGGGAGGCTTCCGGCTCGACCGCGATGGCCTGGAAGCCCGGCTTGCGTTGCTTCAGCACTTCGCCGACGCCGGTGATGGTGCCGCCGGTACCGACACCGGCCACCAGGATGTCGACCTTGCCGTCGGTGTCGCGCCAGATTTCCTCGGCCGTGGTGCGGCGGTGGACCTCCGGGTTGGCGGGATTGTTGAATTGCTGGGGCATGAAGGCGTGCGGGTCGCTGGCGATGATTTCCTCGGCGCGCCGGATCGCGCCCAGCATCCCTTCCGAGCCCGGCGTGAGCACCAGTTCGGCGCCATACGCGCGCAGCAGCATGCGCCGCTCGTTGCTCATCGTGTCGGGCATGACCAGCTTGCAGCGGTAGCCGCGCGCGGCGCACACCATCGCCAGGGCGATCCCGGTATTGCCGCTGGTCGGCTCGACGATGACGGTGTCGGGGCCGATCTTGCCGGCCTGTTCCGCCGCTTCGATCATCGACAGGCCGATCCGGTCCTTGACGCTGTGCGCGGGATTGTGGAACTCGAGCTTGGCCAGGATGTCAGCGCCGCCTGGCGCCAGCTTGCGGATCCTGACGAGGGGAGTGTTGCCGATCAGTTCAGTCACATCGTTTGCGATACGCATGCCGCTCTCCAGTCCCAGGTTATTTAACGCCGAGCAATTCCACGTCGAAAATCAAATCCGTATCCGGCGGGATCATGCCGCCTGGCGCGCCGCGCTTGCCGTAGGCGAGCTGGCTCGGAATGATCAGGGTACGCTTGCCGCCGACTTTCATGCCGGCCACGCCCTGCTCCCAGCCCTTGATGACCTGGCCGGCGCCGAGGCGGAACTCTAGCGGCTCGCGGCCGCCGTCGAGCGAGGAATCGAACTTGCGGCCGCGGCCGTTGATCGACATCGGACGGTGGAACCAGCCCGTGTAGTTGACGCGCACCAGGCTGCCGCTGGTCGCTTCGCGGCCCTTGCCGACGACGCGGTCGATGATGTCGAGCTGGGGACCGCTGGCGGCCGGTGGCACGGGCTGGGCGGCCTGGGCGGCGGCGGCGGCCTGGGCGGCGGTGCTGGTGTCGGTGGCGGCGGCGGCCTGGCCGGCGGCCTGCTGCGACGTGGCGGCGGCCTGGTCGGCGGCGCTCTGCACGCCTTGCTGGCGCACGGTGGCGGCAGCCTGCTCGGCGCTGGCGGGCGTGGCCGGCGCGTTGGCCGGCGTGGGCTGCTGGGCGTGGGCGGCGGCGGCCGCGAGCAACAGGGCAACAAAAGAAGGACGACGCATCATGAGGGCTCTTTCAATGACAGGATTTCAATCGATATCCCATCATAGCAAGCCAGGGGCGCACTGCCCAGTCATGACTCAGGCAGTTACAAACTCGTTCGCCAAGGCGGTCGGCGGCGCTTCTTCCACCTGGGCCGCCTGCGCCAGCTTGCGCAGGATGTGGGCCGCGGCGACCATGCCGAAGGTGGCCGTCACCACCATGCTCGAACCGAAGCCGGCGCAATTGAGTCCGGTTACGGAAGAACCGATCTCGCAGGCGTCTTCGCTTTCCGGGTAGCGCAGCGGCTCCATCGAAAACACGGCGTCGATCCCGTATTTCTGCTTTTCTCCGCGCGAAAAGCCATACTCGGCGCGCAGCAGCTTGCGCACTTTTTTCAGCAGCGGTTCCTGCTCGGTACGGCCCAGGTCGCGCACTTCGATCCGGGTCGGATCGATCTGGCCGCCGGCGCCGCCGCTGGTGACCATCGGCAGCGCGTGTTCGCGGCAGTAGGCGATCAGGGCGGCCTTGGCCTTGACGCTGTCGATAGCGTCGACGACGTAATCGAAACGCGCCGCGCCAGGCCGGGCCGCGCCAGGCCGCGCCACGCCAGGCCCTGTTCCGCCGATCATTTGAACAATATTGTCCGGCTCGATGAAATCCTCGATCAGGTTCACCTGGCAGAAGGGATTGATCTGGGCGATCCGGTCGCGCAGCGCCTCGATCTTCGGCTGGCCGATGGTGCTGGACAAGGCCTGGATCTGGCGGTTGATGTTCGATTCGGCCACATTATCGAGGTCGATCAGGGTCAGCTGGCCGACCGCGCTGCGTGCCAGCGCCTCGACGATCCAGGAGCCGACACCGCCCACGCCGATCACGCAAACGTGCGCCATGCGGAAGCGTTCCAAGGCACGCTCGCCGTAGAGGCGGGCAAGACCGCCGAAACGGCGTGCGAAGTCGATATCGTCTTCGTTGGCCGGCGCAATGAGGGGGGTATCAATCGAGTTCATCCGAGCATTTTACCGGACCGATCTTTCGCGTCCGCACTAAAATGACGCTTAGTCAACCAAAAAACTTCCCACTGTCAAAAATACGCACATGAACGATTTCCTTCCTGATACCGCGCCCGGCTTCGACCAGCCGATTGCCGTGCTCAAGCATTGCCATGGCCGCATTCGCAAGCAACTCACTACCCTCGAACGCCTGCTCGCGCACCTGCCGGAACACGGCGCCGACGAGGCGGCCCGGCAGGCGGCCGGCGCCGTGCTGAAGTACTTCGAAAAGGCCGCGCACCTGCACCACGACGACGAGGAACAAGACCTGATCCCGATGCTGCGCGCCGTGGCGCAAGGGGAAGACGCGGCCACGCTGCAGGCGCTGGCGCCGATCATCCTGCAAGACCACCAGGACATGGACGCGCTCTGGCAGGATTTGCATGAGCAACTGACGGCCATCGCCGCCGGCAGCGCGAGCGCCCTCTCGACGTCGGCCGTGCAGCGTTTTTGCCAGCGTTATACCTCGCACATGGAGCGCGAGGAAAGCACGATGGCGCCGATGGCGATGCGCCTGTTCTCGCCCGCGCAGATGACGCAACTCGGCACGGCCATGCAGCGCCGCCGCGGCATCGCCAACGAAACGCCGGCGGCGGCGCCCGCGGTCGGCGACGCCGTGGCCGGCCTGCGCAAGGATTACGGCCAGGCCAGCCTGAACGAGGACGAGGTGCTGGACGACCCGATCGCGCAGTTCACGCGCTGGTTCGAGGAGGCCTTGAAGGCGCAGGTGAACGAGCCGAACGCGATGAACGTGGCGACGGTCGATGCGCAGGGCCGGCCGAGTTCGCGCATCGTGCTGGTCAAGCAATTCGATGCACGCGGCTTCACCTGGTACACCAATTATGACAGCCGGAAAGCTCATGAATTGCGCGCCAATCCGCACGCCGCCCTGCTATTCTTTTGGAGCGAGCTTGAACGCCAGGTTCGGATCGAAGGCCGGGTCGAAACGACCTCGGCTGAAGAAAGCGACAAGTATTTCCACAGCAGGCCGTTGAAGAGCCGCCTGTCGGCGATCGCCTCCCAGCAGAGCGCGCCGATCGACAACCGCGCGGCCCTCGAACGGAACTACGAAGCGGTCGCCGCCACGGCGGGCGACGCGCCGGCGCGCCCCGCCCACTGGGGGGGCTTTCGCCTGGTGCCCGAGCGCATCGAGTTCTGGCAGGGGCGGCGCTCGCGTTTCCATGACCGCATCGTCTACACGCGGCAGGAAGACGGCAGCTGGACACGGCAGCGTTTGCAACCGTAGCCGGCTGTGCCGGCGCGTGATCGCCGGAGGAAATCATGTTTTCTGCCATGAAGCTCAGCGCCTGGAGTGCGGGCCTGCGCAGCCAGCTTTCGCTTCCCTTGCGCGTCGAACTGTGGAACGGAGAATACCTCGATTTTTCCTCCGATCCGCCGCGCGTCACCATCCGCGTTCCCCGGCCATCGAGCCTGCGCTACCTGCTCTCCCCCACCCTGTACAACCTGGGACGCGCCTATGTCGAAGGCGCGCTTGAAATCCGCGGACGCGCCGCCGACATGATCCGCGTCGGCAGCGAGCTGGCCGCCGCCAAGTGCGATGCCAGGCGCCGCCCGAATCGGCTATGGCAGCTGGCGCGCCACACGCGCACCCGGGACGCCGAGGCGATCCGCTACCACTACGATGTCTCGAACGATTTCTACGCCGCCTGGCTGGACCCGAACATGGTGTATTCGTGCGCCTATTTCGAGAACGGCGACGAAGACCTGGCCGCCGCCCAGCTAAAAAAAATCGACCACATCCTGCGCAAGATCGACCTGCGTCCGGGCCAGCGCCTGCTCGATATCGGCTGCGGCTGGGGCGCGCTGGCGATCCGCGCCGCGCAGCAGTTCGGAGCGCGCTGCGTCGGCATCACGCTTTCCGACAAACAGGCGCAACTGGCGCGCGAACGGGTGGCGCAGGCCGGCCTGGCCCGGCAGGTCGAGATCCGGCTCCAGGATTACCGCGACCTGACGGGCGAATTCGAGCGCATCACCAGCGTCGGCATGTTCGAGCACGTCGGCCTGCAGCAGTTGCCCGGCTACTTCGAAAAGATCGCCGGCCTGCTCGCGCCGGGCGGCGTGGTCATGAACCACGGGATCACCACCACCGACGTCGATGCCCGCGCCACGCCCTTCGGCGGCGGCGAGTTCATCGACCAGTACGTCTTCCCGCAGGGCGAGCTGGCGCATCTGTCGACGGTGATCAAGGCCATTCAGCAGGGCGGCCTGGAAGTGCGCGATGTCGAAAACCTGCGCCGCCACTACGCGCGCACCTGCGCGCTCTGGACCGAGAATTTCGAGAACCGTTTCGAAGCGATCGGCCGCCTGACCGACGCCCGGCGCCTGCGCATCTGGCACGTCTACCTCGCCGGCTGCGCCTACGCCTTCACCCACGACTGGATCAGCCTGTATCAGATCGTCGGGGCAAAAGCGGGACAGGATCCGGCGCAGCTACCCTGGTCACGCCGCTACATGTACCCGGCGCCCACGCCGATCCTTACTTCATCCAGCGCGTAAACGTCGTCCTGAACTTCGCCACCTTGGGCGCCACCACGAAGGCGCAATACCCCTGCATCGGGTGCTGCGCATAGTAATCCTGGTGATATTGCTCGGCCTTGTACCAGGTCGCGGCCGGCGCCAGCTGGGTCACGATGGGCGCGTCCCAGACCGCCGCCATTTCGGCGATCACCTGGCGCGCGGTCGCTTCCTGCTCGGGATTGTCGAAGAAGATCACGGAACGGTATTGCGGGCCGACGTCGTTGCCCTGGCGGTCCTGGGTGGTCGGATCGTGGATCGTGAAGAAGATCTGGAGGATGTCGCGATAGCCGATGACGGCCGGGTCGAATTCGAGCCGCACGACTTCGGCGTGCCCGGTACCCGCGCCGCATACCTGTTCGTAGCTCGGGTTAGCGACATGCCCGCCCATATAGCCCGATTCGACGCGCGTGACCCCGCGCACCTCCAGGTACACGGCCTCGACGCACCAGAAACAACCGCCGCCGAGGATGGCCACCTCGGTCTGTCCTTGCTCGCTCATCGCATGCCTCGTCATCGTGCGGGATGCCCCGATGCTAACGCAAAGCGCCGCGCCATGCGGTTCCGATACAGCCCGTGGCGACGGCCCGCAAGCGGCGGTGGCATAATGAGCGTGCAACTTTCCAAGGTACCGATGAACACACGCTCCCCCCGCGCCGCCGCGCGCGGTTTCGACTCGGCGCATTTCCGCCAGGCGCTGTCGCAGTTTGCCACCGGCGTGACCGTGATCACGACGCGGCTTGCCGACGGCAGCTTTCGCGGCCTGACCGCCAGTTCGTTCAATTCCGTCTCGCTCGATCCGCCGCTCGTGCTGTGGAGCCTGGGCGCGGGCGCCAACAGCATGCCTGTCTTCTCCGGCAATTCGCATTACGTCATCAACGTACTCGCCGCCGGCCAGCAAGACCTCGCCTTGCGCTTTTCGCGCCGCACCGAGACCAATCCCTTCGAAGGCATCGACTACGAGCTCTCGCGCACCGGTTTGCCGATCCTGAAAGGCGTGACCGCCTGGTTCGAATGCCATAACCGCAGCCGCTATCCGGAAGGCGACCACGTGATCTTTGTCGGCGAAGTCGAAGACTGCAACGTGCAGCCGCAGGCGGGACTGCTGTTTCATGGCGGGCGCTTCGGCTCGACCGGGCCTGCCTGATCGGGGGCAGGCGGATCGGGCGATAAATATGAAAATGGCTGTCGCAGTTTGAAAAGATAGCCCCGCGTCTCCTTTCTATAATGGCTCTCCTTACTAGAACCGAGACCAGGACCCACCATGCACCACGTCGATTCGCCACGCAAGGCCTCTTTCCACTGGGACGACCCGCTGCTCCTGAACAGCCAGCTGACCGACGACGAGCGCATGATCCGCGACGCCGCGCATGCCTATTGCCAGGACAAGCTGCAGCCGCGCATCCTGGAAGCCTTCCGCCACGAGAAAATGGACACCTCCATCTTCCGCGAGATGGGCGAACTGG
>Ga0213835_100217_pt1 | contig 68429 bp, 77 predicted proteins | sample SWPATP01_FD_160576 | JGI IMG/M metagenome (GOLD analysis project Ga0213835, IMG submission 160576) | Coastal seawater microbial communities from Marineland, Florida, United States - SWPA TP0 #1 | ecosystem: Environmental > Aquatic > Marine > Coastal | place: USA: Florida | collected 2016-08-05 | reverse complement strand
CTGTCGGTGGTCAGCGCATTTCGCAATCCCTCGATCTGGGTGTCGAGCCGCTGATCGATCTGCTCCCTCACCACGCCCGCCACGATCAGGTACAGAATGACGGATGCGACGATCACCGTCGCCGTCACGAAGATGATGGAAAAGCCGGCGAGCCGCCGGGCGATCGACGCCTGGCCGGATAGGTTGAGCCCGGTCATGGCGCTGCCGTCAGCATGTAGCCGCGGCCGCGAACGGTTTCGATCAGTTCCGCGCCGATCTTGCGGCGCAGTCGCGCGACGATCACCTCTATCGAATTGGAATCGACCTCGGCATCGCCTTCATAGACGCGCTCGATCAGCTCGCGCCGATCGACGATGACGTCCTTGCGCAGGATCAGGCAAGAGAGCACGCGCCATTCCAGCGCGGTCAGCTTCAGCGACAGGCCATTGAACTGGAACGTGCCGAGCTGGGCGTCGAACTCCAACGGTCCGCAGAGGATTTTCGAGGACGCATGGCCGGTCGCGCGCCGGACGAGGGCGCGCATGCGCAGTACTAGTTCCTCGATCTTGAACGGCTTGGTGAGGAAATCGTCGGCGCCCGCCTTGAAGCTCTCGACCTTGTCCGGCCATCCGTCGCGGGCCGTCAGGATCAGGACGGGGAGGGTGCGCCCCGCGGCCCGCCACGATTTCAGAACCGAAACGCCATCAATCTTCGGTAGGCCCAGATCGAGAATGGCAACGTCGTAGAGTTCGGTCAGGCCTGCGTGCTCGGCATCCTCGCCGTTCTTTGCAATGTCCACGACAAAACTTTCGGCCCGCAGGCTGGCTGCGATGCGTTTGGAAAGATCGGTGTCGTCTTCGACCAGAAGTACGCGCATGTGCAACCCGTTTGCCGTGGTGGAGAGACGCTGTCCTATGGCGGCAAGGCTTAACTCAAACTGAACCACAAGGTTCAGGCTGTTATCGGTCGTCGGCTGATAAATCTCTCCTGGCATACAAAAACAGGAGAAGACCATGTCAATTTCGGACAACAACACGACCGTCGATCAGAAGGATGGTTCGGCCGACAAGCCGCATGCACCCAAGCCCCCGCACAAGACCGGCAACCGGCGTATGGCAACCTTCGGCGTCACGGCCTTGGCGATCCTTGCCATCGGGGCCGCGGCCGGAGCCGGCGCAATGAAGCTGACCGGGCCGAGCGTCGAGCTTGCGCCCATGAACCCGGTCGCCATCTCCGCCGTCAAGGAGGACAGCCTGGTGACGGTTAAGGGGACGGTAGCCGAGGTATTCGGCAACAAGTTCGTCGTTCAGGACGACAGCGGACGGGCACTGGTTGAAACCGGGCCATCGGGAGACGACGGCAAGCTTGTCGATCTCAACGAAGCCGTCAGTGTCCAGGGTCGCTTCGACAACGGCTTCCTGCACGCGACCTATATCGTTCGCCAGGACGGCAGCATGGAAGCGCTCGGCCCGGCCGGCGGCCCTCCGCGTCACGGACCAGCTGGTGGCCCTCCGCCTCATGGCCCGGCCGGCGGCCCTCCGTATGACGGTCCGCGCGGTGATATGCCGACACCCCCTGCGCCAAAAGGGTAAAGCCCTGGTTGCAAAACCTGGTGGCGGAGCCCTGACGGCAGGGTTGTAACGGGAAAGCGTTGCCCGATCTTCTTTCGGGCACGCTGGAACCCCGCGTCCGCCACCGGCGTTGGACGCCACAATTTTCAAGCATGTAGCATGATGAAGCGAGGCTGGCATGCGATCCACCCTACAGACAGGCCTGACTGATCGATCCCTGGTGGCACTTGCCGTCCTCAACTTCTTTCTCGCCGACGCCCGCGACGGGCTTGGACCGTTTCTCGACGGGTTTCTCGCTACCCACGGGTGGTCGCCGATGACGCTCGGCTTCATCGCCACGCTTGGCGGTGTACTCGGAATGATCGCCACGCCGCTGTTTGGGGCGTGGGTGGATGCCTCCAAGCGTAAACGCACGCTCATCATCATCCCGGTGATCCTGGTGACGGCGGCAGCCTTGTGGACGCTTGCCAGCCCCGGAAATGCATCGGTGTTCGGCGGTCAGTCGGCAACCGCCATCGTTGGGGCCGTCGTCGGTCCGGCGCTGATGGGGCTGACGCTTGGCCTCGTCGGCGAAAAGGCGTTTTCCCGTCAGGTGTCGCGAAACGAATTCTGGAACCATCTCGGCAACGTCGTCTCGCTCGCCGGCATCTATTTAGCGACGGTCTACTTCGGCGTCAGCGGTGTCATCGGATTGATGATCGTCACGGCGGTCGCCGCCATTCTGGCAGCGCTTGCGATCGACCCGGAGCGGATCAATCACAACGCGGCGCGCGGTCTGGCGCATGACGATGGAGCGCCGGGTCCCTCCGGCTATTCCGTCCTAGTGGGCAGCAAGGGGCTGATCCTGCTTGCCGTGACGCTGATGATCTTCCACTTCGGCAACGCGCCGATCAGCCGCCTCATTGCCCAGGACTTTTCGATCCATCTCGGGACGCCGTTTCAGACGACGGCGGTGACGACCGGCGTGTCGCAGCTGTCGATGATCGTCATGGCTTTAGCGGCGCCTTTCCTGATCCGGCGGTTCGGGCTGGCGACGGTCTTCCTCATCGCGCTGCTTGCATTGCCGATCCGCGGTGCGATTGCGGGCTCCTTTAGCAATTTCGCTGTGATCTATCCGGTGCAGATCCTCGATGGAGTTGGCGCAGGCCTGATCGGTATCGCCACCCCGATTGCTACGGAACGGATCCTTGCGGGAACCGGTCGTTTCAATGTCGGACTGGCTGCGGTCATGACCGTTCAGGGCATCGGCGCATCGCTGAGCAACGTGGTGGCCGGCTGGCTGACGGATGTTGGCGGCTATGCGCTTGCCTACTGGGTGCATGGCGGCGTTGCAGCGCTTGCCGTTGGCGCCTTTCTCGCCGGGCGCAAGAGCATTGCCCCTTCCCAAAAAGGTGCGAACAAGGCAGGAGACGATCGCGAGATCCCTGTCGCACCATAATCGTTTCGGTTGGACCATCCATGAACGCATTGACCATGACCTGGAGCATCGCCGGCCTGACAGCGCTCGGCGTCATTACCCGGCCGTTTGCCTGGCCGGAAGCGATATGGGCCGTGCTTGGCGCATCGCTGCTTCTGGCGTTCGGCCTGATCGCCCCCTGGGATGCCTGGGCCGGCGTCGCCAAGGGTCTCGACGTCTACTTGTTCCTGATCGGCATGATGCTCTTATCGGAACTTGCCAGACGGGAAGGGCTGTTCGACTGGCTGGCATCGATTGCGACCGCCTATGCGAAAGGCTCGCCGAAGCGATTGTTCGTCCTGATCTATGGGGTCGGCATCGTCGTCACCGCGTTCCTGTCGAATGATGCGACCGCGGTCGTGCTGACGCCTGCCGTTTATGCGGCGTGCCGCACGGCAAAGGTGAAGGATCCGATGCCCTATCTTCTCATCTGCGCCTTCATCGCCAATGCCGCAAGCTTCGTGCTGCCCATCTCCAACCCGGCCAATCTGGTGATCTTCGGCGGCGGAACGATGCCGCCTCTGTCGCGCTGGCTCGCCACGTTCGGTCTTCCCTCGATCGTCTCAATCGTCGTTACGTTTATCGCACTTTATTGGACGCAGCGCTCGACCATCGCGGCCGACAGCGTGTCCCCCGTGGTTGAAAGCGTGCCGCTGTCGCATAGCGCAAGGCTGACGGGGATTGCCTTGTGCGCGACTGCAGTCCTGCTGCTCGGCGCATCGGCGCTGCATTTCGATCTCGGGTTGCCCACCTTTGTGGCTGGCTGCATCGCGACGGCGGCTGTTCTCGCGATCACCCGGCAGAGCCCTGTCGAAACGCTGAAGGGCGTGTCCTGGAGCGTGCTGCCGCTCGTCGCCGGCCTGTTCGTCGTGGTCGAAGCCCTGAACCGGACGGGCCTGATCGATGCCTTGGCGCATCAGCTGACCCAGAATGCCTCGCTCTATCCCGCCCAGACGGCAGCATTCGCCGGCACGATCGTGGCGCTCGGCTCCAACCTCGTCAACAACCTCCCGGCCGGCCTCGTTGCCGGAAGTGCCGTGGAACTGGCGCATGTCTCCGACAAGATCGCCGGCGCGGTGCTGATCGGCGTCGATCTCGGCCCCAACCTCTCGGTCACCGGGTCGCTCGCGACCATTCTGTGGCTGACGGCGCTGAAGCGCGAAGGGTTGCACATCGGCGCCCTGAGCTTTCTCAAGCTGGGCGCCGTCGTCATGCTTCCGGCGCTCGCCCTGTCGCTTGCAGTCCTCCTCATCCAATGAGGCGCTGGCGCGCTTTGCGGGCTAGTCCATCAATAGACCATCGCATCGAGGTCGGAGATCAGCGTTGGGCCGGTCGGGTGCCAATCGAGCTTTGCTTGTGTCTTCGCGCTCGACGCCCTCATGTCCAGACCGACGAACCGTGCCATCGCGCCAAAATGCTCCGAAGCCTCGTCGGCTGAGAGGGAAACAACAGGGGCATTCAAGCCGCGACCCAGCGCTTCGGCGATGAGGCGCATCTCCACGCCTTCTTCTCCGACCGCGTGATAGCGCGCACCTGGTTCCGCTTTCTCGATGGCAAGGCGGTAGAGGCGCGCAACATCGCCAAGGTGACCGGCCGACCAACGGTTCGTTCCGTCCCCCACGTAAGCTGAAACGCCTTTTGCTCTGGCAATGTCGAGGAGCGGCGAGATGAGGCCCTGCTTGAACGTGTTGTGGACCTGCGGCAGACGGAGCACGGAGACGTTGATCCCTCCGTCCAGAAGCCGGTTTCCAGCGCGCTCAGAAGCAATGCGCGGGTTTGGGTGATCCGTATCGAAGACGTCTTCGACAGCGAGCTCGCCTTTGCCGCGCGCGCCCATCGCGATGCTCGAGGTGATCAGCAGCGGGCGGTCGGAGCCGGGAAGGGCTGCCCCCAGCGCTTCGATGACCCGCCGGTCCTTTTCGCAATTCTCGGCGAACCGTTCGAAATTGTGATCGAACGCCGTATGGATGACGGCATCTGCATTCCGGGCGCCGCGTTCTATGCTTTCGAGGTCTTCGAGCGTCGCCAGATGTGGCTCGACCCCTGATGCGATCAGCTTTTCGGCGCCTGCCTGCGAGCGGGTCATGCCGATGACTTCGTGGCCCGCGTCGAGAAGTTCAGGAACCAGCGCGGAGCCGATGAAGCCCGTGGCTCCCGTGAGAAATACACGCATTGTCATTCTCCAGTTGCTTTGACAGCGGGACTATCTGCGCTCTTTTTATTCCGTTAAAGTAGTGACCGTATCAGGGTATAATTGCTAACAGGGTATCGATGGCGGACAACACGCCGAATTCATTGGCAGCGTTTCTGAAAGATCGCCGCACGAGGCTCGACCCTGGCGCCTTCGGGTTTTCGGGAAGACGACGGACGCCGGGGCTTCGCCGCGAAGAGGTTGCTCAACGCGCTAATATCAGTCCTACCTGGTACACTTGGCTCGAGCAGGGCCGCGGCGGCGCGCCCTCGGCGGACGTGCTGAACCGGATCGCTTCCGGGTTGATGCTGACGGAGCCGGAACGCGAGCACCTTTTCATGCTCGGTCTCGGACGGCCGCCGGAGGTTCGCTACAAGTCCACGGAGGGAATTACGCCCAGGCTCCAGCGTTTGCTGGATACGCTCGATGCGAGCCCCGCTTTCGTCAAGACCGCGACATGGGACGTGGTGGCGTGGAATGCGGCGGCGGCCGTGGTTCTGACCGACTACGGGAAACTGCCCGAAGGCCAGCGAAACCTCCTGCGACAGATTTTCTCGAGCCCGTCGCTCCGCGCCAAGCAACATGACTGGGAAGGGCTCGCCCGGTTTGTCGTCGGCGCCTTTCGCGCCGATGCCGCACGGGCCGGTGCGATGTCGGAGGTTTCGGATCTCGTCGACGAGCTCTCGAAGTCCAGTCCGGAATTTGCGGCATTCTGGGGTGAAAACGACGTAAGGCTCCAGAGCGACGGCCTGAAGCGGATCGAACATCCGGATCTCGGCACGGTCGAGCTGGAATATTCCGCATTCTCCGTCGACGGTCGGCCGGATCTCGGCATGATGGTCTACAATCCGGTCGATCCGGCTATGGCCGCAAGAATCCGGCGGCGCGTCGCGGAGCGCGCGGCGTCAGCTAAACCCTGACCGCTCTATCTCACCAGGGAATGCTGCTTCCATCATAGGCGACGAAAGAGCCGGAATGCTCCGGGGCGAGGCTGTTCAGCGTTGAGAGGATCGACGCTGCCGCCTGTTCCGGGCTGACCGTGTTGTGACCGCGTGAATAGGGGTCTGATAGACCCGTGCGAACCGTCCCCGGATGAATGGCGGTGACGACCGCTGCCGGATGGGTGCGGCCATATTCGATTGAAACGGTGCGGACAATCTGGTTGAGCGCCGCCTTGGCGGATCTGTAGGACACCCAGCCTCCGAGGCGGTTGTCGCCGATCGATCCGACACGGGCCGACAGGAATGCGGCGATCGAGCGGGTTTCGCGATCAAACAGTGGGAGAAAGTGTTTCGCGACAAGGGCGGGGCCGACGGCGTTGGTGCGGAACTGGGCCATCATCGTTTCGGGATCGAGCTGCCGCAGAGACTTTTCCGGGCCGCGGCCATCGGTCGTCAGGATGCCGGTGGCGCAAATGAGGAGGTGGATCGGCTTTGCCGAGATCGAGCCTGCAGCGTCCGCCACGCTCGTCTCGTCGGCGAAGTCCAGACCGTCGCGGCTGCGGGAAAAGGCGATCAGTTCGCCGAGATGCGGCTCGTTTTGCAGACACTCGCAGATCGCGGAACCGATACCGCCGCTTGCCCCGATCACTGCCGCACGGAACCCGTTCGGCAGCGATGCGAGAAGACTGTTTTCAGTGCCGGCCATGTCAGACATATCCGAGATACGCGCGTGTAGGTCGCTTCTTCATCGCACTATGCCCGAACTCCACGGTATTGGGTAGGCGTCGTCAGTCGGAGTTGATGGTCGGCAGATGGGTTTCAACTTCTCGAAGGCGCGCGGCTTCGAGCGGTTCGATCTGCGTCTTCCAGAACTCGTCTGCCTCGGCCGGTTCGTCATCCCACTTGCGGACGTCGGCGATGTTGTCATCGAGCTTCGCGCGGCGTGTGCCGCCGAGTTCGAGATACTTCATCGCGAGTTTCTTGGTCGAGGTTTCCTGATCGGTCATGAACCGGTTCCTTCCCGTTTCGTCAGTGTCTGCCAAGTCGCCTCAACCTCGTTCAAGCGCCGTTGCAGGCGCTCACGAGATCGGACCTTGAGTTAGATTAACGGCGCCCCGGTCATCCTGTTCCTGCCGCTGCACGTTTCCGGTGCAAGATATCGGCGGGTCTGGAACAGAAGCCAAGCTCGCCAGTTGACCCGCGTCATCAAAAGGAGAAATCGCATGGCTCACATCGAAGACGAACACGAGAAGGTCTGGGACCTTGCGGAGAAGATCGGATTTTGCATGCTCACGACCCAGTCGGGTACGGATCTGCGGGCTCGGCCGATGGCGGCCTATGCCGAGCGTCTTGAGAATGCGTTCTACTTTCTGACGGATGTGGCAAGCCACAAGGACGAGGAAATCGCGCGCTACCCGAACGTTTGCCTGGCGTTTGCCGATTCCAAGGGCCAGAAATACGTGTCCATTTCGGCGACGGCAGAAGTGCAGAACGATCGCGAGAAGATCCGCGACCTCTGGGCGACACCGGCAAAGGCCTGGTGGGACAGCCCCGAGGATCCTTCGATCCGCGTCCTGAAGATCACGCCGTCAGCAGCGGAATACTGGGATAGCCCTGGCACAGTCATCAGCTACATCAAGATGGCGGCAGCCGCCGTTTCCAGTTCGAAGCCCGACATGGGCGACAATGCCAAGGTTCAGATGTAACCTTCATGGCGGACGGGCAACCGTCCGCCATTCTTCTGCGGCCCGAATAGACGGGCTGGCGTCTCAGTTGAAATCGCCGATCGTTCCGGTTTGAAAGATAATCACCGGTTCGCCTTCCTCCCCGACAGCTGGCGATGCCTCGCGCTTCCAGACAACCGCTCCGGCATGTCGATCGCCGAGTTCGCGGGCCTCATCGATCGCAGCCGTCTCGTCTTGTGCTTCCCTTACCGCGAACGCCGGAACGGTCTGCCCTCTCTCATCGAGATCGAAGGCGAGGACGAAGATAGATTTGAACGCTCCGGGCATCAGTTTTCATTCCTTGATATGGCTTTGGACGCCGGCACACTCGCTCTGATCGCGACCGAAAACAACGGCGTCTCGATCTTCCGCAAATATCGCGGAGGATTCATGCTGCCAGGGTCCATTGAGGTATTTCCACAGATCAACACCTGTAATCTCGATGGTGTGAGGCTGAAACGTCGCGCGGAGCTGCTGATACAGCCGGTCGGCCCGGTCCTTCGATACCTTGTTCTGGATCGTGATATGCGGCTGCCATTTCTGCATATCCTGCGGACCGAGCCATGGTAGGAAGGCCTCCTTCAACTGGGCTCGCACATCCTGAAGCGCGGCACTGTCGATCGTGAAGGCGACGCCCGCACCGAGATGGCGGACGCCGCTGACCTCGGCTTTGATCGATGACCCAGCCTCGGCGACCCGTTTGAGGTGCTCGACGATCCGCTCCGTATATTCGCCGGGTAGCCGATGAAACATCGTCAGATGCGCATCGAGGAAATTCCGGTCCGGCGGGAAATGGGTTTTCCGCAACAGATCGAAAGGCGCTCTGTCGCCTTCCGCAATACGGGCTGTCAGGATCAGCGGCTGAAGCGTCTTCACTGGGATTGAACCTTCCGGGCCAGGTTTCGAACGGGTCTTTGAAGCCGAGATCTGGGATCCGGGCCCGCGATATCAATCCTTCAGTTTCGCGAACCAGTCCGCATAGGGCGTGTTCTTGGCCATATGCCGGTTGAGATCGGGCTCGCCGTCATCCCACCAGACAGGGCCGCGTTCGCCAAGCTGAAACTTGGCATCGTCGACCCGCCGGCGCGCTTCGGCCATCGCGTCGGGTTTGCCTTTCGCATCGCGGACGGCCCGGCGTGCCGACATCAGGTCCGAGACCAGGCGTTGACGCGTCTCCGCGTCCAGCGCCGGGTTGCTTCGACGCCAGAGCCTGCCGCGGACGACGAAGTATTTGCCGTCGGGTGTGTCAGGATACGTCTCGCTCATCGTCCAACCCCGGTTTTCGCCATACCGATTACAGGAGCGTCCCCTGTGGCGGGTCAACGGCGGCGGGCTGTGGTTGTTCACCGCGGCGCGTCAGTTCGGTGCGGGCGCTGAAGCGGATATCGATATCCCGGTCTTCCGCGAGGTCCCGAAGCGCATCTTCGCTGATTCGGTCCCAGGTCTTGCCGCGATCCGCGCCTGACGGCACGCGCGGCAGCAGACCCGGCTCGCTGCTCCAGGCCAGGAGGTCTTCGAGTGATGCCTCGTTGAGGAGGTCGCGCAGGTGGTGCGCCGTGACATAGGCATCAGGCATGGCGCGATGCGCCGGCAGGCCGATCTCGTGGACCAGACCTTCGGGCATGCGCAGGTAGCGCAGCATCTGGTTGGAGAAGCGCGGCAGTTCGGGCCAGACCCGCAGGCTGCATTTCCAGGTGCAGATCCAGGGCAGGCCACCCGTCAGCCGCGGTGTACAGTATCGCTGTTCGAAGGCGGCGCGATGGGCGGCAAGCGCTTCGATCCGGTGCGGGGGACGCAGGACAGTCGGTGCGATATCTTTCCAGAACGGCGCGTCGGCGACATGGCTGTCAAGGATGTGATGGATCGCGATCGTGTCGGGCGACATCGGACGGCCGGGATTGACCAGAAGTGCACCGCGGTCCTCGTCGACCTGCCATCTTCCGTCTGCCCCTTGGGTGACATCCTGCCAGCCGATCTCGCAGACGTCGTTCGGTCCGTTGCCGCCGGTCTCGAGGTCGATGACGCGGATGGTGGGATTGCTCATGTCGAAGTCCTTACCCGGCGCTCTTGATGTGCTTGTCGATTATAAATCGAGACCGAGCTGCGGTTGTTCCACATCATCCGGCCCGGCGCCGACCAGCGACGAGAGGGACACACCCAGCAGCCTTACCGAACGCCGGAACGGATAGACGGTTGCCAGGAGCCCGGATGCCGCCGCCAGCACTTCCGCGACGCTTGCATAGGGGAGGGACGCCGTGCGGCTGCGTGTCGCCTGGGTGAAGTCGGAATATTTGATCTTCACGGTGACCGTCTTGCCCGAAATGCGATGCGCTTCGCAGTGGCGCCAGACCTTTTCGGCAAGTGGCCTCAGTTCGGCGGTCGCAAGGTCGAGGGCGTCGATATCCTCGACGAACGTATCCTCGGCGCCGACGGATTTGCGGATCCGGTCGGGACGGACCTGGCGCTCGTCGATGCCGCGGGCGATGCCGTAGAAATAGGGTCCGGATTTGCCAAAGCTCTCGGCGAGAAACTGCAGCGACTTCGACTTGAGGTCAGCGCCGGTCTCGATGCCGTATTTTTTCATCCGCTCGGCAGTCGCGGGCCCGACGCCGTGGAATTTCTTGACCGGCAGCGATTCCACGAAGCCCGGACCGTTCTTCGGCGTGATCACGGCCTGGCCGTTCGGCTTGTTGAGATCGCTTGCCATCTTGGCGAGGAACTTGTTGTAGGAAATGCCGGCCGATGCGTTGAGGCCCGTCACCTGCTTGATCTTGGCACGGATCTCCAGCGCGATCTCGGTGGCGATCTCCATGCCTTTCAGGTTCTCGGTAACGTCGAGATAGGCCTCGTCGAGAGACAGCGGTTCGATCAGCGGCGTGTATTCCGCAAAGATCTCCCGGATTTGCCGGGACACCGACTTGTAGACCTCGAAGCGCGGCGGCACGAAGATCAGGTCCGGACATTTGCGCTTGGCCGTGACGGAGGGCATGGCGGAGTGAACGCCGAAGGCGCGCGCCTCGTAGCTTGCGGCCGCCACCACACCGCGCGCCGCAGATCCGCCGACCGCCAGCGGCTTGCCGCGCAGGTCAGGATTGTCGCGCTGCTCGACGGACGCATAGAACGCATCCATGTCGACATGGATGATCTTGCGGGTGGATATGGGAACCGGGACATTCATGCTGGCGTGCGGATTTGCTGGAAGATAGAAACAAAAAGAGAACATAGCAGTCTTGCGACAAATATCCAAGCTCTCTGCCCAGCTTCCTGTGCATGAGGGAAACAAGCGGGCTTTGAAGGCGTTTGCTTCTGGTGATCATCAACAGGAGACAGTTTCATGGCTGACGACAGCACGACAACCATTCGAGCGACTTTCGACACCCGTGCGGCCGCAGACCTTGCGGTCGAACATCTGGTTCAGCAGCACGGTATCTCGCGTCCGGATATCTTCATCCAGTCCGTCGGTGCCGACAACACGGTCGGATCCGCGCCGTCGGGTGGCGATGCGTCGCATGATGGCGGAGAGCGCACCGATGGCCCGCTGGAGGGCGAGATCGAGGTTTCCGCTGATATCACTGAGAGCAAGATGGCGGCGGTGCAAAAGAGTTTTGGCGAAGCAGGCGCGATACGGGTCACCGGCCGCTGATTTTAGCGAACCAAGGGGCCGGCACGCAGCCGGCTCCGTATGGCGGCGAGCTTAGAGGTTTGCTGCAATCGAATCGGCGACGAGCAGCGCATGTTCCGCAACCTGCGGAAAGCCCATCAGCTCGCCAAAATGTCCGCGTGCCAGCGGTCCGGCGATGAAAAGCCTTGGTTCGGACTTGCCATCCGCGTCTATCGCGTTGGACTGCTCGTTGCAGGAAAGACCAAGCCCCGTCGGATCGAGGTGCAGAAAGCCTTGGTCGCCGAGTTGCCGCAGCCATTGCTGGCTCTGCAGCACGTTGCCGTGGGCGGGGCCGGTCGTGACCGCGACGGCATCGAACTGGCGGACTTCGACACCATTGTTCCCGCGCCGCTTGATGGTGACATCGATGATGTCTCCGTCGGTGCTGACGTCGACGATGCCTGCGGCGAGGATGTCGAGCCTGCCGGCTGCCGCCTCCGCGTCGAGCACGTCTTCCACCTGCGGCGCAATCCGGAAGCGGTGGACGTCCCAATAGGGACGCAGGTGTCGCACGATCCGGCGGCGTGCCTCGAGCGGCAGATGCTTCCAGATGCCGCCGCCTTGCGAGCGCAACTGGTCGAGAACCGCATGCCAGGTCTGACCCTGTGCCTGCGCTTCCCGGATCGCGGCCCGCACGCGGTACAGGATCTCGGATGCGCTTGTGGCGGGATGGTCGAGAAAGTCGCCGAACGGCTCTTGCGCAAAGGTGGCGTGTCCGCGCGAGCGCAGGCCACGGCGCGAAAGGGCAGTAATGCTGCCGCTATGCCCGCAACGCTTCAACGAGGCGATGACATCCGCGGAGGTCAGCCCGTTGCCGACGACGAGGACCCGATCGTCGGCCCGGATCGGCGTCAATGCGTTCGGCGCTGTCGGGTCCGCGACATAGCGCGGATGCTCGGCCAGTCGTCTCAAGGAGCGTGGGGCAACGGGAGCAGGGTGGGTGGCAGCGATCACCAGAATATCGGCAACAAGCGTCTGCCCGGTGGTATCGGTGACATGCCATTGGTCGTGCCGCTTTTCGACGCCGGTCACCGCGGCGCAGATGTGGCGGACGGCTCCTGATGCCAAAAGAGGTTGAAGGTTGGACAGGACATAGTTTCCGAAGATGCCCCGGCGCGGAAACACGTTGCCATCGGCGCGAAATGCCGCCTCATCGTCCGCAACGGAGCCGGTCGTTTCCATCCATCTCGAAAAATGCTCGGGATCGCCAGGAAGTATGCTCATTCGCGTTGCCGGGACGTTGATCCGGTGCACCGGGTCCCGCGTATCGTAGGCCAGGCCCCTGCCGATTTCCGCACGCGGCTCGAAAATGGTGATGTCGACGGCGTCCGCCTTGTGGCCCGTCGCGAGATGGAAAGCGACCGCTGCTCCGGTCACGCCGCCGCCGATAATGGCGATTGAAGATCGTGTTGGTTTAGGCCGTTCAGACGTCGTCGATGCTGTCACTGTCAGTCACTTCGGTTAGACGCGGCCGCTCTTTTAAACTCGCACGGTACGTCGTTGAATCAAAAATCGATAGGCGATGGGCTTGCAAAAACGGGCTTTTTCCTAGGCATCGGAAACGGAGCACGTTTATCCCTTGGCGCGGCTAAATTTAGTCCAGTGTTCTCGCAGGCAATATTGTTCACGACTCCCTCTGACGCGACATTACACATCAAAGATCGGGAAGGAATGGAGAGCGTGATGATTGGTGGCGGCTTTTCGATATTTGGGATCGATCTGTTCGGATCGACAAGGCAGTTGGCCGGTGACCGAAAAGAAGAAGCCGCGGCATTGCCACGGCTCGAGACGCAGAAGGTCGAGGAGACTGATGCCGATCGACTGACGGATACCGACCAGCAGGACATTTTTCTCTGGAGTACGTCTCTCGCCTACTGAGACATGACGCGGAAGCCGGTCTCAGCCGGGCCTTCGTCATGTCTCAACCGTCCGGATGACGGGAATCGCAAGCAGTTTTCATCAGATAGAAGTTCGGGCGCCCGCAGTGGAGCGCCCGAAACCATTAATCGAGAAGTTCGGCAGGCACCTTGCCGCCGTTTTCGGACAGCTTCTTCAGCAGCGCCTTGTGTAGCCACATGTTCATCGTGGCGGAATCGCTCTGGTCGCCGGTGTAGCCGAGTTCGTCGGCCAGTTCCTTGCGCTCCGAAAGGCTCGCGTCCATGCCGAGGGCCTTCATCAGGTCGACGATCGAATGCTTCCAGTCGAGCTTCTGGCCGCTCTTCTTGACGGCTGCGTCGAGGACCGGTGCGATATCGACGGTCTGCATCGTGGCAGAGGTCGAGCCTGGAGTTGCGACTGGCGGTGCGCCTGCAGTCTTCGGAGCAGCCTGGGCTGTTCCGCCGACCGGCGGGGCTGTGGTCGCAGCAGGTTCTGGCGTTGCCATGGACGTCGGTGTCGGCTCGGCGCCTGTTGGCGAAGCCGGTGCTGCTGCTGCAGGATAACCGAAGATGGCGTCCTTGATCTTGCTGAATATGCTCATGGATAGTTCCTCCGTTGGTTTATGCCATACATGGTACGAGATCGCGTCGATGACGGATCACTTTAGTTCTGCGGGACGACGACGCGATCGCCGCGTGAGCCGCGGTCTGAACGGTCCGGTCCGCCACGACCGCTGGAACGGTCACGGCCATCGCGACCACCCCGATCATTGCGGCCGTCGCGGTCGTTGCGGATGTAGCCGGGGCGCTCCGGGCGGTCGCCACGGTTCCAGTCCCGATGCGGGCGATCGTTGTCACGGTCGGGCCGGCGGCCGTCGTGACGGCCGTGGTGGCGATCGCGGTCGCGGTGATGACGGTAACGGTAGTTCGGACCGTCGTAACGGTTGAACCGGTCGTAGCGATCGGACGAACGGTACTCGGTGTAGGTGCCGCCTTCGCTGACGCAGCCCGCCAGCATCAGGCAGGCAAGACCGACAGCGGTCACCGCCTTCAATGCTCTGAATTTCATGTGATTGCCCCTGTTACCATTTTATCGAGTGCTAAACAGGAGAAGGGGCCAAGAAGTTCCTCATATACCTCTTCGGGCGTGCGTGGCGCTGCAACAGTTTTTGATGTCGTAATCTGAGGTGACCTGTCGCGTCTGTCCCTCTAGTATCGCGGCTTCACTCGGTTGGGGCATGCAATGGCAGAATTTCCGCAAAAGGCTAAGGTCGTCATCATCGGGCTCGGTGGCATCGTCGGTGCGTCGATCGCGCATCACCTTGTCGAGCGCGGCTGGGACGATATCGTCGGCATCGACAAGTCCGGGGTCCCGACCGATATCGGGTCGACCGCTCATGCGTCGGATTTCTGCTACACGACCAGCCACGACTACCTGTCGGTCTGGACCACGCAATATTCGATCGATTTCTACGAGAAGATGGGCCACTACGCCCGCATCGGCGGTCTCGAAGTCGCGCGCACCGGTGACGATGCCTGGATGGAAGAGATCAAGCGCAAGCTGACCTCTGCCAAGGCCTTCGGAACCCGGGCGCATTACGTCTCGCCGTCCGAGATCAAGGCGCTGTTCCCGCTGATCGAGGAAGATCAGGTGCAGGGCGGTCTGTTTGATCCAGATGCAGGTCTCGTCATTCCGCGCTCGCAGACTGTCGCCGGCAAGCTGGTGGACGCCGCCGAAAAAGCCGGAAAGCTCAAGGTATTCGGCAATACGGCGGCGCAGTCTCTGATCATCGAGGGCGGCCGCATCAAGGGCGTCGTCACCCACCGCGGCACGATCATGGCCGACCATGTCGTCGTCTGCGCCGGCATCTGGGGCCGGCTGATTGCCGAGATGGCGGGCGAGGATCTGCCGGTCATGCCGGTCGATCATCCGCTGACCTTTTTCGGGCCCTATAACAAGTTCGAAGGCACCGGCAAGGAAATCGGCTATCCGCTTTTGCGCGACCAGGGCAATTCGGCCTATATGCGCGACACCGGCGATCCGAAGACGACCGAGGGTGGTCAGATCGAGTGGGGTTACTACGAGACCACCCATCCGCGCCTCTGTCATCCCCGCGACATTCTTGAAAAGCACGAAGCGCGGCTGTCGCCGTCGCAGCGCGATCTCGACATGGAACAGATCATCGAGCCGCTGGAAAAGGCGATCGAGCTGACGCCGATCCTCGGCGAACTCGGCTATAACGAAGGGCATTCGTTCAACGGCCTCTTGCAGGTGTCGGCCGGCGGCGGTGCCTCCTGCGGCGAAAGCCAGAAGGTGCGCGGGCTCTGGTACTGCGTTGCCATCTGGGTCAAGGACGGCCCGGCCTATGGCAAGCTGATCGCCGACTGGATGACCGACGGCCGCACCGAGATCGACCACAACTCGATTGATTACGCGCGCTTCTATCCGCATCAGCTGACGGAAGAGTTCATCGAGGGGCGCACCTTTGAGGCGGCCCAGAAGATCTATTTCCCGGCCGTTCATCCGCGCGAACCCTATGCGACGGGCCGCGGCGCCAAGCGTTCGCCGTTCCACGACCGCGAACAGGAACTCGGCGGTTACTTCATGGAACTCGGCGGCTGGGAGCGTGCCCACGGCTACGCGGCCAACGAGCATCTGCTGGAGAAATACGGCGACCGGGTGCCGAAGCGCGAAAACGAGTGGGACAGCCGCCACTTCTGGCGCGTGTCGAATGCCGAGCATCTGGCGATGAGCGAGGATTGCGGCATCGTCAACCTGTCGCATTTCCACATGGTCGATATCGAGGGGCCCGACCATGTCGAGCTGCTCGAATGGCTGTGTGCGGCCAAGATCGGTGGCGACGGCAATATCGGCAAGGGTATCTACACCCACTTCCTCGACGACGAGGGCATGGTGCGGGCAGATTTCACCGTCTTCCGTCTGGCTGACCGCGGCCGTCTCGTCAACGGCGCCGATGCCGGCCCGCGGGACCTGCTCTACATGAAGCGTGTCGCGCAGGATCGTGGCCTCGACGTCACCATCACCGATGTCTCGGAACAGTTCATCACCATCGGCATCTGGGGCCCGAACGCGCGCGAGACGCTGAAGAAGGTCGTGGCCGACCCCGATGGTCTTAATGTCGAGAACTTCGCCTTCGCCGCGATCAAGCCTATCGAGATCGCCGGCAAGCATGTCACGGCATTCCGCATCTCCTATGTGGGCGAGCAGGGCTGGGAACTGCATATGAAATACGAAGACGGCGTTGCCGTCTGGGACGCGCTGCGCGCCACCGGCGTGATGGCCTTCGGCGTCGAGACCTATGCCAACTCACGCCGCATGGAAAAGAGCCTGCGCCTGCAGAACGGCGATCTCCTGACCCAGTACAACCTGATCGAAGCGGATCTTGCCCGTCCAAAGGTCAAGGAAGCCGATTTTTGCGGCAAGGCGAAGCATCTCGAATACAAGGCCCGCGACCATCAGCCGGCGATGCTCTGCACGCTCGTGATGACCGACAATGTCGATGCGTCCGGTGTCGCCCGCTATCCCGTCGGCTCGCTGCCGGTGATGGATCCTGACACGGGCGAGGTTCTAATCGACGACCTTGGACGGCGTTCCTATACGACCTCGATCGCCTACGGCCCGACCATCGGCAAGAATATCGCGCTCGCCTATCTGCCTTGGTCGCATTGCCAGGTCGGCCGGAAACTGACGGTGGATTATTTCAACGAGGCGTTCCCGGTGGAAGTCGCAGCGGTTGGTTACAAGCCGCTCTACGATCCTGAGAACCTCAAGCCGAGAAGCTGATTTCTTCGGATCCGACAAACAAAAAACGCTCCGCGGATGTCCACGGAGCGTTTTTTTATTGGCTGAGACTGGTCTTAGTACTGCGCAGTCGGGGATGAAGACCCCTGCTGGTTGCCGTTGAGGCCAGTTGCGACGACCGACACGCGGAACTTGCCGTCCAGGTTCTTGTCGAAGATCGCGCCGACGACGATGTCGGCCTCGGCTTCGACTTCGTCACGGATGCGGCTCGCAGCTTCATCGACTTCGAACAGTGTCATGTCAGTACCGCCTGAGATCGAGATGAGCACGCCCTTGGCGCCCTTCATCGAGATGTCGTCGAGCAGCGGATTGGCGATTGCGGCTTCGGCAGCGATCAGCGCGCGGCCATCGCCGGATGCTTCGCCGGTGCCCATCATCGCACGACCCATGCCCTTCATCACCGATTTCACGTCGGCGAAGTCGAGGTTGATCAGGCCTTCCTTGACAATCAGGTCGGTGATGCAGCTGACGCCGGAAAACAGCACACGGTCTGCGATCATGAAGGCGTCGGCGAAGCTGGTCTTGGCGTCGGCAATGCGAAACAGGTTCTGGTTCGGAATGACGATGACCGTATCGGCGGCTTCACGCAGGGCTTCGATACCCTCGTTGGCCGTCTTCATGCGGCGATGCCCTTCGAACGAGAAGGGTTTTGTGACGACCGCAACCGTCAGGATGCCGGCAGAGCGCGCTGCGCGTGCAATCGCTGGCGCGGCACCGGTTCCGGTTCCACCACCCATGCCGGCGGTGACGAAACACATGTGCGAGCCGGCGAGATGATCCATGATCTCGTCGATCGATTCTTCGGCGGCCGCGCGGCCGATATCCGGCAGCGAGCCAGCACCGAGACCTTCGGTCACCTGCGCACCCAGCTGGATGCGGCGCGACGCCTTGGATGTCGCCAGAACCTGGGCATCCGTATTGGCGGCGATGAATTCCACGCCGTGGAGATTTTCCGTGATCATGTTGTTGATCGCGTTACCGCCACCGCCTCCGACACCGATCACGGTTATCTGCGGTTTCAATTCGGTCAAGCCGCTCTTAATATCCGTCATCTTCGTCTCCTTCAGCTCCTTCCGGTCGTCCCATACCAGAAGGACGGCGAATCGCCCCGCAGGCTATCTGTCCGCAAGGTCATAGACCAGAGCGCTGTCAGGCCAAAGAGGCAGGAGTAGGGTGAGGGCGATGTCATCGCAATTTAATGTACAGCATCCCTGAATTGAGCGCCTCACTAAGGTCGCGACCAATCCAAAATAGACCGTTGCGTAAATTGGTATGTTATACTATTACACTCGGCAACGGCAGAGATCGCGCGGGGATCGCTCTGGACAAGCACCGGCGTGTTCCCTATCAGTTGGAGCGCTACGGTTCTGCAATCGCAGATGAAAAGGGAATGCGGTGAAGCTTTCGGGCCCACTCCGCGACTGCCCTCGCAACTGTAAGCGGCGAGCCAGCCATCGATACCACTGATCATCCGATCGGGAAGGCGATGGAAGGCGTTCGAGCCGCAAGTCAGGAGACCTGCCGTGGCATGGACAACCAACACCGGACGAGGGGTTCCGGCAGGGAGATGATTATGACGCAAGCAATGCGCTCGTGCGCCATGTCGACGTCGAGCCGCGATGCGGCTTCAGGTCGTCCTGCCCTTTTTTCCGATCATTAAAGGACAGGACATGAAATCAGGGCTTATCGCCGCCTTAGTTGCGGCACTTCCCACATTCGCCTTTGCCGCACCGACCAGCTACCCGCTGACGATCGAGAATTGCGGCCGCCCCGTCACGTTCGACAAGGCGCCCGAGAAGATCGTCTCGATCGGGCAGGGCATGACCGAAGTGCTTTATTCGCTCGGGTTGGCCGAGAAGGTGGCGGGCACTGCCGTCTGGGTCGGGCCGGTGCTTGCGCCCTATGCCGAGGTGGATGCGAAGATCAAACGGCTTGCCGACAACGACCCGAGCTTTGAATCGGTCGTCAGTCTCGAACCGGATCTGGTCGCTGCCGAGTTCGAGTGGCATGTCGGGCCGATGGGATCGGTCGGCAAGCGCGAGCAGTTTTCCGATCTCGGCATCAACACCTATGTCTCGCCCGCCGATTGCGTCGCCAAGACCAATGTCGATGGCGGTGACGGCGTTCGCAACGAACTGTTCAAGATGGACCTGATCTACCGCGAGATTTCAGAGCTCTCGAAGATCTTCGATGTCGAGGACAAGGGCACCGCTCTGATCGCAGACCTGAAACGGCGCGAAGCCGCAGCCGTCGCATCGATCAAGGGCGCGGAGACGAAGAACCTGCCGATCGTCTTCTGGTATTCCAGCAAGGAAACCAAGGGCGATGCCTTTATCGCCGGCAAGAACAGCGCACCGGCCTACATCCTTCAAACGATCGGCGCCCGCAATGTGGTGACGACGGAAGAAGAATGGCCGCTGGTGGGCTGGGAAACGATTGCTGAGGCCAACCCCTCCGTCATCGTCGTAGCCACCATGGACCGTCGCCGCTATGCCGCGGATGATCCTGCCGTGAAGATCAAGTTCCTCGAGACTGATCCCGTCGTCAGCCAGCTGGATGCGGTGAGAAAGAAGCGTTTCGTGATGATGGACGCCCAGTCGATGAACCCGACGATCCGCACGATCGAGGGCATCGAGACGCTCGCCCGGGGCATCCAGTCCTTCGGCCTTGCGAATTAGGGTGCGGCGGGAGATGATATCTTTCCCTGTTTCCGCCATCGTCGATGAGGCGAATTTGCCCGACCTGCCCAGGCGCCCCAAGTGACGCGATCCCGTATCGGACGTTGGGCGCTAGGTGCCGCAGGCGTGTTCCTGGTGCTCTTAGCGCTCCTCGTCGCCATCGTTGCCGGGGTGGCGATCGGTGAGATGACCATTCCCATGGAGACGACGATTGCGGCGGTGACGAACCGGCTCGGCTTTACGGCCGTGGCCTTGCCGCGCATCCAGGAAGCGGTGATCTGGGATTATCGCCTGTCGCGGTCGCTGGTCGCGGCATTCTGCGGCGCCGGACTGGCGCTATCGGGGGCGATTCTGCAGTCTCTGCTGCGGAACTCGCTGGCCGAACCCTATGTTCTCGGCATTTCGGCTGGAGCCTCGACCGGTGCGGTCAGCGTCATGCTGCTCGGGTTCGGGGCGGGCGCGATCTCGCTTTCGGCGGGTGCCTTTGCCGGCGCGCTGATCGCCTTTGTCTTCGTGGTGATGTTGTCGAGCGGACGGCAGACGGCGGACCGGACGATTCTTGCGGGCGTTGCCGCCTCGCAATTGTTCAACGCGCTCACCTCCTACATCGTCTCGACGTCTGCCAATGCCGAACAGGCGCGCAGCGTGATGTTCTGGCTACTCGGCAGCCTTGCCGGCGTCCGCTGGCCGGAGGTGACGCTCGCCGCATCGGTGGTGACCGTCGGGCTCATCGTCTGCATCTGGCATGCGCGGGCGCTCGATGCGTTTACCTTCGGCGAGGATGCGGCGCGGTCGCTCGGCATCGCGGTGCGGCGGGTCCGCGTGGTGCTGCTGCTTGTCACGGCGCTGATGACGGCGACGATCGTCAGCATGGTGGGTGCGATCGGCTTTGTCGGGCTGGTCATCCCGCATGCGGCCCGGTTTATCGTCGGTCCCGGCCATATCCGGCTTCTGCCGGCCTGTGCGCTGATCGGGGCGCTGTTCATGGTGCTCGCCGATATCGTCTCGCGCATCGTCATCGCACCGCAGATCCTGCCGATCGGGGTGGTGACGGCGCTGGTCGGCGTTCCCTTCTTCTGCGTCATTCTCTACCGGGCGAGGAGGGTCGCATGACAACCGATACCGTCTCCGGCCCGGTTTTGGCCGCCAGTGCGGTTCGCTGGCTCGCCGGGCGCAAGGTGATCGTCGATGGCGTCACCGTGTCGGTCGATGAGGGCCGGACGCTCGGGCTGATCGGGCCCAATGGTTCCGGCAAGTCGTCACTGATCCGCCTGCTTGCGGGTCTGCGGCCACCCGCCGCCGGCAAGGTCACGCTCGATGGCAAGCCGATGAGCGGTTTCGGACGGCGCGAGCTCGCCCGCCGGGTTTCCGTGGTCGAACAGCATTCGGCAACCGAGGCGAATGTCACCGTCATCGACGTGGTCCGGCTTGGACGCACACCATACCGGTCGGCGCTGTCGCCATGGACGCAAGAGGACGACCGGATCGTGACCGAAGCCTTGGTGCGCGTCGGGCTGGATGATCGCCACGGGCAGTTCTGGCATACGCTGTCGGGGGGAGAGCGTCAGCGCGTGCAGCTGGCCCGGGCGCTCGCACAGTCGCCTTCGGTGCTGATCCTCGACGAACCGACCAACCATCTCGATATCCAGCACCAGATCGACATTCTGAGGCTGGTCTCCGAGCTACCGCTGACGACGGTCGTTGCGATCCACGATCTCAACCTCGCCGCCCGGTTCTGCGATGTGATTGCCGTGCTTTCGGAGGGACGTCTGGTCGCCTGCGGTCCGCCTACCGATATTCTGACCGAGCAGATGATCGCCCATGTGTTCGGCGTTGCAGCCCATGTCGCGACCTCGCCACATCACGGCCGGCTGCATATCCAGTTCCTGATGTGAACCGGTCTAGGCGGCGGCGATCTGCAGGAGGTTGCGCAAGAGCATCGCACGGGTGAGCGCGCCAACCGAACCCTGCGGCGGCGTTACCCAGCCTGCGACCTCAGCGACATCGGCGCCCACGTCCGAGACCATCGATCCATCTGCGCCGTAGCTGATGCCGACGCCGACGACGGCGGCACCGGGCTTGACCATGTCTGCGGTGACGAAACCGGGCTGGCCAAGCGCGGCGATGACGATATCGGCACGCCTGACATCCTCGGCGATATCCCGAGAGCCGCTATGCAGAAGGGTGACCGTCGCATCGATTCCGCGAGCTGAAAGAAGCATGGCAAGCGGGCGCCCGACGAGCTGGCCGCGGCCGATGATGGCCACCCGGCGGCCGGCAAGCGGAACGGCATTGTCCTGCAAAAGCGCGAGGATGGCGGCCGGCGTGCAGGGTAGCAGGCCCGGCTTACCCGACAGCAGAAGACCCAGATTTTGCGGATGCAGGCCATCGATATCCTTGGCCGGCGAGACGGCGGTCATCACCTTCGTCTCGTCGATGTCAGGCGGCAGCGGCAGTTGCACCATCTGGCCGTGAATGGCGGGGTCGGCATTGACAGTGGCAATCCGTTCGAGCAGGGCTTCGGTCGTCGTATCCGAGGGCAGGCGCAGGTCGATGGCCTCGATGCCCACCTCGACGCAGTCTGCGTGCTTGCGGCCGATATAGGTGGCGCTGGCCGGATCGTCTCCCACCAGCACCGTCACCATCTTCGGCGCAATACCGCGCGCACGGAGATCGGCAACCTCTGCTGCCATCTCGCGCCTCAGCCGGGCGGCGAGGGCTTCGCCGTCCAGCAGTGTTGCGGTCGTTCTTGGCAGGGTCACGCTCATTTCAGCCCGATCGAGGGATCGATGAAGCGGTTGGTGACGACCTGATCCGGCTTCACATCCGGATCGGCGCGCTCGTCGAAGCGCGGCTTCACTAGTTTGAGCATCTCGGCGACGCGGTCCATATCGAAATCGCCGATCGTCGCGTTGGGGCCGTTGCCGATAATGCCGGTCTCGACCATCGTCTTTGCGGCATAGGCCATCAGCTCGGGCGCCGTCTTCCACCAGCTGGCCGCATGGCCGGCAGCGTTGAAGTCAACGATCACCTTGTTTGCCTCGGCCGGATCCTTGGCGTAGTCGGCGGTCGCCTGCTGCAGAAGCGGAACGAGCTTTGCCAGGCACGGTGCGAGCTCTTCCATCCTCGCTGTGGCGACGGAGAGCATGCCAGTGTAGTTGCGATAGCCGAGGTCGTTCATGTTGAGGTAGCCGATCGGCTTGCCCCAGTTGTTGCCGTGCTCGAACTTGTAGACTTCGCTGGTGACAAAACCCTGGTTCAGCCACGTGCCGTTGTTGGTGACGAAATTCTCGCCGTCGCCGCGATAGCCCTCGACGAACACATCCGCGGGGACGCCCTGCTCGACGAGGTAGAGACCGAAGGTGCGCTTGGTGGTCGAGACGTAGATCTTGCCCTTGCCGCTTTCGGCAAAGGTCTTGAGATCGGCGATCGATTTGAAGCCGTCAGGATAGGTAGCCTTGTCCCACAGGAGAACGGTCGGGGCGATATCGAGCGGTGCCATGACGCCGACGACGGGGAAGCGCTTGGAGAAGATAAAGGCGTTGTCCAGTTCCTGATAGCCGAGATGCGGCGTGACGCCGGCCTTGGAATTGCCCATGTAGAGCGCGGAATAGGCGGTCTCGCCATCGCCCATGCCAAGCCCGCCGCCACCTTCGAGAATGGTGAGGTCAATGCCGCTCGACCCCAACGGGCCGGTATATTGGCCTGACGTCATCTCCCCACCCGAGCCGATCAGCTGATAGAGAGGACCTTGCTCGGCCTGCGCCAGCCAGTCCTTCTGGATGATGAACGGGCTGGGGCAGACATCGGCGAGCGGCGTCGTATAGCGGCTCTTGGCGAACTCGCCGGCAGTCGCACCGTTTGCTGTAGACAAAGCCGTTGCGAACATGGCGATCGCCATGGCGGTGGTCAGCTTGGCAGTCAGTTTTTTTGTCATGTTCGTTCCCCTGATTGCTTTTTTCTAGGTCAGTTCAGCGGCGGTGTCAGCGTTGCCTGTCGCTCGATTCGTGCCAATGCGCAAACAGCCGGTTCCCGAGCCAGTTGAAGGTCAGGTAGACGGTGATCGACAGGGCGGAGGCGACGATCAGTGCGGCATACATCTGCTCGTATTTGAAATCGATCTTGGCGTTCATCAGCAGCTGGCCGAGGCCTCCCTTGCCGGACAGGAAGAACAGTTCCGAAACGATCGCGGCGATGACGGCGAGACTTCCGGAAATTCTCAAGCCCGCAAACAGCGTCGGCGCGGCAGACGGCAGCGCGGCCTTGCGCAGCATCACCCACCAAGAGGCATTCTGCAGCTTGAACAATTCGAGAATGTTGCGGTCGACGCTTTTGAGGCCGAGCAGCAGCGTCGTTGGAATGGCGAAGAAGGTGAACAGCGCGACGATCAGCACCTTGGGCATAAAGCCGAAGCCGAGGGCGCTCTGGATCAGCGGAATGATCGCCATGATCGGGATCGACTGCAGCGCCACGAGATAGGGGAAGACGGCTTTTTCCAGCGCATAGACGCGGAACATGACGATGCCGAGCATGATGCCGACGGGAATCGACACCGCAAGTCCCGTGATGGCGATGGAGATCGTGGTCAGCGCCCGCATCAGCAGCTCAGAGCGGAAGGCTGCAATGCCGAATGCCTGGCTCCACAGGCCCTCCGCACTCGGCATCAGGAACTGGCGATGCGCTGGAAGGTCGGCCCGGATCAGGGCGTAGGCTGCGACGATCAGGATGCCGAGGATGAGAGGCGGTGCGAAGCCCAAGACGAGGCGGCGGCCGACGCTTGGTGCCGGTGCAAGCGGGACGGGGCTGTAGCGCTCGACCTGCGCCTTCAGCGGCGTCGATTTGTAAGCGGCGACAATAGGATCCGACATGGCGCTCAGGCCTCTATGGCATGGCGAAGGGCACGCGATACCGCTCCGCACAGTTTCGAGAATTCCGGCTCGTAACGCAGGTCCGGCTGGCGCGGGAAGGGAAAGCCGATGTCGAACGTATCGATGATGCGGCCGGGCCGGCGCGACATCACCACGACCTTGCTCGACATGTAGACGGCCTCGGGAATGGAGTGGGTGACGAAAATGCCGGTGAAACCTTCGCGGCAGTGGAGGTCGATTACCTCGTCGTTCAGGCGTTCGCGGGTGATCTCGTCGAGCGCGCCGAACGGTTCGTCGAACATGAAGACATTGGGATTGAGCGCGAGCGACCGCGCCAGCGAGGCGCGCATCCGCATGCCGCCGGAAAGCCTGCGCGGATAATGGGCCTCGAAACCGGAAAGGCCGACCATCTCGATCTTTTCCTTCGCGATTTCGTGGCGCGTCGCGGCCGGGTAACCGCGCAGCTCCATCAGCAGTTCGACATTACCCTGCACTTGCCGCCATGGCAGCAGGGTCGCATCCTGGAACGTATAGCCGAGCTGCTGCCGATCGACCCAGACATCGCCGGAACTGTGGCTCGACAGGCCGCTTGCGATCCGCAGCAGCGTCGATTTTCCGCAGCCGGACGGACCGACGATCGACACGAACTCGCCGTGGCCGATGGCGAGGTCGACATCGGAGAGCGCTTCCGTTCCATCCGGGAAGGTCATCGAGACCTTTTCGAACACGACGGCATTGCCGCCGGGCAGGGGCGCGTGGGGAGGTGCACCAATATCGGTGGCGGTGACTGTCGGCGATCCCGTCATGACAAATCCCCTTTTCTCATCTCAAAACCGCAGCATGGACGTGCGGACCTGCTCGATGAAGGCCTCCGTGCGCTCATTGGTGACGTTGTTGATATCGTAGAGCGCGTGATATTTCACCTTCACCCGCGGATTGCAGACGACGCGCAGAAAGCGGGTGGCATTGCGGCGTGGCGGATCGCCGAGAACCATCGCCCGCCAGCGTTTCGAGCCGTAGGTGGTGACGGTTGCGAGCTTGCGGATATTGGTAAGGCCCGGGGAAAGCTGACCGTCCTGCAGCTTGAACGAGACATCCGGCAGAAACACCCGGTCGAAATAGCCCTTGAGGATCGCCGGCCAGCCGAAATTCCAGACGGGATGGCAGAGAACCAGCGCATCGCAGGACATCAGCCGGTCGACATAGGGCGCGACGCGGCTGCGGTTGACCGAGAGGTCGTGATAGTCGCGCCGATCCTCCGCCGACAGAACCGGATCGAACCCTTCGGCGTAAAGATCCAGGTCGTCCACGGTATGCCCGGCCTCGAGCAGGCTCGCGACGACCGTATCGTGCAGGCGCGAGGCGAGGCTTTCCTTCAGCGGGTGGGCGTAAATGACATGTACCTTCATCGGTCCAAAATTCTCGTTATCGGTTGAAAAGGAAGATGCGGCCGGGGGCAGGGACCCAGTCAGGATGCGTCCAGGCGATCATCTTGCTGGGGTTGAGAAGGCCTTTCGGATCCGTCTGGCGCTTGAATTCGAGCTGGGCCGGATCGGTGCGCTTCATGCCGCCTTCCTCGAGCGTCACCCGATGCGGGTTGAACACGGTGACGCCCAGCCTGACCTCTAGGATCTCGATCACCTCTTCGAGCCGCTCGGCGCTTTCATAGCGCAGCAGCGGCATGGCGACGGCGGCGACCTTGCCGGAAAATCGGGTGAACTCGAAATGCAGGACAAGTTCGTCGCCGAAGGTCTCGGCGATGCGGTCGATCGTGCTATACAGATTGTCCTGCGGCAGCATCATCTGCAGGTAGGTGATCGACGGATCGATCTTGATTGCCCGAAGCGTCGTGTGGTTCCAGGCCAGCTCATAGGCGGGCGGCAGGCGCATGCCGGCACCATCGCGGTCGGCGCGGAAGCGGATGGCGGCGCCGGCGGTATCGTCGACTGCGGTCACTAGCGTATCGAGATCCTGCCTTGCGACCATGACCGCGATCAGCGCCTCGCCGGATTTCAGGAAAGCCGCATGCCGGGTGAAATAGCGATCGGGAATGGCGCTTTCGAAGGTCGAGAGCATGCGGAGCGTGATCGCGTCATCTTCACCGAGACGAAAGGCGAGCCGGGTCGCTGCTGCAAAGTTGGGGGCGCCGATCAGCACGTCGACCCAGTCTCCGGCCGGGTCGACCGGGATCTCGATCTCGATGATGACGCCGTTGACGCCGTAGGCGTGTGCCGCCTTGGCAATGTCGTCGCCGACAAGGTCGAGCACGCGAGGCTCTGCCTCCATCGTCACGAGACGCAGACGGCGGATGTTGGCGGGGTTGCGCAGGCCGCCCCAGCGGATGGCGCCCACACCGCTCGATCCGCCGGCGATGAAACCGCCGAGCGTCGCGGTTGCCGTGGTGGAGGGAAACAGGCGGATTTCCAGACCCTTTTCGCGTGCCGCCAGTTCGAGATCCGCCATGACGGCGCCGGCTTGGGCAACGAGATGATCGTCACCGATGCGAACGACCACGTTCATGTGTTTCATATGCAGAACGACGCCGCCCTGCAGCGGCATGGACTGGCCGTAATTGCCGGTTCCGGCCCCTCTGACGGTCACGGGCACGTCACAGCGGTGGCAGATCGAAAGGATCTCGATCACCTCGGCTTCGCTGCAGGGAGCAACCACCAGATCGCCGCAGACGTCTTGCAGAAGATCTTTCAGGACCGGGCTGTACCAGTAGAAGTCCCGGCTTTTCTGCTGCACCGTGCGGGGATTGTCGTCGATGTCGAACCGGGCGAGCGCTGTCCGGCAGGCTTCGAGATCTGCACTCACGCGCGCCTCCGTTCGATCCCGACTGCCTCGGCAGTGGCAGCACCCAAGGCTTTGCCGTTGCGCAAAACCGTGCGGGCGGTGTTCGTTCGGGAGAAAAGGTCGGTCCAGCTGGTTGCCTCGAAGAGGATAGCATCCGCCGGTCCGCCGGCGCGGATCATGCCGGCGCCGTCGAGACCCATGGCGGCCGCCGGTCCTGCATTGCAGGCGGTGGCCCAGCCGGCGGGATCGCCTTCGAGCTGGCCCAGGAACTGCGCCTGGCGCATCACATCCAGCATGTCGAAATCGCCGTAGGGGTAGAATGCGTCCTGCACGTTGTCCGACGCGAAGGCGACGTTGACGCCGGCGGCGCGCAGTTCGGTGACCGGCGCAAGGCCGCGCAGACGCGGCGTGCGGCCGGTTTTGCGGTCCTGCAGGAAGCCGTTGGTGAGCGGCAGCGCCACGACATGGATGCCGGCTTCGGCAATGCCGGCGATCAGGGCCTGCGCTTCGGGTTCGTGCTTTTGGGCAAGCGCGCAACAATGTCCGGCGACGATGCGTCCGGCAAACTTGTGCCGCAGGGCCGTTTCGACGACGAGCGAAAGGCCGTCAGCGGATGCGTCCGTCGTTTCGTCCACGTGAAGATCGAGGTCGAGCCCGTGTCTTGCGGCTGCCAGAAACAGCCTGTCGATCCGCTCCGGCGTGGCGCTGCCCGGTCCGATAAAGGCGCCGAGCACGCCGTCGCGCTTCGCGATTTGCGCGCAGCGTCGATCGAAATCGTCGTGCTCCACCCGAAACAATGCCATCAGGGCGACCGCCTGCAGGGTCAGCCGGTGCTTCCAGGCGGACTGGATTTCGCCAAAGGCGATCCAGGCGGGGCTGGCATCCGGTTCCTCAAACGTATCGAGATGGGTGCGCAGCGCGACCGTGCCATGCTGTTCGGCCCTAGTGAGTGCGCGGTCCATACGCTGCACGATATCCTCGACGGTCCGGTTGGGCGCATCGGCCATCGCCAGTTCGACAGCTCCGGCAAGGCCGTTGTCGGAAAACCCGGTTCTCTCTGAAGTGAAAGCCTTGTCGAGATGGACGTGCATGTCGATGAAGCCGGGCAAAGCGAGGCGGCCCTGCGCATCCCACTCCCGCTCGCTCGAGGTGGGCGCATGAAAGCGGCCGTCGCGGATCGTCACGTCGAAGGTGACGAGGCCGCTGCGGCTGTCTGCTGCGTGGTGGGGAAGGCCATCGACCAGCGCTGCGGGTGCACGCAGATTGCGGATGGTGAGCGGGGCGTCGCCGAATGGCGGGGTACCGGCGGTCATAGCGGCTGCTTTCCGATGGCCGCCGTGCCCGGATGCGCTGCGACCTCGTCCAGAAGTTTGGCATAACGGGTTGCCGCATGGTCAACGATGACGGCGCCGATCTCTAGCGTTGCGGATGCGGCATCGCCGGCGACTCCTGCCGGGTGCAGATCCTCCGCGACCCAGCCGGCGCTGATCGGGCCGAGCAGGCGAAGCACCTCGTTGTTCTCGGCGACGGCTGCCGAGGCCGGCACGAAATTGCGGGCTTCGTTCATGTCGACCAGATCGGGCCGGAAATGCCGCATGGCCGCGGTTTCGACCAGTCCGCCATGGATGCCGTCGCGCTGTTCGAGCGCCGAGACGAGGCCCGGCGGAAAGCCCATCGAGATCCATCCTGCCGACACCACGAACAGCTCCGTTTCCAGCCGCAGGCTTCTCGCGGCGATCTGGAGAACCGGAACGTTGCCGCCATGGGCATTCAGAAACACCAGCTTGCGGAAGCCGGCGCGGGCAACGCTGTGGCCGATCTGGGTGAGGGTTGCCAGAAGCGTTGCGGCATCGAGCGTCAGCGTTCCGGGAAAGGACAGGTGCTCGTCGGATTTCGCGTAGGCTATGGTCGGAAGTATGTAGACGGCTGCATTCTCGACACGCTGGGCCGCCTCGATCGCCATGCGTTCGGCAAGGATGCTGTCGGTCGCAAGCGGGAGGTGCGGGCCGTGCTGCTCCGTTGCGCCGACAGGCAGGACCGCGACAGCGCGACCTTTGTCGATGGCTGCGAAATCGGTGGTCCTGAGGTCTTGCCAAAACTGAAACGACATGGTCTGTTCGCTTATCGAGCAATTGTTCGCTAAATCGTAACTCATGCCACCGGTTCGTCAAGGTGAAAAATGTTGCGATGCGGAAAAGATAGGCAGATCGGGGCTGAAGCTCTGATCTGGAAGGAGCGCCGGTGCTGGACGAAAACGACAAGGAAGTCTCGCTGACCTTCGCCAAGGGGCTTGCGGTCCTGCTTGCTTTCGATGCGAAGGATCGCGCCATCACGATCAGCGAGATTGCCGACAAGGTCCAGCTCAACCGCGCCGTTGCACGGCGGTTGGTGCGGACGCTGGAGCAGCTTGGCTATCTCGCCTGCGATCGCGGCCGCTACGAGCTGACCCCGCATGTGCTGCGGCTGAGCCAGGGTTTTATCGAGGGCCGGGGCATTCCGCAGATCATCCAGCCGGTGCTGCGCAATGCGGCGCAGGAGGTCGGCGAATCCGTCTCCTATGCGATGCTGGACGAGACGGATGCCGTCTATGTCGCGCACGCGTTCCTACCGTCTAAATTCACGCTCAATCGGGTCACGACCGGCACGCGGGTGCCGTTGCTGCCGACGGCTTCGGGACGGGCGATCCTCGCATTCCTCGATACGGTGCGGCTCGATGCGATCCTCGACAGTGCCGCCTTCTCGGCCCATACCGATCAAACCGAGACCCACCGGGATCGGCTGGAGGACGCGCTGAAACAGATCCGCGAGCGGGGCTATGCGCTGACCGACAGCGAATATGTGAGCGGTGTCGCATCGCTGGCCGCCCCCGTGTTTCATCCCGGCATCGGCGAGGTCGTCGGTGCCGTGTCGATCATCTTCGAGCATGGACAGTATGATGATGCGGCGCTGGCGGAGATGGCGGCAAGGCTGAAAATCTGCGCCGGGCAGATAGCCTCCACACTCTAGGGAAGTCACATGCTTGAGATCGTCACCGGATTCGAAATTGCAGCCGGGATCAATGCCGAAACACGGCGGCGCATTTCGGCAAGTGGTCGGACGGTTCGCTGCGTCGTGCTGCTCGATGACAGCAATCCCGGCATGGCCGCTTATGCCCGTCGTCAGCAGGTCAGCGCGCAGGAGGTCGGCATAGATCTGCAGCTCGAAGCCTATCCGTCGGACGTCGAGAGCCTCACGGCGCGACTGGAAGAACTGGCAGCGCTGGCCGAGATCGACGCAGTCGCGACGCTCTATCCGTTGCGGGCGGGCATGGATGCGCGCACGGCTGCGCTTCTGATTGGGCCGGACAAGGACGTGGACGGGTTGCACCCCCTCAACGCCGGTGATCTGGCGCTCGGTGCCATGACCCGCCCGCCGGCGACGGCGAAGGCGTGTCTTCTGATGGCGCAGGCGCTGGCCGGTTCGCTCAGGGGACGCGAGATCGTGCTGGTTGGGGCATCGCGGATCGTCGGTCGACCGCTCGGCAACCTGCTGCTCGACGCGGAGGCGACCGTCACGATTGCGCATGCGGCGACACGGGATCTGGCGGCTCATACGCGCCGCGCCCATATCGTCGTCACCGCGGCGGGTGTTGCCGGGTTGATCGGTTCCGAGCATTTGCAAGATGGCGCGATCGTGCTTGATGTCTCGATCAATCGCGGCCCGGTCGGGCTCGTCGGCGATGTCGATCTCGACTCGGTTGCCGGTCGCAACGTAACGGTGACGCATGTGCCCGATGGTATCGGACCGGTCACCACGGCCTGCCTGATGCGGAATGTCGCGGATGCGGCACTCGGAGTGTCCTGACGGAAATCAGGCTGATGTCGTCACGAGTATATTGCGCTGCACCAGAATTTGCGCTTTTCTACTTATATCCGAACACAAGTTCGATAAACGAACAACAACGGGGAACTCACAATGACCTTCCATCTGCGCAGCTTCGTGCTCAAAACGCTTTCCGCCGCTCTCGTCGTCGCCTCCGTTGGGACAGCACAGGCTGCGGATATCCGTCCCGGCGTCACTTTTGCGGGAACGCCGTCCACCGATCCCGCGCGTGCCGCCATGGAGAACCTGGTCTTCGACCTCGCATCCGCCTGGGCATCCTGCAACCGCGACCTTATGACGAACGCGGTCACCGAGGACGTGGCCTTCTCCTATCCGACCAGCAGCATCGCCGGCAGTGACAAGATGCTCGCCGACCTCGACACGTTCTGCAAGGCGGCCAAGGATACGAGCATCTACCTTCCGGAGGACGCGTTCTTCATCGATACGACGACCGGCCGCATCGCAGTCGAGCTGCAGTTCCGCACGTTCCAGCGCGGCAGCCGTCAGGTCGTCAATGATGTCTGGATCGCGCATGTCAAGGACGGCAAGATTTCGGTGATCAAGGAATATCTCGACGGCCGGGTGAAGGATCTGCAGGCGCTCGGCGTGCTGCAGCTCGAGGAAAGCCCGAAGACGCTGACGCCATGGCCGGCGCGCACCGAACAGTGGAAGGGTTGCTTCCCGATCGTCAAGGCAGCACCGGTCAACACCTGCCCCTGATCTTCATGACGTGAAGGCAGCACGCGACGACAGGGTCGCGTGCTGCAGATTCTTCCGGTTACGCCGACAGCAGAACGCTCATCTGATATCCGCCTTCGAGTTCCACCACGACGCGCCCGGCGCCGGGCAGCGGCATTGCGCCCGAAAGCGCACCGGTCGTGACCGCCATGCCTGATGTGAGTGACGTGGCAGGGCGGGAAGCGTCATTGGCATAGGCGACCAGCCAGGCGAGCACGTCGCCGGCCGGATGGCGTGCCGGACCGTTATAGACCGGGCTGCTGTCGTGGGTGACCTTCAGCGCAAGCCCGCCAACCGTGTCGATCAGCGTCTTCGGGACCTTCGGGCCGAGCGCATAGCCGCCATTGCCGATGCGGTCGGCGAGGTAGAGCGGGAAGGAAACGCTGCCGCCTTCCTCGACTGCGGTGACCAGCAGTTCCGAGCCGAGATAGGCATCCGCCACAGCGTCCAGCACTTCCGCCCTTGTATAGGCTTCTGATCTTACCGGCAGATCCGCGCCGAGCTTGACGGCGATCTCGACCTCGAACCGTGTGCCGGGGGAATAGGGAAGCCTCGCTTCGCTTGTGGTCTCCACGTATGGGAACAGCGGCGCGATCACCGGATGCTTTTCCGTCGACATCGCGACCTTGATCATCTTCGCGTTGGCGCCGATTCTCTGTGCCACGGCGTTCTGTGCCGCCATCCCGGCCGCAATATCCTGGGGCAGGGCAAAGCTTGCGGACGGCGCCTTGCGGCCTTCGTTGCGCAACGTGATCAGGCTCTCGGCCAGCGTTTCGGGATTGAACGCCTGGGTTGAGAGTTCGGCCATGAATGTCTCCGATCGAATGATTTGCGGCTGAGCCTTTTGAGGCTCTCGCCAGCGTTTCGCTGTGGTTCAGCGGGGTGGAGATCGTCGCGAACGGAGAGCCGTCCGTCAAGGCTTTGCGGGCAATATCCCGGCCCGACGCGCAGGTATCCGTTCAGCAGGCAGCCTTAACCTGCTGATATCGTTCGTTGAGAGGTCGGGATTCTGCGTCAGTCGACGAGATACTTGTCGTTCTTCGCGCTCGGTATCTTGACCACTGTCAGCGTCGCGTCGGTGAGTGCTTCGAACGCGTTGACCGTGCCGGGCTCGATGACGATCAGGCTGCCTTCGCCCCATTCCCTGTCCAGCATGCGGACACGGCCGGAGACGACGAGCGTGATTTCCCGGGCGATCTTGTGGTAGTGCCGGGCATCGCGATCGCCCGCCTTGTAGCTCTTGACGCCCACTTCGAACGCGTCGGTCTTGACGACGCTCGGATCGAAATCGCCGACGAACCAGCCGCCGATCATGTCGCCGAGATTATAGGAGGTTTCGCTCATCTTCAGATCGACAGTTCGCTCAGCTGGCGGTCCGATTTGATCGGATGATAGTCCTTCGCGTCGATCGGGTAGACGCCGATCTTCTTGTCCTCGAGAACGAGCTCGTTATAGACCGGGCAGACATAGAACATGTCGTTGTGCCGGGCATCCTTGCGGATCGCCGCCTTGGCTGCCTTGACGAAATCGGATCCCTTGCGGAAGTAGTAAAAGCCCGCCGTCGCGTTGTCGCTGATCGGGTGCTTTTCGGCCGCTTCGACCACCATCTGGCGCTCGTCGAGCCGGACGAAGGAATAGCGCGGGTGTACCGACCGGAAGGTGACGGTGCCGCCATCGAGCTCGCGCCGGCTGAAATCGGCGATGATGGTTTCCATCGGCACGGTCAGGAACTCGTCGCCGTTGAGGATCAGAAGCGGTGTGTCGTTGTCGATGCTGCCAGCGGCAAGCAGGGCGGTGCAGGCAGCACCCTGTGTCTTGTCCTTGACGGCAACGATCTCGGCGGTCGGATCGATCAGCCGGACGACGTCGTCGAGGTGATAGCGGCGCAATTCCTTTTCCTGCAGCGCGATGATCACCCGGTGGCCGGTGATCCGCGCGCATTGTTCGAGCAGGCGCTGCACCAGCGGCATGCCGTCCACCTCGACCAGCGGGGTCGGGAAGCTGTCTGCGGAAAGGATGCGGGGCTCGCCCGCCATCAGGATCAGGATGTTCATGCGACCACCTGCAATGCCGGAAGCTCGAACGATGCCTGCAGCTTGTCGATAGACTTGCAGATCGACTGGTAGTTCACCTCGGACACGTCGTTGACGACCATGACATGGGCACCGGAGGCACGGGCTGCCCGGATTCCGTGGTCGTTGTCCTCGACGATCAGGCATTCTTCGGGTGAGAGGCCAAGGATGCCGATGGCCTTCAGGTAGATTTCCGGGCTGGGTTTGCCGACGCTCACGTCTTCGTTGCTGAGCTGGAATTCCAGGTAGTCCTCAAGGCCCGCCTTCGCCATCATCAGGTTGACGGTGCTGCGGATGGAGTTCGAGGCCACGCCGAGACGGTAGCCTTCGCCGCGCAGGCGAGCCAGGGCATACTGCTGGCGAAACACCGGCTTACACTTGGTATGGATCAGCTCGGTCGTGTAGCGCTGCTTCATCTCGTTGACGAAGCCGTGCAGGGATTCCGGAAGGCCGCGGGTGGCGGTCAGCATTTGCAGCTTGGTGCGCGTGGGCAGGCCGTCGAACGTGGTCAGGTGCTCGTGCAGCGGAATGGTGAAGCCGAACAGTTCCAGCGCGCGGTTCAGCGCTTCGTAATGCCATTCGCGGGCATCGATCAGCACGCCATCCATGTCGAAAATTACAGCCTTAATCATCGTCATCAAACCTCGTGCGCCAGACTTTGCGCTATACGCGCAGCAGTTCCTTGGCTTTCTCGGGAAAATCGGTGCAGATCATCAGCCCTTCGCGATCGCGCAGGCCGGACGAGACCAGCCAGTGCAGGAAAGGTTCGTATTCGTCTTGCCGGCGATGCAGGTCGGGCGCGACCAGCGCGACCAGCTTGCCGTCATCCAGCAGTTTTTCGACCAGCGGCGCTTCGTACCAGCGGCCGGGCAGAAAGTTGTCCAGCCAGACGCCGGTGATGCCGGGTTCGCTGTAAAGCGAAGGGACGCGCTCGTATTCGCTCAGTCGGGTAAACGAGGTCATGCCGCGCTTCACGCCCTGGATCAGGTCCGGAACCGAGCTGTCGAACAGGAAATAGTTGTCGTAGCCTTCGGCGGTCAGCACTTCGGCCAGCATATCATGCAGCCCGTCGGCCTTGATATTAAGTGCAAGCGTCGGAGACCCGTGCTGTCTGGCGAGGCTCAGAAGATAAGCGAAGGAGATTTCGGTACCGTTCGGAATGTCGTGCGAGATGACCAGCCGCGGCTTGCCGCCAACGAGGCAGTCGCGCACATCGGTCTCGGTGCCGTAGCCGAGCGAGAACGACCGGACGAAGGCCTCGACCGTGTTCTTTTCTTCGGGGAATTTCCAGTATCCCCGATGACTGAGGATCTGGATCATGCCGGTTCCTTGATGGACTGAGTCACTCTCAGAGACAGCGGCAGATTGCGGAAGCTCTCAAGATCTTCGGGAACGCCGAGGCCGTGCATGCCCTTGTCGACGGAGCCGATCGAGTAGGCGCCGATCTTCATGCCGTCCTCGATCATGAAATTGTAGACGGGCGCCACGTAGAACTCGCCGTTGACGCGGAAGTCGCGCTCGATCATCCGGTCCGCATGGGCAACGAAGTCGGATCCCTTACGGAAATTGTAGATGCCGACGGTGGCGTGGTTGGAGATCACCTGTTTTTCGACGACGTTGTCAATAAAGCCGTTGTCGCCGAAGGAGACAAAGCTCCACTTCGGATCGTCCGCCGACATGGTCATGATCAGGCCATCGAGACCGTCTGCGGCGGCAAGGTAGGCGTTGATGTCGACATCGACATACTGATCGCAGTTGGCGATCATCATCGGGTTGCCGTTGTCGATGGCCTCGCGCGCCAGAAGCACGGTGCAGGCGGCGCCCTCGGTGACGGTTTCGACCAGATAGATATCGCAACCCGGCGCCCACTGGCGCAGATGCGCGTCGAGACCGTAGTCCCGGACATGCGATGCCTGGCAGATGAAGATGAAGTGGTGCTCGGCCTTCGGCTTGAGGTTCTCGATCACCAGACGGATCATCGCGACGTCATGCACAGGCAGGAGCGGTTTTGGAAGCGTATAGCCGGCTTTTGCAAAGCGGCTTCCATGACCTGCCATCGGCACGACGATATTGAGCATCTGCGGCGGTATCCAAAATAAAAGTTTGCAGTTGATCCAGTGCCTGAAACCTTAAGGCTTGAAGCTGGTGCCAAGCTGTCAAACGGGTCAATTTCCAGCGTCCGCGCCCGACCGCGGGCAAGGTCGAAACGCCTATTCGGCCTGGATTTCGCCGAGCTGCATGCCCATCGACGGCGACGGCGTGGTCAGTCGCGGCCGGTTGAAGATCTTGTAGAGCGGGTTGTCGCATTCCGGATTGGCAAACAGCGTGTTGGAATCGAAGTAGCCGTCTTCGATGAAGCGCAGATTTGCGTGCATGGTGCGCAGGAAATAGTACATCAGATGCAGGTGAGCGCGACCCGAAAGCTGGTTCATGATCATGGCATTGTAGAAATGTGAAATCGCGCTCTTGCCGATCACATGCACGGCGTCGCCGACGCGCCAGTGGTCACGCCAGTAGGATTTGTATTCCTTGAAAGGAAAGTAGATGCTGTCGCGGCTGATATCGACATTCCAGTCCGTGATCTTCTTCCTGAACTGCAGGTCGAAGCGGATCACGGCGAGCGCATCGTATTCGTCTTGGGCGAAGACGTGCTTGAGGCCTTCCTTGTAGGTCTCGATCTGCGAGCTACCCTGCGCATCCAGCTTGATCAGCTCGCACGGTCCAAGCTTATCCTGAAGCTCGGCCAGGGCCGGGCTGTCATAGGTGGCGAGGTAGATTTTCGCATCGGGATTGCTTTCACGCACCGGCGCGACAATGTTCTCGATGATCGAGTCGATGTTCTTGCGCGCATCCATCGGCAGGCCGAAACGGTCCTTCTCGATGTAATTGTTGCCCCGGATCAGTACGGAAAGTCTCAACGTTGCCCCCTATGGAAACGATTATCGCAGTCGCTGATCAACGTCTTGCCCCCGCCGATCCTGTCTCTTTGCGATAGTCTCCGTAGCTGGTGCGGAGCAGGTCAGGCCGGAATCGATGCCGCCTGCGGGTCGGTCTCGGTCTGTTTCGGCTTGCCGTAGAGCCCGATATTCTCGTCGCCCCATACCTTTAACGCGGTCAGGATCGGTTTGATGGTGAGGCCGAGCGGCGAGAGGCTGTATTCCACCTTGGGCGGCACCTGCGCATAGACCTTGCGAGTGATCAACCCGTCCGCCTCCAGCTCGCGTAGCTGGTTGGTCAGCATGCGCTGGGTCACGGCCGGGATCTGCCGGCGGATCTCGTTGAAGCGCAGCGTGCCGTCCAGCAGATGAAACAGGATGACGGACTTCCACTTGCCGTCGATCAGGCCGATCGCCGCTTCGACCGAGCAGCCGGGGCTGCAGTCGAACCTGGTATGGTGGGCCTTGGCCATCACGGTATCCTTTTTGACACTATAGGCTGTTTTTGTGCGTATTGGCTTTGGATGATCATAGCGCCATATGAGGCTTACATCAATTCTGCCCGCAAAGGAGAACGCCATGAAAGCCATAGCCTACAGAACTGCCGGATCGCTCGATCGGGACGACGCGCTTGAAAATGTCGAACTGGACCGGCCGAAGGCGACGGGGCGGGATATTCTCGTTGCGGTGAAAGCGATTTCGGTCAATCCGGTCGATTACAAGATCCGCAAGAACGTCTCGGCTGAAGACGGCCAGTGGAAGGTGCTGGGCTGGGATGTGGCGGGCGAGGTGGTCGAAGTCGGCGATGACGTGTCCGCCTTCAAGCCGGGCGACGAAGTGTTCTATTCGGGTTCGCTGATCCGGCAAGGTGCTAACAGCGAGTTCCATCTGGTCGATGAGCGGATCGTCGGCCACAAGCCGAAGTCGCTCTCGAATGCGCAGGCGGCCGCCTTGCCGCTGACGGCGATCACCGCGTGGGAAATGCTGTTCGACCGGCTCGATGTCGAAAAGCCGGTCCCGGGTGCAGCCAATGCGATCGTCATCATCGGTGGTGCCGGCGGTGTCGGATCGATCGCCATCCAGCTTGTCCGGGCTCTGACCGACCTCACCGTGATTGCGACGGCGTCACGGCCGGAGACCCAGGCCTGGGTCAAGGAACTGGGCGCCCATCACGTGATCGATCATTCCAAGCCGATCGCCGAACAGGTGAAGGCGCTCGGGATCGGCGCGCCCGGTTTCGTCTTCTCGACGACCGAAACGCCACGTCATACGAAGGAGATCATCGAACTGATCGCGCCGCAGGGTCGGTTCGGGCTGATCGACGATCCGGAAACCTTCGACATCACCGGTTTCAAGCGCAAGGCTCTTTCCGTGCATTGGGAGCTGATGTTCACCCGGTCGATCTATGAAACGGCCGACATGGACGAGCAGGGAGAGCTTCTGAACGAAGTCGCCGCACTGATCGATGCCGGCCGGATCCGCACCACCGTCACCGACGTGATGAGCCCGATCAATGCGGAAAACCTGAAGAAGGCGCATGCCACGCTGGAAAGCGGCAAGGCCCGCGGCAAGATCGTGCTCGAAGGGTTCTGAGGCCTGCGAAACAATGATCCGGGGTCAGCCCCGGATCACCTCTTCCAGGCCCATGGCAGCGGTCAGAAGCTTCTCGTCGTCGTGAGCAACCGCCGACAGGAGGAATCCGACCGGCATGCCGGCTTCGCCGGTTCCGCAGGGGATCGACACGCCGCACCAGTCGAGGAAATTGCCGTAGCCGGTATTGCGGAGCGTCCTGCCGTTGGCCGCGAAAAACGCCTCGTCGTCGGCCTTCAATGGCGCAATGGCGGGTGCCACATGGGCGACGGAGGGGAAGGCGACGAGGCGACCGGCGATCAGTGCCTCGGTCTCTGCCGTCATCCGGGCGCGAGCATCGATGATTGCGAGATAGTCGGCGGTCGTGGTCTTTTCGCCGAGCCTGGTGCGGGCAACGACGCGTGGGTCCATTCCGCCAGCATCCGCACCCGCCAGTCGTTCTCGATGGAGCGCAAAGGCTTCCGCCGTCACCATCGGTCCGTATTTCGCCATCAGTTGCGGCAGTTCGTCGAAGGACGGGAAGGCGAGGCGGGTGATGCGGACACCGCCTGCTGCCAGCCTCTCGATCGCTGCCTCGAACGCCTCGACCACACCCGGCTCGGCGCCGTCGAACACGCCATTGGTGGGGATGACGATATCGAGCCGCTGCGTGGGCTTTCGCGGCGTCAGCGGCGTTCCGAGACCCCGCATTGCCGCGTCGATCCACACGGCGTCCTGTACGGTATTGCAAAGCGGTCCCAGCGAATCGAGGCTTCTCGCCAGCGGGAAGACGCCATCCATGGCATATCGCCCACGGGTTGCCTTGTAGCCGACGACGCCGTTGAAGGCAGCCGGGATGCGGACCGAGCCGCCCGTGTCGGTCCCCATGGCAACCGGCACGAGGCCAGCGGCCACGGCCACGCCAGCACCTGACGAGGATCCGCCCGGCACACGGGGCATGTCTGTCGAGCGCGGATTTTCCGGCGTGCCGTAGGTCGGATTGATGCCGATGCCCGAAAATGCGAATTCGCTCATGTTGGTGCGGCCGATCGCGACCATGCCGGCCTGTTTCAGGAGATCGACGACCGCTGCATCCTTGGTCGCCGCCGGATCTTTTGCCATCACGCTCGAGCCTGCCGTGGTCGAAAGGCCTTCGATGTCGAATAAGTCCTTCCAGGCGATCGGGATACCATCGAGAATGCCGAGCGAGCGATTTTCGCGCAGGCGCTTTGACGCAGCCTGTGCTTCGGAAAGCGCACGGTCCCGCAGAAGCGTCACGAACACGGCCTTGTCGGAATAGGATTCAATCGCCGACAGGACCGATTCGGTCACTTCAACCGCATCGACCTTGCCAAGCTGCAAAAGCGTCGAAAGCTCGGCAATCGACATCGATCCGTAAGACTTGGTCACAGTGCTCATCCTTTATCCGTTCACCTGGGATCAGAGGTGTAACGGATTCGTGCAAAAGGAGAAGACGTTGCCGCTCCAGCTTCAGGAAGCGTGTTCCGGCTTTCCCTTGCGTTTCGTGGAGGCCAGTTCGTCGAGCTGCTTTTCGCTCATCGACTTCTCCATGCTTTTGGAAGCACCCTTCAGTTCCGATTTCTTGGTCTCGCCGCGCTTTGCGGAAAGCGCGGCGCCTGCTGCCTTTTGCTGCGCACTTGATTTTGCCGGCATGTCGTCCTCCTTCGTTTCCGTTCAAAACTTGGCAAACCGTGTCCCGGTTCCCGACAGCACGGAACCTCTGCAGCGTCTCGGCGGTTTCCCCACCGGCTCGCCACATTGCTGGCCTGACGACGTCAAAGGAGACCCTGATGGAAAACGAAAAGCACGAAGACGACAAGGCGCGCGAACCGGTTCGTGACGAATTGAGCGAGCAGATGGAAACGACCAACCCGGCAGCCGTGCGCGAAGCCGCGCGTCGCGGCGAAATCGACCGTTTCATGGTCAAGACCGATCTTGAAGACATCGACCAGCGCGAAGACGGCGACCAGCCGGACGGACGCCCAAGCCCGATGGCCAATGCGGACAACCAGGAAAAGCCGTGAGGCTGAGCCTGACGCTCAGGCGGGAAACAGCGAGAAAACGCGCTGTTCCCGCTACCCACTGACATTCGGAGAAAACCGATGAATGCCGATGTAGAAAAGCGCCATGGGCTCGCCCCCGCACCGACGGCGGCGCGAGAAACGCCGCCCCATCCGCTCCAGGCAATGCCCGATCTCGAGGTCAAGGCGGCGCCGTTTTTGGCCGATGCCGATGCGGAGGCCTTCGTTGCCGTGGCGCTGGAGGATCTGGTCGATTGCCACATCCCGTTCCTTCTGGCCGGCACGTTCGCGCTCAGCGCCTATACCGGCATTACCCGTCAGACCAAGGATCTCGATATCTTCTGCAAGGCCGGCGACTACGCCCGGATCCTCTCGCATTTCAAGCAGAAGGGATATGAGATCGAGGTCGAAGACGACCGCTGGCTGGGCAAGGTCAAGAAGGGCAAGCACTTCTTCGACGTGATCTTTGCAGCCTCCAACGGCACGATGCCGATCAGCGACAGCTGGTTCGAGAATGCCAGACAGATCGAGATGAACGGCCACAAGGTCCGTATTATCGCCCCGACGGAGCTGATCTGGTCGAAATGCTTCGTCCAGCTTCGCCACCGCTACGATGGCGGCGACATCGTGCATACGATCCTGCGCGCCCATGACCAGATCGACTGGGAGCGGCTGCTCAACCATATGGAAGTGCATTGGGAAGTGCTGCTGATCCACCTTCTCAACTTCCGCTGGATCTACCCGACCGAGCGCGACAAGGTTCCTGATTGGCTGCTCGACGAGCTTCTCGACCGCTTGAAGGCGCAGCGCGAACTGCCCCTGCCGCAGATGAAGGTCTGCCGTGGCCGCATGTTCAGCCGCATCGATTTCGAGATCGACGTCAAGGAATGGGGTTTTGCCGACGTCGGTGGCGAGGGAGAACTGCGCGCGGGCGTCGATGAAAAAACTTTGGAAGGAGGCCCGGTATGAGCAAGTCTGACAAGGCTGCCGAAAAACAGAAAAGCGATCGCAAGAAGCCTGAGGGCCTGCAGCGCATTGCCGCCATGGGCGATCTCCACGTCAAGGAACACGGCTCGGAATCCTACAAGGACCTGTTTTCCGAGATCTCGCAGGAGGCGGACATTCTGGTCCTGACCGGCGACCTGACAGACCTCGGCAAGGTCAAGGAAGCCGAACTGCTTGCCGCCGATCTGCGCTCATGCTCGATCCCGATGGTCGCCGTACTCGGCAACCACGATTATGAATGTGGCTGCGTCGAGGAAGTCACCCACATACTGAAGGACGCCGGCGTTCACCTTCTCGAAGGTCAGGCAGTCGAAATCAACGGCGTCGGTTTCGCCGGAGCCAAGGGTTTTGCCGGTGGCTTCGGGCGTCACATGCTGGGTTCCTTCGGCGAGCCGGCGATCAAGGCGATGGTGGCCGAAAGCGTCGAGGAAACGATGCGGCTCGAAAACGCGCTGCGTCAGGTTCGCTCCGAACGCGCCATGGTCGTGCTCCACTACGCTCCGATCCGCGAGACGGTGGAAGGCGAACCGGAGGAAATCTTCCCCTTCCTCGGCTCGTCGCGTCTGGCCGAAACGATCGACCGCTTCCCGGTCAAGGCCGTTGTCCACGGCCATGCCCACCGCGGCCGCTACGAAGGCAGGACGCCAGGGGGCGCGCCGGTCTATAACGTTGCTTCGCATATCGAAAAGCCGACAGGTCGGCCTTATGCGCTGCTCGATCTCTGAGCGCTTTCCAGGCTGAAAAACATCAGCCTGCGAAAATCACGGATCGTGAAAGGTTTGCCTGTTCCATGATGGAACTGTCACGCCTTTCACTCGTTTGCCGGTCGCTCTCAACCTGATGAAAGGGACCCCATGTCGGACGTCAATGCCGTCGCCGAACTCCGAAGCTTTCCGAAAACCTGGGGAGCGGAATATGTCGCTGCTGGCGAGGTAAGGTTCCGTCTCTGGGCTCCGGGCCAGGAAACGGTCACGCTCCGTCTCGACGGCAAGGATGCCGAGATGAGCCGCAGCGACGACGGATGGTTCGAGATCCTGGCAACCGGCGTCGAACCGGGCGCGGAATACAACTACGTGCTGGCCGATGGTACCGTTGTCGCCGATCCCGCATCCCGTGCCCAGAAGTCCGAGGTCAACGGCGCTTCGCTTGTCATCGATCCGACCAGCTACGACTGGCAGACAACGGAGTGGACTGGGCGCCCCTGGGAAGAAACCGTCGTTTACGAGATGCATGTCGGCACCTTCACCCCTGACGGCACGTTCCGCGCCGCGATCGAGAAGCTGCCCTATCTCGCCGAACTCGGCATCACCATGGTCGAGATCCTGCCGATTGCGCAGTTCGGCGGCAACCGTGGCTGGGGTTACGACGGCGTTCTTCTTTATGCGCCGCATGCCGCTTATGGCTCACCCGATGATGTCAAAGCCTTCGTCGATGCAGCTCACGCGCACGGCATCTCCATCGTGCTTGACCTCGTGCTCAATCATTTCGGCCCGGAGGGCAACTATCTGCCGCTTCTGGCGCCCGACTTCTTCCACAAGGAGCGTCAGACACCGTGGGGTGCGGCCATCGCCTATGACGTCGATGCGACCCGCCGCTACATCGTTGAGGCCGCGCTCTACTGGCTGCATGAATACAATTTCGACGGCCTTCGCTTCGATGCGATCGACCAGATCGAGGATATTTCCGACAGCCACGTGTTGAACGAGATCGCCGAGCGCATCCGCGCCGAGATTACCGACCGGCCGATCCACCTGACGACCGAGGACGCCCGCAACATCATCGACCTGCATCCGCGCGACGAAGACGGCAACGCACCTCTGTTTACCGCGGAGTGGAACGACGACTTTCACAATGCCGTCCATGTTTTCGCGACCGGCGAAACGCACGCCTATTACGAGGATTTCGCCAAGCAGCCGGAAAAGCTCGTCGCCCGGGTTCTGGCCGAAGGGTTTGCCTATCAGGGCGAAGTCTCGCCGCATGCCGGCGAAAAGCGCGGCGTGAAAAGCGCAGGCCAGCCGCCCGTCGCTTTTGTGGATTTCATCCAGAACCACGACCAGGTCGGCAACCGCGCCGAGGGCGAACGTCTGATCGAGCTTGCCGGTGCCGATCGCACCAAGGTCCTTTACGCCTCGCTTCTGTTCTCGCCGCATATTCCGCTTCTATTCATGGGCGAGGAATATGGTGAGACGAATCCGTTCCTCTTCTTCACCGATTTCCACGGCGACCTTGCCAAGGCCGTGCGCGAGGGCCGCGCGAAGGAATTCCAGGGCCATGCCGGCCACGAGGGCGATGTCGTCCCCGATCCGAATGCCAAGACGACCTTCGACGCCTCCAAGCTCGACTGGAAGAAGCACGATAGCCGCGATGGCAAGGAGTGGCTTGCGCTGACGAAGGAACTGCTTTCCCTTCGCCAGCAGCACATCGTGCCGATGCTTGCAACGGCCACCGGCAACTCGGGCAAGGTTCTGAAGACCGGCGAGGGCTTCCTGGCCGTTAGCTGGACTTTCCCGAAAGGAACGTTGTCGATCGCGCTCAACATCGGCGAAAAGGCGCAGCCGCTTCCCGATCTGCCGGGTGAGACGCTCTTTGCCTGGCCGTCCGAAACGCCGGATCTGCCCCAGAACTCTATCATCGTCCGCCTCGCGCCCGCCGGAGACATCAAGTGACCATCCCGACAGCTACCTACCGTATCCAGTTCCGCAACGGCATGACTTTCGATCGCGCGAGCGAGCTCGTGCCTTACATGAAGCGCCTCGGCATCAGCCACCTCTACGCGTCGCCGATCTTCACGGCCACGTCGGAGTCAACCCATGGCTATGACGTGACCGACGCTAACGAGATCGAACCCTCGATCGGTGGTCGCGAAGGCTTCGATCGCATGGTGAAAACGTTGAAGGACGCAGGTCTTGGCCTGATCCTCGATATCGTGCCCAACCACATGGCCGCATCGCTTGAAAACACGTGGTGGCGCGATGTTATTGAAAATGGCCAGAACAGTCGGTTCGCAAAGCATTTCGACATCAACTGGTCGCGCCCGCTGACGCTGCCTTTCCTCGGCGACTCGTTCGAGACCGCACTTTCCAATGGCGATATCTCGGTGAAGCCCGACCCGAAGACCGGCAAGCCGGCTTTTGCCTATTACGACAGCTACTATCCGCTCGCGCCGGAAACTTATCAGGGCCGCGAGACCGAGGTGACCAAGCTCACCGACAAGGCATCACTTGTCGAACTGCACGAGCGCCAGCCGTACCGGCTGATGTCGTGGCGGGAAGCGCCGCGCGATCTCTCCTACCGCCGCTTCTTCGAGATCACCGGCCTTGCCGGCGTCCGCGTCGAAGACAAACAGGTATTCGACGACACCCACCGCCTGATCCTCGAACTGGTTCACTCCGGCGCCGTCGACGGTCTGCGCGTGGACCACGTGGACGGTCTCGCCGATCCGAAGGCCTATATCGAGCTTCTGCGCCAGGAAGCTGGTCCCGATTGCTACATCACCGTTGAAAAGATCCTCGGCGAAGGTGAGCACATCCCGAGTGACTGGCCGATCTCAGGCACGACGGGTTACGAGTTCATCGCCTCGCTGTCCGACGCTCTTGTGGACGGCGCAAAGATCGCCGGTCTGCGCAAAGCCTATGACGACGTCGTCGGCAAGCCGGTCGACATGCCGGCCGAACTGCGCGCTGCCAAGCTTCTGATGGCCGACAAGAACTTCGAGGGCGAGTTCACGACGCTGCTGAAACTTGCTGTCGCGATCGCCAACACGGATGGCATCAGCGTGGACGAGAAAACCACGAGGTCGGCACTGCGCGAACTGCTGGTCGCATTCCCGGTCTACCGGACCTATGGGACGGAAGCAGGTCTGCCGCCGGAGGGCCACGAGATGCTGAAGAGCGTCGTCGACAAGGTCAGGCAGGGCCCGAATGCGCCGGATCAGGCAGGCCTCGATCTGATCACCCGCATCCTCGGCAACGACGTGTCCGAGAAAGCCTCGGGCGATGCGGCCAATTTCCGCACCCGCTTCCAGCAGCTGACCGGCCCGCTGATGGCAAAGTCCGTCGAGGACACGCTGTTCTTCCGTCAGCATATGGCGCTTGCACTCAACGAAGTCGGTGCCGAACCGCTGCCCCGTGACTTCTCGGTCGAGCGTTTCCACAACGACATGGAGACCCGGCTAGAGCGCCAGCCGGATGCGCTGTCTGGGACATCCACGCACGACACCAAGCGCGGCGAAGATGCCCGTGCCCGTCTCTACGTGCTGACCGAGGCGCCGGAACTCTGGTCGGAATGCGTTGCCCGCTGGCGCAAGATGAACGCGGCGAAGGTCGTCTCGCTGGATGATGGCCCGGCACCAGAGCCTGCAGTCGAATGGATGCTCTATCAGGCGCTCGCAGGCGTCTGGCCGACAATGCTGCAGCCGAAGGACGAGAGCGGCCTCAAGGCACTCGAGGAGCGTTTCCTTGCCTATGTCGAGAAGTCGATCAAGGAAGCCAAGCTGCGCACCAACTGGGGCGACAGCAACGAGGCTTACGAGAAAGCCGTGCTCGACTATGCCCGCCACATGCTGTCGCCGAAAAACCAGGAATTCCTGGCGGACTTCTCCTCGGCGCTCCAGCCCTTCATCCGGGCCGGTCTGGTCAACAGCCTGACCCAGACGATCGTCAAGCTGACGGCACCGGGCGTGCCTGACATCTATCAGGGCAGCGAGGCGCTTGATTTCAGCCTTGTCGACCCCGACAACCGTCGCGAACCGGATTTCGCCATGCTGCAGGACCTCCCTGCGGAGAACGACAATCCGGACTCCTCGACAGAGGACGGATGGTTGAGCGGACGGCTGAAACAGCACCTGATCCAGCGTGTGCTGCGCCAGCGTCGCGACGCGCCGGACCTGTTCCGCAAGGGCGACTACGTGCCGCTCAAGGCGACCGGAAACCGGGCTGAAAACATCCTGGCCTTCGCCCGCACCGATGGCGATCAAGCCGTGATCGTGATCGTACCGCGGCTGGTCTTCGGCGCGCTCAACGGCGACGTCTATCCGTCACGGGGCGAGCGCTGGGCGGAGACGGAAGTGGAGCTGCCTACACAGCTCGCCAACCGTCGCTACCGCGATCTCTCCACCGGCAAGGACGTCGAGGCCAAGGACAGCATCGCCGTCAACCTCGCCTTTGCCGATCATCCGTTTGCACTGCTGACTGCCGAATAGGCGAGCCCTCATCTGATCACACTGCTCGCCGAAGTGACGGCGGGCAGTAACCCACCCAGGCGGGACGTCACAAACACGAAAAAGGCGCCGGTTCGATCAGAACCGGCGCCTTTTTGTTTCTCCACCTGAACTTGAAGTTCAGTGGAAAAGGGCAATCAAATCAAGCGAATCCAACGAGGTTCAGAACCGCGATTACGATGACGACTGCGCCTACCAACCATACGATGCTATTCATGACAGTGTCTCCTTTTGCTGTTGGGAGGTGAACGGTGAGGCGTAAAAAAGGTTCCTGAAAACGTGATCTCTGCGTCGACAGATGTGAGTCCGCCTCAGGCGCCGGGTGCTGCACTGCCATCGCCCCGTCGCAACCGCTTCAGCTGGTTGACGACGCGCAGGGAATTGTTGGCTCGGAGGGCCGATCCGTCGGAGCTTGTGGACAGGATGCGAAGCATGTCTTCTGCCTCATCCACCGAAATGGTGCCTCTTGCGGCAAGGCCGTCGATCATCAGCAGCATTGCGCCCTCAAGCGCCAGCGACCGCCGCTGTGCTTCCGTCTCAGTCTCTTGCATTTCCGGCATGACAGGCTCCTTGCTTGTCATGTCGAATGGTTGGCGCGGGAAATTGTTCCGGTACTCGCGCGACGGGCGGCAGTCGGAGACCACCCGGTCGCACCAGAATCAGACGTCGTTCGGGCTTCCTTGCAATCTGCCCTCCCGCGCCCGGTAGATATATTGGCTGGCGACAAGCCAGCCTTTCAGCGGTCGCAACGGCAGGATGCAGGTCAGAAGCAGGAAGGGGAGAGAGATGAGAAGATGCACCCAGAACGGCGGCGAAAACACCGTCTCGATCCACACTGCGAGTGCCACCGAGGGCACGCAGGCAAAGCAGATCACGAAGAAGGCCGGACCGTCTGCGGGATCCGCAAAGGCGTAATCAAGCCCGCACGCTTCGCATCGCGGCCTGATCGTCAGAAAGCCCTTGAAGAGATGGCCCTGGCCGCAGCGCGGGCAGCGCCCTCGCACGCCCGTTGCGTAAGGCGAAAGCGGCGCCCAGTTCCCGTCGTCTGCCATGTTGCCTCCCAATCATGCCATGTCGATCTACCCGACACGGAATAAGTGCAACGGCTGCAACCCACAAGAGGCGCGCGTGAGGCGCGTCAATCTGCCTCGCCCGACGAAAGTCGATCGCGGGGCGCCCTCTAGTCGGAGAAAGACTCTGAAATCACGTGCCGATCGATGATGCGCAGGCTGCGGTCCGGCTCGATCACATAGGTCTCGCTCACCCGGTCGCCGAACTGGTCGATGAACTCATGCGGAAACGTGCTGCCGATGGGGGATTTGGTCAGCTTCGAACGCGGCTGGCCGCCATAGGTGATGCTCCCCTTGATCGGGGCAATGTCAGATCCGCCACCACTGGCGCCGGCGGTCGTGCAACTGCTGAGCGCCAGGGCAAGTCCCAGAAGGCCGGCAGAGAAGGCGACGCTTTTCATGACATTATCCTCATTGGTTAGCACACGCTGCACCCACCTCTATCCAACTTAGGGTCCAGAGCGCTTTTGGCTAGATTGAACCATTCTGCCTGTGCGCTCATGCCGTCGGCAGCGGGCGAGCGGGAACCGCGGGCGCCATTTCTTCTCGACGCAACGGTGTCAGTGGGGCATTCTTGTAAACGGACAACCTCCTGAAAGCTCACAGATCGAGCGCGATTCCAATCAACGATCGAAGGGATGAAACAATGGCGCCACGGACGATACCCGCAGAACTCGATGCTGCCTTAACGGCGTTGCCTCTGAGGACCGGCATCTATGTGCCGGAAGATCTTCTGGAAGACTGGTTTGCGCCAGGGACGGGCATGAGCCCTGTCAGTGCCGAGGCGTTGTCGCAGGCCGAAACCTACGGCCGAAAACTCGAGTGCGAGTTCAAATATTACCCGGAAAGATTGGAAGGCGTGTTCTGGAAATGGGTGCCGGCTCTTTAAGGAGCCTGTTGTCCGCTGATCCGCGCTGCTGCGCAAATCGTGTAGGTTCGGAAATTATCCAATCCGAACCTACATCACTTACAGGCTCGCGTAACGATCGCGCAAAGCCTCGAATTTCACCAGCTGATCCGCCATCAGTTCACGGCCAGCGTCGCGCTTGACGAAAACCTTGAACATGGCGGCGCCCTTCTGGTTCATGAACCAGACCGAGCAGGAACGGCGACCATGGAACGCACGGTCGACGAAGGTGATAGAGGCGCAGTTGTCCTTGCGGATGTGGCCACCGATCGGGCTGTCGCCATGGATGTTGAACCAGCCGTGGCTTTCCGATCCGGCCGGAAGGATGCCGTCGATCTCGGCTACCACGTCCTCCGTGTGAACGAGAAACAGCACGACGCCCCAGGTGGTCAGCTCCGACCAGATTTCGTCGAAGCGTTCCTTGCCGGCAATGACGGCCGACCCCTCCGGCAGGACTGCCAGGATTTCTGCCGCCGTCACACCGGCGCCTGCTGCAATCGATTCAACGACGCCGTCGGGCTTTTCTGAGAGGGCTTTGAGCGCGCGTTCGCGGCGGTCGGGCGCGATCTCCGAGTGGGTGTCCATCGCTGATCTCAGGCTGCGTCGGCGGCGCGGACGCCGTTCTTGTCTTCACTGATGATGACTTCGAAACCTTCAAACTGCGGGCCGGAGAGGTATTCCACCTTGCCGCGGTTCTGGCCGGCATTGGCATGGGCGGCGCGGAACTGTTCGGACTTGGTCCAGGTTAGAAAATGCTCGACGGTTTCCCAGATCGTATGGGACGCATAAAGCGTGTGATCGTCGGCCTTGGGTCCCTTCAGCATGTGAAACTCGACGTAGCCTGGCACTTCGGCAAGCCGGCCCTGGCGGCTTTTCCACATGTCTTCAAATGCTTGCTCGAAGCCCGGCACGACGCGGAAACGGTTCATGGCGATGTACATGGAATCAATCCTCACATAAGTTTCACTTCGCACTCAAGTTATCTCTTGATGCCTGTCTTGAAAACCGGAAAAAACTTGTCTAGTCAACTCAAGTTATAGGGCGGCTGGGGCGGATCGCATCGCAACCGAGTTTGCCCTCTGGTATCACAAGGGCGGGTCTCATGGTTTTCTCTCTCCGGGTTTCCTCACCAAGGTTTGCACATCTGCTTGCGCTTGCCGTCGTCTCTTCCGCGGTCGCATTCGGTGGCGCGGCGGCATCGGACAGGGGCAATCCGGACGCCCGGCGCATCGTTTCGATCGGCGGCACGATCACCGAAATCCTCTACGATCTGGGCGCCGAGGACCGTATTGTAGCGCGAGATTCCACCAGTTCCTATCCTGCCGCCGCAAATTCCAAGCCTGACGTCGGCTATATCAGGGCACTCTCTGCCGAAGGCATTCTCGGCCAGAAACCTGATCTGATCCTGATGGAAGAGGGGTCCGGTCCGCCACCGGTGCTGGAAATCCTCAAGGCCAGCGAGATCCCTGTCGTGGTGATCCCGACACCGCCGGATGCGGCAAAGATCGGCCAGAAGATCCGCGACGTCGGTGCGGCCGTCGGCCTTGCCGACAAGGCGGGGGTACTTGCCGCAAACACCGAGGACGGACTGAAGGCGCTTGCTGCCGATGTGGTGAAGATTGCCGGCGAAAAGAAGAAGGTGCTGTTCGTTCTCTCCGTCGCCAACGGGCGGCTGATGGCGGGGGGTGCCGATACGGAAGCCGGCGCGATCATCGAGATGGCGGGTGGCGTCAATGCCGCGCCCTCGATCAAGGGCTATAAGCCACTGTCCGACGAGGCGGTGATTGCCGCGGCTCCTGATGTGATCCTCTCCATGTCGCGGGGCGACCATTCGACCACGCCGGATGAGATGTTCGCGCTGCCGTCGATGCAGACGACGCCGGCCGCCGCGTCCAAGTCGCTAATCTCGATGGACGGCCTGCTGCTCTTGGGCTTTGGTCCGCGAACGCCCGAGGCCGGCCGGGCGCTTGCCGAAAAACTCTATCCGGATGCGATGCACTGATGATGAAGACGCTGGCCATGCCGTTTCGCAACACGGGCGAGGGCGATCGCACGTCGCAGGGCGTGCTGGTCATCGTCCTTCTCGTGGTGCTCCTGATCGCCGCCTGCCTTCTTTCGCTCGGCGTCGGCCCGACCGGCGTCGGCCTTCGCGATCTCTTCGCCTACCTGACGGGCAACGGTGACAGCCTCACCACCCAGGAACGGGTCATCCTCGAAGCCGTCCGCCTGCCGCGCACGGCGCTCGGCCTTCTGGTCGGCGCGGGGCTCGCTGTCTCAGGTGCAATGATGCAGGGCCTGTTTCGCAATCCGCTTGCCGATCCCGGCATCGTCGGCGTCACATCAGGTGCAGGCCTTGCGGCGGTGCTGGCGATCGTGCTCGGCGGCACGGTGCTTGCCCCGGTCTCGATGCTGCTCGGAAACCAATTCCTGCCGCTGATGGCGTTTTTCGGCGGCCTGATCAACACCTGGATGCTCTATGTCATCGCCACCCGCGACGGGCGAACCTCGACCACGGCGCTGATCCTCTGCGGCATCGCGATCGGTGCCCTGTCGGGCGCTTTCATGGGCCTTCTGATCGTCATGGCCGATGACCGGCAGTTGCGCGACATCACGTTCTGGAGCCTCGGTTCGCTCGGCGGTGCCACCTACGGGCGGGTGCTGTCGATCCTTCCGTTCATCGTCTTTGTGATGGCGATCATCCCCTTCGTCGCGCGCGGTCTCGATGCGCTTGTGCTCGGCGATGCCGCTGCCTTTCACATGGGCGTGCCGGTGCAGCGGCTGAAGCGGATCGTCATCGTCGCGGTCGCTGCCGCCTGCGGCTCCACGGTTGCCGTTGCCGGATCGATCGGTTTCGTCGGCATCGTGGTCCCGCATCTGTTGCGCCTTGCGATGGGGCCATCGCACCGGTTTCTGCTGCCGGGATCGGCACTCGGCGGCGGCGCGCTTCTGCTGATCGCCGATGCGGTGGCACGAACCGTTGCCGCACCCGCGGAACTGCCGATCGGGGTGATTACGGCGCTGTTCGGCGCGCCGGTCTTTCTGTTCCTGCTGATCGGACGCAACGGCATCGGCATGCGGGACCTGCCATGAGGGGCATACGAGGAGGACGGGCATGATCAGGGCAGAAAACGTCACCGTCAGCCGCGCCGGTCGCAAGCTGATCGACAGCGTCAGCCTGACGCTGGACCCCGGCCGTTTCAGCGTGGTGATTGGCCCGAACGGTGCCGGAAAATCGACGCTGATGAAGGTCCTGTCCGGTGAGATGGTCCCGGATAGCGGTCATGTTTCCTACTACGGTGCCGATGTGGCGGCCTGCAAGCCGGTCGATCTGGCGAGGCGCCGAGCGGTGCTACCGCAGGCGACGCAGCTGGCCTTTCCCTTCTCGGCGCTGGAGATCGCCCGCATGGGCGCGGTCGCTCATGGGTCGCTCAATCCGGACGAAGAAGCGCGCAAGGCCTTGGCACGCGTGGGCCTGCGCGGTTTCGAAAGCCGGCCCTATCCGTCGATGTCGGGCGGCGAGCAGCAGCGCGTCCAGTTTGCCCGCGCGCTGGCGCAGGTGCCGAGACCTGTGGTCGACGGCGTGCCTTGCGCGCTGTTTCTCGACGAGCCGACCGCCAGTCTCGATCTGGGCCACCAGATCTCGGTGCTCGAAACCGCCCGCGATTTTGCGGCTGCCGGTGGCATGGTTCTCGCCATCCTGCACGACCTCAACCTTGCTGCGGAATTTGCCGACCATTTGGTGGTTTTGAACCACGGCTGCGTGGTTGCGGAAGGACCCTGCCATGACACGGTGAGCGACGAGATGATCGCTTCTGTCTATGGCATCGCCGGTGCCGTCGGTCGCGTGCCGGCAGCGCATGTGCCTTACGTTCTGCCGCAGTCGCGGCATCGCTAGCTCAGGCGTCCGGTCGCGTCAGCATGAAGATGGCCGGGCCGATCATCAGCGCGGCAACCAGAATGGCGAGCCAGGCTGCCGGGTGCGAGCCGAACCAGAAGCCGGTATAGCTGACGGCCATCAGCGAGATCGCCGTGACCTTTGCCCTTCGCGAAATAGCGCCGCGCTCGCGCCAGTTCCTGAGCGGCGGGCCCAGCGTCTCATGGTCCATCAGCCAGGCTTCCAGCTTTGGCGACGAGCGCGCAAAGCAGGCGACGGCCAGCAGCAGGAATGGCGTCGTCGGCAGGATCGGCAGGAAGGCGCCGATCACGCCAAGCCCCACGAACAGCCAGCCGAGACTGAGAAAGATGTAACGCATCAAAGGACCTACGGGAATCTGCTGACAAGGATAGACAAGTTCGCGGCGCCCGTCTTCATGTAAAGAATCAACTGCACGGGGATGCTGTCTGGTGTTCTGCCATGGGGAGCGGGACCCCTGATATGGCCTCTACCCTTCCCATTTGAAACCCTGTCGGTATAGTGCCGCCGATTTCGAAGAAGCAGGAGCGATGATGTCTAAGAAAAAGGTGCTTGTCGTTGGTGGGGCAGGGTATATCGGGTCCCATACGTGCCTCGTTCTGGCGGACCGGGGTTACGAGCCCGTCGTTTTCGACAATCTTTCCAACGGCCATGCGGAATTTGTCCGTTGGGGCGAGCTCGAACAGGGCGATATCCGCGACCGTGCACGGCTCGACGAAGTGCTCGCCAAGCACAAGCCGGACGCCATCCTGCATTTCGCCGCGCTGATCGAAGTCGGCGAATCCGTCAAGAACCCGGTCGGCTTCTACGACAACAATGTCATCGGTGCGCTGACGCTTCTGTCGGCCGCGATCGACGCCGGCGTGAAGGCCTTCGTGTTCTCCTCGACCTGCGCAACTTACGGTCTTCCAGACCGGGTGCCGATGGACGAGACGCACAAGCAGGCGCCGATCAACCCTTACGGCCGCACCAAATTCATCATCGAGCAGGCGCTGAAAGACTACGGCACCTACAAAGACCTGAAATCGGTCATGCTGCGCTATTTCAACGCCGCCGGTGCCGATTTCGAAGGCCGAATCGGCGAATGGCATACGCCCGAAACCCATGCGATCCCGCTTGCCATCGAGGCAGCGCTTGGCCGTCGCCAGGGCTTCAAGGTGTTCGGCGACGATTACGACACGCGTGACGGGACCTGCGTGCGCGACTATATCCATGTTCTCGATCTGGCCGACGCGCATGTCCGCGCGGTCGACTACCTGCTCGCGGGCGGCGATACGGTCGAGCTCAATCTCGGCACCGGCACCGGCACCACTGTGAAGGAACTGCTGGACTCCATTTCCGACGTGTCGGGCAAGCCGTTCCCGGTCGAATATGTCGGCCGCCGTGAAGGCGATTCCACCTCGCTCGTCGCCAACAACGACAAGGCCAAGGCCGTGCTCGGCTGGGAGCCGCAATATTCCCTGCAAGACATCATCCGCTCAGCCTGGGACTGGCATTCCAAGTCCAACCACATCCTTCGTTAAGGAGCGCTCCGATGGCAAAGATGGTGCATTCGATGATCCGCGTGCTGGACGAAGCGCGCTCGGTCGAGTTCTACGACAAGGCGTTCGGCCTGAAGGTCGCCGATCGCCGGCCGTTCGACGGGTTCACGCTGATCTACCTCTCCAATCTCGAAACCGGTTTCGAGCTGGAACTGACGGTCAACGGCAATCGTTCTGAACCCTACAACCTTGGAGACGGTTACGGCCATCTGGCGGTGACGGTCGAGGATGTCGAGGCGGAACACAAGGGCTTCTCCGAACTGGGCCTGACGGTGGGCAAGCTTGCGGACATGCCGCATGAGGGCCGGCCGTTTGCAAGATTCTTCTTCGTCACCGATCCGGATGGCTACAGGACCGAAGTCATCCAGCGCGGCGGACGTTTCACCTAAAGGACACCTGTATGGCGGACGGCGATATCAAGCTCGAGGAAACCTGGAAATTCGCGCTCGAAACAGAGTTCGAGGATCCTTATATGGCCGATCTCAAGAGCTTCCTTGTGTCCGAGAAGAAGGCGGGAAAGCTCATCTTTCCAAAGGGTTCGGAGTATTTCCGTGCACTTGACCTGACGCCGCTCGATGAGGTGAAGGTGGTGATCCTCGGACAGGACCCCTATCACGGCGAAGGCCAGGCGCATGGCCTCTGCTTCTCCGTCCGTCCCGGTGTTCGTATCCCGCCATCACTCGTCAACATCTACAAGGAAATGGAAGCGGATCTCGGCATCGCGCCGGCAAAGCACGGTTTTCTCGAACACTGGGCCGAACAGGGCGTGCTGCTTTTGAACAGCGTGCTGACCGTGGAAGAGGGCAAGGCCGCGGCGCATCAGGGCAAGGGTTGGGAACGCTTCACGGACGCTGTCATCCGCACCGTCAACGAGGAATGCGACGGCGTCGTCTTCATTCTCTGGGGAGCCTATGCCCAGAAGAAGGCGGCTTTTGTCGATGAGGAACGGCATCTCGTCATCAAGTCCGCCCACCCGTCGCCGCTCTCGGCCCATAACGGGTTTCTGGGCTCCAAGCCGTTTTCCAAGGCGAATGAGTATCTGCAGTCCATCGGCAAGGATCCTGTCGATTGGCAGCTGCCGGAAACCGTCTGAGCGGTGAACGCTTAGGTCACCTCGTCAACGAAAAATGAACAATCCGTTCGGATGTGATCCTCTATCCAATTCGCATGCGATCACCAATTATCACCCCAGACAACGGCTCGCTCCCGAGCCGACAAATTGAAAAGGGGTTTGACATGATTAACCAGATCAAGGGCCTCCACCACGTCACGTCGATGGCGGCCAGCGCGTCCACCAACAACCGGTTCTTCACCGATACGCTCGGTCTGCGCCGGGTCAAGAAGACCGTCAACTTCGACGCACCTGACGTCTACCATCTCTATTACGGCGACGAAATCGGCACGCCCGGCTCGGTCATGACCTATTTCCCGTTCCCGCATATCGCCAGGGGTCGTCCGGGCTCAGGCGAGGTTGGTACGACCGTGTTCTCCGTGCCGCAGGGCTCGCTCGGCTACTGGACGGATCGTCTGACGAAAGCGGGTGCCGATGGTCTGAAGGCCGATGAAGCCTTCGGCGAAAAGCGCTTGCAGTTTGCAGGTCCCGACGGCGACGGTTTCGCGCTGGTCGAAGTCAAGGATGACGACCGTGCCCAGTGGACCGGCAACGGCGTCGGTGCCGACGAAGCGATCCGCGGCTTTCATTCAGCGTCGCTCAGACTGCGCGACGACGGTGCCAATGCCGAGCTCTTGAAGTTCATGGGCTACGAGCAGGTTGATGCCAGAGACGGTGTCACCCGCTTCGGCATGCCCGGCGGCAACGGCGCCGACTTTATCGACGTCGAGACGATGCCGAACATTTCGGGCGCCCGTCTCGGTGCCGGCTCCGTGCATCACCTGGCCTTTGCGGTCGAAAACCGTGAAAAGCAGCTCGAAGTCCGCAAGGCGCTGATGGATACGGGGTACCAGGTCACGCCGGTGATCGACCGCGATTACTTCTGGGCCATCTACTTCCGCACGCCCGGCGGCGTGCTGTTTGAGATCGCGACCAATGAACCCGGTTTCGACCGCGACGAGGATACAGCGCATCTGGGCGAGGCCCTGAAGCTGCCGACCCAGCACGAGCATCTGCGCTCGACGCTCGAGGAGCACTTGGAACCGCTGGCCTAAGGAGAGTGACGATGAGTTTTGACAGTTATGTGCACCGGGCGCGGCCCGGTGCACCCGGTGCGCCGATCCTGTTCACCTTCCATGGCACAGGCGGCGACGAAAACCAGTTCTTCGATTTCGCGAGCCGGCTCGTTCCGGGCGCGACGATTATTTCTCCGCGCGGCGACGTCGCCGAGCATGGGGCGGCGCGCTTTTTCCGACGCAAGGCGGAAGGGGTCTACGATCTCGACGATCTCGCCCGTGCGACCAAGCGGATGTCGGAATTCGTGGAGGCCAATCGCGACCGCTACGAATCCTCGACCGTGCTGGGCCTCGGATTTTCGAACGGCGCCAACATTCTTGCCAATGTGATGATCGAAAGGCCCGGCCTGTTCGAGGCGGGCGTGCTGATGCATCCGCTCATCCCGTTCACGCCGCCTAAGCGCACGACGGGCGAAAAGGCGCATGTGCTGATCACCGCCGGCGAGCGGGATCCGATCTGCCCGGTCCCGCAGACGCAGGCACTTGCGGATTATCTCCGCGCGGCCGGTGACGAGGTCACGCTGGAATGGCATGCCAGCGGCCACGAGATCCGCCCGAACGAGATCGAAGCGATCAAGACGTTCCTAGCGCCCTACGGCGCCCGAAGCGAATAAACAAGTCCGCCGAGCCCGCAGATCCGCGAGTTTGGCGGAACCGTCAGATATGCGGCTCGGAATAGGCCGTGCACTCGCCGACATCCTGCCATGTCGGCTTTCTGCCGGCGCGCTTTGCCTTGCGATCGGAATGCCCCAGATAGAGATCGAGGCGGCGGTCGTGCAGGCCGGGAACCAGGCTCAGCGGTGAGAAGGGCAGCGGCGAGAACGGATTGGTGCGGTGATAGGCATGCAGTTCGACCCGCATCGTGTGCTTGAAGCTGACCGCGCGCGAATGGAACGCATAGGTATCGGCAACGACAAGCGTATTGGCCGGCACAGTCACCTTCTTCGGCTCGAAATCACCAAGCGTGGTCAGCTCTTCCGGCGTGATGCGGAATGATCCGTCCGCGTGATGGGCGCGGTTGTCCGTGCTGGCGATCAGGCTTTGCCGATATTCCCATTCGATCCGCTTTTCCGTCAGCTTGTGGCTGCCCGGCACGAATACGAAGGGACCGTTGTCCGCCTCCACATCATCGAGAAACAGCCAGGCCTTGGAGGTCGAGTGAAACGTGTCCGCGTGCAGTGCGGTCTGCGGATCGGCCTTGGCCAGCGCCGGTTCGGCAATCACCGTCTGGATGAAGTGGATCGGATCGCCGCCGGCACCGCCGACATAGCGCAGGAGGCCGGCGATCGACTGGTTGTGGCTGAAGCGAGCCAGATCCGGCAGGCGCTTCAGCGCTGTCGGGCCGATCGGAATCATCCGCGTCACCGCCTGTCCCTGCCGCATCTCGCGTGCCGGCAGAGGCTCGCTCTTGAGGAAATCGCGGATGCGCAGGAAGACGTCCTGCGGCAATGCGTTTTGCCGGATCACGAACCCGTCGCGATCAAACGCGCTGCGTTCCTCCGGTCTGACCTGTGACCCCAGGATGCGGCGACGGTAGTCTGCCATCCAAGCGGCTATCCGCACCCGCTCCCGATGCAGGCCAAGCTCGTTCAGGTGCGGATGGCCGATCAGCGGGTTTTTGCGAAACGACTTGTCGCTGCCAAGAATGCCAAGCGCCAGCCGCGGATAGCGCCACCATTGAATTGTTTGCTGCGCCATACCCAACCCCGTATCTTCGTCGCTGCGATCATACCATCAGGCATTGAGGCCGCAAGGGATCAGGTCGCCTGCTCTTTGCCCCGTCCCAGGCTCGTTTTCAGGGGAGGGTTGGCTTGCAGCGTCGGCCGTTGAGAGGTCTAGTGCGCCATTGCCATGCTTTGAAGAGAGTAGCATTCCTCGATGAAGACGACATTCAATCCGCCATCCGTCCGTCAGCCGTTCGGCGCCTACAATCACGGTCTGCTCGTGCCGCCAGGAGCCAGTCTGCTGGTCACCTCGGGCCAGCTCGGCATTGGCCTTGACGATGCAATCCCGGCCGATGTTACCGCCCAGGCAGAACTCTGCTTTAAGGCGATTGGCGCGATCCTTGACGAGGCCAAGATGACCTATGCCGACGTCATCCGCATTTCCGGCTTCGTGACGAGGCGCGAGGACTTCCAGGCCTACATGGCGGTGCGCGATCGTTTCACGCTCGACCCAAAGCCAGTCTCGACGCTGATCATCGTCGGCGGATTCACCCGCGCGGAATTTCTGGTCGAGGTCGAGGTGACGGCTGCAAAGGTATTTTAGGGCGGATCTCGCTTTGCCACGATACTATCAGGATCAAATGGTAATAATCTTGTCAGTTGATGCCTTGTTTTCGAAATTTACTGTGCCGATTAAACAAAATTCGAAATAATCAACGACGGGCACGCTAGACTATATTGAAACGTTTCTCGCAAAGTGATGATGTCCTTTCAGGGTAAGGGGCTTTCCGGGGGACATTTCATGCGCCACTACATGGTTGGAGCTGCACTGTTTTCGTGTGCGCTTGTCTTTGCGTCGTCCGCACTGTCCGCCAGCCTGGTCGCCAGCGTCAGCCTGTCGTCCCAGACGATGACGGTGAGCGAAGACGGTGTTGATGTCTACCGGTGGCCGGTATCGACCGCTCGGAAAGGCTACAGCACGCCGCTCGGCAGCTGGAGCGCAAAATGGCTGTCGAGGAGCCACAGGTCGCGCAAGTACGACAACGCGCCGATGCCGTTCGCCGTGTTCTACAATGGCGGCTATGCCGTGCATGCGACGTTCGATACCAAGCGCCTCGGTCGACCAGCCTCCCATGGCTGTATCAGGCTGCATCCGGAAAATGCCGCAACCTTTTTCGCGCTGACGAGCCGGTATGGAACCGCTAACACCCGCATCGTCGTCGGCTATTAGGCCGTGTGCAGCTTAGCGTGCACGGGAACCAAGGTTCAGTATCCGCAACGGCGCAGTTGCGCCTCGTATCTGGCTGCCATGGCGGCGGATTTCTTTGCGGTCTGGCGAACCCCGCCGCCGAACTGGCCGCGCTCATAGCCGCCGTGGCCGGTATAGTAGGCGAGGTAGAGGTTGTAGGTATCGCTGAGGGGGATGTTGTTCCGGATATGGCTCTGGTGGTGATACCAGCCGACAAAGCGGATGGCATCGCCGAAGTCACTGCGGCTGGCGGCCCAGCGACCCGTCGATTTGCGGTAACCGTCCCAGGTTCCGTCCAGCGCCTGTGCGTAGCCATAGGCCGAAGAGATACGGCCCCACGGGATGATGCCGAGCACATATTTGCGCGGCGGGCGGGCGCGGGCGCGGAAACTCGACTCGACGTAGATCGTCGCCATGAGGATCGGGACCGGCACGCCGTATTCGCGGCTTGCCGCGCGCGCCTGGCGGGCCCAGTTGTTGAAAAGCCCGTCTCTCTGCTCGAAAATCGCGCAGGCATCTCCGATCCGGCTCGGCGCGGAGGCGCAAGCCGTGAGGGACATCATCAGAAGGGCGATGTAAAACGCATTACGCATCGCGCGTTCTTTCAGGCTTGGACTTAAGGCTCTATCTCTGAGGTTTCAGATTGGAACAATGCCACTAAAACTTAACGAAAAGTTTAACGGCCCAAAAAGCAGCCAAAAGGCTCCACGTGTTCGCCTCGGCGCGATGGTTTGCGATCGTCGACATTGAAGGGGTTGCGGAGACGAGGACTAATCGTCGAGGTATCTTTCGCGGTCCTCGACCGTCGCTTTTTTCGAGAAGGCTGACTGGATCAGCGCTGCGGGCAAAAGCACTATAAACGCGACCACGGTGGCGACACCGTAGGCGAGGGCTGCCAGCGCCCATAAAATGCGGTTGATCATCGGCTTCATCCAGGTTGCCCGATCCGTTGCCTCGGCCCGCACACATAGCACGAAGATCTCTCCAATTCATGAGTATGTTTTCACATACACCAGCTGCGCAGAGAAGTTTTATAGCGCAGTAACAGGGGCGTTCGCGGAAGCCCCGATAACGACAGAAAAAGGCCGCTCAATGGAGCGGCCTTGATCATGTCTGCGATACGCCAGAGGGCGATCAGCAAGTTGGATTGGTTTCCATGGTCATCATGGCTCCACCGGCGGTACCAGTGTTGGTGCTGGCGCCCGGATTCGAGTTGTTGCCGGAAGCCACGCCCGGATCCTTCATCGTGCCTGCCTGGCAGTTGGTCGATGGCGTTGTGCCGGATGTGCTGTTGGTCGAGGACGAATCCACGCCCGGCAGCGACGTTGTCGGCGCGGTCTGTTCGACACCGGACATCGGCATCGACTTGCCGGTGCTTCCGGATCCGTCATTGCCGCCCGAACCGGAGCCGCTGGTCTGTGCAAAAGCCGAGGTTGCGAGACCGAGCGAAAGGGCTGCGACGGTGAATAGTTTAATGCTCATGGGAATGTTTCCTTCTTGTTGTCCTCACAGTTACCAAACCGCCCCAGGTGCCGTTGGTTCCAGCTATTGCGCGGCAATTCCTTTTGTGTGCCAGCGCGGGAAAAAATGGATTTCAATAAAATTGCATCTATTCGTTTAAGCGCGCCGCAAACCTGGCTGCGTATGGTCGTCCCATAACGAAACGAGATGGCAACAGAGCCATCCGCCAAACAGGGTACGGGCCATGATCAAGAAGCTCATCATTTCCGCGATCGTACTGACCGCGCTGGTTGCAGGCAAGGAAGCCAATGCTGCAGGTCCGGGCTCGTTTGCCCGCTCGCTCTCAGGCGTTTCCGCTCTCCACATGCAGGTCGCCCAGAACCGTACCCAAGGCGCTGAAGGCTCCAACACGATTTCCGAATTTACCATCGACCAGGTCCGCGAACTGAAGCGCGTCAACGACGCGGTCGACGGCACGCTTGCAGCCGTCGACGGCTATCTCGACACGTTCGCCGGCGACCTTGCTGCCGATCAGGATCTCTGCCTCGATTGCGCCGATCTCAAGCGCGACCATCTCGTTTCCATCGGCTGGGATAGCCGCAACCTGACGATCGGCTACGCTCTCAACGACGAGGGCCGGATCGAACGGGTCCTGGTTGTTGCAACGCCGCGCGGCGACATCGTGCTCTCGCATGGCGGCCTGACGGTCGACAGGACTGCCCAGACGATGACCGAGACCACGAAGGCTAGCGATGCTTTGCCTGCGCCAGCTGTAACTGCCGACCATTACGATATCTAAAGCTCACTGACCCTGCTGGCCGGTGGCGTCGACGTGCCCTGACGCTGCCGGCCCTTTTTTTCCAGGTTGTCGCCCGTTCGCGTCTATCGCTGTGCGGGCTTTCCCCATTCTGCGATGGCAATGCCGCCCAGCGCCAGAACCAGCGCCACGATGTGGAATGCCTGCAGGTTTTCGCCAAGCACGATCACCGAAAGCAGGGTGCCAAAAACAGGCACCAGATTGATGAACAGGCCGGCCCGGTTGGCACCGATCTCCTCGACGCCGCGGATATAGAGCACCTGCGCGATCAGCGATGCGAAGACGGCGGTGTAGACTGCGATGATCCAGCCGTTGGCGTCCGGCCAGATCATTCGGTCAGCCGAATATTCCCAGGCGGCGGCGGGAATGCTGCCGAGCAGGGCGAACAGCGCCGGGATTGCCATCAGGCTGCGCCAGCTGATGGCCGGGCGAAAACGCAGCGCCACCGTATAGACCGCATAGGCGACGATCGCGATCATCATGACTGCATCGCCGAAATTGACGCTGAGCGTGACGATGGTCGAAAGGTCGCCATGGGCTGCCGTCAAAAGCCCGCCCATCAGAGTCAGCGCGAATCCGACGATCTGCAGCCAGGATACTTTCATCCGGAACAGCACGAAATTGAACAGGAAGATCAGCACCGGAATAAGCGTCTGCTCGACGGTGACGTTGATCGCCGTGGTGTAATTGACCGCGGTGTAGAGCGCCGCATTAAAGACGACGTAGCCGACGAGGCCGAGAAAGGCGAGAAGCGGTAGGTTCGACCGGATCACGGGCCAATCGCGGCGAAGATCGGGTATGGAGATCGCGAAAATGATGACGGTCGCGAACGCCCATCGCCAGAAGGTCAGGAGCATCGGGCTGATATGACCGATGGCAAGCTTGCCCGCGACCGCATTGCCGCCCCAGCACAGCGTCGCGACGATCAGGAAGATATAGGCTCTGCGGTACACGATAATCTCCTCCGCGGGCCGTATCGACGGCCCGTCCTTGCCCTATCGTCTTTCGTCGGCGCCGACCTTGGCCGGAACGCTTGGCGTGGGCCATAGCGTGGGAATTTGCAAATTGTCACGCAAAAACCGTCCAGCATTCACAAACAGGTCGCTTTCCTCGGGCCAAGGCATTATAGATGCGCGCGTTTGCAGGGGCGGGTCCGGCGCGGTTTCGGACGAGCGCCCTTGTGGGAGAGAACTCTATCTGGCGCTCGCAACGCCGCTGTCTCAGAGCAGCGGTGCTGTCGCGGCGCCGTGGCGTGCTTGAAGGGCAGGCCCGAAACGCAGGAAAGCAAAGATGACGAATGTAGTCGTGGTTGGTTCGCAGTGGGGTGACGAGGGCAAGGGCAAGATCGTCGACTGGCTCTCTGAACGGGCGGATATTGTCGTTCGGTTCCAGGGCGGCCACAATGCCGGCCATACGCTCGTCATCGACGGTGTCAGCTACAAGCTGTCGCTGCTGCCCTCCGGTATCGTCCGCGGCAAGCTTTCGGTTATCGGCAACGGCGTCGTCGTCGATCCGCACGCGCTGGTCGCTGAAATCGCAAAGCTCGACGGACAGGGCGTCAAGGTGACGCCGGATGTTCTGCGCATCGCCGACAACGCGACGCTGATCCTGTCGCTGCACCGCGAGCTGGACGGCCTGCGCGAAGATGCGGCATCCAACACCGGCACCAAGATCGGCACCACCCGCCGCGGCATCGGCCCGGCCTATGAAGACAAGGTCGGCCGTCGTGCGATCCGCGTCATGGATCTTGCCGACCTCGATACGCTGTCGGCCAAGGTCGATCGCATCCTCACCCATCACAACGCGCTGCGCCGCGGTCTGGGCGAGCCGGAAGTCAGCCATGAGACGATCATGCAGGAACTGACGTCCGTCGCCGAACAGGTTCTGCCGTTCCGCGAAACCGTCTGGGAACTGCTGGACAAGGAGCGCCGCAAGGGTTCGCGCATCCTGTTTGAAGGCGCGCAAGGCTCGCTGCTCGACATCGACCACGGCACCTATCCATTCGTGACGTCGTCGAACACGGTTGCCGGCCAGGCTGCTGCCGGTTCCGGCATGGGCCCGGGCTCGCTGGGCTACATCCTCGGCATCACCAAGGCCTACACGACGCGCGTCGGTGAAGGCCCGTTCCCGACCGAACTCCATGACGAAATTGGTCAGTTCCTCGGTGAAAAGGGCCATGAGTTCGGCACCGTCACGGGTCGCAAGCGTCGCTGTGGCTGGTTCGACGCGGCGCTGGTTCGCCAGTCGGTCGCGACCAACGGCATCACCGGGATCGCGCTGACGAAACTCGACGTTCTCGACGGTCTGGAAGAACTGAAGATCTGCGTCGGCTACATGCTCGACGGCCAGCGGATCGACCATCTTCCCGCAAGCCAGGCGGCGCAGGCTCGGGTCGAGCCGATCTACGTGACGCTGGAAGGCTGGAAGGAATCCACCGTTGGTGCAAGGTCCTGGGCGGACCTGCCGGCACAGGCGATCAAATACGTTCGTCAGGTTGAGGAATTGATTGGCGCGCCAGTTGCGCTACTTTCCACAAGTCCGGAACGCGACGACACCATACTTGTGACGGACCCGTTTGAAGATTAATGTCAACTATTGATTATCCATTCAGCCGGCTTGAGCCCGGCGACAATGAGAAGTGCTGATGGCAGATTTTGTAGCGGTGATCCGCCGCGCTGTTGATGGTCTGGCGACAAACTCGCCTGAAGCCCGCGCGAAAGTGTATGAAAAAGCGCGTGGTGCCGTTCAACGGCAGCTCGAGAACATGAAGCCGCGGCCGCCGGAAGAAATGCTTCGGCGGCAGATGGACAAGCTCGAAACGGCGATCGTCGAAGTCGAGAGCGAGCACGCGGAGGCGCTGGCGCCGTTCGAGAACGAGGCTGGTTTCGCCGACGACGAATTTGCTGCCGGCCAGCCTGCGCCCGCTGAAGAGACGGTGTTGCCGGCTCCAGCGGAGCCCGAGCAGGAACCGGCACCCGCTCCGGGCGAAGAGCCCGAACAGGCAGCACTGCTCGCCGCTACCGAGCCGGCTGGCTATTCGTATGACGAGCCGCCGCGCTATGAGGAACGGCACGAGCCTGTTGCTCCTGCTGCAGCCGAAGAACGCGAACCTGACGTTGCCCATTACGAACCGGCTGTAGAGCCGGAGACGTATGAGGCACGCACGGCCTACGAAGAGCGTCCGCTTTACGAAGAGCCTGCGCTGTCCGAGGAGCAGGACACTGTTCATCAAGGTGGATGGCCGGTCGGCGATGTCGCTGCCGTCGGTGAACGCGATGAGCAGGTCCACAACGAACCTGTGGCCGATGACGGCCGGGCACATTCCGTCGACGCGCCGATCGAGCAATATCCCGGGACTGTCGACGAGCCTGTTGCAAACGAGCGGGATGATGATCTTCCCTACTCGGCTGCCCGTCAGGACGATGACGTCGCCCACGTCCAGTGGCCACCGCAGACCAGTGCGGAGCCAGCGCGCACGGAACATGCGCCGCTTTTCGAAGAGCCCACCTGGCATGAGCCGGCGCATTCCGAAAACACCGCCGCAGCCGCCTGGGACGACGTTCCGGAACTGGTGCCGGCCGGTCCCGTCGAGCCGGTCCATCAGCACCAGCCGCAGGCCGATCTGCACAGTGGTGATCGCGTCGACGCGCATTTCGACCAGGAAACCCATGTTTCTGCCGATGCAGTTCGCATGCCATCGGTCGCTGAGCTCCCAAGTTTCGGCCAGACCGGGACGGAGACCGGGCGCAAAGACGACAGCGACGATTTCTTCTCAGGCTACCAGCTTGACGCAAAAGCGGACGAGCAGGCACAAAAGCCTGCCGGCAAGGATCACGAGAAGGATCCCTGGAGTGATCTGGATGACCTGATCGGGTACAGCAAGGGCGCGGCAATTGCCGGCGCCGGCGCTGCCGCCTCGAGCCCGAGACAGGCCCAGTCGGATGACAATCTCGAAGACCTGATGCCGACCCCGGCTAAGCCATACCGGGTGACGACGACGCGCAAGCGCAATTACGGTGGCCTCGCACTCGGACTGGTCGGCCTTCTGCTGCTGGGTGGCGCTGGTTATGCCGCCTGGATGAACCGCGACGCGCTGAGCGAGATGGTCGAAGGCTTCATGCCGTCTTCCTCGACGGACACGGCGGTCTCGACCGCTGAAACGCCCTCGACCTCGCAACCGGCCTCCGGGAACGCAACTACGGCTCCGGCAGCAGCGCCGGCCAACCCGACGCCTTCGACGCAGCAGGCAGATGGCCAGCCCGCCGGTCAGACGAGCCCGCCGCCAGCCGCGGACGGTTCGACCGCCAGCCCGAAATTCACCCAGCGTCTGATGCCGGATGGCACAGAGGTGGATGAAGGTCCGGGTTCGGCCGGAAGCCTTGCCCAGAACGCCGAAGGGCAGTCGGTGGCGCAGCTCAACGCCCCGCCGACCACGCCGCCTGCGGCGCCTGGTGCTGCCGCGACGGCTGCAACCGCGCCGGGCGCACCTGCAGCGCCTGCCCCCGACGCCAATCCGGCAGCGACCCCTGCTGTCTCCGGCGAAAAGATGTTCCTCTATGAAGAACGTCTTGGCCAGACCGCGCCGACCGCGATCGACGGGAGCGTTTCCTGGTCTCTGCAGCGCGAGCCGGGTTCCAACGGCGGCCCGCCTCAGGCCGAAGTCCAGGCCCGCATCACCATACCCGGTCGTGGTCTGACCGCGCTTGTGACGTTCAAGCGCAACTCGGATCCGTCGCTGCCCGCGAGCCATCTGATCGAGATCGTCTTTGCCGTCCCGCCGGACTTCGAGGGCGGTGCCATCGACAGCGTCCAGCGCATTGCGATGAAGACATCCGAGCAGGATCGCGGCAACGCCCTGATCGCGGTTCCGGCCAAGATCACCGACGACTTCCACATGATCGCGCTCAACGATTTCCCGGATGCCCGCAACACCAATATGGAGCTGCTGCGCACCCGCAACTGGATCGACATCCCGGTCGCCTATCGCAACGGACGCCGCGCGCTGTTCACGCTCCAGAAGGGGCCTGAGGGCGAGAAGGCGTTCAACGAGGCCATCCGCGAATGGGGCCAGGCCGGCGGCCAGACGGGCCAGTAATCGACCGGTCGCAGGACATAGGTCATACGAGAAGGGTCGCGAGAGCGGCCCTTTTCCATTTCCAGCCTCCCGTTGCGAACTCCCATGGCTCCGGCCAAAGAAAAAGGCCGCAACATGCGGCCTTCGGTCTGCGAGTGCTGGTGTCTCTCGTTACGCGTCGACGACGCGCAGGGCCTGAGCCTGGGCGAGCGCTTCCTTGCGTACCGCATCCTGCACCTTTTCGAATGCGCGGACCTCGATCTGGCGGACGCGTTCGCGGCTGATGTCGAACTCGGTGGACAGTTCTTCGAGCGTCACCGGGTCTTCCGACAGACGGCGGGCTTCGAAGATGCGGCGCTCGCGTTCGTTCAGCACGGCAAGTGCCTTGCCGAGCATGCGGCGGCGCGTGTCGAGCTCGTCCTGCTGGATCAGAACCGCTTCCTGGCTCTCATGATCGTCGACCAGCCAATCCTGCCACTGGCCGGCTTCGCCTTCAGCCGCCCGGATCGGGGCGTTGAGGGAAGCGTCGCCGGAGAGGCGGCGGTTCATCGAGATCACTTCTTCCTCGGATACGTTCAGCTTGGTGGCGATCTCGGTCACCTGGTGCGGCTTCAGATCGCCTTCCTCGATCGCCTGGATCTTGCCCTTGAGGCGGCGCAGGTTGAAGAACAGCCGCTTCTGGTTGGCGGTCGTGCCCATCTTGACCAGCGACCAGGAGCGCAGGATGTACTCCTGGATCGAGGCCTTGATCCACCACATTGCATAGGTCGCCAGGCGGAAGCCGCGTTCCGGGTCGAATTTCTTGACGGCCTGCATCAGACCGACATTGCCTTCCGACACGACTTCGCCGATCGGCAGGCCGTAGCCGCGATAGCCCATGGCGATCTTTGCAACGAGACGCAGGTGGCTCGTCACCATCTTGTGTGCGGCAGCGCGGTCGCCATGCTCAGCGTAACGCTTCGCGAGCATGTATTCCTGCTGCGGCTCCAGCATCGGGAATTTGCGGATTTCGTCGAGATAGCGATTGAGACCGGCTTCGCCGGCGGTAATCGAAGGCAGATTGTTACGGGCCATGAAGCACCCCTTTCCGATCGTTGTCGGTTCCCGGCAGATTTCATCTGCCCTTACGGCGAACCGATTATGGCGCGGATCGTTCCCGACCCCGCACCAATGCAAGTGTCAGATAAGTGTGGCGGAACAGCGATTCAAGCGTTCACACCAACGTTATGGCATTACAAATGCGTAATGATCTATCGGACTTCCGGCGACGGTCAGGCCGTCATTGCCGCAGGGCTTCGATCAACTGTTCCAGGTCGTCGGGGATCGGAGCCTCGAATTCCATCACCTCGCCGGTGCGGGGATGTTCGAACACAAGCAGATAGGCGTGCAGCGCCTGGCGCGGGAAGGCGCCGACGACGGTGCGGGCGGGCTCGGGGATCTTGTTGACCTTGGTCTTGAAGCCGCCGGCATAATCGAGGTCGCCGATCAGCGGATGGCCGATATGAGCCATGTGGACTCGGATCTGGTGCGTGCGGCCGGT
>Ga0213835_100215_pt1 | contig 68751 bp, 73 predicted proteins | sample SWPATP01_FD_160576 | JGI IMG/M metagenome (GOLD analysis project Ga0213835, IMG submission 160576) | Coastal seawater microbial communities from Marineland, Florida, United States - SWPA TP0 #1 | ecosystem: Environmental > Aquatic > Marine > Coastal | place: USA: Florida | collected 2016-08-05 | reverse complement strand
TGATTGCCCACCGGACCGTTTTCCGGTCCTCCTCATCCTGCAAGCTGAACGGCGTGAACCCGTTCGACGGGCTTGCGCGGCGCCACTGGCGCCACGGTCCCGTCTCACCCTACATCGCCGCCACGCTGCGGAAGATCCTCGACAACCACATGCAGCGCGACATCGCCGAGCTCATGCCCTGGAACTTCAGCGAATAGTCAAGCCGCACGACCAGGGGCGGTCGGCCGGTGCCTGCAATGGCCGACCGGCCGCCGGGGGGGTCAGCAGCCAGGCGGCGGATCCTCGGGGCAGCCTCGCGACGGGAGACGGGTCGTCCCCCGTGCCGGCCGCCCGAGGCGCGACCGATCCGGCGCCGTGCCCGGTCGTGCCTCCGGGGCCCGGGCGGGCTCAGGCGTGGATCGCGCCGTCGCCGCAGGCCAGCGCCGCCTCGCGCACGGCCTCGGAAAAGGTGGGATGCGCATGGCAGGTGCGCGCAAGATCCTCGGCCGCGGCACCGAACTCCATCGCGACGCAGACCTCGTGGATCAGGTCGCCCGCCATCGGCCCGATGATGTGCGCGCCGAGGATGCGGTCGGTCGCCTTGTCCGCGAGGATCTTGACGAAACCGTCGGCGGCGAAGTTGGCCTTGGCCCGGCCGTTGCCCATGAAGCTGAACTTGCCGACCTTGAAGGCGCGGCCGGCCTCCTTCAGCGTCTCCTCGGTCTCGCCCACGCTGGCGACCTCGGGGTGGGTATAGATCACGCCCGGAATCAGCGCGTGGTTCACATGGCCCGCCTGCCCGGCGAGGATCTCGGCCACGGCCATCCCCTCGTCCTCGGCCTTGTGCGCCAGCATCGGGCCGGGAACCGCATCGCCGATGGCGTAGATCCCCTTGACCGAGGTGGCGAAATGGCCGTCGACCTCGACCTGCCCGCGCCGGGTCGTCTTCACCCCCAGCGCCTCCAGCCCGAGCCCGTCGGTATAGGGCCGGCGGCCGGTCGCGACCAGCACCGTGTCGGCCTCCAGCGTGTGCTCGCTGCCGTCCTTTTGCAGGGTGTAGCGCAGGGTGGCCCTGGTCTTCGTGGCCTCGACCCCCTGCACCGCGGCGCCGAGCACGAACTCCATCCCCTGCTTCTTGAGGATGCGCTGGAAGGTGCGCGCCACCTCGGCGTCGTTGCCGGGGATCAGCCGGTCGAGATACTCGACCACCGTCACCTCCGTGCCGAGGCGGGCATAGACCGAGCCCATCTCCAGCCCGATCACGCCGCCGCCGATCACCGCCAGCCGCTTCGGGATCCTGCCCAGATCCAGCGCGCCGGTGGAGGTGACCACGACCTTCTCGTCGATCTCCACCCCCGGCAGGCTCGCGGCCTCGGAGCCGGTGGCGATGACGATGGCCTTCGCCTCGTGCACCTCGTCGCCGACCTTCACCTTGCCCGGCGCGGGGATCGAGCCCCAGCCCCGGAGCCACTCGACCTTGTTCTTCTTGAACAGGAACTCGATGCCCTTGACGTTCTGGCCGACGACGTCGTCCTTGTAGGCGCGCATCGCCTTCCAGTCGACCTTGGGCTTCGCGCCCATGATCCCCATCTTCTCGAAGTTCTCGTGGACCTCGTGGAGCTGGTGCGTGGCGTGCAGCAGCGCCTTGGAGGGGATGCAGCCGACGTTCAGACAGGTGCCGCCGAGCGTTTCGCGCCCCTCGACACAGGCGGTGCGCAGGCCGAGCTGGGCGGCGCGGATGGCGCCGACATAGCCGCCGGGGCCACCGCCGATGAAGATCACGTCAAAGCTTGCCATAAGGGCTCTCCCATGGGCTGGCCGGGGAGGGGGGCCGTCTGCCCCCCGCGCCGCGGTGCGGCGCCCCCCCGAGGATATTTTCGGAAAGATGAAGCGGCATCAGACCAGCGCCGCGAGCAGCATCAGGACGGTGGCGAGGAAGCCCGCCGCCCAGATGAGCGACCGCCAAGGGGTCCAGCCGAACAGATAGGCCGGCACGAACAGCACCCGCGCGCCCAGATAGAGCCAGGCCAGCGCGGCGGTGAGGCCCGAGCCCTTGTCCGCCAGCGTCAGCGCGAGGACGGCGACGGCAAAGAGGGGCAGCGTCTCGATATGGTTCTGATAGGCCCGTTTCAGCCGGCCGAGGCCGATGGACATCGGCTGCGGCGGCTCGCCGTCGCGCGGGGTGAGGAAATACGCCGGCCCGATCTCCAGATTGGCGCGAACCGCCATCCAGCAGAGCTGCCCCACGGCCAGCAGGGCGGCAAGGACGAGGACAGTCAGTTCGGCCGTCATGGCATCAGCACTCCGATCAGCATCAGCACCAGCCCGATCCCGGCCACATGCCAGCAGACGGTGCGCAGCCAGGGCAGGCCCGAGGCATAGGCCGGCAGAAACGCCAGCCGCCCGGCGAGGAACATCGCGATCCCGGCCTCGACCGGGGGGCCGACCCGGCCGGCCAGATGCGCAACCAGCGCGAGCGACAGGAAGACCGGCGCGGACTCGAGCAGGTTGTCGAGGGCGCGGCGCAGCCGGCCGTGGACCGGGGCCAGCACCGCCGGCACGTCACGCGGCCCGACCGACCAGGCGTTGCCCGCCGCCTGCTTCAGCGCCAGCCCCTGCACGCCGATGTGCAGAAGCACCAGCACCGCCAGCCCGACAAGCCCCCACAGGGCCATGTCCATGTCGCCGCTCACCCCTCGAACCCGCGGGCCCGGGCGGCGCCGATCACCTGCGCCTGGCTCTCGCCGGTGCGCTTGCGCCGCGCCTCGGCCAGCTGCGCGGCGTGGGCATCGGCGGCGGCGGAGCTGTCGCTCGTGAACAGGATCTCGGCGGCGGCATGGGCCTCGGGGGCGGGCCGCCCGCCCTCCAGCTCGTGCAGATAGGTGGCGGCCCGGATGAAGCGCCGCCCCTGCCGGACACTCTGCGCCACCACGACGGCGACGAGGACAAGGGCGACGAGGAAGAGGACGCCGAGCATTCAGAGATCCATCAAGAGCCGCCGCGGGTCCTCCAGCGCCTCCTTGACCCGGACGAGGAAGGTGACGGCGCCCTTGCCATCGACGATGCGATGGTCGTAGCTGAGCGCGAGATACATCATCGGCCGCGCCACGATCTGCCCCTTCACCACCATCGGCCGCTCCTGGATCTTGTGCATGCCCAGGATGCCCGACTGCGGCGGGTTCAGGATCGGCGAGGACATCAGCGAGCCGTAGACCCCCCCGTTCGAGATGGTGAAGGAGCCGCCCTGCATCTCGGCCATCCCGAGCTTGCCGTCACGGGCCCGGACCCCGAAGTCGGCGATGGTCTTCTCGATGGCGGCAAAGCTCATGGCATGGGCGTCGCGCAGCACCGGCACCACCAGGCCCGAGGGCGTGCCCACCGCCACGCCCATGTGGACATAGTTCTTGTAGACGATGTCGGTGCCGTCGATCTCGGCGTTGACCTCGGGCACCTCGAACAGCGCATGGCAACAGGCCTTCACGAAGAAGGACATGAAGCCGAGCTTCACGCCATGCTTCTTTTCGAACAAACCCTTGTATTCGTTGCGGAGGTCCATGATCGGACCCATGTCCACCTCGTTGTAGGTGGTCAGCATCGCGGCGGTGTTCTGCGCCTCCTTCAGCCGACGGGCGATGGTCTGGCGCAGGCGCGACATCTTCACCCGCTCCTCGCGCGCGGCATCCTCGGCCGGAACGGGGGGGCGGGGCGCCTGTTGGGCAGCGGGGGCGGGCACGGTCGGGGCAGGCGAAGCCTGCGCCGCCGGGGCCGCGCCCGCGGCCGCCTTCTCCACGTCTTCCTTCATGATCCGCCCGCCGCGCCCGGTCCCCTCGACATCCGCGGCCGACAGACCCTTTTCGGCCATCAGCTTGCGGGCCGAGGGCGCATGCTCGATGTTGCCTCCGCCCGTCGGCGCCGCCGCGGCCGCCGGGGCCTCGGCGGGCTTCGCCGCGCCGCCGCCGCCGGCCGACAGCACCGCCAGCTTGCCGCCGGCCTTCACCGTCTCGCCCTCGCCGGCGAGGATCTCGGCCAGAACCCCGGCGCCGGGGCTCGGCACCTCGACGCTGACCTTGTCGGTCTCGAGCTCGCAGAGGATCTCGTCGGCCTCGACCCGGTCGCCGGCCTTCCTGAACCAGGTCGCCACCGTCGCCTCGGCGACGCTCTCGCCCAGCGCCGGCACCATCACGTCGACGCTCTCGCCGGCCTCGGCCGGCGCCTCCTCCTTCGGCTCGGTCTTCGCCTTGGCCTTCGGGGACTTCTCCGCCTCGGCGCCGCCTTCGGAGATGGTGGCCAGCAACGCATCCACCCCGACGGTGTCGCCCTCGCCGGCGACGATCTCGGCAAGCCGGCCGGCGGCCGGCGCCGGCACCTCCACCGTCACCTTGTCGGTCTCTAGCTCGCACAGCATCTCGTCGGCAGAGACGCTGTCGCCCGGTTTCTTGAACCAGGTCGCGACGGTGGCCTCGGTGACGCTCTCGCCCAGCGTGGGAACGCGGACCTCGATCGACATGCTCGTTACTCCATGCTCAGCGCTTCGGACACGAGCGCTTCCTGTTGGGCCTTGTGCTGGCTCGCGAGCCCCGTCGCGGGCGAGGCCGAGGCCGGGCGGCCGACATAGCGCGGCCGCGGATGATCGGCGCCGATGCGGCCCAGCACCCATTCGAGATTGGGTTCGATGAAGACCCAGCCGCCCTGGTTCTTCGGTTCCTCCTGGCACCAGATGACCTCGGCCTGCTTGAAGCGGCCCAGCTCATGCGTGAGGCTCATCGCCGGGAAGGGATAGAACTGTTCCACCCGCAAGAGATAGACATCGTCGATCCCGCGCGCGTCGCGTTCCTCCAGCAGGTCGAAATAGACCTTGCCCGAGCACAGCACCACGCGGCGGATCTCCTCGTCCGGTTTCAGCCGCGTCTCGCTGTGGCCCTTCTGCGCGTCGTCCCACAGCACGCGGTGGAACTGCGAGCCATGGGTGAAATCGGCGAGGTCCGAGATGCAGAGCTTGTGCCTGAGCAGCGACTTGGGCGTCATCAGCACCAGCGGCTTGCGGAAGCTGCGGTGGATCTGGCGGCGGAGGATGTGGAAATAGTTGGCCGGCGTGGTGCAGTTGGCCACGATCCAGTTGTCCTGGGCGCAGAGCTGCAGGAACCGCTCCAGCCGGGCCGAGGAATGCTCCGGCCCCTGCCCCTCGAACCCGTGGGGCAGCAGCATCACGAGGCCCGACATCCGCAGCCATTTCGACTCGCCCGAGGAAATGAACTGGTCGAACATGATCTGCGCGCCGTTGGCGAAGTCGCCGAACTGCGCCTCCCACATCACCAGCGCGTTCGGCTCGGCCAGCGAATAGCCGTATTCGAAACCGAGCACCGCATATTCCGAGAGCATCGAGTCGATGACCTCATAGCGCGCCTGCCCCTGGCGGATGTGGTTGAGCGGATAATGCCGCTCTTCGCTGGACTGGTCGATGAAGGCCGAATGCCGCTGGCTGAAGGTGCCGCGGGTGCTGTCCTGCCCCGCCAGCCGCACCGGATAGCCCTCGGTCAGGAGCGAGCCGAAGGCGAGCGCCTCGGCCGTGGCCCAGTCGAAGCCCTCGCCGGTCTCGAACATCCGCGCCTTGGTCTCCAGCAGCCGCGCCACCGTGCGGTGCAGGTCGAACCCCTCGGGCACCCGGGTCAGCGCCGCACCGACGTCGCGCAGCGTCTCCTCCGAGATGGCGGTCTGGCCGGCCTGATACTCCTCGCCCTCGCGGTTGAGGTGGCGCCAGCGACCGTCCAGCCAGTCGGCCTTGTTCGGCTTGAAGGTCTTGCCGGACTCGAACTCCTCGTTCAGCCGGGCCTGGAAGGCGGCCTTCATGTCCTCGATCTCGCCCTCGGGGATCAGCCCGTCCTGCACCAGCCGCTCGGTATAGAGCTGCAACGTGGTCTTGTGCCGCTTGATCCGGTTGTACATCACCGGATTGGTGAACATCGGCTCGTCGCCCTCGTTGTGCCCGAAGCGGCGATAGCAGAAGACGTCGATCACCACGTCCTTGCGGAACTTCTGGCGGAACTCGACCGCGACCTTGGCGGCATGCACCACCGCCTCGGGGTCGTCGCCGTTCACGTGGAAGATCGGCGCCTCGACCATCAACGCGATGTCGGTGGGATAGGGGCTGGAGCGGCTGAAATGCGGCGCGGTGGTAAAGCCGATCTGGTTGTTGACGATGATGTGGAGCGTGCCGCCGGTGCGGTGCCCGCGCAGCCCCGACATCCCGAAGCATTCGGCCACCACGCCCTGCCCGGCAAAGGCCGCGTCGCCATGCAGCAGCACCGGCAGGACGGAGGTGCGCTCGCTGTCGTTCTCCTGGTCCTGCTTGGCGCGGACCTTGCCCAGGACCACCGGGTTCACCGCCTCCAGATGCGAGGGGTTGGCGGTGAGGCTGAGGTGCACGGTGTTGCCGTCGAACTCGCGGTCGGAACTCGCGCCGAGGTGGTACTTCACGTCGCCCGAGCCGTCGACATCCTCGGGCTTGAAGCTGCCGCCCTGGAATTCGTTGAAGATGGCGCGATAGGGCTTGCCCATCACGTTCGCCAGCACCGAGAGCCGGCCGCGGTGGGGCATGCCGATGGCGATCTCCTTGACCCCCAGCGCGCCGCCGCGCTTGATGATCTGTTCCATCGCCGGGATCACCGCCTCGGCGCCGTCGAGGCCGAAGCGCTTGGTCCCCATGTATTTCACATGCAGGAACTTCTCGAAGCCCTCGGCCTCGACCAGCTTGTTCAGGATCGCGCGCCGGCCCTCCCGGGTAAAGCTGATCTCCTTGCCGTACCCCTCGATCCGCTCCTTCAGCCAGGCCGATTGCTCGGGGTCCGAGATGTGCATGAACTGCAGCGCGAAGGTGCCGCAATAGGTCCGCTTCAGGATCTCGACGATCTGGCGCAGCGAGGCGACCTCGAGCCCGAGGACGTTGTCGATGAAGATCGGCCGGTCCATGTCGGCCGAGGTGAAGCCGTAGGAGGTGGGGTCGAGCTCCGGGTGCGGGGTCTGGTCGCGCATGCCGAGGGGGTCGAGGTCGGCCACCAGATGGCCGCGGATGCGATAGGCGCGGATGATCATCAGTGCGCGGATCGAATCGATCACCGCGCGCTGGACCTGGGCGTCGGTCACCTCGACACCCTTTTCGACGGCCTTGGCGCGGATCTTCTCGGCTGCGGCGCCGGCCTCCTTCGCCGAGGGGGCCCGGGCGGGGGGCTCGGGCCACTGGCCGTCGAGGGCGGCGGTCAGCTCGTCCGAGGGCTGGGGCGGCCAGTCGCGCCGCGCCCAGGAGGGGCCGGAGGGTGCCCGGTCCTCGCCCATGGCGCGGAACAGCTCGGCCCAGGCGCCGTCCACCGAGGACGGGTCGGCGGCATAGCGCGCCTGCATCTGGTCGATCCACGCCGCGTTGGTGCCGTGCAGAAAGCTCTCGCCCCGGAAGGCCTCGGAACGGCTCTGTTCGGTCATCTCGTCACCCCTCTCCTGCGGCGGCCGCGGCGCGGCCCCCTCCCCCACACAGGTTACTTGCCGATGGCCCGAAGCACCGCCTCACCGAGGCGCGCCGGGCTCTCGGCCACCACGATCCCGGCCGAGCGCATCGCCTCGATCTTGGACCCGGCGTCGCCCTTGCCGCCCGCGACGATGGCGCCGGCATGGCCCATCCGCCGCCCCGGCGGCGCAGTGCGACCGGCGATGAAGCCGGCACAGGGCTTGGCGCGGCCGCGCTTCGCCTCGTCGGCGAGGAACTGCGCGGCGTCCTCCTCGGCGGTGCCGCCGATCTCGCCGATCATGATCAGGCTCTCCGTCTCCGGGTCGGCCAGGAACCACTCCAGCACATCGGTGAACTCGGTGCCCTTGATCGGGTCGCCGCCGATGCCCACGCAGGAGGACTGCCCCAGCCCGGCGTCCGTCGTCTGCTTTACCGCCTCATAGTTGAGGGTTCCTGACCGCGAGATCACCCCGCAGGTGCCGCGCTTGTGAATGTGGCCCGGCATGATCCCGATCTTGCATTCGCCCGGCGTGATGACCCCGGGGCAGTTCGGCCCCACCAGCCGGCTTTTCGAGCCGTCGAGCGCGCGCTTGACCCGCATCATGTCCAGCACCGGGATGCCCTCGGTGATGCAGACGATCAGCGGCATCTCGGCGTCGATCGCCTCGAGGATCGAGTCGGCGGCGAAGGGGGGCGGCACATAGATGACCGAGGCATTCGCCCCGGTCCGCTCCATCGCCTCGTGCACCGAGTTGAAGACCGGCAGGCCGAGGTGCTCGGTCCCGCCCTTGCCCGGGGTCACGCCCCCGACCATCTGCGTGCCATAGGCGATGGCCTGTTCCGAATGAAAGGTCCCCTGCGAGCCGGTCAGGCCCTGGCAGATCACCCTGGTGGATTTGTCGACGAGTACGGCCATGTCGGTTCCGTTCCTTTGGCGGGGTTGGCCCCGCATGCTGTCGGTTTGCGGGCGGCCTCAGCCGCGCACCGCCTTGACGATCTTCTGCGCGGCGTCGTCCAGATCGTCGGCGGCGATGACGTCGAGGCCCGAGGAGTTCAGGATCTCCTTGCCCTTCTCGACGTTCGTGCCCTCCAGCCGGACCACGAGGGGGACCTGCAGGCCGACCTCCTTGACCGCGGCGATCACCCCCTCGGCGATGACGTCGCAGCGCATGATGCCGCCGAAGATGTTCACCAGGATGCCCTTCACGTTGGCGTCGGAGGTGATGATCTTGAACGCCTCCATCACCTTTTCCTTGGTGGCGCCGCCGCCCACGTCGAGAAAGTTCGCCGGCTCCGCGCCATAGAGCTTGATGATGTCCATGGTCGCCATGGCGAGGCCGGCGCCGTTCACCATGCAGCCGATCTCGCCGTCCAGCGCGATGTAGGAGAGGTCGAACCGCGAGGCGGCAAGTTCCTTGGGGTCCTCCTCGCTCTCGTCGCGCAAGGAAAGGATGTCGGGCTGACGATAGAGCGCGTTGGAGTCGAACCCCATCTTGGCGTCGAGACAGCGCAGGTCGCCGCCCGTGGTCACGATCAGCGGGTTGATCTCGACCATCTCGGCGTCACGCTCGACAAAGAGCTTGTAGAGCCTGGCCGTAAGGTCGACGCATTGCTTGACCTGCTTGCCCTCCAGCCCCAGCGCAAAGGCGATACGGCGGCCGTGAAAGCCCTGGATGCCGGTGGCGGGGTCGACGCTGAAGGACAGGATCTTTTCGGGGTGGGTCGCGGCGACCTCCTCGATGTCCATGCCGCCCTCGGTCGAGCAGACGAAGGAGATGCGCGAGGTCACCCGGTCGATCAGCACCGCGAGATACAGCTCGCGGGCGATGTCGGCGCCGTCCTCGATGTAGATGCGGCCGACCTCCTTGCCCTCGGGGCCGGTCTGATGCGTCACGAGGGTGCGGCCCAGCATGGCGGCGGCGTGCTCGGCCGCCTCCTCGACCGAGCGGGCGAGGCGGACGCCGCCCTTCTCGCCGGCGCTGGCCTCCTTGAACCGGCCCTTGCCGCGGCCGCCGGCGTGGATCTGCGCCTTGACCACCCAGATCGGGCCGTCCAGCTCGCCCGCCGCCGCCTTCGCCTCGTCGGCCTTCAGCACCACACGGCCGTCGGCCACCGGTGCCCCATAGCTGCGAAGAAGCGCCTTCGCCTGATATTCGTGGATGTTCACGCGACTGTCCCGTGGCTGGTTCGTTTCACGCGCCATGCCATGCAGGCGGCGCGGAAAAAACGGGCAGTCCGTGAAAACCGTACATTCGTGGCAACAACGGTGGATTTGTGATCACGGGCTTCGGGCAGTGATCACATACGCAGACACAAGGCGAGTCGTGGTCACGGAAACGGCGCAGCCCCGGGGGAGGCTGCGCCGCAACATGGCCTTGGGGCCGGGTCAGGCGAGGGTCGGGTCGATCCCCTTGCAGGCGGCGACGAGGCCCTTCACCGCATCGACCGACTTGTCGAACATCACCTGCTCGTCGCGGGTCAGCGCAAAGCTGATGACCTTTTCGATGCCGCCGGCGCCGATGATGGTGGGCACGCCCACATAGATCCCCTTCAGCCCGAAGGGCCCGTCGCACCAGGCCGCGCAGGGCAGGACGCGCTTCTGGTCCTTCAGATAGGCCTCGGCCATCTCGATCGCGCTGGTGGCAGGGGCGTAGAAGGCCGAGCCGGTCTTCAGCAGGCCGACGATCTCGGCGCCGCCGTCGCGGGTGCGCTGGACGATGGCGTCGAGCTTGTCCTGCGTGGTCCAGCCCATCTGCACCAGATCCGGCAGCGGGATGCCGGCCACCGTGGAATAGCGCGCGAGCGGCACCATGGTGTCGCCGTGGCCCCCCAGCACGAAGGCGGTGACGTCGCGCATCGACACGCCGAACTCCAGGCTGAGGAAATGCCGGAAGCGGGCCGAATCGAGCACCCCGGCCATGCCCACCACCTTTTCATGCGGCAGGCCCGAGAACTCGCGCAGCGCCCAGACCATCGCATCCAGCGGGTTGGTGATGCAGATGACGAAGGCGCCGGGGGCGTGCGCCTTGATGCCCTCGCCCACCGCCTTCATGACCTTCAGGTTGATGCCGAGGAGGTCGTCGCGGCTCATGCCCGGCTTGCGCGGGACGCCGGCGGTGACGATGCAGACGTCGGCCCCCGCGATGTCGGCATAGTCGTTCGTGCCCTTCAGATGCGCGTCGAAGCCCTCGGACGGGCCGCTCTCGGCGATGTCGAGCGCCTTGCCCTGGGGGATGCCCTCGGCGATGTCGAACAGGACGATGTCGCCGAGTTCCTTGATCGCGGCGAGATGGGCGAGCGTGCCGCCGATCTGCCCGGCGCCGATGAGCGCGATCTTCGGTCTGGCCATGCTGTGCTGTCTCCGCTCCGTTACGGTTCGTTGAGGTGGGTGTCGACGCGCAGCCCTAGTGCGTCGGGCCGCGTCACGCAAGCGCGAGCCGGTGCACCGTGGTGCGCAACGGGGCTGTCGGCGCCGGCCTCGATGGGATAAGCGCTCGGGAAACCGGGGCATTCGAGAGGCGGCGGGCGTGGAGTTCGATCTGCTGTTCTTTGCCGTCGCGATTCCGGCGGTGATGATCGCGGGCATTGCAAAGGGCGGCTTCGGCGGTGCGGCGACCTTTGCCGCCACCCCGATTCTGGCGCTGGTGCTGGAGCCGGCGCTGGCGCTGGGGCTGATGCTGCCCTTGCTGATGATGATGGATGTGGCCGCGCTGAAGGCCTATTGGCGACGCTGGCATGCGCCGTCGGCGCGGGTGCTGATCCTGGGCGCGGTGCCGGGGATCCTGCTGGGCGCGGCGTTCTATCGGGCGACGGACCCGGACATGCTGCGCTTTCTGATCGGCGCCGTGGCGGTGGCCTTCGTCGCGTTTCAGACGGTGCGCTGGCTCGGCTGGCTGCAGCTGCGGCGGGCGGAGTTCTCGCCGGTCAAGGGCATCCTCGCCGGTGTCGCGTCGGGATTTGCCAGTTTCGTCAGCCATGCGGGCGGGCCGCCGGTGCTGATGTTCCTGCTGCCGCAGGGGCTGCACAAGACGATGTTCCAGGCCACCACGGTGGTGATGTTCTTTGCCGTCAACCTGATCAAGGTGGTGCCCTATGCCTTTCTGGGCTTCTTCACCGCCGAGACGCTGATGGCGAACGTGCTGCTGGCGCCGGTGGCGCTGGGCGGTGTGTGGGTGGGGGTCAGGGCGCATGCGCTCGTGCCCGAGACGCTGTTCTTCGCGCTGACCCATGTGCTGTTGCTGGTGGTCGGCGCCCGGCTGATCTGGGTGTCGCTGGGCTGAGCGCGGGTCAGGCCGGGGCGCCGGTGGCCTCGGCCACGGTCAGCTCGAACCCGTTTCCGGCGGCGACGAGACAGGCCAGCCCGTTCGGCAGCGTGACCAGCAGCGTCCAGCTCCCGCTCGTCTCGGAGGCGTAGAGCTCCATCACGGTGCGGTTGGTGGTCAGCCCGATGGCATGCCGGGTCTCGGCATGGCGCGAGGACAGCACCTCGATCATCTGGGCGCGGGGGGCGCAACGCTGGCCCTGGGCCAGCGCCGGAAGCGCGGCGGCCAGAAGCGGGAGGGCGACGGCGAGAACGAGCAGACGGCGGGACATCGGCGTGCCTTTCGGTTCAGGGTTCTGGACGGGATCTGGACGGGGGGCGGGACGGGCTTCTGCCCGGAGAGCACCGGAGGGGCGCCGGGAAAATCCTGCCTGCAAGGCACGACGATATGGTTAACGCTGCGGGCGTTGCGCCGCAGGGCCGCGCTCTGGCGGGTCGGCGCAAACTCTGCATACTGCGCCGCGGACCCTGAGGCAGCTGGAGGACCCCTCCGATGATCGGCTATCTTCTCCTGATCCTGGGCGTGGGCCTGTGGATCGTGGCGCATCTGTTCAAGCGCATCGCGCCGGCGCAGCGGGCAACCCTGGCCAAGGGGCTGGGCGAGGGGGCCAAGGGCATCTTCGCGGTGCTGATCCTGGCCGGGCTCGTGCTGATGGTGCTGGGATGGCAGCGGGCGGATTACGTGTTGCTCTGGTCCGTGCCGGTGTGGTTCGGGCACGCCAACAACCTGTTGATGCTGATCGCCTTCTACGTCTTCGGGATCGGCATGGCGAAGGGCGCGCTGTCGCAGCGGGTGCGCCATCCGATGCTGATGGGGGTGCTGATCTGGTCGGCGGCGCATCTGCTGGTGCGGGGCGATCTGGCCGGGCTGATCCTGTTCGGTGGCATGGGCGCCTGGGCGGCGGTGTCGATCCTGATGATCAACGCGCAGGACAAGGTCTGGACCCCGCCGGCGCGCAAGCCCGGGCCGCGCGACGCCGTGGCGGTGGCCGTGGTCCTGGTGGTCTACGGGGCGGTCGGGCTGATCCACCGCTGGCTCGGCGTCAACCCGTTCGGGAACCTGGGCGCATGAGGGCGTATCGGCTGCTCACCGGCGAGGACAGTTCCGAGTTCTGCCACAAGGTCACCGCCGCCCTGGACCAGGGGTGGGAGCTCTATGGCTCGCCGGCTTATGCCTTCGACGCCGCCACGGGGGCGATGCGCTGCGCCCAGGCCGTGATCAAGGAGGTGCCCGGCGAATACGACCCCGAGCGGCGACTCGGCGAACTGTAAGCGCCGGGCGCCGGCGGGCCGTGCGTGATCACAGCCAGAAGGCATGTGATCACGCAAACCCGTAAATCTGCGCTCTATAGTCGCGATTTGCCCGATCCGGCGTCTCTCCCTGCGTGACAGGCCCGAAAAAAGCGCTATCCATGCGCCAGACCGCCGGCGGCCCGGCCTTTCGGGCAGTGCGGCACATCCGAGGGGGACGCTCATGGCCGACGTGAACCGGGGAAACCGGCCGCTTTCGCCGCATCTGCAAATCTACCGCCTGCCGATGACGGCCAAGCTGTCGATCCTGCACCGCATCACCGGCGCGGGAATGACGCTGGGCGCGTTGCTGGTGGTGTGGCGCCTCGTGGCCGGCGCCGTCTCGCCCGAGGCCTCGGCCACGGCGGATGCCTGGATCACCTCGTGGCTGGGCAACCTGGTGATGCTCGGCTGTCTCTGGGCGCTGATGTACCATGCGCTGAACGGGATGCGGCATCTGTGGTGGGACATCGGCCGGGGCTTCGACCTCCAGTTCACCGAAAAGGCCAACTATGCGGTGCTGGGCGGGTCGGTGGTGCTGACCCTTCTGGTCGTCATCCTGATCCGCTGAGGAGGGGCCGACATGGCATTCAAGACCGATTACGCGCGCGTCCACGGCCTCGGCTCGGCGCATGAGGGGGCGGGCCACTGGTGGGGCCAGCGGCTGAGCTCGATCGCGCTGATCCTGCTGACCCCGCTCTTCGTGATCCCCTTCGGCCGGGCGCTGGGCAATGGCCACGAGGCGCTCGTGGCCACCTATTCCGGCTGGGGGCATGCCTTCGTCGCGGTGGCCTTCATCCTGGTGGCCTGCTGGCATCTGGGACAGGGGTTGCAGGTGGTGATCGAGGACTATGTCCCGCAAAAGGGCCTGCGCACCGGCCTGCTGGTCGCCAACACGCTGGTTGCCTGGGCGCTCGCGGCCGCCGGCGTGCTGGCCGTCGCCACCATCCTGTTCCGCGGCTGAGGGAGCCTCCATGCCTGCCTACCCGTATGAAATGCACGAATATGACGTCGTCGTGGTCGGCGCCGGGGGCTCCGGCCTGCGCGCCACCCTCGGCATGGCCGAACAGGGGCTGCGCACCGCCTGCGTGACCAAGGTGTTCCCCACCCGCTCGCACACCGTCGCCGCCCAGGGCGGCATCGCCGCCTCGCTGGGCAACATGGGCCCCGACCACTGGCAGTGGCACATGTACGACACGGTCAAGGGCTCGGACTGGCTCGGCGACGTGGACGCGATGGAGTACCTCGCGCGCGAGGCCCCCGCCGCCGTCTATGAACTCGAACACTACGGCGTGCCCTTCTCGCGCACCGAGGACGGCAGGATCTATCAGCGCCCCTTCGGCGGCCACACCACCGAGTTCGGCGAGGGCCCCCCGGTGCAGCGCACCGCCGCCGCCGCCGACCGCACCGGCCATGCCATCCTGCACACGCTCTACGGCCAGAGCCTGAAGGAAAAGGCCGAGTTCTACATCGAATACTTCGCCATCGACCTGATCATGAGCGAGGACGGCACCTGTCAGGGCGTGCTGGCGTGGAAGCTCGACGACGGCTCGCTGCATGTCTTCAACGCCAAGATGACGGTGCTGGCCACGGGGGGCTACGGCCGGGCGTATTTCTCGGCGACCTCGGCCCACACCTGCACCGGCGACGGCACCGGCATGGTCGCCCGCGCGGGGCTCCCGCTGCAGGACATGGAGTTCGTGCAGTTCCACCCCACCGGCATCTACGGCGCCGGCTGCCTCATCACCGAAGGCGCGCGGGGCGAGGGCGGGTACCTGACGAACTCCGAGGGCGAGCGCTTCATGGAGCGCTATGCGCCGACCTACAAGGACCTCGCCAGCCGCGACGTGGTCAGCCGCTGCATGACCATCGAGATCCGCGAGGGCCGCGGGGTCGGCCCCAACAAGGACCACATCCACCTCAACCTCTCGCATCTGCCGAAGGAGGCGCTGAACCTCCGCCTGCCCGGGATCAGCGAGAGCGCCCGCATCTTTGCCGGCGTGGACGTGACGAAGGAGCCGATCCCCGTCCTGCCCACGGTGCATTACAACATGGGCGGCATCCCCACGAACTATTGGGGCGAGGTGCTGAACGCCGACGCGGCGAACCCCGACCGCATCGCCCCGGGCCTGATGGCGGTGGGCGAGGCCGCCTGCGCCTCGGTGCATGGCGCCAACCGGCTGGGCTCGAACTCCCTGATCGACCTCGTGGTGTTCGGCCGCGCCGCGGCGATCCGCGCGGGCCAGGTGGTGGACCCGCGAGCCGCCAACCCGACGCTGAACAAGGCGAGCCTGGACAAGGCGCTGGACCGGTTCGACCGCATGCGCCACGCCGATGGCGCGGTGCCCACCGCCGCGCTGCGCCACGAGATGCAGACGACGATGCAGACCAACGCCGCCGTCTTCCGCACCTCCGAGGTGCTGGCCGAAGGCGTGCAGAAGATGACCGCCGTGGCCGGCCGGATGGCCGACATCAAGGTCACCGACCGTTCGATGATCTGGAACTCGGACCTGATGGAGACGCTGGAGCTGGACAACCTGATGCCCAACGCGCTGGCCACCATCGTCGGCGCCGAGGCGCGCAAGGAAAGCCGCGGCGCCCATGCGCACGAGGATTTCCCCGACCGCGACGACGAGACCTGGCGCAAGCACACGCTGGCCTGGGTGGAGGGCACCGCGGTGCGGCTCGACTATCGCCCGGTGCACACGCACCCGCTGATGGGCCACAACGAGGGCGGCATCGACCCCAAGCGCATCGCGCCCAAGGCGCGGGTCTACTGACCCGCGCGGCCGGGAGAGGGGCGGTGATCGTGGGCATGCTCGCCACCTATCCGCCGCGCAGCGCCACGCTGCGCGCCGCGGTGGCCAGCGTGGCGCCCCAGCTCGACCGGCTGGTCCTCGTGCTCAACGACCATGACCGCGTGCCCGACTGGCTGGCCGGGCACCCCAACGTCACCCCCCTGATCCCCGAGACCGACACCAAGGACACCGGCAAGTATCTGGCCCCGCCCGAGGGCGCGCGCTGGCTGTTCACGCTGGACGACGACATCCTCTATCCGCCCGACTACGTGGCCCGCAGCCTCGCCGGCCATGCCCGCGCCGCCGAGCGGCTGGGAACGGAGCGGATCATGGCCGGATACATGGGCTGGACCTATCGGCGGGCCCGCTTTCTCGGCGCGCGCTGGATCCGCCGGCTGATCGGATACAACCCGGACTACATCGCCAACTCGGCGCAGACGGTGGATTTCCGCGCCGCGCTGGAGCGGGCCCGCATCGTCGAGGGGCTGGGCACCGGCGTCGCCCTCATGCGCGCCGCCGACGCACCGCCCTTCGACCATGTCCGCGATGCCCAGCGCTTCATCGACGTGCGGCTGGGAAGCTGGTGCCACGAACAGGGAATCCTGCAGCTCTGCCTGCCCCACCCGGCCGGCTGGCTGCGCGATGCCCATGACGGCGCGCAGGGCGACAGCATCTTCGAGACCTTCACCCTGCGCCCGCCCTCCCATGTGGCCGACGAGATCTGGCGCATGGCCTTTCGCAACCCGCGGCGGGGCGAGACCGTCGATTTCGGCTTTGCCGACATGGCCGCCCCCGCCTGACCCGAGACCCCGCGGCCCCGGCCGCCCCGCAGACCGCCCGACCGACAGAGCGAGAGAAGGCAAGGACAATGGTTCAACTGACCCTCCCGAAGAACTCCACCATCCGCACGGGCAAGACCTGGCCCCGGCCCGAGGGCGCGACCAACCTGCGCACCTTTCGCATCTATCGCTGGAACCCCGACGACGGGCAGAACCCGCGGGTGGACACCTATTTCGTGGACATGGACAGCTGCGGCCCCATGGTCCTGGACGCGCTGATCAAGATCAAGAACGAGATCGACCCGACGCTGACCTTCCGCCGGTCCTGTCGCGAGGGGATCTGCGGCTCCTGCGCGATGAACATCGACGGGGCGAATCGGCTGGCCTGCATCTTCGGGATGGACGAGGTGACCGGCGACGTGGCGATCTATCCGCTGCCGCACATGCCGGTGGTCAAGGATCTGGTGCCGGACCTGACGCATTTCTACGCCCAACACGCCAGCATCAAGCCCTGGCTCGAGACGCGCACCAACGCCCCGCAAAAGGAGTGGCGCCAGTCCGAGGCCGACCGGGAACAGCTCGACGGGCTCTATGAATGCGTGATGTGCGCCTGCTGCTCGACCTCCTGCCCGAGCTACTGGTGGAACGGCGACCGCTATCTCGGGCCGGCCGCGCTGCTGCATGCCTATCGCTGGATCATCGATTCGCGCGACGAGGCGACGGGCGAGCGGCTGGACGACCTGCACGACCCGTTCAAGCTCTATCGCTGCCACACCATCATGAACTGCGCCAAGACCTGCCCCAAGGGGCTGAACCCGGCCAAGGCGATCGCCGAGATCAAGAAGATGATGGTCGAGCGCGCGCTCTGAGGCGGCGCTGCGCGGGCCGGTCAGGCCCGCGCAGCCCTTGCGTCAGTTGCCGTGCCCGTGGGAGTGCCCGTGGGAATGGCCGTGGTCATGGCCGGGCGCCTCCATGCCCGGGGCGCGCACCGGCACCTCGACCGTCACCTCGCCCTCGCGCTCGAAGACGAGGGTGACGGTGATGCTGTCGCCCTCGGCCGGGGCGTGACGCAGCCCGAGGAACATCACATGGTCGCCCCCGCGCGCGAGCAGACGCTCGCCGCCCGCGGGGATGGCGAAGCCCTCCTCGACCTCGACCATCCGCATCACGCCCGCGGCGTCCTCGATGTGGGTGTGCAACTCCACCCGCTCGGAAACCTCGGAGCGCGCCGCGACCAGCCGGTCGTCCTCGGCGCCATGGTTGTCGATCAGCATGAAGGCGGCGCCGCTGGTGCCGGCCGGCGAGACGATGGCGAAGGCGTCGTGGACATGCACGCCGTCATGGGCGGTGGCGGCCAGCGGCACGCCGAGCAACAGCGCGGCCGCAGCCACGCGCGAGAATCTGGGGGTCATGGGGATGTCCTTGTCTGTCCGAAAGCGTGAGGGTGGGGCGGTTCAGACAGCCGCCGGCGGCCCCCGCGCCTCGTAGGCCGGCGGCCTCGCGCCCGCGTGCGCGCTGTGCCGCGGCAGGGACAGGCGCACGGCCGGGCCAGGCGCCTCCGGCGTCGCCGCCGGCTGCACCGGCAGGGCGGCGGCGATTCCGGCGATGCAGTCGGGACAGGGCAGCGGCGGGCCGGCGGGCTCGCCGTTCGCGTCCAGCAGGAGGGTGACGGTGCCCGCGCCGGAGCAGATGACGGCCGCATGCAGCCCGTGCGGCTGCCCCCGCGCCTGCGCCAGCGTGACGCTGGCGACGGCCAGCGTCAGGGCGAGGAACAGGCCGATCAGGGGGCGCGTTGCATCCCGGTGCATGCTGTCAGGATAGGCGGCTTCGAGATGCAGAGAAAGGGCTCACCCCGCCCCGGAGTGGGCGGAATCGCCGCAGCCGCCCTGCCCCATCCCGAACGCCAAGGCCCCGCCCATGGGGGCGGGGCCGGCAGTCCGTCCGTATCCGGAGGTCAGGCCGCCGAGGCCGAGCTGTCGGTCTGCGCCTTGGCGATGTCGCGCTTGATCTTCAGCGCCTTGGGCGAGAGTTCCGCGTCGCGGGCCTTGGCCAGGAAGGCGTCCAGGCCGCCGCGATGGTCGACCGAGCGCAGCGCCGCGGCCGAGATCCGGAGGCGATAGCTCTGTCCCAGCGCGTCCGACATCAGCGTCACCTCGTTGAGGTTGGGCAGAAAGCGGCGGCGGGTCTTGTTGTTGGCATGGCTGACGTTGTTGCCGCTCATGGGGCCCTTGCCCGTCAGTTCGCAGACGCGCGACATGGCTTCGATCCTCGTACAGATTATGGTCGGGGCCCGTCGGCCCGCGCGAATTCGGTCCGCCGCTGTTACGGCGAAACGCGCGGGCCGTCAAGCCGGTCATCGCCCGCCCCTGCCCGGGCGCTAGGCCGTCCGCATGGCAGCGGGGTGGCGGCCGGACCCGCCGACGGCCAGCGGGTCGCGCAGCGGCGGCGCTGTGGCAGCGGTCGGCAGGATGGGGGCATCCGCCGCCGCGGGCAGGGCCGCCGGGCACTGCCGACCGGCCTCGGCGGGCTGCGAAAACAGGCGGGGCCGCGGGTCCGTGGGGCACCACAGCGCATGGATGTGCCGGATCAGCCGCGCGCTGTCGGGATGGCGCACCCGCAGCGGAGCCGCCTGGGGGGCCAGTGCCGGGGTCCGGGTCGGGGTGGCGGGCCAGCGCAGCAGTTCCAGCCGGCCGTCGGAGGCCTCGGCGATGGCGCTGTGATGGCCGTCCACGGCCCGTGTCCAGGCGCCGCAATTGGCCAGCCAGCGGCCGCCGCGATCCTCCAGCATCGGCACATGGCTGTGACCGAAGACGATGCCGTCGGCGTCCTCGCGGATGGTGCGGCGCCAGGCGGCGGCGGCGTAGCGGTCGGCCAACCCGCCCCCCTCGCGCAGGATGGCGCGGCCCAGCGACCAGCGGCGTCCCGGCCGCGCCGGCAGCGGCCACAGCTGCCCCAGCCGCAGCAGCCAGCCCCACAGCCGATCCGCCATCCGCGAGCTGCCGCGCCACAGCATCCCGTCGAACTGGTCGCCATGGGTCACCAGCAGCCGGGCGCCGGCGGCGGTGCGGTGCCAGCAGCGCTCCTCGATCCGGATGCCGAAGCGGCGCAGGATCAGCGGCCGCAGCAGCCGCGGCAGGATCTCGCGCAGCTTTTCGTCGTGGTTGCCGGTGATCAGCGTGATCCGCACCCGGCGCCGGCGCAGCGTCATCAGCCTGTCGATCAGGTCGCAATAGCCCTGGGTCCAGTGCCAGCGCTTTTCCAGCTTCCAGCCGTCGAGGATGTCGCCCACGAGATAGAGCTGTTCCACCTCGAAGGCGTCCAGGAGCGCGTTCAGCGCGGCGACGTCCGCCCCCTTGTAGCCCAGGTGCAGGTCGGAGACGAACAGCGCCCGCAGCCGCCTGCGGCCGGCATCGCCCGCCGTCGCGCTCATGCCTGCAACTCCGCACAGCCGGCCAGAAAGGCGTCGGCCACCGCCTCCCAGCTGTAGGTGTCGCGCACATGGGCGTGCCGGTCGGCCGGCCGTCCCGGCGCCCGCAGCGCCCGGTGCACGGCGCGGCCCAGATCGTCGTCCACCGCACCCAGCCGCGGATCGGTCAGGATGTCGCGCGGCCCCGGCGCATCCAGCGCGGCCACGGCGAGGCCCGAGGCCAGAGCCTCGATCACCACGATGCCGAAGGTGTCGGTGCGGGAGGGAAAGACGAACAGATCGGCGGCCCGATAGGCCGCAGCCAGCGCCGCGCCGGTCAGCGTGCCGCGAAAACTCACCTCGGGGTGGCGGCGCCGCAGGCGCTCCAGCTCCGGCCCGTCGCCCACGACGACCTTGCGGACAGGGCCGGTCTCGGCCTCGGTCAGCCGCAGGAAGGCGTCGATGTTCTTCTCCGGCGCCACGCGGCCGACATAGAGCAGCACCGGCGGCTCGGCCGGCGGGCGCTCCGGCCCGGGGTGGAACAGCGCGCAATCCACCCCGCGCGACAGCCGCCGCATCCGGCCCGCGAAGCCCCAGCGCCGCAGCATCGCCTCCACCGAAGGGGTGGCCACATAGACGTGCCGCGCCGGGGCATGGAACCGCCGCAGGAGGTCCGCCGACAGGCCCGCCACCGGCCCGGCCAGCGGGCGCGGCATCCGCAGCGCGGCATAGGCCGGGAAATTGGTGTGAAAGGCGGTGGAGAACGGCATCCCCCGGCGCAGGCAGTGCCGTCGCGCCGCCCAGCCCAGCGGCCCCTCCACCGCGATGTGCACGGCCTGTGGACGATATGCGTCGATCATGCCGGCCAGGCGCCGCCCGGGTGCCAGCGCCAGCGGAATGGCCCCGTAGCCCGGCATCGGCAGGCAGACGAAGCCGTCGGGGCCGATGACCTGCACCGTCTGCCCCCTCCGCCGCAGGGCCTCGACGATATTCGCATAGCTGCGCACCACGCCGTTGATCTGCGGTGCCCAGGCATCGCTGACGATGAGGATGCGTTCGGGCGACGGCCTGCCCGACGCGCCCTGGCCCGCTCCCGGCGCCATCGTCCGAACCGCCGGCGGTGTCGACGCCGTCCTGCTGTCGCGCGCCCAGCCCGTCGCAGTCTCCATCGGGCCGAACGCGCCCGTCTGCCCTGCCGCCATGCTTCCTGCTCCCCTGCAGCCGATCCTGCGGGCGCGGCGCGGGTCCATCCCGGACCGCGCCCATGTCGGGGCCATGCCCCGTTTGCATGACGCCGACGTGTCGACGCCGCGATTTCCGGCAACGGGCCGCCCGGCCGCGGCATCTGCGCCACGCTCGCGGCCGGGCGGGGCAGCCCGCGGGCGATCTTCGGGGGTTTTGCGTTGCGGCGGACGCGCCGTCCTCCGGCCGGCCGACCGGCAGCGGGGTGCAGGCGGGCTGGCGTGTCTGCACCCTGGCCAAGGACGCAGGGAGGCCGCGGCGGGCCGGCGCGGATGCCCCCGCTCCCGCAGGCCGGCGCGCCCGTCGCCGGGACGGGCGCGCCGGAGTTTCCGGCGCCGGCGTTCAGCGCAGGAGCGCGTTGACGGCGCGGGCGGCCTCGGCGCGGGCCTGATCGGCGGTGAGGCGGCCGTTCATCAGCTCCTGCAGCGTGTCGGTGATGGCGGCGTGGATGCGCAGCCCGTTGTCGCCCGGAAACGCATACCACTCGCCCAGCCAGGGCAGCTGCTGCAGGCTGACCGCCTGGTTGGGGTTGGCGGCGTACATCTCGGCCTTGCGCCCGGCGACCAGCGTGTTGGGCGGCATGTAGCCCGAGACGGTGACCAGCACCTCGCCGCCCTCGACCGAGGACATCCAGCGCACGAACTCCCAGGCCGCCTGCTGGCGCGCGGGATCGGTGGTCAGGATCATGTTGACGTTGCCGCCCGCGGCCAGCGTGCCCTCGGGATCGTTGCGCGGGAACACCCCGGTCCTGATTTCGAAACGGCCGCCGACATTGTCGGTGTGCCGGCGCAGCCCGTTGATCGACTGCAACAGGATCCCCAGCCGGCCGGCATAGAAGAGCTGCGTGGCGCTGTCGAAGGAGGTGGCGGGCATGCCGCCTTCCTTCAAGAGCCGCTCGAAGATGTCGAAGGCCTGGGCGCCGGGCTCCTGGTCGAACATCACCTGCGTGCCGTCCGCATTGGCCATGCGCCCGCCCGAACCGGCGACCAGCGACTGAAAGATCCAGTCCTCGTCGGCGGTGGTGTAGAGGCCGAAGATGTCGTCGCCCAGCGCGTCGATCTGCGCGGCCAGCGCGATCAGCCCGTCCCAGTCGGTGGGGAAGTCGTCGAGCTGGCCCACGGCGCGCTCGACCAGCTCCATGTTGTAGTAGGCCACCGGCGAGGAGAAGGCGGCGGCCAGCCCGAAGGTCTGCCCGTCCACGGTGGCGACATCGGTGACGGGGCCGCCGAAGCCTTCGCCCTCCCAGTCGGCCTCGGCCTCGATCCAGGGGGTGAGATCGACGGCGAGGCCGCGGGAGATCACCGTCTTCTGCCGGTTCAGCGCCTGGTTGCTGATGTCGGGCATCTGGCCGGTGATGGACTGGCGCAGCACCTGCTGGAGCCCGTCGTCGTAATCGGCATAGGGCGGCAGGAAGGTGACGCGGTATTCGGGGTGGCTGGCCTCGAACGCCTCCTTCCAGGCGCTGAAGATGCCCTCCATCCAGGGCACGAACTGCACCGTGATCTCGGTCTGGGCCGCAGCCGGGGCGGCGAGGCCGAGGACGGCGGCGGTGGCGAGCAGGGTCTTGCGCATCGGGGGGGTCCTCCGGGTCTGGGTTGCGCGCTTCAGCCCTTGACGCCCGACAGGGTGATCCCGTCGATGAAGCGGCGCTGGGCGAAGAGGAAGGCCACGACGAGCGGGGCGGTGACGATCATCGTCGCCGCCATCATCGGGCCGAAATCGACCCCGGTCTCGTCGCGCCGGAAATAGATCACGCCCAGCGCCGGCGGCGCCAGGTCGGTGGACTGGATGACGATGAAGGGCCAGAACAGGTCGTTCCAGTGGTTCGTCACCGAGAAGATGGCAAAGGCGGTGATCGCGGGCCAGGAGGCCGGCACCACCACCCGCCAGACGATCGCCCATTCGGAAAACCCGTCCACCCGTGCCGCCGCGATCAGGTCGTCGGGGATGGCGGAAAAGAACTGTCGGAACAGGAAGATGCCGAAGACCGAGATGGTGAAGGGCGCGATCAGCGCGGCATAGGTGTTCAGCAGCCCCACCCGGGCAAAGCCGATGTAGAGCGGGATCGCGGTGACATGGATAGGGATCAGCAGGCACACCAGCACCGCGCCGAAGATCAGCGTGCGGCCGCGGAAGCGGGTCTTCGACAGGGCATAGGCGCAGGGGATGGCGAACAGCAGCTGAAACAGCAGGATGCCGGCGCAGACGATCACGCCGTTCAGCAGGAACCGGCCCAGCGGCGCGCGGCGGAACGCCTCGGTGTAGTTCTCCACCGCGTGCATCTGCTCGGGCCAGAAGGTGATCCGGCCCGACCAGATCTCGGCCGCGGGCTTCAGCGAGGCGATGAAGCCCCACAGGAAGGGCATCAGCATCACCGCCGCCCCGGCCGTCAGCACCGCCAGCCGGGCGATGCGCCCCGCACTCCAGCCCCGCGTCATGCCCGCCCCCGGGCGCGGGAGGCACGCATCTGCAACAGCACCACCACCAGGATCATCGCCAGGAACACCAGCACCATGGCCGAGGCATAGCCCGTGCGCAGATAGACGAAGCCCTCGCGATAGATGTTGTAGAGCAGCACGTTCGAGGCATTGGCCGGCCCGCCCTGGGTGAGTGCCGCCACCGTGTCGAAGACCCGGAAGGAATAGAGCGTGGTGATCAGCACCACGAAGAGCGTCGTCGCGGCCAGCCCCGGCCAGGTGACCATGACGAAGCGGTCGATGGCCCGGTCGGCCCCGTCCACCCGCGCCGCCTGGTAGAGCTCGGACGGCACCGCCTTCAGCCCGGCGAGGAACAGGATCATGTTGTAGCCGGTCTGCTGCCAGACAAAGATGAAGGCGAGCGAGGTCAGCACCCAGTCGGGATGCGACAGCCAGTCGGGCCCGATGATGCCCAACGGGCGCAACAGCTGGTTCACGAGGCCGAGCTGCGGATGCAGGATGAACTCCCACACCGTCGCCATGGCCACCAGAAGCGCGGTGACGGGCAGGAAATAGATGGTTCGGAAGGTGGTGCGGCCGAGCGGGTCGCTCTCGATCAGCAGGGCCGCGCCGAGGCCGAGGGCGACCGAGGTCGGCACCGTCATCAGCGTATAGACGAGCGTGTTGGTGAAGGCGCGCCAAAACACCCGGTCGTTCCAGAGCTCGGCGAAGTTCTGTCCCGCCACGAAGCGGACGGAGCGGGCGCCGAGCTGATAGTCGGTCACGGCCAGCACCGCGGCCGACAGCGTCGGGATCAGGATGATCGCCAGCATCAGCAGGCCCGCGGGCAGCGACAGCCCCCAGCCGGTCAGCGCCGCGCCGACGGCGCGCACCCGCCGGGCGCGGCGCAGCGCCGGGGAGGCCGGAACGGGGTCGGACGTTGCGGCAAGCCGCGGCAGGGCGGCGAGGTCAGACGGCATGACGCACCCCGGCGGTCGCGGGGGCCGTCGCGGCGCGGGTCTCGACCCGCCGGCCGTCCGCGCCGAAGACCAGCGCCGCGCCCGGCGCGATCCGCAGCGTGACCTGCGCGCCGGGCGCGAGCCCCGCTGCCTCGGCCGGGGCGAGGCGGGCGATCAGCGGGCCCGCCTGCGGGTCCTCGGCCAGGGCGTGGAGATAGGCCTCCGGCCCGGTGTGCTCGGTCGAGACAACGCGCGCCGCGAGCCCGGCCTCGTCCGGGGCAGCGAGGCGGAACGCCTCGGGCCGCACCCCCAGCCGCAGCGCGCCGGCGGCCTCGACCCGCAGCGCGCAGGACAGCCCCGGCGCCTCCAGCACCCCGTCGGCGCGGCGCGTGGCGGGCAGCACGTTGATCTTCGGGCTGCCGATGAACTCCGCCACCCGCACATCGGCCGGCGCGGCATAGATCTCGGCCGGGGGCGCGACCTGCAGGATCTCGCCCTCCATCATCACCGCGACGAGGGTGGACATGGTCATCGCCTCGACCTGATCGTGGGTGACATAGACGAAGGTCGCCCCGAGCCGCCGGTGCAGCCCGGCGATCTCGCTGCGCATGTGCACGCGCAGCTTGGCGTCGAGGTTCGACAGCGGCTCGTCCATCAGGAACACTGCCGGCCGGCGCACCATCGCCCGGCCCACCGCGACGCGCTGGCGCTGCCCGCCCGACAGCTCGGCCGGGCGACGGTGGCGCAGCGTCTCGAGGCCCAGGATCGCGATCACCCGGTCCACCTCGGTCCGGATGGCCGCGAGCTCCGCCCGCGCCCGCGGCAGCAGCCGGGCAACCATCGGCAGGCGTTCATGCAACCGCAGCCGGCGCAGGATCAGCGGGATGGCGATGTTCTGCTCGACCGTCATGTGCGGATAGAGCGCATAGGACTGGAACACCATGGCGATGTCGCGCTGCGAGGGGCGCAGATGCGACACCGGCTGCCCGCCGATGCGGACCTCGCCGGCCTCCTGCAACTCCAGCCCCGAGACGATCCGCAGGAGCGTTGACTTGCCGCAGCCCGAGGGCCCCACCAGCGTCAGGAACGCCCCGTCGGGCACCGACAGCGACACGTTCCGCAGCACGGCCGACGCCGCATACCGCTTCGACACAGCAGAGATCTCGAGTGAAGCCATCGCCGTCGCACACCTCTTTGGCGGGCCGGACGCCGGCATGGCGCGACCCTGCGGCCATCGCCCTTGAGCCGCTCCCGACAGGAGCCATTCCGGGGCTGTGCGACTGACCGCAGGCGCCACAGTGGCGAGGACAGGTGACGGGCGCATGATCGCCAGGTGAAGATTTCGTTGCGGGCGGGCGGCGGCGACCGGGGGGCTCCGGTCACATGGCCGTCGCATGGCGCGTGCAAGGAGCGGGTGCAGAACGGAGGACGACCCATGCTCATCGCCCAGATCACCGACGCCCATGTCGGCCCCGCCGGCCGGCTGTTTTATGACCGGGTCGACACCGGCGCGGCCCTGTCGGCCGCCGTCGCGGCGCTGAATGCGCTGGAGCCGCGGCCCGACATCGTGCTCTTCACCGGCGATCTGGGCGACGAGGGCACGCCCGAGGAATATGCCCATATCGCTGCCCGGCTGGCCCCGCTGGAGATCCCGCTCGCGGTCGTCCCGGGCAACCACGACCGCCGCGCGGCCCTGCGGGCAGCCTTCGCCGCCAATCCCTGGCTGCCGGCCGGGGATGGCCCGCTGCATCAGGCGATCGAGGATTTCCCGGTGCGGCTGATCGGCCTCGATACGCTGGACGAGGCGGAGTCCGGTGCCGGCCGGATCGACGCCGCCGGGTGCGACTGGCTCGAGGCGCGGCTGGCCGAGGCGCCGGAGCGGCCCACGGTGGTGTTCATGCACCACCCGCCCTTTGCCACCGGCATCGGCCACATGGACGCCATCGCCTGCCACGGCTCCGGGGCGCTGGCCGCGGTGATCGCCCGCCACCGCCAGGTGGAGCGGGTGCTCTGCGGCCATGTCCACCGGCCCGTGACGCTGCGCTGGGCCGGCACGGTGGCCAGCATCGCCCCCTCGGTCGCGCATCAGGTCGCGCTGGACCTGCGGCCGGGCGGCCCCTCGGCCTTCGTGCTGGAACCGCCGGCCCTGCAACTCCATCTGTGGCTGCCCGGCCAGGGGCTGGTCAGCCACATCCGCTATCTGGGCGACCACGGGCCCGCCATTGCCTATGCGACGGGCGAACCGGTCTGACGCCCGGCCGGTTCTGCCACGCCGCGCGAAAATTTCACGCAATCGTTGCCGAAACGTTACCGAGAGCCGGCATCTCGCGGACGTCGTGGGGAGAACAGACATGCTCGACGTTCAGAACGTGACCCGGGTCTTCGGCAACAAGCGGGCGGTGGATTCGGTCAGCTTCACCCTGAACGAGCCGGGCTTCATCGGCATCATCGGCCGCTCGGGGGCCGGCAAGTCGACCTTCCTGCGGCTGATGAACCGGCTGACCGATGCCACCGACGGGCGCATCCTGTTCGAGGGGCAGGACATCCTCGCGTATCGCGGCCGGCAGGCGCGGCAGTGGCAGAGCCGCTGCGCGATGATCTTCCAGCAGTTCAACCTGGTGCCGCGGCTCGACGTCGTCTCGAACGTGCTGCATGGCCGGCTCAACAGCCGCTCCACCCTGGCCACCATGTTCAACTTCTGGCCGCGCGAGGACATCCTGCGCGCCATCGACATCCTCGAGCGCCTCGGGATCGCCGAACAGGCGGTCAAGCGCGCCGAGGCGCTGTCGGGCGGCCAGCAGCAGCGCGTCGCCATCGCCCGGGCGCTGATGCAGGACCCCGCCATCATCCTCGCCGACGAGCCCATCGCCAGCCTCGACCCGATGAACGCGCAGATCGTGATGGACACGCTCAAGCGCATCAACGTCGAGGACGGGCGGATGGTCATCGCCAACCTCCACACGCTCGACACCGCGCGGCGCTATTGCGACCGGGTGATCGGCATGCGCGACGGCCGCATCGTCTTCGACGGCACCCCCGACCGGCTGACAACCGACGTCGCGCGCGAGATCTACGGCGCCGACGACAGCTTCAACGAGGCGGCCACATCGACCTCCATCCCCGGAGGCGAGCCGGCGCAGCCGCGCCTTGCCGCCGCCGCGGCGGTGCACTGACCCCCAAGGGTTTCCCCCTCCCCGCCGCCTTCGGCGGGGTTTTTCCTTCGCAACGGAGAGCGCGAATGAAGAAGCTTGCTGCCACCCTCCTCCTGTCCACCGCGCTGGCGGTTCCCGCCGCGGCGCAGGGCATCACCGAGTTCCGCATCGGCCTCCTGGGCGGCGAGAACGTCCAGGACCGCCTCGCCTCGAACGAGTGCTTCCGCGCCTATGCCGAAGAGGCGCTCGGCGTCCCGGTCCGGCTCTTCACCCCGGCCGACTACAACGGCGTCATCCAGGGCCTGATCGGCGGCACGCTGGACATGGCCTGGCTCGGCGCCTCGGCCTATGCCGCAGTCTGGATCAACGACCCCGAGGCGGTGCACCCGGTGCTGGTCAAGACCAACCTCGACGGCAGCTACATGTACTACTCCATCGGCATCGCCCGGGCCGACAGCGGCATCACCTCGCTGGCCGACATGGAGGGCAAGAGCTTCGCCTTCGCCGATCCGAACTCCACCTCCGGCTACCTCGTGCCGCTGATCGAGATCCCCGAGGCCGGCTACTCGATGACCGAGGGCGAGTTCTTCAGCCGCGTCGCCTTTTCGGGCGGGCATGAGCAGACCATCATCGCGGTGGTCAATGGCGACTTCGACGCCGGCGTGGTCTGGGCCGACGGCCAGGGCGAGTGGGAGGACGGCTTCAACTCGGGCGCGCTGCGCCGCGCCACCGACGCCGGCATCGTCGACATGAACGACATCGTCGAGATGTGGCGCTCCAGGCCGATCCCCGAAGGCCCGATCGTGCTGCGCAAGGCGCTGCCGCAGGACGTGCAGGACACCGTCATCGAGCTGATGTCGACCCTGCACGAGACCGACCCCGAGTGCGCCTATGGTGTGGCCGCCGGCGAGACCGCGGGCTTCACCCCGATCGGGCATGACGCCTACGAGACCATCATCGCGGTGCGCAAGTCGCAGATGAACTGATCCGCCAACGGACCGACCGGGCCGGATGCCGCCCTGCGGCGTCCGGCCCCTTCTGATGGAAACGCCATGGCAACCGTCCTCCCCGGCTCGCTCCGACCGACCGACATCCGCGCGGAATACCTCGACCTGACCCGGCGGCGGCGGATGTACAGCGGCATCCTGCTGATCGCCTTCGTCGCGCTGTTCGTCTCGGGCTTCCGCATCGCCGAGATGCGCAACGCCGGCAGTTTCGCCGACGGCTATGCCCGCATCCTGGATTTCCCCCGCGAGCTGGTGACGGAGGCCTGGGAAAAGGCCGCCAACCTGCCCGGCCACGCCGCCCGCGCCTTTCCCGCGCTGGTCGAGACCTTCAACATCGCCATGGTCTCGACCATCCTCGGCTGTCTCATGGGCACGCTGCTGGCGCTGGGCGGGACCCGCGGGCTGGCGCGCTGGCCGCGGCTGATCCCGGTCGCGCGGCGCATCTCGGACGTGTTTCGCGCCGTGCCCGAGATCGTCATCGCGCTGGTGCTGATCTTCATTCTCGGCGGCGGACCGGTGCCGGCGATGATCGCCATCGCCATCCACACCGCCGGCGCGCAGGGCAAGCTCTTCTCCGAGGTCAACGAGAACGTCGACATGAAGCCGCTGGAGGGGCTGGCCTCGGTCGGCGCCAACTGGTGGCAGCGCACCTGGCTGGGGGTCTTTCCGCAGGTGATGCCCAACTATCTCAGCTATTCCCTGCTCAGGCTCGAGATCAACATCCGCGCCTCGGCCATCCTCGGCTTCGTCGGCGCCGGCGGCATCGGCTACGAGCTGCGCAACGCCATGACCTTCGGCCAGGGCAAGTTCGACGAGGCGGCGGCGATCTTCCTGATGCTGTTCGCCACCATCGTGCTCGTGGACCAGGTCTCGAGCTGGCTGCGCAACGGCCTGACCGAAGGACGGGGGGCGCGATGACCGCGATCGACACCGGCACCGACGCCCGGGCGCAGGCGCTGCGGCTGGTCGGGCGCAAACGCGCCCTCGCGCTGGCCGCGCCGGCGCTGCTGCTGGCCTATCTCGCCTATGTCTTCGTCGCCTTCGACGTGCCGGGGCTGGCGCAGCGGGCCAAGATGGACAACGCCGTGATCCTGCTGTCCGACGCGGTCAGCCACAAGATCCACGTCACCCGCGACAACCGCAACGACACGCTCGCCGTATCGGTCGAGGGCAGCCGTCGCGCCGTCTTTCCCGAAGAGCGCATCCCCGACTGGGTGCGCCGGGACGGCGACCGCACCGTGATCGACCTGCCGGCGGGGCACCGGGTCACCTATGACGGGCCGCTGATCACCTATGACCTGCCCGGCCATGGCCCCATCCGCATCACCATCGGCGATCCGATCCTGCTGGAGCTGCCCGACGGCGGCCCGGTGCCCGACTTCATCAACGCCTCGGACTCGCGCGTGGTGGTCACCACCTCGGCCGGCCGGCTGACGGTGACGCGCTCGCGCGCCGACACCTTTCGCTATTTCTGGGGGTGGGAGCTGTTCTTCTTCGACCTGCAGAGCCCCTTTGCCGGGATCACCCCGGGGCAGGCGCTGTCGACGGCGCTGTCGTCCGAGCGGGTCGATCCGGCGCTGCCCAACTGGCAGGCGATGGTGCGGGATGTCTGGAACAACGGCATCTGGCGGCATGGCGATGTGGTCTGGGCGATCGGCGAGACGGCGCTGATGGCCTTTCTCGGCACCTTCGGCGCGGCCATCCTGGCTCTGCCGCTCGCCTTCCTCGCGGCGCAGAACTTCGCCCCCTCGCGCTGGCTGCGCTTTGCCGTGCGGCGGTTCTTCGATTTCGTGCGCGGGGTGGATGCGCTGATCTTCACCATCATCCTCAGCCGCGCCTTCGGTCCCGGGCCGATGACCGGCGCGCTGGCGATCCTGATCACCGACTCCGGCAGCTTCGGCAAGCTCTTTTCCGAGGCGCTGGAAAACACCGACAGGAAGCAGATCGAGGGCGTGCAGTCCACCGGCGCCAACGCCGTGCAGCGCTATCGCTTCGGCGTGATCCCGCAGGTGATGCCGGTGCTGCTGAGCCAGGTGCTGTATTTCCTCGAGTCCAACACCCGTTCGGCCACCATCATCGGCGCCATCGTCGGCGGCGGCATCGGGCTGATGCTGACCCAGGCGATCCAGACCACCAGCGACTGGGAGAAGGTGACCTATTACATGATCCTGATCGTGCTCCTGGTGATCGCCATGGACACGCTCTCGGGCTGGCTCCGGCGCAAGCTGATCAAGGGAGACGGGGAGGGGCGGTGACGTTCCCCGCCTCTCGGCCGACGCGCCGCTGATCCACCCCGACTGCGAGGTCCCGGGCAGCCGCTTCGGCGCCTTCCGCGAGGTCGGGCGCGGCGGCCCGGTCACTCGGCCGCCAGCGCCCGGTCGAGGCCGGCGGCGACGAAGCGGCCGCCCAGCGCGCCCGCGAGATGCGTCAGCCGGCCCTGCGCCACGGTCCCCTCCACCCGCCGCGTGGCGGGGTTCATCACCACCAGATCGGCGCGCAGCCCGGGCGCCAGCCGGCCGCGATCGGCCATCCCCAGCACCCCGGCCGCGCGGGTCGAAACGAGCCCCCAGGCCGCGCCGAATCCGGCGGCGCGCTGGTCGGTGACCGCCCAGACCGCCTGCGCCAGCGCGGGGTAGTAGTAATCCGAGACCAGCGCGTCGCAGAGGCCGTCCTCGATCAGCTCCATCGCCGCGACGTTGCCCGCCTGGCTGCCGCCGCGCACCGCATTGGGTGCCCCCATCAGCACAGGCTCGCCGGCGGCACGGGCGGCCTCGGCCGCCGCGCGGCTGGTGGGGAACTCGCACACCCGCGCGCCAAGGCCGCGGAAGAAGGCGCGGGTCTCGGCCGAGCCGTCGTCGTGGCTGCCCAGCCGCACGCCCTCGGCGGCGAGCCGGGCGGAAAGCCGGGCCAGCGCGTCGGGCACCTGCGGCCCCTCGGCGGCGGCGGCCTGCACGGTGGCCAGCAGGCTCTCGGCGGTGTGGCCGTTGCTGCCGGCCCAGACGGCAAATCGGTCGGGCCGGCGCTCGGCCAGCATCAGCGCCTCGGGCAGGTGGTCGTTGAACACGACGTACTCCACCCCGTGCTGGCGCACCGCGGCCAGCAGGCGGTCGTGATCCTCCAGCAGATGCGTCTCATAGCGGATCTGCACGCGGATGTCGGCCATCAGGCGGCCGCGCGCCTCGGCCACCGCGGCGATCAGCTCCTCGGCCTCGTCGGCGCTGCGCGCTCCGCCCTCCCAGGACCAGCTCTGCGCCAGAAAGGCGGTGGTGATCCCGTTCACCGCCAGCTCGGCATCGGCCGAGGCCAGCGCGCCCGGCTTGGGAAAGGGGGCCGAGGGCCGCGGCCGGACATGCCGCTCGAAGCCGTCGCCATGCAGATCGACGATGCCGGGCAGGAGCCAGTAGCCCGAGAGATCGACCTCGCGCGCCGGCCCCTCGGCGATCCGCCCCTCGGCGAGGGTGAGGGGAGCATCCTCCAGCGTCTCGCCGACGAGCGTGAGGGCGCCGGTCAGACGCAGATCGGGCAGGCGGGACATACTGGGTTCCTTCGAATCGCACCGTGGCGGGTCGCACCCCGGGTGTGTCGCCCACCCACGCTCTAGGCAAGCGCTGTTTCGGTTTCGTGACAGCCGCGCGGCTCACTCGGGCTCGACGATCAGCTGCACCCGGTCGCCGGCGAACCAGGTCCGGCCGTATTCCACCGGCCGGCCCTCGCCATCGACGTTGATCGCCACCGTCCGCAGCACCGGCGCGCCCTCGGGCAGCCGCAGGTGGCGGGCGCGCACCGCATCGGCCCGCTCGGCCGACAGGCGGGTGGAGCGGCGGGTATAGTCCGGCACCCCTGCCCGCGCCAGCGCCGCCGTGACCGAGCGGGTCTCGGCCAGCGCCGCCTTCAGATCGGGAAAGCGGCAGGCGCAGAACACCGAGCGGAACTGCGCCACCGGCACGCCGTCGGCCATGCTCAGCCCCTCCCACACATGCACCCGGGCGCCGGGGGCAAGCTCCAGCGCCGCGGCCTCGCCCGCATCCGCCGCGCGGGTCTCGAGGCTCAGGATCCGCCGCTCGGGCGTCAGGCCGGCGGCGATCAGGTTCTGGTGAAAGCGGGTGCGCCGGCCGATGCGATAGTCGGTCGGCCGGGCGGTGACGAAGACGCCGGCACCGCGGCGGGCATGCACCAGCCCCGCCTCGGCCAGCGCCGCCAGCGCGCGGCGCAGTGTGTGGCGGTTGACACCGAAGCGCACCGCCAGCGCCGCCTCGCTGGGCAGCCGGTCGCCCGGGCCATAGCGGCCGGCGGCGAGGTCCTCCTCCAGCTCGGCGCGGATGCGGGTCCAGACGGGAGCGTCGGCCATGTCGTGAAAAATTCACCGTCTGCGGGGTTGCGCGGGGGCGGCGTGCGGGCATAGTTGTCTAGTTGTATAGTCACTGGCGCGAGGGTGTCCAGCATGGACGGCACGGGCGGGGATCAGGCGGAACGGCGCGACCGGATGGGCCTCGTGGCGCGGGCGCCGGCGGCAGAGCTGGCGCGGCTGTGGGCGGGCCTGGGGACGGCGCCGCGCTTTGCCTGGCTGCGCCCGCCCGAGACCGGGACGGTCATGCTGCGCGGCCGCGCCGGCGCGACCGGGGCCCCCTTCAACCTCGGCGAGATGACGGTGACGCGGGCGAGCCTGCGGCTGGACTGCGGCGCGGTCGGCCATGCCTGGGTGCAGGGGCGCGACCGGGGCAAGGCCGAGACCGCGGCGCTGGTCGATGCGCTGATGCAGACCGATGCGGCCGACCGGGTGCGGGCGCGGCTGCTCGCCCCGCTGGCCGAGGCCGAGCGGGCGCGTCGGGACGCGCGGGCGCGCAAGGCGGCGGCGACGCAGGTGGAGTTCTTCACGATGGTGCGGGGCGAGGGATGAGCGACACGCTGACCGGAGGGTTCGCGGCGCCGGCGGTCGAGGCGGCCGAGGCGTTCCGCGCCGTGCTGCAGGCGATGGCCCGGCCGGGCCGCATCGCCCGCGTGGGCGGGGCCGTGCCGCCCGCCCCCTGCTCGCCGGCGGCCGGGGTGGTGCTGCTGACGCTGGTGGATGCCGACACGCCGCTGCACCTGGCCGGGCGGCACGACTGCGCGGGTCTGCGCGACTGGGTGCGGTTCCACACCGGCGCCCCGCTGGTCGGGGCCTCCGATGCGGCCTTCGCGCTGGGCGACTGGGCCGCGCTCGGCCCGCTGGAGCGCTATGCGCAGGGCATCCCCGAATACCCCGACCGCTCGGCCACGCTGATCGTCGAGCTGCCGGCGCTGGAGGCCGCAGGCACCCGCCTCACCGGCCCCGGCATCCGCGACATGGCCGCCCTGTCGCTGCCCGAGGTCGATGCCTTTGCCCGGAACGCGGCGCGCTTTCCGCTGGGGCTCGACTTCATCCTGACGGCGGGCGACCGGCTGGCGGCACTGCCCCGCACCACCCGCGTGGAGGCCGGCTGATGTATGTGGCGACGAAGGGCGGCGAGCGGGCCATCGGCAACGCCCATGCCTGGCTGGCCGAGGAGCGGCGGGGCGATCCGGCGGTGCCCGACCTCACCGTCGCGCAGATCCGCGAGCAGATGGCGCTGGCGGTGGCCCGGGTGATGGCCGAGGGCGCGCTCCATGACCCGGACCTGGCGGCGCTGGCGCTGAAACAGGCGCGCGGCGACATGATCGAGGCGGTGTTCCTGATCCGGGCCTATCGCACCACCCTGCCCCGGCTGGGCGCGAGCCTGCCCCTCGAGACCGCCGCGATGGCCTGCGACCGGCGGATCAGCGCGATCTTCAAGGACCTGCCGGGCGGGCAGCGGCTGGGGCCGACCTTCGACTATACCCACCGGCTGCTCGACTTTGCGCTTGCCGCCGAGGCCGCGCCGCCACCCGCCCCCGAGGCGCCGGCCACGCCCGGCCCGGTGCCGCATGCCGCCGGCATCCTCGACCGCGAGGGCGTGCTGCAGCCCGAGGCCGGGGGCGAGGCCGTCCCCCCCGACCTGACCCGCGCACCGCTGGAACTGCCGGCCGGGCGGGCGCTGCGGCTGCAGGCGCTGGCGCGGGGCGACGAGGGGTTCCTGCTGGCGCTCGCCTATTCCTCGCAGCGTGGATACGGGCGCAACCACCCCTTTGTCGGCGAGCTGCGCATCGGCGCCGTGGCGGTGGAGGTGGAGATCCCCGAGCTGGGCTTCGCGGTGGAGATCGGCGAGGTCACGCTGACCGAATGCGAGACGGTCAACCAGTTCCGCGGCTCGGCCACCGAGCCGGCGCAGTTCACCCGCGGCTATGGCCTCGTGCTGGGCGCGTGCGAACGCAAGGCGATCTCGATGGCGCTGGTGGACCGGGCGCTGCGCGCGCGCGAGCTGGGCGAGGAGGACACGGGCGCCCCCGCGCAGGACGAGGAATTCGTGCTCAGCCATTGCGACAACGTGCAGGCGAGCGGCTTTCTCGAACATATCAAGCTGCCCCACCACGTCGATTTCCAGGCCGAGCTGGAGCTGGTGCGCCGCCTGCGCGCCGCGGCCGCCGGGGCGCAACGGGAGGCCGCCGAATGACCGTGCAGGACAGCGGCTATACCTTTGCCTATCTCGACGAGGCGACCAAGCGGATGATCCGCCGCGCGCTGCTCAAGGCCGTGGCGATCCCCGGCTATCAGGTGCCGTTTGCCAGCCGCGAGATGCCCATGCCCTATGGCTGGGGCACCGGCGGGGTGCAGCTGACGGCCGCCTGCCTGACGCCCGGCGACGTGCTGAAGGTGATCGACCAGGGCGCCGACGACACCACCAACGCGGTCTCCATCCGCAGCTTCTTCGCCAGGGTGGCCGGCATCGCCACCACCGAGGCCACGGCCGAGGCGACGATCATCCAGACCCGCCACCGCATCCCCGAAACCCCGCTGACCGAGGACCAGATCCTGGTCTTTCAGGTGCCGATCCCCGAGCCGCTGCGGTTCCTCGAACCGCGCGAGACCGAGACGCGGCGGATGCATGCGCTGGCCGATTACGGGCTGATGCAGGTGCGGCTCTATGAGGACATCGCCCGGCACGGCGCCATCACCCGCGCCTATGCCTATCCGGTGCGGGTGGAGGGGCGCTATGTCATGGATCCCTCGCCGATCCCCCGCTTCGACAACCCCAAGCTGGACCGCTCGGCGGCGCTGATGCTGTTCGGCGCAGGCCGCGAGCAGCGGATCCATGCGCTGCCGCCCTGGACCCGGGTGGAGAGCCTCGATTTCGAGGATTACCCCTTCGAGGCGTCCAGGCCCGACGCCCCCTGCGCCCTCTGCGGCGCCACCGACAGCTATCTCGACGAGGTGATCACCGACGACGCTGGTGGGCGGATGTTCGTGTGCTCGGACACCGATCATTGCGCCGGCCGGCGTGCGGCGGGGCATCGCGGGGCGTCGACGGAGACCGGGGCATGACCGACGGCACCGACATCCGGCGCAACGACGGGGCCGGGGATGCAAAATCCTTCAAAGGATTTTGCCAGGAATTTTCAAAAATTCCTGGGCCAGGCGGAGAGGCGCCGCCCCTCCTCCGGGTTTCGGGCCTGACCCGGCGCTATGGCGCGTGCATCGGCTGTGCCGAGGTCGGCTTCGACCTCTGGCCGGGCGAGGTGATGGGCATCGTCGGCGAGAGCGGTTCCGGCAAGTCCACGTTGCTGGCCTGTCTGGCGGGCCATCTCGCCCCCGACGCCGGCCAGGTGCTCTGGCGCGACCGCGACGGGCGCACGCGCGACGTGCTGACGATGTCCGAGCCCGAGCGACGGATGCTCGCCCGCACCGACTGGGCCTTTGTCCACCAGAACCCGCGCGACGGGCTGCGCATGGGTGTCAGTGCCGGCGGCAATGTCGGCGAGCGGCTGATGGCGGTCGGCGCCCGGCACTATGGCCGGATCCGCGCGACCGCGGCCGACTGGCTGGGCCGGGTGGAGATCGACCCGGGCCGCATCGACGACGCGCCGCACCGCTTTTCGGGCGGCATGCAGCAGCGCCTCCAGATCGCGCGCAACCTCGTCACCCACCCGCGGCTGGTGCTGATGGACGAGCCCACCGGCGGCCTCGACGTCAGCGTGCAGGCGCGTCTGCTGGACCTCCTGCGCGGGCTGGTGCGCGAGATGGGGCTGTCGGCGGTGGTGGTGACGCATGACCTCGCCGTAGTGCGGCTGCTGGCGCACCGGCTGATGGTGATGAAGGACGGCCGGGTGGTCGAGGCCGGGCTCACCGATCAGGTGCTGGACGATCCGCAGCACCCCTATACGCAGCTCCTCGTCAGCTCGGTCCTGCAGGTGTGAGGTCCCCGACATGAACGCACCGCTCGACCCGCCCCCGGCGCCTGCCGTCATCGACGTGCGCGACGTCGCCAAGAGCTTTACCCTGCACACCCAGGGCGGCGCCGTGATCGAGGTGATGCGCGGCGCCGCGCTGCAGGTCCGGGCGGGCGAATGCGTGGCGCTGACGGGCGCCTCGGGCGCGGGCAAGTCCACGCTGATGCGGATGATCTGGGGCAACTACCGGATCGCCGCGGGCTCGATCCGGGTGGCGGGGGTGGAGCTTGCCGGCGCCGATGCGCGCACGGTGCTGGCGCTGCGGCGCGACCGGCTCGGCCATGTCAGCCAGTTCCTGCGCGTGGTGCCCCGCGTGCCCGCCCGCGAGGTGGTGGCCGAACCGCTGCTGGGCCTCGGCTGCCCGCGCGACGAGGCCCTTTCCCGCGCCGAGGCGCTGCTGGCGCGGCTCGGCATCCCGCCGGCGCTGTGGGGCCTCTCGCCCACCACCTTCTCGGGCGGCGAGCAGCAGCGGGTCAACATCGCCCGCGGCTTCGTCCACCCCTTTCCGGCGCTGCTGCTCGACGAGCCGACGGCGAGCCTCGACGGCGGCAACCGCGCCACCGTGCTCGACCTGATCCGCGAGGCCAGGGCGCGCGGTGCCGCGATCCTCGGCATCTTTCACGATGCCGCCGCCCGGGCCGAGGTCTGCGACCGCGAGGTCGATGTCGGCGGGTTCACGCCATGACGGCGTCTCCCGCGAACCCCGGCCGGCTGATCGCCGTGGTCGGCCCGTCGGGGGCCGGCAAGGACACGCTGCTGGCCGGCGCGCTGGCACTGCGGCCCGAGTTGGAGCTGGTGCGGCGCGTCATCACCCGCCCGGCCGGCGCGGGGGGCGAGGCGCATGAGGCCGTCGGCCTGCCCGAGTTCGAGGCCCGCTGCGCGCTGGGCCATTTCGTGGTGCACTGGCAGGCGCATGGCCTCAGCTATGGCATCCCGCGCAACGCACTCGGCCGGGTGCGGGCGGGCGCGACGGTGCTGTTCAACGGCTCGCGCGCGGCGCTGCCGCAGGCGCGGGCGGCGTTTCCGCGGCTGGAGGTGGTGATGGTCACCGCTCCGGTGCCGGTGCTGGCGACACGGCTGGCGGCGCGCGGCCGCGAGAGCGCCGCCGCCATCGCCGCGCGGCTGGAGCGCAGCCTGCTGGCGCCGCCGGCCGGGGCGCGGGTGGTCGTGAACGACGGCACCGTGGCCGAGGGCGTGGCGCGTCTTCTGGCCGCCCTCAGCCTGTCAGAGGCACGCGCGTGAGCAGATGGAACGTCCCCCCGGCATCCTCGCCGAACACGGCCAGATCGCCGAGCCGCTGCGGCTCGGCCAGCGCCTCGGCGAAATGCGCCGCGGCGGCGCGGGTCACCGGCCCGGCGGCCTCCTCCGCCAGCCGCTCGGTGAGGGTGACGTGAAACCGGAACTCCTCCATCACATGGGGGTATCCCCAGCGCGCCAGCAGCGCCTCCTGCCGCGGGCCGAGGCCGGCGGCCCGGCGGCGGGCCAGTTCGCCCTCGTCCGGCGGGGCGCGCAGATGGTCGAGCCCGGCGACGACCTCGGCCGCCAGATGCTCCAGCGCCGCGGGCTGCGGGTCGGGCACGAGCGCGAGGAACCCCTCGATCCGCGCCAGCCGCAGCGGCCCCAGATCGACCGGGGCGAGGCGGGCGGCAAGGCTGCGCAGCGCCGCCGCCAGATCCTCGGGGCCGCAGCCCTGGGCCAGCCGCATCGGCGGCTTGAGCGTGCCGTGCAGCCCATAGCGGCGCGGTGCGGCCGTGAGCGCCTCGAGCGCCAGCCCCCCGGCCACGGGCTGCGGCAGGATCGCGCCGCTCTCGGCGTCGCGGCCCAACCAGGCGGCCCCCAGCCGTGCCAGCGCGCTGCCCGCGGGCGGGGCGTAGTAGATTGCATGACGCTGATGCATGGCCGGGCGCTCCTGTCGGTCGGCGGTTCCCTAACAGCCCCCTCGCGCCCAGGAAAGCCTTGCCCATGAACACCCTGGCGGAAACCGTCCTGACCAATGCCCGGCTTGTCCTCGAGGACGAGGTGATCCACGGCAGCCTCTGCCTGCGCGACGGGGTCATCGCCGCCATCGACTCCGGCCGCAGCGCCATGCCCGGCGCGATCGACTGCGAGGGCGACCATGTCGCGCCCGGGCTGATCGAGCTGCACACCGACAACCTCGAACGCCACATGTCCCCGCGGCCGGGGGTGGACTGGCCGCATGCCTCGGCGATCATCGCCCATGACGCCGAGCTGGCCGGGGTCGGCATCACCACCGTCTTCGACGCGCTTCGGATCGGCTCGGAACGGCCCGGCGGCGACGGCGGCGCCCGTTACCAGGCCTATGCCCGGCCGATGGCCACCGAGATCCTGGGGATGCGGGCCGAGGGCGCGCTGAAGATCAGCCACTTCCTGCACCTGCGCGCCGAACTCTGCTCGGAGACGCTGGAGGAGGAGCTGGATGGCTTCACGCCCGAGGACCGCGTCGGCATCGTCAGCCTGATGGACCACACGCCCGGACAGCGCCAGTTCGCCGACCTGACGCAGCTGCGCACCTACATGAAGGGCAAGCACGGCCTCGGCGACGCCGCCTTCGAGGGGCATGTGGCGCGGCGCCGGGCGCTGGGCGAGCGGGTCCGCGACCGCCACGAGGCGGCCGCGGTGGCCGGGGCGCGGCGGCTGGGCGCGATCCTCGCCAGCCATGACGACACCACGCCCGACCATGTCGCCGCCTCGGCCGCCCACGGCGCGCGGCTGGCCGAGTTTCCCACCACGCCGGCGGCGGCCGAGGCCTGCCGCGCCCATGGCATCGCGGTGATGATGGGGGCGCCGAACCTGATCCGCGGCGGCTCGCATTCCGGCAACGTCTCGGCCGGGGCGCTGGCCGAGGCGGGGCTGCTCGACATCCTGTCGTCGGACTATGTGCCGGCGGCGCTGCTGATGGGGGCGGTGCGGCTGGGCGCGGATTGCGGCAACATGGCCCGCGGCATCGCCCGCGTCACCGCGGCGCCGGCCGATGCCGCGGCGCTGGCCGACCGCGGCCGTCTGGCGCCGGGGCTGCGCGCCGACGTCATCCGCTTTGCCCTGGTCGCCGGCGCGCCGGTGCTGCGCGGCACCTGGGTGCGCGGCAGCCGCGTCGCCTGAGCGCCCTTGCCGCCGAGGCACCGGCACCGCGCGGGGGTGGGTCGGGCGGCTGCGTCCCCTTCCCCTCCGGGCTCGCGGATGCATACTGGCCCCAGGTCAGGAGCCCGGAACGGAGAGCCTCGGATGCCGCAAACCGCCGATATCAACCGCCGCTTCGTGCTTGCCGAACGTCCCGTGGGCCTGCCCGACGAAAACACGCTCCGGCTCGAGGAGGTTCCGGTACCGCAGGCGGGTGCGGGCGAGATGCTGTTGCGCACGCTCTGGCTGTCGCTCGATCCCTACATGCGGGGGCGGATGAACGACGCCAGATCCTATGCCCAGCCGGTCCGGATCGGCGAGGTGATGACGGGCCAGGTGGTGGCCGAGGTCGTCACCTCCGACGTCCCGGGCTTCGCGCCGGGCGACAAGGTCCTGGCCGGAAGCGGATGGCAGGACTATGCGCTGTCCGACGGAGCGGGGGTGATGAACCTCGGCCGGGAGCCCGAGAACCCGTCCTGGGCGCTGGGGATCCTCGGCATGCCGGGCTACACCGCCTATGCGGGCCTTCTGAAGCTGGGCGAGCCGAAGCCGGGCGAGACCGTGGTCGTCGCCGCCGCCTCGGGGCCGGTGGGCGCGACCGTGGGCCAGATCGCGCGGCGCCTCGGCTGCCGCGTCGTCGGCATCGCCGGCGGGCCCGAGAAATGCGCCCATGTCACGGGCACGCTGGGCTTCGATGCCTGCATCGATCACCGCGCCGAAGATTTTGCGGCCCAGCTTGCCCGGGCCTGCCCGGACGGGATCGACGTCTATTTCGAGAATGTGGGCGGCAAGGTGCTCTATGCCGTGCTGCCGCTGCTCAACCCCTTCGCGCGGGTGCCGGTCTGCGGCGTGGTCTCCTGGTACAACCTGCCCGGCCTGCCCGAGGGCCCCGACCATGGCCCCCAGATCTTGGGCACCATCCTGCGGATGAAGGTGAAGATGCAGGGCTTCATCATCTACGACAGCTTTCCGCCGGGCACCTACGACGACTTCCTGCGCGACATGACCGCCTGGCTGGCCGAGGGCGCGATCCGCTACCGGGAACACCGCGTCGAGGGGCTGGAGGCCGCCCCCGCCGCGCTGAACGACCTGCTGCTGGGGCGCAACTTCGGCAAGATGGTGGTCAGGGTGGGCTGACGGCGGCCAGGTCCGGTCACGGTCTCCGCCTTTCTCCGCGGCGAGGACGGGCGGCGTCAGGGGCCGGACTTCGGCGACGTCGCCCTGACGGGTTCGCCTCGCGCCGGCCCGGAGACCGCGGAGATGGCCCTCGAAGCTGGCCGCGACCCGGCACCGCCAGCGGCCGCAAGGCCCAGCAAGGGGCGGTTCTGCCGGGCAACCCGGGCCTTGAGGGTCTGCAGCGTCTGCGCCTCGTCGCGGGTGAACTCCAGGAACATCTGGTTGAGATTGTTGAACAGCATCTGCCCCACCGCCTCGGCGTCCACATCCCCGCGCACCGCGCCCACCGCCTGCAGGCTGGCGACCAGCTCGCAGACCTGGGCCGAGAGCCGGGCATCGAGCGCGGCGTAGCGGCGGCTCGCGGGGCTGTCGGGGGTCAGGATCGCCATGGCCATCGCCGTGCGCCACATCGCCTTGCTCAGATAGACCAGCGAATGATCGTAATAGAGCCCGATCAGCGCGGCCACCGCGGCCTCGGCGTCGGCGCAGGGCGCGGCCACGAGGGCGGCACCCTCGGCCAGGATCTCCTCGACCTCCAGGCTGACGATGGCCACCAGAATATCGCCCTTGGTCCCGAAGTAGTTGTAGAGCGTGCCCACCGACAGGCCGGCGGCCTCGGCGATCTCCTCGATCCGGGTCGCATCATAGCCCGCCGCGCGGAACCGCTCGCTCGCGGCCTGCAGGATGCGGCGCTCGCGCTCTGCCTTCTGCCTCTCGCGCAGGCCCGCCATCGCCCGATCCCCGTTTCGCCGCGGTTTGACATTGACTCCAAACTTGAACCGGCTCAACTTTTTTCGCACCCCCGCAAGAGGGGCCAACCCGACAGAGGAGACACCCCATGACCCTTCGCAGCCGGGCCGTGATGGCCTCCACCGCGCTCGCAGGCCTGGCGCTGGCCGCGCCGGCCGCGGCGCAGTCGCTCAATGCGCTGGTGTGGTGCGACCATGCCGACCCCGAACTGATCCGCCCCTTCGAGGAGGCCCATGGCGTGCGGGTGAACCTGCGCGAATACGAGGGCACGGCGGCGGGGCTCGCGATCCTGGACCAGTCGCGGCCGGGGGACTGGGACGTGCTGGTGATCGACGCGGTGGATGTGGGCCGGGCGGTGGATCTGGGCCTCCTGGCGCCGCTGCCCGCGGACGCGCTGCCGACGGGCGATTTCTTTCCCGATCTGGTGATGGAGGACCTCAACACCCGCGACGGGCAGGTCTTCGCGGTCACCGAGAAATTCGGCTACAACACGGTGTCGTTCAACCGCGCGGCGGTGGACGCCGACGCCATGGCCGACATGAACAGCCTGTTTTCGGGCGACTTCACCGGCCGCATCGCGATCTACGACTATTACCTGCCGGTGCTGGGGATGCTGGCGCTGAACGAGGGGATCGCCACGGCCGATCTGGATGCCGAGGCGCTGGAGCGGCTGCGCGGGCCGCTGATGGCGCTGCGCGCCGAGGCGCGGCTGGTCGGCGAGGTGGTGGCGAGCCAGACCGCGCTCGCCACCGGCGAGGTGGACATCGTGGTGGGCGGCGGCGAGTGGCTGACCGCCGTGCTGGCCGAGGAGAACCCCGACCTCGACTGGACCATTCCCGAGCAGGGCGCGCTTCTGTGGGCGCAGTCCATCGCGGTGCTGGCCGACAGCGCCAACCCCGATCTGGCGCTGGAATTCGTGAAATACATCGTCTCGCCCGAGGGGCAGGCGCGGCTGGCGACCTCGTCGTGCTATTGGGGGATGCCGGCCAACGCGGCCGCCGCCGGCCATCTGAGCGACGAGGAGCGTGCGATCCTGCGCTGGGACCAGCAGCCCGAGTTCCTTGCGCGCGCCCAGCGCTATCCGGTCCCCGACGCCGATCTGGACGCAGCGATGCAGGACCTCTGGATCGACATGCTGCAGCAGTGAGCCCGGGGGCCGGCACCCGCCAGGGCTGGGGCTTCGTGGCCCCTGCCCTCCTGTGGACGGCCGCGTTCTTTGCGGCCCCCTTTGCACTGATGGTCTGGCTGAGCCTGTCGCGGCTGGAGGGGCGGGCGGTGGTGCCGGGGCCGGGTCTGGACAACTATGTCCGTTTCTTCACCGAGCCGTCGCTGCTGCGCGGCCTCGTGGTGTCGCTGGAGATCACGGCGGTGGTGACGGTCGTGTCGGTGGCGCTGGCCTATCCGCTGGCGGCGATCATCGCCTTCCGGGTGCCGAAGCGCTGGCAGCGCGCGGTTCTGGTGCTGGCGATCCTGCCGTTCTGGACCTCGTATGTGGTGCGGTCCTATGCGTGGCTGCTGGTGCTGGGACAGGGGGGTGTGGTCAACGCCGCGCTGATGGGGCTGGGGATCACGGACGCGCCCTTGCAGCTGTCGGCCACGCGGCTGGCGACGGTGACGGGCTTCGTGCATTTCTTCGTCATGCTGCTGACGCTGACGATCTATGCCAATCTCGTGCAGCTCTCGCCCAACTATGCCCGGGCGGCGGCGGATCTGGGGGCGGGGCGGGTGGCGACCTTTGTGCATGTGATCCTGCCGCTGACCCTGCCGGGGGTGGTGACGGGGGCGTTCCTGACCTTCGTGCTGTGCATGGGCGACTACATCACGCCGCAGATCCTGGGCGGCAACACCGAGCTGACCCTGCCGCAGCTCATCATGATGCAGCTCGGCCGGCGGGGGGATTTCCCGATGGCCTCGGCCATGGCGGTGATCCTGATGGCGGTGGTGTCGCTGGCCTATCTCGCCTGTGCGCGCTGGCTGCGGGTGGAGCGGACATGACCCGGGCATGGCGATGGCTGGGCTGGGTGTATCTGGCGCTGGCCTTCGGCTTCATCCTGCTGCCGGTGGGGGTGCTGGTGACGTTCTCCTTCCAGGACGGGCGATTGCCGGTGCCGCCCTTCCGCGGCCCGAGCCTGCGGTGGTATGCCGAGGTGCTGGCCGACCGGCGGCTGATGGCGGGGCTGGGAAATTCGCTGATGGTGGCGGGGGTGTCGGCGACGGTGGCGCTGGGGCTCGGCTTCCTCGCGGCGGTGGGGCTGGCGCGGCACCAGCTGCCGGGGGCGGCGGTGCTGCGGCTGGTGCTGATCGCGCCGCTGACGGTCAGTTACCTGATCATCGCGCTGGGGCTTCTGTCGCTCTACAACCGCGCGGGCGTGGGGCTGTCGTTGTGGACGGCAGGCGTGGGGCATGTGGTGATCAACCTGCCGCTGTGCTTTGCCATCCTCTATGCCGCCATGGGGCCGCATCTGCGCGCGGCCGAGCGCGCCGCGCGCGATCTGGGCGCGGGCGAGGCGGCGGTGCTGTGGCATGTCACCGCGCCGATGCTGGCACCCGCGCTGCTGGCGGCATGGTTCCTGGCCTTCACCTTCAGCTGGGACGAATTCATCATCGCCTTCCTTCTGACCCGCTTCGACGTGACCCTGCCGGTGGAGATCTGGGCGCTCCTGCGTTCGGGCATCTCGCCGCGGGCCAATGCCATCGGCAGTCTGGTGTTCCTCGTGTCGGTGGTCGTGGTGGTGGCGGTGCAGCTGATCGCGCTGCGCAAGGCGCGGGCATGAGCGCCGCCGTCACCCTGCGCGGCGTGAGCATGCGCTATGGCGGGTTCCTGGCCCTCGACAACGTGTCGCTGGCGCTGGAGGCGGGCGAGTTCGCCGTGCTGCTGGGCCCCTCGGGCTGTGGCAAGAGCACGCTGCTGGCGATCCTGGGCGGGTTCGCCGAACCCTCGGCGGGGACGGTCGAGATCGGCGGGCGCGACATGGCCGGGGTGCCCCCCAGGCACCGCCCCACCACGACGATGTTTCAGGACTACGCGCTGTTTCCCCACATGACGCTGGTCGACAACGTGGCCTTCGGGCTGCGGATGCGCGGGATGGGCCGGCGGGCGCGCCGCGCCCGGGCCGAGGAGCTGCTGGCGCTGGTGGGGCTGGAGGGCGCCGGCAGGCGCCATCCCGACGCGCTGTCGGGCGGGCAGCGGCAGCGCGTTGCGCTCGCGCGCGCGCTGGCGGTCGAGCCGCAGGTGCTGCTGCTGGACGAGCCCCTCGGCGCGCTCGACCTGAAGCTGCGCCGTCAGATGCAGGACGAGCTCAAGGCGATCCAGCGCCGCGTCGGCACCACCTTCGTCCATGTCACCCACGACCAGGAGGAGGCCATGGCCATCGCCGACCGCATCGTGGTGATGAACGCCGGCCGGATCGAGGACGAGGGCCCGGCGCGCGAGGTCTATCTGCGCCCCCGCAGCCTGTTCGCGGCGGCCTTCATGGGCGAGCTGAACCAGATCCCCGGCCGGGGCACCGGCGCGGCCCTCGACACCCCGCTGGGCCGGCTGCCGCTGGCGGCCGCGGGGCCGGTGGTGCTGTGCCTGCGCCCCGAGGCGATCCGGGCCGGACCCGTGGAAGATGCCCCCGAAGCGCCCCCCGCCATCGACCTCGGGCCGGCCCGGCTGCTGGAGGCGACGTTCTTCGGCACCCACCACCGCGCCCATTTCGCCCCGCTCGCCGCCCCCGACCTGCGCCTCGTGGTGCATCTGCCGCAGGGCACGGCGCCGGAGCCCGGCGCCACCGCGCGGCTGTGGGCGCGCGCCCCCGTCCTGCTGCCCCGCCCCGCGCCGGAGGCCACCCCATGAGCACCCTGCCCCGCGCAGCCGCCGCCGACTGGTACCGCGTCCGCCCCCTCGCCGACGGCGTGACCTGGATCGACGAGCCGCACATCCGCGAATTCTACCGCTGCAACATGTGGCATGTGCGCGGGCGCGACCGGGACATGCTGGTGGACAGCGGCATGGGGGTGGTGCCGCTGCGCCGCTGGGTGCCGCTGGTGACCGAGCGGGCGCTCGACGCGGTCGCCAGCCACACCCATTTCGACCACATCGGCGCGCATCACGAATTCGACTGCCGCCTGTGCCACGCCGCCGAGGCCGACATCCTCGCAAACCCCAGCCGCGCCAACACGCTGGCCGAGGAGTATGTCACCGACGAGATCTTCACCGCCCTTCCGCCCGCCCCCTACGCCTCGACCCGCTACGGCCTGCGCGCCGCGCCGGCCACGCGCATCCTGCAGGACGGCGACGTGATCGACCTCGGCGACCGGGTGTTCGAGGTGATCCACACCCCCGGCCACTCCCCCGGCGGCATCGCGCTGTGGGAGGCGGCGACCGGCATCCTGTTTTCCGGCGACATCGTCTATGACGGCCCGCTGATCGAGGGCGGGAGCCCGCAGGAACAGACCGATTACGCCGCCAGCATGGAGCGGCTCTTCCGCCTGCCCGTGCGGATCGTGCATGGCGGGCATTTCCCCAGCTATTCCGGCGTCCGCCACCGCGCCCTGATCGAGGCCTGGTTGCGGGCCCGCGACGCACAGGCCTGAGGGGCCTTGACCATGCCCCGGGCAGCCGCCCCCCCATCCCCGAGCCAACCCCGGAGCCAGCCATGACCCACCGCTTCAACCAGCCGCTCGGCGGCAACGAGATGCCGCGCTTCGGGGGGCCGGCCACCATGATGCGGCTGCCCGCGCAGGCCACGGCCGAGGGGCTGGACGTAGCCTTCGTCGGCATCCCCATGGACATCGGCACCTCGAACCGCGCCGGCACCCGCCACGGGCCGCGCCAGATCCGCGACGAAAGCCGGATGCTGCGGCCCTACAACATGGCCACCGGGGCGGCGCCCTTCGAGCATCTGCAGGTGGCCGACATCGGCGACGTGCCCATCAACACCTTCGATCTGAAGAAATCGGTGGACATCATCACCGACTTCCACGCCGACATCCTCGCCCATGGCGCGATTCCGCTGACGCTGGGGGGCGACCACACCCTGACCTGGCCGATCCTGCGGGCGATGAAGGCCCGCCACGGCCCCGTCGCGCTGATCCATGTCGATGCCCATGCCGACATCAACGAGGCGATGTTCGGCGAGCGCGTCGCCCATGGCTGCCCCTTCCGTCGCGCCTGGGAGGACGGGTGCCTCCTCAACGACCGGGTGTTCCAGATCGGCCTGCGCGGCACCGGCTATGCGCCCGAGGACTTCGACTGGGGCCGCCAGCAGGGCTGGACCGTGATCCAGGCCGAGGCCTGCTGGCACCGCAGCCTGACGCCGCTGATGGCGAAGATCCGCGCGGCCATCGGCGATGCGCCGGTGTATCTGAGCTTCGACATCGACAGCCTCGATCCCGCCTTCGCCCCCGGAACGGGCACGGTGGAACCCGGCGGCCTGACGATCTGGCAGGCGCTGGAGATCGTGCGCGGCTGCGCGGGCCTGACCCTGGTCGGCGGCGACCTGGTCGAGGTCTCTCCGCCCTATGATCCGTCCGGCAACACCGCACTCATCGGCGCGAACCTGCTTTACGAGATGCTCTGCGTCCTGCCCGGGGTCCCGCAGACCCGGGGCGTCCAACAGGCAGACTGGTGACGACACGCTCCGTCCGGTCGTGCGCTCGCCGCTGCGCTCGTGCCGGCCGGCGCCGGTGATGCCTTCGACATCCTTCTTCGCTCCGACTGATCCACTGGATCAATCGCTTGACGCTCGAAGTCCATGATCGGCCGCAACGCCGCCTCGACGATGCCGCGCAATTGTCGCTCGGACCATGTATGGACGGCTGCCGCGGGGCAAGGGCGAATGCGGCCTTGATGCGGCGCTCGACAATGCGGCGTTCGCGGTCGCGGGCGGATGCCCGCAGATCAGGGTTGGCGGCATCCGCCGCCGGGCAGCTCCAGCTGGACCAGGCGGGCCAGGAAGCGGACATGGGCCAGCCCCTCGGCCACGCCCCGCGCGCGGATGCACGCAGACTTCGGTTCTGGCGGCGCCCGCCGCCAGGCGGGCCTGCGTGTCGTATTCGCGCGAGGCATGGTCGGCAGCTTCAGGGCCTTCAGAGGATGGGCGAGCAGGATCTGCGGGGCCTCGGTCGTTGCGCCGCCTCCGACAGCCGGGCCATGTCGCCGGCGCCCCGGGCTGTCGCGACGGTGGCGCGGGGCAGTGAGGCATCGAACGCGACCCGTCCGAGAGAGATGCCGAACGACTCGACGTCGAGGTCGAGCCGCGGCGAGCGTTTCTCGACCTGGCACGGCACGAGGTGCTTCACCGCATCGAAGCCCACCGCGCCCGGCTGCAGCGCCCTCCGGATCGCCGTGTGCAGCTCCTCCATGCCGAAGGTTTCGAGCAGGCGCAGGACCTGAACGTAGCCCCGCCGCCCCGTCTTCAGCATGCGCGCCTCCATCAGCCCGCGCGGGGTCGCGAACTCGGCGGGCAGCTCCCATTCGGCCAGAGGCGCGGCGTTCGCCATCGGGCTCGAACCGGTGGCGCCTCGATGGCTCACTCGTTGCCCTTGCCGGGCCGGCCGTGGCGGTCGCGCAGCACGGAATGCGACAGGAACCCGTTGATGAGCCGGGCCCGCAGCCGTGTCCCGCCGGGCAGGATCATCGACATCAGGCAGCGGGTGCGTCGGGGAATTGATCCGCCGGATCAATTCCTGATCCTCCCCACTGTCGTGGAGCACCGACGGCGGCACCTTGCCGAAGAAGGCGAAGGCATGGATGTGGCCATCGACCCGGGCCTGGGCCGTCGCCGCCGGATTGGCCCGCACGAAGCAGGCATCGCTGTGCGGAAGGTCGAGGACGAAGAAGCAGGCCTCTTGCTCCACCTCGCCGATGATGACGTTCGCCAGTGTCGCTCGGAGTTGCCCATCGGGCACCATCGGTTCGAGCCCGATGGGCGACGGCGCGACAACGGCTCACCCTCGCCGAAATCCGCCTGCGCATGGCCCGGCGGATGCGCCAGCGGCACGAACATCTCCCGTCCGCGGCGTTCGCGCTCGCGCCTGCAATCCCTGATGATCGTTTAGCCGCCGGTGAACCCATGCTCCGCCCGCAGCCGGTCGAACACAAGCTTGGCCGTCGCTGCCTGGGACGGGAGCGGCGATCGTCCTCCAGCCAGCCGTCGATGATCCCGGTCAACCGGTCCAGCTCCGGCCGCTTCACACGGGCGGTGCGCCGGTCACCGGGCAGCACCGAAAACGCCAGGATCCTGCGCACGCCGTCGCGCGAGATGGTGAAGTGCCGCGCCGCCTGCCGCTGGCTCATGCCCGCTATCTGGCCCGTCACGCCACGCCCGCGCCACCGGAGGCGCCGGCCGGTCATGTCATCCTCGGTCCCGACAGCGATGCGGCGGCGCCGGAGGGGGTCGCGCAGGCCGGTCGATCGCCTGCGCTGCGACCGCGAGACGGCGCAGCTGAACACCATCCGCGCGGGTCTTGGCATCGGCGCCCCGCGCCGCCGATCTGCGCCCGGCATCGCCCCGCTCACGGGACGTCGGACCGTCTCCGACGAGCCAGCGGGCGACCCGGTCAGACGAGCGCGCCGTTCGGCTGCACCACCTGCCCGGCGACCCAGGAGGCCTTGTCCGAGGCGAGGAAGGCGATCACCGCGCCGACCTCCTCGGGCCGGCCGACCCGGTCGAACGGGCTGAGCGCGGCCGAGCGGCGCACCGCCTCCTCGGTCTTGCCGGAGCGGAACAGGTCGGTGTCGACCGGCCCGGGGGCGACGGCGTTGACGCGGATGCGGCGCGGGGCGAGTTCCTTTTGCAGCGAGCGGAGCAGGCTCTCCAGCGCGCCCTTGGTGGCGATGTAGGGGCCCGCCCCGGGCAGCGCGAAGCGGACCAGCGCGGTGCTGACACCGATGATGCTGCCGCCATCGCGACAATGCCGCGCCGCCGACTGCAACACGTTGAAGGCGCCGAAGAGGTTGACCTCGAACAGCCGCCGCAACACCTCCGGGTCGAACTCTGCCAGCGGGGCGGGCGGGACGTTGATGCCGGCATTCGCCACGACGCAGTCGGGCATGGCGCCGAAGCGCTCGGCCACCTTGTGAAACACCTCCTCCACCGCCGCGGCATCCCGCACGTCCACCCGAAAGGCGTCAGGGTCGCCCCCTCCGTCGGGGCCGACATGGGTCCAGCCGACCCGAAAGCCGTCGTCGCGCAGGGCGGTCACCGCCGCAGCGCCGATGCCGCGCGAGCCGCCGAAGACCAGGGCGAGTCTGGGGTCACTCATGAGGTTCTCTCCGTTGCATGGAATGGGCGATCAGGGTTCCTGCCCCGTCAGCCGCCCGCGCAGCCGCGCCAGTCGCTGACGCAGCCACCTGTTCTGGAGGCTGAGGGACAGGATGATCAGCGCGATCAGCACCAGCGCCACGGGCCGGGTGTAGAACCCCTCGAGGCTGCCGAGACTGCCCTGCAGCGCGCGGCGCAGGTTCACGTCGGCCATGGTGCCGAGGATCAGACCGATGACCGCCGGCGCCACCGGATAGCCGATCTCCTCCAGGAAATAGACGCCGAGGCCGAAGAGGAACATCAGATAGACGTTGAAGATGTTGAGACCCAGCGAATAGGACCCCAGCGCCGCCAGGAACGAGATCACCGGCATCAGCACGACCGCGGGCACCTGCAGCACATAGACCGACAGCCGCGCCATCAGCAGCCCGATGACGAGGATGCACAGCGCCGACCAGGTCAGGATCGCGGCGACGAGCGGGATGAAGTCCGGGTTCTCGATGGCCAGCATCGGCCCGGGCCGCACGTTGTGCAGGTTCAGCGCCCCCAGCAGCATCGCCGCCGGCGGCGAGCCGGGCACGGCGAGGATCAGCACCGGGATGATCGCCCCGGCGATGCAGGCGTTGTTGGCGGTTTCGGCCGAGATCACCCCGCGCATGTTGCCGGTGCCGAAGGTCTCGGGGTTGCGGTCGGCCTTGCGTGCGGCGTCGTAGGATGTCCAGGCGGCCACGTCCTCGCCCACGCCGGGGATGGTGCCGATGCCGACGCCGATCCCGCCCGAGCGCATGATGCCGAACTTGCTGCGCCAGATCTCGCCCATGTCTGGCCGCAGCTTGTCCAGCGGGGCGCTGTGCGTCTCCTGCCCGAGGTCGCGCATCGCCCGGTAGATTGCCGGCAGGGCGAAGGCCCCCAGGATCACCGGCACCACCTGGATCCCGCCGGCAAGGTTGGGGTTGCCGAAGGTGAAGCGCTGGAAGCCCTGCAGCGTCTCGATCCCGACGCAGGCCAGCAACAGCCCCAGCAGGCCCGCGATCCAGCCCTTTGCCGGCATGTCGGGCGAGGTCAGCGAGCCGCAGATGAGAACCCCGAAGAGCGCCAGCAGGAAGAACTCGACCGAGGTGAAGTTCAGCGCCAGCCGCACGAGGAGCGGCGAGATCAGGATCATGGCGATGATCCCGAACAGCGTGCCCAGCGCCGAGGCGACGGTGGCGGTGGCGATGGCCTGTCCGCCGCGGCCCTGTTTGGCCAGCGGATGGCCGTCGAGGGCGGTGGCCGCACCGGCCGCCGTGCCGGGGATGCCGAGCAGGATCGCCGTGTGCGACGGGCCGTAGATGGCGCCGACATAGGCGCCCAGCAGCGCAAAGAGCGTCAGGTCGATCGGCAGGCCGAAGGTCACCGTCGTCAGCAGCGCCACCGCCAGCGTCGCCGTCAGCCCGGGCAGCGCGCCGAACAGGACGCCCAGCGTGAACGCCCCGGCCAGCACCCCGAGGTTGATCGGGGTCGCGACCGCCACGAACTGTGTCAGATAGCTTTCCAGCATCGCACCCGCCTCTGCCGGGCCGGGACCAGCCCCGCCGGCCGCATGGCCGGATCAGGGCACCGGCACATAGAGATATGTCGAGAAGATGTAGCTGACCGCGAGCGGCACCGTGACCGAGACGCCCACGATGATCGCAAGCCGCCGCAGCCAGTCGCTCCCCGCGCCGGGCAGCCACAGCACGCCCATGAACACCGCAAGAAAGCCGATGCTGAGCAGCTGGTAATGGAAATTGCCGAGGCCCACGAAGATGTAGAGCCCGATCCAGACCATGCTGAAGACGACGCGGTGGATGCCGCGGTTCGCAGGCAGGCCGGCGATCCAGCCGCCCAGCATCCGGCCGATGCCGCGATGCCCCCCCTCGCGCAGCGCCGTCGCCAGCACGCGCAGGCTGAACAGGATCAGCAGCGCGCCGACGACCGTCGGGAACAGCCCGGGCGAGGTGTACCAGCGAAACCGTCCCCGCTGCCACGGCATGTTGTAGGCTTCCCAGATCACCCAGGCGCCCAGCGCGATGAACAGCAGGCAGACGACCACATCGGCCTTGCGACGGGCCTCGGGCGACAGCATGGACGACCTCCGCGACGGATGCAGCACGATACCTGCCGGCGGGGTGCCGCCGGCAGGTTCCGCAAGGTTCGGGCTCAGTCGAGCGGGTCGATGCCGATCTCGGACGGGTTCAGGACCGCGACCCCGAGGTTGTAGAGCTCCCAGCTCAGCACCTGCTGCTGGCGCAGCACCCGCTCCATCGCTGCGTCGCCATGCTCGAACATCAGGGTGAAGTGGCGCTCCTCGAGCTCGGCCATGCGCGGGTGGTTCTGCACCGCCTCGAAGGCGGCGTCGAAGCGGGCGACGACCTCGGGCGGAGTGTTGGCCGGGATGGCCATGCCCAGCCACTGCGCCGCGGCGGTGTCGCCCACCGCCGGGAACAGGTCGCCCGCCGCCGGGATCGTGCCGAAGCCGGGGAAGTCGTAGCTGTTCATCCGCACCATCGCCAGCGGACGGTACTGTCCCGAACGGATGAACTCGGCCTGTTCGGCCACGCCCGAGACCACCGCCTCGACCTCGCCGGTCATGGTCGCGACCTGTGCCGGGCCGCTGCCCTCGAAGGAGATCAGGTTGAAGCCCGCATCGGCCGCGCTGTCGAGCGCCATCGCCTTGAGGTGCCAGACGCAGCCCGTGGCGCAGAAGCCGACGCGGACGCGCCCCGGCGCCTCGCGCGAGGCGTTGACGAGGTCCTCCAGCGTCTCGAAGGGCGAGTCGGCCCGCACCGAGATCACCCCCTGCGAGCCGGCGACGATGTACCAGCGCCAGTCGGCCATGGTGGTGTGGTGGTATTCCATGATCGGCACGATCGGCATGTGTTCCGAGGCGCCGAGGATGTTGTGGCCGTCGTGCGGCTGGCCCCAGACATGCTGCATGGCGACACCGCCGCCGCCCCCGGTGCGGTTGGTGACGTTGACGCGCATGCCCAGCTCGCCCGACAGCGCATCGGCCATCAGGCGGTTGACCATGTCGGTGGCGCCGCCCGCCGAGGCCCAGACCGAGATCTCGATGGGCCGCTGCGGCCAGTTCTGCGCCGGTGCGGCCGTGGCCGCGGCGATGGCGCCGACCGCGATCGTCGCGGCAAAGGCAGTCTTCAGTGTCATCGGTTCCTCCCTGCTGCCGGGACCGGCGGCATCGGCGGCCGTTCCGCCGACGGGGCCGGTCCGTTGCACCGGTCGCACCGCCTCCCCGCGGCGTGCACCCGGCCCTCCCTTCGGCGCGGCCGCTCCGGCCCCGCCGTCCTCGCCCCCGGTGGCGACCGCGCGACGCTGCGGGCGTCGACACGGCGGCCTCGCGGCCCGCCATGCGGGCGCGACAGTGGGGCAGTGGCCGGTCGCAGGCGGCGTCCCGCCGGACCACCGGGCCCTGAGCGCGACGGTAGGGGGCAGGTTTCGGGTCTGTCAATACGTCAATGCAGGAATTGTTTTCACAATATCGACCCTCGCCGGGGTTCGGCCGTCGCAGCCAGGCCATGCTGGCCCGCGCGGTGCGCGAGCGGGGCGGCTGTGACCGGATTCATGCGCGTGCGGCGACGCGGGGAGGCCGGGGCGACAATCCGCACGGCTGGCGGAATTCGATCTTGCCACCATGCCAATCCATGATCCACAATACCGCAAGTCGAGACACGGGCCCCCGGCACAGGGCGCGATCGCGCCGACAGGCCGGGCCCGTGACGAAGCCTGCGAGGAAGGACACGCGCATGCCGAAGGGCGCCGAACTCATCACCGAATTTCTCGTCAGCCAGAAGATCCCCTACGTCTTCGGGATCTGCGGGCACGGCAACGTCGGCATGCTCGACACGCTCTACGAGGCGCGCGGCGACATCACCCTGATCTCGCCGCGGCACGAGCAGGTCGCCGCCCACATGGCCGACGGGTATTTCCGGGTGAAGCACGCCCCGGTCGCCACGCTGACCTCCTGCGGCCCGGGCTCGGCCAACATCGTGATGGGCACGGCGCTGGCGCTGACCGATTCTTCGGCCTTCCTCGCCATCACCGCCAATGTCCCCACCTCGCAGTTCAACCGCAGCCCGTTTCAGGAGCTGAACCGCCACAACCAGGCCGATTTCGCCAATGTCATGCGCCCCGTGGTCAAGCGCAGCTTCCAGCCCTCGCGGGTCGAGATGCTGCCCCTCGCGCTGCGCCAGGCGATGACGACGATGCTGCAGGGCAGGCCCGGGCCCGTGAACCTCGACGTGCCGTTCAACGTGTTCCAGGAAGAGGCCGACGTCGCCCTCGACCCCGGCCCGCCGATCACCATGCACATGCCGCGCGTCGCCGCCAGCCCCGAGGACATCGCCCGCACCGCCGACATGCTGCTGGCCGCCGAACGGCCGGTGATCTTCATCGGCCACGGCGTCACCCTGTCGGAGGCCGCCGAGGAGCTGACGGCGCTGGCGCGGCGGCTGTCGCTGCCGGTGATCAGCTCGCCCAACGGGATGGGCTGTCTCGACATGGAGGACCCGCTGTCGCTGGGCTTCATCGGCCGCAACGGCGCCTATCAGGCCAACCAGGCCGGGCGGCTGGCGGACGTCGTGCTCGCGGTGGGCGCGCGCTTCGACGACCGCTCGTCGTCGTCCTGGATGCCGGGGTATTCGTGGAACTTCCCCGCCACCCGGCTGATCCATGTCGATGTCGACCCGGCCGAGCTGGGCCGCAACTATGCCCCCGACCTGCCCATCCAGGCCGACGCCCGCAGCTTTCTGCGCCAGCTCCTGGCCGAGCTGGACCGTCGCGGCATCCCGGGCGGGCCACGCTGGCCCGAATGGCTGTCGCGGATCGACGGCTGGCGGACCGAGTGGGAGGCCTTCGTGCGGCCCAACTTCGAGGTGCACGCCAGCCCGATGCGCCCCGAGCGGGTGGTCCACGACCTGCGCCGCATCCTGCCCGACGACGCGATCATGACCTTCGATGCGGGCGTGCACCACAACTGGTTCATGCAGTTCTGGAACGCCCGACGCCCGGGCACGATGCTGAACAGCTGGGGCTTTTCCGGCATGGGCTTCGGGCCGGCCAGCGCGCTGGGGGCAAAGCTGGCCGCCCCCGACCGGCCGGTGATCTCGGTCTGCGGCGACGGCGGCTTCGCGATGGTGCCGCATGTGCTCTGCACCGCGGTCGAATACGACATCCCGGTGGTCTGGGTGGTGTGGAACAACTTTGCCTGGGGCGCGATCCGCGACATCCAGTACGGGCTGTTCGACGGCCGCGAGATCGGCACCGCCTTCTATTCGGGCCCGAACGCCCAGCCCTACAACCCCGACTTCGCCATGTGGGCGCGCGCCGCGGGGGTCGAGGCCACCACCGTCACCCGCTCCGAGGATTTCGCCGGCGCGCTGGAGCAGGCGGTGGCGGCGAACCGGCCCTGGCTGCTGGATGTGCATGTCGATGCCGACATCCGCCCGCCGGCAACCGGCGCCTGGGCGCTGCCGCCGGTGCCCCACAAGGAACCGGTCTTCGGCCAGCGCATCCTCGCCGACGGCGCGCGCTGAGGGGCGGCGGTGGCACGGGTCCTCATCACCGGCGGCGCGGGCTTCATCGGAGCGGCGCTGACCGGGGCGCTGGCGGCGCGGGGCGACGAGGTCGCGGTGTTCGACCAGCGCGAATCGCCGGCGCTGGTGGCGCTGCGGGCGCGGCATCCGGGCATCGTCTTTCATCCCGGCGAGCTGACCGAGTGGCCGCATCTGATGCGCGCCGTGGCCGCGCACCGGCCGGAGCTGATCGTGCACTGCGCCGCCATCGTGGGGGTGGTCAACGGCCGCGCCGCCCCGCTGGCGACGATGCGGGTCAATGTCGAGGGCTCGCTGGCGGTTCTCGAGGCGATGCGGCTCTTCGACGTGCCGCGGCTCGTGAACCTCTCCTCCGAGGAGGTCTACGGCGCCTTCGAGGCCGACATCATCGACGAGACGCACCCCTGCCGCCCGGTCCAGACCTACGGCATCTCGAAATACGCGGTCGAGCGGCTGGCCGGCGACTTTGCCGCCGAGACCGGCGCCGAGGTGCAGCATGTGCGGACCTGCTGGGTCTACGGCCCCGACCTGCCGCGCCCGCGCATCCCCAAGACCTTTCTCGACGCCGCGATCGAGGGGCGGCCGCTGCATGTGCCGGCGGGGGCGGAGTACGTCGTGGATCAGGTCCACATCGACGATCTGGTCGAGGGGATGGTGCGGCTGATCGACCACCGCGACCACCGCCACGACGTCTATCACCTCACCACCGGCGCCGCCGTGTCGCTGGGCGAGATGGTCGGGATGATCCGCGAGATCGTGCCCGGTGCCGACATCTCCATCGGGCCCGGCCCGCTGGAGGTGCTGCCGGGGCTGCCGGCGGTGCGCAAGGGCGCGCTCGACTGTTCGCGCGCGCGGGCGGCGTTCGGCTATGCCCCGGCGCTCGACCTGCGCCGCGGCCTCGCCGCCTGTGTCGCGGCGCGGCAGGGGATGACCCGCCCCGCAACGGACACCTGACCACAGACCGGAGGACCCGATGACCAGACCCAGCGCGCTGATCCGCAACATCGCCGAAGTGCCGTGGAAGGAGTACCCCAACCATCACGGCGGCGCGCTGTCCAAGCCGCTGGTCGACGCCGCCGTCCCCGGCGCGACGCGCATCGACCACCGGATCTCGAGCTATGCGCCCATGGCCCATGTCGAGCGCCACAGCCACAAGGTGCAGGAACAGATCTATCACGTCCTCTCGGGCGAGGGCCTGTTCGACCACGGCGACACCACGCAGGTGGTGCGCGCCCATGACGTCATCTTCATCCCGCCGGGGGTCGAGCATGCGATCACCAACACCGGGCTCGAGCCCCTCGTCTTTCTCGTCATCACCTCGCCGATGGTCGATGACTAGGCCGCGCCTCCGGGGCCGGACGGCGGAGGGGCGGCCATGGCGCTGCTGATCACCGGCGCCACCGGCCATGTCGGCCTGCGGCTGGTGGAGATGGCCGCCGCGGCCGGCATCGACGTGATCGCCCAGCATCGGAGGTCCGAGCCGCCGGTCCTGCCCGCGGCGCTGGCGTCCCGGGTGCGCTGGCGATACGCGGCGCTGGACGATCCTTTCGCGCTGGCCGCCCTGGCGGCTGCGGGCGACATCACCGCCTGCGTCCATTCCGGCGCGGTGCCCAACGACCGCCTTGCCGGGCCGATCCCCTGGCAGACGGTGCAGACCAATGCCACCGGGACCGCCGCGTTGCTGGAACTCGCCCGCCGGCAGGGGTGGGAGCGCTTCGTGACCGTCAGCACCGGGTCGGTGTTCCAGGGCGAGATGGACCTGAGCGCACCGGTGACCGAGGATCACCCGATCAACCCGCAGACGCCCTATGGCTGCACCAAGGCGGCGGCCGAGCTCTTCACCACCTTCTACCGCACTGCCTACGGGCTGTCGGCCTCGACCGTCCGGATCTCGTTCGTCTACGGCCCGCCGCTGGTGCCGCGCCGGCGCGACCTGCCGCGCGGGCCGGTGGTGGCGCTGTTGCGCGAGGCGGTGCTGGGCATGGCGATCCGCGAGCCGTCGGGCGGCGACTTCACCGCCAGCTTCACCCATGTCGACGACGTCGCGGCGGGCCTCCTGGCGGCGGCCACGGCGAAGACGCTGAACCATCCGGTCTATCACCTCGGCCATGGCCGCAACTGGGACACCTTTGCGGTGGCGGCGGCGATCCGCGCCGCGCTGCCCGGCGCGGTGGTCGAGGTCGGGCCCGGCACCGCCCCCTGGACCGACTTCAACCGCATGCGCGGCCCGCTGGCCGGGACCCGCATGCGCGACGACACGGGCTTTCACCCCGCGCTGCCGCTGGAGGCGGGCGTGGCCGCCTTTGCCGACTGGATGCAGGGGCACCGCGCCGCGCTGGAGTGAGCCCCCCTCGCAGGAAGGAGACATGCATGGCCTTCGACAAGGTTCTCGTCACCGGGGCGAACGGGCTGCTCGGCCGCGCGGTGGTGGCCGAGATGACCGGCCGCGCACGGCTGCGCGGGTTCGACCTGCGCGCCGGCGACGCGCCCATCGACTGGATCGAGGGCGACCTGACCGACCCCGCCGCGGTGGCCCGCGCCGTCGAGGGCCAGGACGCCATCCTCCAGATCGCCGCGGTGCCCAACATCTGGTCGGCCAGCGCCGCCCGCACGATCGAGGTGAACGTGCTGGGCCTGCACCAGCTGCTGTCCGCCGCCGAGCTGGCCGGGGTGCGCCGCGTGGTGATCTGCTCCAGCGATTCGGTCGTGGGCTACACCGTGCGCGAGGGGCGGATGCTGCCGCCCGAGCACCTGCCGGTCGGCCTCGAGCATCCGCTGCGCCCGACCGACCCCTATGCCCTGAGCAAGCTCCTGGGCGAGGAGATGGGGCGCAGCTTTGCCGACCGCGGGGCGCTGGAGGTCATCGTGCTGCGCCCGGTCTTCGTCGCCTATCCCGAGATGTACGGCGAGATCCGCGCCCGCGCCGCCGACCCGGCCGGGTATTCCGGCACGCCGGCGGGGGGGCCGTCCTCGGCCGGCGGCGGCCCGTGCTGGCACTATGTCGACCCCCGCGACGCCGCCCGCGCCTTTCGGCTGGCGCTGGAGACGCCGTGGCGCGGCTTCGAGCGGTTTTTCCTGTCCGCCGAGAACACGCTGGCGCCCGAGCCGACGCTCGATCGCTTCGCCCGCCTGACCGGGCGGCCGCCGGTGGTCCGCGCCCCCGAGGTCTATGCCCGCAACCCCTTCGCCCCGCTCTATGACCTCGCGCCGGCGCGCGAGCGACTCGGCTTCGTGGCGGCGCACGACCTGCGCCCGTTGCTCTGCCCCGAGCCGGCCCGGCCATGAGCGCCCCCGCCTCCGAGGCGTTCCTGCCGCTGCATCTGCCGGGGCTGCGGGTGCTGGTGACCGCCGGCGCCGCGGGGATCGGCCGCAGCATCGCCGAAGGCTTCGCCGCCGCCGGCGCCCGGGTCGAGGTCTGCGACATCGACGAAGCCGCACTCGCGGCGCTGGCCGCCGAGCGCCCCGACATCGGCGCCTCCCGCGCCGACGTCGCCGATCCGCAGGCGGTGGCCGCGCTGTTCGACACCGTGTCCGGACGGCTCGGCGGCCTCGACGTGCTGGTCAACAACGCCGGCATCGCCGGACCCACCGCCGGGATCGCCGACATCGCCCCCGACGCGCTGCGCGAGACGCTGGCCGTGGATGTCGAGGGCATGTTCCATTGCGCCGCCCGGGCGGTGCCGATGCTGCGCGCGGCCGGAGGCGGGTCGGTCATCAACCTCTCCTCCGTCGCCGGGCGGCTGGGCTTTCCCATGCGCACGCCCTATGCGGCGGCAAAATGGGGGGTGGTCGGCTTCAGCCGCAGCCTCGCGCTGGAACTGGGGCGCGAGAACATCCGGGTCAACGCCATCCTGCCGGGCCATGTGGACACGCCGCGCTTTCGCGCCGTGGCGGCGCGGCGGGGCGCGAGCCTCGGCATCCCCGCGGCCGAGGCCGAGGCGCGGATGCTGGCCCCGGTGGCGCTGGGCCGCACGGTCGCCCGCGTGGACATCGCGAACATGGCCCTCTATCTTGCCTCTCCCTTCGGAGCGTCCATCTCGGGACAGGCCATCAGCGTCTGCGGCGGGGTGGAGATGATGTTTTAGGCCGGGGCGTTGCGGCGCAGCCACCGGACCGCAAGGGATGGGACCGACATGCAGCAGCAGGCAAGGACGGCGGCCGGAAAGACCGACGCACGGACCGAGGGAAAGCCCGAAGGCGAACGCGGCGGCGTCCAGTCGCTGGAACGCGCCTTCGCCATCCTCGACCGCATTGCCCAGGCCGAGGACGGGATCATCCTGGCCGAACTGTCGCGGATGGTCGGGCTGCACACCTCGACGACCTTCCATCTGGTGCGCACCCTGGTCGAGCTCGAGGCGGTGCGTCAGGACCGGAGCACCAAGCGCTATTACCTCGGCCGGCGGCTTTATGCGCTGGCGTCCAGCGCGACGGGCGAGATCTCGCTGGTGGCGATGGCGACGCCGCTGCTGGAGGATCTGGCCCGGGACAGCGGCGAGACGACGCATCTGGCGCTGATGTCGGGCGATGCGGTGGTGATCGTGGCGCGGGTTCCCGGCTCCGGGGCGTTCCAGCTGGTCGAGCGCGAGGGGGGTGTTCGGCCCGCGCACAGCACCAGCGTCGGCAAGGTGCTGCTGGCCTCGCTGCCGGACGAGCGGCTGGAGAGTTTCCTGCAATCGGCGCCGCTGACCCGCAGCACGCCGCACACGATCTGCGAACCGTCGCAACTGCGTGGCGAGATCGAGCGCGTGCGGCGCTCGGGCGTTGCCTATGACGACGCCGAGTTCATGGCCGAGGTGCGCTGCATCGCCGCCCCGGTCCGCGACTTCACCGGCGGCGTGGTGGCGGCGGCGGGTCTGTCGGGCCCGATCTGGCGGATGACGCTGGAACGGATGTCCGAGCTGGAGGAGCGCGTGCGCGGCACCGCGGCCGAGCTGTCGCGACAGCTCGGATATCGCGACGGGCAGGGCTGATCGGTCAGGGTTGGTCCGGCGCCCTTGATTTCCGATATTGCCGCATGCTAGTTGGCACTATCGGAAAGAGGGGGGAGCCAATGTCCGATGCGACCAAGCAGCCGGCGGGCACGCCGGCGCCGCTGGCCGGCTGGCCCGAGGGCATCCTCGCCATCTGGCACGACATCGCGCCGGGCCATGAGGCCGAGGTCTTCGACTGGTACGACCGCGAGCACCACCTCGAGCGTCTGGACATTCCCGGCTTCCTGACCGCGCGGCGGCATCTGCGCCGCGGCTCTGCCGGTCCGCTGGTCTTCACCGTCTATCAGACCGAGTCGCCCGACGTGCTGGCCTCGGCCCCCTATCTGGAGCGGTTGAACGCCCCCAGCGCCTGGACGCTGGAGGCCATGCCGCATTATCGCAACATGTCCCGCACGGTCTGCCGCCGCCTTGCACGCCATGGCCGCGCCGACGGCGGCCATGTCTTCAGCCTGCGCCTGCCCGGCTTCGGCGGATGGGACTGGCGCCCGGCCGCCGCGCTGACCGCCGAGCCGGGGATCCTCGCCCTCGACGTCTGGCAGGCCGACGAGGCCGCCGCGCCGCCCTCCACCCGCGAGGCGGCGCTCCGCGGCGGCGGCGATGCCCGGGTCGGCGCGGTCCTCGTGCTCCAGGCCAGCAGCCCCGAGGCCGCCGAGGCCGGCGGCCGCGCCCTCGTCGCCGCCCTGCCGCCGGAGCTGGCCGCTGCGGCCGAAGGCGCCTGCCACGACCTCGTCTTTGCCGCCGGACGGTCGGGATGGTGAGGCCCGGCCCCTCGCACCCGGCCCGCTCCGCACCACGGGGGCGCGGCTGATGCGCGTCGCGGTCTTCGGCACCGGCTTCTTCAGCGCCTATCACTACGAGGCCTGGCAGCGGATCCCCGGTGTCACCCTGGCCGCCGTCTGCGCCCACAGCAACCGCGCCCGCGCCGCCGAGGTCGCCGCCCGCCACAACGTCGAGACCGTCCACGACGACCCCGAGGCGATGCTCGACGCGGTGCGTCCCGACCTGGTGGACGTGATCACCACGCCCGAGAGCCACGCGGCGCTCGTGGGCGCGGCCGTGCGGCGCGGCATCCCGGTGATCTGCCAGAAACCGCTGGCCCCGACATTCGCCGAGGCCCGCGCCATGGTCGCCGAGGCCGCCCGCCACGACACGCTTCTTGTCGCCCACGAGAACTGGCGCTTTCGTCCGTGGTACCGCGAACTGGCCCGGCTGATCGCCGACGGCGCCATCGGTCGGCCGCTCAACCTCACCTTCCGGCTGCGCCCGGGCGACGGTCAGGGCGCCGACGCCTATCTCGCCCGCCAGCCCTATTTCCGGGCGATGCCACGCTTTCTCGTCCACGAGACCGGCATCCACATGATCGACGTCTTCCGCTTCCTGATGGGTCCCGTCACGGCGGTCAGCGCGACGCTGCGCCGCCTCAACCCGGCCATCGCGGGCGAGGATGCGGGGCTCGTGACCTTCGACTTCGCCTCGGGCGCGGCGGGGCTGTTCGACGGCAACCGCCTGCTCGACTTCGAGGCGGAGAACCCGCGACTGACCATGGGCGAGACGCTGCTGGAGGGCAGCGAGGGCGCGCTGCGCGTCGATGGCGCCGGGCGCATCCTGCATCGCCGCCGCGGCGGGCGCGAGCGGGTGCACGCCCATGCCTGGGAGGCCCGCGGCTATGCCGGCGATTCGGTCCACGCGCTGCAGGCGCATGTGGTCCGGCACCTGCGCGAGGGCACGCCGGTCGAGAATACGGGCGCCGAATACCTCGGCGCGCTGAGGGTGGAGGAGGCGGTCTATCGCTCGTCGGCCGAGGGCCGGCGCGTGGCGGTGGCCGAGATCGAGCAGGAGGAGACCCCCGCATGAACACAGGCTCCGAGGGCCCCGGGCGGCTTCGGGTGGTGGTGACCGGCGGCAGCGGCCGGCTCGGCCGCCATGTCGTGGACCGGCTGCGCCCGCACCATGCGCTGACGGTCATCGACACCGCGCCGCCCGCCGCCGAGGGGGTGGCGCATCTGCCGGTGGACATCACCGACCTCGGCGCCCTGCGCGAGGCGCTGGCCGGCGCCGAGGCGGTGATCCACCTGGCCGCGGTGCCGAACCCGCGCACCGCCAGCCCCGAGGCCTGCTTCCGCGTCAACACCCAGGGCACCTGGGCGGTGTTGCAGGCGGCCGAGGATGCGGGCGTGCGCCGTGTCGTCGTCGCCTCGAGCGATGCGGCGACGGGGCTGCACTACAACCCGGTGGACTGGCCGCCGCAGTACCTGCCGGTGGACGAGCGCCACCCGCTGCGCCCGAGCGAGGTCTATTCCCTGAGCAAGGAGGTCACCGAGTGCATCGCCCGCAGCTTTGCCGTCCGCGGCAGGCTGGAGGTGCTGGTGATCCGCCCCGGCCACATCGTCTTTGCGCCCGAGTACCCCGAGCTGGAGAGCCGCGGCGCGGACGTGAACAACTATCACCTCTGGGGCTATGTCGCCCCCGAGGACGTGGCGCAGGGCTTTCAGCTCGCGCTGGAGCATCCCGACGGACGATACGACTGCTTCTTCATCGGCGCCGCCGACGGGCTGAACACCCGCCCCACGCTGGAGATGCTGCGCGAGCGCTTCGGCCATGTGCCCGAGCTGCGCCGCGACGTCTACGACCGCAACCCCTGCGCCGGCGTCTTCGACATCACCCACGCCTGCGAGGTGCTGGGGTATCGCCCGCAATTCACCTGGCGCGACTTCGCCGCGCGCTGACCCCTGCCGGAGGACTGACCGTGTCCAGCATCACCAGGCGCTTTGCCGTCAACACCTATTCCTATACCTTCGACCTCGATGCCGCCGCCTGCATCCGCCATCTCGGCGACCGGGGCTGGCCCGAGTTCGAGCTGATGATGTTCCCCGGCCATCTCTGGCCCGGCGACCCCCCCGCCGCCGTGCGCCGCGCGCTGGACGAGACCGGGACGCGGCTCGTGTCGGTGAACATGCCCAACATCGATCTCAACATCGGCGGCGCCACGGCCGAGATGCGGGAGTATTCGCTGGGGCTGCTCGAACGCTTCATCGACCTCGCCGGCGAGATCGGGGCGCCGGCGATCATCCTCGGCCCGGGCAAGGCCAACCCGCTCTTTCCCGCCCCGCGCGAGGTGATGGAGGGCCATCTCTTCGCCGCGCTCGACCGGCTGGCGCCGCGGGCACGGGCGGCCGGCGTCCGGATCCTGGTCGAGAACATGCCGGTCGCCTTCATCCCCGATGCCGAGGGGCTGATGGACGCGCTCGAGCGCCATGGCGACGAGGCCATCGGGGTGATCTACGACGTCGCCAACGGCCATTTCATCGGCGAGGACCTCGCGCCGGCGCTGCGCCGGGTGGCGCCGCGGCTGGGCATGGTGCATGTCTCGGACACCGGGCAGCGGGTCTATCGCCACGACCCGGTGGGGGCGGGCGACGTGCCCTTTGCAGAGGTGCCGCCGGTGCTGGCCGAGCTGGGCTTCACCGACCGCCCGGTGCTGGAGGTCATCTCGCGCGAGCCCGACCCCGACACGATGCACAGCGCCGAGCGGCTGGCGGCGCTCGGCTGGGGGCCGGCGTGAGACGTCGCCGCGCAGCCACGGCTGCGGGGCGGCGATGAGCCTCCTGCACACCGCCCATCTGCGCGCCCGTCCCGAAGCGGTGGCCCGGTTCCGCGAGCGGCTGGCCCGGCACGCGGCCACCAGCCTCGCCGCCGAGCCGGGCTGTCTGCGCTTCGACGTGTTCCAGGAGCGCGACGATCCCGCCCTGTTCCTGCTGATCGAGGAATACGCCGACGACGCGGCGCTTGCCGCGCACCGGGAGTCGCCGCATTATCTGGCCTTTCGCGCCGATGTGGCCGACTGGGTCTGCGGGCGCGAGTGGTGGTTCTGGCCCACGGCCGCGGCGGTGCACCGCGGCGACACTCCCGGAGGTGCGGAGGATGGAGCTTGATCTGGCAGGGCGGCGGGTGCTGGTCACCGGCGGCTCGAAGGGCATCGGCCTGGCCTGCGCCCGGGCCTTTCTGGCCGAGGGGGCGCGGGTGGCCATCGTCGGGCGCGACGCCGCGGCGCTGGCCGAGGCGGCGGCCGGGCTGCCCGGGGTGGCGACGCACAGGGCCGACCTGACCGACGCGGCCGAGGCGGCCGCGATGCTGGAGGCGGTCGAGGCGGGGCTCGGCCCGCTGGACGTTGTGGTCAACAGCGCCGGGGCGGCGCGCCGGAGCCCGCCCGACCGGCTGGCGCCCGCGGACTGGCGCGCGGCGATGGAGGCCAAGTTCCTGACCTGCATCCATGTCGCCGATCCGGCGGTCCGGCGCATGGCGGCGCGCGGCGGCGGCGTGGTGGTCAACGTCATCGGCGCCGGCGGCAAGGTCGCCTCGCCCACGCATCTGCCCGGCGGCGCGGCCAATGCGGCACTGATGCTGGCGACCGCGGGGCTGGCCGCGGCCTGGGGCGGCCAGGGGGTAAGGGTGCTGGGCGTCAGCCCCGGCCCGACACGGACGACCCGGCTGCTCGCCGGGCTCGAGGCCGAGGCCGAGCTTGCCGGCATCTCCCCGGCCGAGGCCGAGGCGCAGATGCTGGGGCGCATCCCGCTGGGCCGGCTGGCCGAGCCCGAGGAGATTGCCCAGACGGTCGTTTTCCTCGCCTCGGCGCGGGCGAGCTATCTGACCGGCGTGACGCTGACCATGGACGGCGCGGCGGTGCCCGTGGTGGTCTGAGGATGGAGGCGGCGGCGGCCCTGCCGGCAGAGGCCGATCTGGTGGTGCTGGGCAGCGGCGCGGCCGGGCTGACGGCGGCCCTGAGCGCCGCGCTGGAGGGGCTGCGGCCGGTGGTGCTGGAGCATCAGCCGGTGATCGGCGGCACCAGCGCGCGGTCCTCCGGCACGGTCTGGGTGCCCGACAACCCGCAGATGCGCGCCGCCGGCATCACCGGCGACCGCGCCCTCGCCGAGAACTATCTCGCCGCGCTGGTGGGCGAGCGCGCCGACCCGGCCGTCTGGCGTGCCTTTCTCGACGCCGCGCCGCGGATGATCGCCGATCTCGATGCCCGCGCCGGCATCGCCTTTCGCCCCTATCCCGCCGCGCCCGACTATCGCCAGGAACTGCCGGGCGCGGCACCGGGCTGGCGGCCGCTGGAGCCGCTGGCCTTCGACGGCCGCCGGCTGGGCCACGACTTCGCCCGGCTGGCGCCGCCGCTGCCCGAGCTGATGCTGCTCGGGGGCATGATGGTGACGCGGGGCGAGGCGATGCAGCTGATGCGGGCCGACCGCTCGCCCGCCGCGGCCTGGCTGGGGCTTCGCCTCGTCGCGCGGCATGCCCTCGACCGGCTGCGGCACGCCCGCGGCACGCGGCTGGTGCTGGGCAACGCGCTGGTGGCGCGGCTGCTGCATGCGCTGCGCGCGCGCGGGGTGCCGGTGCTGACCGGGGTGACGGCCGAGCGGCTGTTGCTGGATGGGGGGCGGGTCGCGGGGGTGGCGCTGACCGGCGGGGCGGAGATCCGCGCCCGCTGCGGCGTGGTGCTGGCCGGGGGAGGCTTTCCCGCCAGCCCGGAGTGGCGCGCCGCCCACCTGCCCGAGCCCGTCGCCGCCCACACCCCCGCCGCGCCGGGCTGCGACGGCTCCACGCTTGCGCTGGGGCTCGCGGCCGGGGCGGTGCTGGGCCCGTCCGGACAGGACAACGCGCTGTGGTTTCCCAGCTCCATCGCCACCCGCGCCGACGGCAGCACCGCGGTCTATCCGCATATCGTGCTCGACCGGGCCAAGCCCGGCGGGCTGGTCGTCAACGCCGCCGGCGAGCGCTTCGTCAACGAGGCGGTGTCGTACCACGAGTTCGTCCGGGCGATGTATGCCGCCAACCGCCCCGGCAGCAACATCCCCGCCTGGCTGGTCTGCGACCGCGCCTTTGTCCGCCGCTACGGGCTGGGCCTGATCCGGCCGCGCACCCCCTCGCTGCGCCGCTTCGTCGACAGCGGCTATCTGTTCGAGGCGCCCGACCTCGCCACACTGGGGGCGCGGCTGGGGCTGCCGGCCGGGCGGCTGGAGGCGACGGTCGCGCGCTTCAACGGCTTTGCCGCGACCGGGCGCGACGAGGATTTCGGCCGCGGCAACTCCCTCTATGACCGGTCGAACGGCGATGCGACGGTGACGCCCAACCCCTGCCTCGGGCCCCTGCGCCAGCCGCCGTTCCACGCCGTGCGGCTGGAGCCGACACCGCTGGGCACCAGCCGCGGGATCAGCGCCGACGCCACGGCGCGGGCGCTCGACGCCGCGGGCCGGCCGGTGCCGGGGCTCTTCGTCTGCGGCAACGACATGCAGTCGGCCTTTGGCGGCGAGTATCCCGGCGCGGGCGGCCAGCTCGCCCAGGGCATGACCTTCGGCTGGCTCGCGGCCCGCGCGGCGGCCGGCCACCGCGGCTCCTGATCCCGTTTCCGGGAGATCAGGCCGGTGCCACCGGCCCTGCCCGGCGCCCGGTGCGGGCGTTGCAGGGGGGCCGTCTGCCCCCCGGTCGCGCGTCGCGCGCCTCCCCCCGAGGATATTTCTGGAAAGATGAAGGGGGGAAGCGCGGAGGCGTCGGCCCGCTCGATGGCGCCGGCGATGCTGTCGGAGGGCTCGATGCAGGGCGCCGGACCGAAGACCCCGGCGCCGCCGAGCCGCATGTCCGGCGTCACGCCGTCGAGCAGGGTGGGCGGCACCACCGGGCCCTGTCGCGGCCCGCCGGCCAGGCGCCGGGCGCCCTGCGCCATCGCCTCGACGATCCGGCCCTCGATCCGTCGGGCCTCGGACGCTCTGTTCACCGGGCCGAGGAAGACGCCCTCGCCCCGCGGGTCGCCGAAGCCGAGCGCGCCCGCTCGCCGGCCAGCAGCGGCGCGGTCGCGGCCCCGCCGCCGTGCAGGATCGACAGGAAACCGGGCGGCAAGCCGGCATCCATGAACACCTGAGCCAGCAGGCAGGCGGTGCCCGGCGTGAGGCTGGAGGGCCTGACCACCACCGCATTGCCGGCGGCGATGGCCGGCGCGACCTTGTGCGCCACCGTGTTCAGCGGGGCGTTGAAGGGCGTGATCGCCGTCCCCAGACGCTGGCGGTGGCCCGCCGCAAGGGGCTCCTGCGCGGGCTGGTCTCGGTCGGGCTGCGGGCGACAACGGTCTCGGCACCGGGGCGGGTGCGGCGGGTGCGGTGGCGGAACCACCTCTGTCGCCGGCCACCCGGGTGGCTGACCGCCGTGGCGGCGGTGGTCGTCGACGCGCCGACGGCCATGGTCGGCGAACCGATCGCCGAACGGGCGTGGAGCGGCCTTGCCGCGCTCGATCCGGTGGCGGAGGGCGACCGACCCCCTGACCGGGGCGACAGCCGCGCGGGTCTGCGGCACCGGGCAACGGCAGGGCGCGACAGCCGGGCCGGGCGAGCCAAGGACCGGGGGCCGCCGGTATCACGGTTCGGAAAAACCGCCATCCGTTTCGGGGAAGAACTTCGGAACGCAAGTTCCGCGATCTGCCGCGTCTCTTCGCCCTCGACGTCACCGCCGACCGGGCCTCGGACCTGACCGGGCCGAACCGCACGACGACCGCTGCCCACCACCGGCCTTGTCCGCTCTGGTTCTCCAATCGCGTTGGTCGAGGGCTGATCTCGCTGCGCTTGATCCTGCGTGCCGGGCTCTGAGGGTCTCTCCGTGGTCGCCGCGCGGGCGCCGCATGTTGGCGTTCAGGGTCGGGTTGATCGA
>Ga0213835_100214_pt1 | contig 68857 bp, 60 predicted proteins | sample SWPATP01_FD_160576 | JGI IMG/M metagenome (GOLD analysis project Ga0213835, IMG submission 160576) | Coastal seawater microbial communities from Marineland, Florida, United States - SWPA TP0 #1 | ecosystem: Environmental > Aquatic > Marine > Coastal | place: USA: Florida | collected 2016-08-05 | reverse complement strand
CCGTCCGCGCCGCCAGCGCCCGAAGCCCCCCATGGCTGAGCCACGGCCGGTCCGGGGCCCCCAGCGCAGGCGCGTCGTCGGGATGCGGGGAAAGAAGGGCAGAAAGCGTGTCGGACATGGCGGTTCCGTTTCTTCTCGAGATGGGGAAGGGGGTGGGTCCGGCGCGGCCTCAGACGGGGCGCGAGACCCGGCGTTTGCGCAGCTTCGAGGCGAGCGGCAGCAGGAAGAACACCGCCGCCAGCGCGATGAAGGTGCCCGACAACGGCCGGGTGACAAAGGTGGTGACATCGCCCTGCGCCGCGATCAGCGCCTGGCGAAAGCTCTGCTCCATCACCGGGCCGAGCACGAGGGCGAGCACCAGCGGCGCCATCGGATAGTCGGCCTTGCGCAGGAGATAGCCCGCGACGCCGAAGCCGAGGATCAGCCAGACGTCGTGCATCCGCTGGCCGGGCGCATAGCCGCCGACGATGCAGAGCACCAGAACGATGGTGCAGAGCACCGAGAACGGCATCTTCAGCGCCCAGACGAACAGCGGGATCAGCGCGAGGTTGATCAGCACCGCCGCGAGGTTGGCGGTATAGAGCGACGAGATCAGCCCCCAGACGAAATCCGCCTGTTCGGCGAACAGCATCGGCCCCGGCATCAGCCCCCACATCACCATGCCCCCGAGCAGGAGCGCGGTGGTGGGTGAGCCCGGGATGCCCAGCGACAGCATCGGCAGGAGCGAGCCGGTGGAGGCGGCGTTGTTGGCGGTCTCGGGCGCGACCACCCCCTCGACATTGCCCTTGCCGAAGGTCTCGGGCTGTTTCGAGGTGCTCTTGGCGATGCCATAGGCCATCAGCGAGGCCGGCGTCGCCCCGGCGGCCGGCAGCATGCCCACGAAGAAGCCCATGACCGAGCCCGAGACCATCGTCTTCCACGTCCGGGCCAGCGTGACGAAGGCCGCGCGAAGCTCGGCATAGGTGACGCGGGCCGGGGTGACGGTGGGGGCGGTGCGCGATTTCTCCAGCGTCCAGAGCACCTCGCCGATGCCGTAGACGCCGATGGCGAGCACGAGGAACGAGATGCCGGCATAGAAGCCCGGCATGTCGAAGAACACCAGCCGCGGCTGCCCGGTGATGAGGTCGAGCCCCACGGTGGAGAGCACGAGCCCGAGGCAGATCATCAGGATGGTCTTGAGCGCATCGTCCCCGCCGAGGCCCACGAAGGTCGTGAAGGCCAGCAGCACCAGCGCGAAATTCTCGGCCGGCCCGAACTTCAGCGCGAAATCCGCCAGCGGCACGGCAAAGAGCGTGAACAGGATCACCGAGACGGTGCCGCCCACGAAGGAGGCGCCCGCGGCCGCGATCAGCGCCAGCCCCGCCTTGCCCTGCTGCGCCAGCGGCCGGCCGTCGAAGGTGGTGGCCACGGCGGTGGAGGACCCGGGGATGCCCAGCAGGATCGAGCTGATCGCGCCGCCGTACATCGCCCCGTAATAGAGCGCGGCGAGAAAGATGATGGCCGAGGCCGGCGGCACGATGAAGGTCAGCGGCAGCACGATGGCCACGCCGTTGACCGAGCCGAGCCCCGGCATCGCGCCGATGAAGAGCCCGAGCGTGACGCCCACGATGACGATGCCGATGTTCAGCGGCAACAGCGAGGTCGCGAAGCCCTGACCGAGCAGCGAGAGGATTTCCATTCCGGGCCTGCCTTCAGAAGAACATGGCGTAGAGCGGGAAGAACAGCGGCTCGGTGAACCCCTTGGGCAGCAGGATCAGCAACGCCACCTCGAAGAAGAAGAACAGCGCCACCGGCGTGGTCAGCGTCAGCGACAGCGTCACCAGCCAGCCGTTGCGGCCGAAGAAGCGCAGATACCACAGCATGAACAGCGGGATGGCGATGTAGGCCCCGACGATGGGCATGAGCAGGATGGTCAGCCCCAGCGCCAGCGTGACCGCCAGCACCGGCCCCAGCATCCCCGGCTCGAAAAAGGGTTTCAGGTCCTCGGGACGCACGCCCGCCAGCACCGAGCGCAGGAAGATCCCCGCGGCCGCCACGAACATGATCGCCGACAGCCAGAAGGGAAAGGCGCCGCCGCCCGGCCCCCGGGCCCCGTCCCAGCCGATCGGCAGCACGGTTGCGTGCCACATCAGATAGGCCGCAAGGCCCATGAGGGCGGCGGCGATCAGGCTCTCGGGCTTGAGCAGGGACTTCAGCATGACGGGCGGGTCTCCTTGCCGGTCGTGAAAGGGCCGGATGCGGCGAGCCCGCATCCGGCACCGACGCTTTCAGGGTCCGAGACGCGCGGTCAGGACGGCTGTTCGAGCGAGGCGAGGATCTCGCGGTGCAGCTCGCGCTCGCGCAGGAAGTACTCCTGCAGCTCGTCGCCGGCGAGGAAGTCGGTCAGCAGCGCCTGCTCGGCGGCATAGCTCTGCCAGGCCTCGGTCTCGCTCAGCGCCTGGAAGAGGCCGATGTAATAGGCCTGCTGCGCCTCGGTCAGACCGGCGGGCGCCACGAAGCTGCGCTGCATGTAGTATTCCAGCGGATGCCCGAGTTCGGCGAAGGTGGGCACGCCCGGCATGCTGTCCAGCCGCTCGGCGGTGAGCAGGGCGATGGGGCGGACCCGGCCGGCCTGCCAGAAGCTGATCGCCTCGGACGGGTTGTTGACCGTCGCGTCGATGTGCCCGCCGGCCAGCTGGGTCGCCACCTCGCCGCCGCCGCCCATGGGCACATAGGTGTGGCGGATGCCGAACTCGCGCTCGAGCAGCGCGGTCACCAGGCTGTCCTCCTGGCCCGAGCCGGTGCCGCCCATGCGCCAGGCGCCGCCCGCGGCGGTCACGGCCTCGATGTACTGCTCCAGCGTCTCGATCCCGCTGTCGACGTTGACCCACAGCGCGAAGGTGTCCACCGCCATGCGGGCGAGCGGCGTGAACTCTTCGATGTTCACCCCGATGTCGGTCTGGATCGGCGTCGTGAAGTAGCTGTTCAGCGTCGCCATGATGATGTGCGGGTTGCCGGGGTTGTCCTTGAGATGGCGCAGCGCCTCGGCGCCCGAGCCGCCGCCCTTGTTGACCGGCATGAAGGGCATGCGCGCCAGCCGCTCCTGCTGGATGATGGTCTGGAACAGCCGGGCAAGGCGGTCGGCGCCGCCGCCCTGACCGGCCATGATGACCATCTCGACCGGGCGGTTGGGCTGCCAGTCGGAGGCGTGGGCAGGCAGGGCGGCCGTGAGGGCCGCGGCGGCGGCAACACCGAGGGCGGTGCGGCGGGTGATGGTGCGGGGCATGCGGTGGGTCTCCTCCCTTGTCCTCGGACGCCCGGCGGGCGCGCAAGGTTGCTTCGCCGGCGTTCGGCCCGGCGCAACATAGTTTCCCCGGCGTCCGGTGCACCCCCATTCGTGTCAATCTGTAGACTTTGTTGCGTTACAATTCACTTACATGTAACTTCTGTTGTGTCATGGCAGGATGGCGGCCCCTCCGCCCCCGTGTCCGCTGCACGACGGGTCTCGCGCTCCGGACTGCGCGCGTGCTACGAGACGCGAATCGTCCGCCGTCGGGCGGATGGCGTCGCTGCGAGGGGGGAGGATCGCACGCATGCCGATCAGGAGCATTCTGGCCGCCTTTTCGGGCGACGCGGCAAGCTGCAGCGCCCTGCACCTGGCACTGTGCCTGCAACGGCGCCACGGCGCCCATGTGACCGGGGTGGTCTGGCACGGGCCGGTCCCGCTGGAGAGCCGGCATCGCGCCTTTCTCAGCCGCGACGTGGCCAGCATGCTGACCGGGCGCGAGGACGAGGCGGCGGCCCGTATCCGCGCCGATTTCGAGGCCCGCGTCGCCGCGGCGGGCGATCCGGCGCGGGCCGGCTTCATCGACCTGCACGAGATGGAGACCTTCAGCCTGCCGCGACAGGCCCGGGCGCATGACCTCGTGGTGATGACCCGCCACGCCGCCGAGGTCGGCCGCGAACACGCCGAGGTCCGGCCCGACGTGGTCGCCCTGCGCGGCGGCCGGCCCGTGATCACGGTGCCCGATGCCTTTTCCGGCGATGTCCCGGCGCATGTCCTGCTGGCCTGGGACGGCAAGCGGGCGGCCACGCGGGCGCTCGGCGACCTGCTGCATGTGCTCGGCGGCGCCGAGCGCGTGACGGTGCTGACCGTGGCCAGGACGCCGGACCCGAAGCCCGAGGCCGGCGACGACGTGATCGCCCATCTCGCCCGCCACGGGGTGACGGCGGAGTGGCTGCACCGCGACCCGGGCCGCAAGCGGATCACCCGGGTGCTGCTGGATGTCTGCGCCGAGGTCGGCGCCGACATGCTGGCGATGGGCGCCTATGAGCACAGCAAGTTCACCGAGGACCTGCTGGGCGGCGTCACCCGCGACATCCTGACGGATGCGCAACTGCCGGTGATGATGTCCCACTGACCGCGGCGGCTTTTGCGCCGCGGGTCGCGCCGCCGCGAGGGCGGCGCGACCATCTCGGCCTCAGTTGGGCACGATCCGATAGATGTCGCCCTCGTCGATGGCGGCATAGAGGTTGCCGTCCGGACCCAGCACCAGCGAGCGGAACCGGCCCGAGCCCATCGGCAGCGGCATCTCGGAGACGTCATGCACCGACAGCCCGTCCTCGGCGAGGTCGATCAGGTCGATGCGCTGGCCGACCGGCGTGCCGCCAAAGCCGATGCCCATGATGCCGACCACCATCCGGCCCTCCCAGTCGCCCCACTGCGACCCCTCGAGGAACGCCGCCGAGGAGGTCCCCTGCGACAGCCCGTTGTTGGTCCAGGCCGGCGGCATGGCATCGGGATAGGTCGCGAGGTCGGTCATCGGCATGAAGGCCGCGCGTGCGGCCGGGTCCATCCCCTCCATCTCGTTGGGCGAATAGCCGCAATAGTTGTCGGGGCAGTCGCCGCGCCCGGCCATGTTCGGGCGCGGATCCCAGCCGCCGTTGCCGCCGGGCACCAGCGCGGTGATCTCGTCCGAATGCCAGGGCCCGTGCTCGGCGATGATCGGCCGATGGTCTCCGGGCCGGAAGGCGATGCCCTGCACGTTGCGGAAGCCATAGCCATAGATGCGCGCGTCGAACCCGTCCGGCGCGCCGTTGTCGGGCGCGGCGTTGCCGTCGGTGTCGATTCGCAGCACCTTGCCGCCCAGCAGCGTCGGCGACTGCGGCACTACACCGTTGTGGGTGTCGCCGGTGGTGACATAGAGGAACCCGTCGCCCGGGTTGAACCGCACCCGCCCGCCGTTGTGCGCCCCGGGCCCGCCGAAGGGATGCGCGCTGGAGCGCGGCTTGAACGGGATGTCGGTGACGATGTCGGTGCGATTCGACACCGAATCGAAGCCCTCGCTGACCTCGAGCCGCATCACCCGGTTGGAGCCCGGCGCCGTCAGCGCGGAGGTGGAGTAGACATAGATGCGCCGATTCGAGGCGAAGTCGGGGTCGATCGCCACGCCCATCATGCCGGCCTGCCCCTCGCAGAACAGGTCATAATGGATGTCGGTAAAGCCCGAGCTGCGCACCATGCCCAGAAGCGGGTTCACCGTGCCGTCCGGCATCATCACCGACAGCCCGCGGCATTTCTCGGTGAAGAACATCGTGCCGTCGGGCAGAAAGGCCATGTCCCAGGGGTCCGCGAGGTCCGCAAGGACGGTGGTGTGGCTCAACGTCGGGCCATTGGCCGCGGCGGGGGCGGTCGACGCGCCATAGGACGCGACCGAGGCAATGGCCGCGCAGAGCGGCCACAGGGCAAGTCGGTTCATTCCGGAGTCCTCCCTTGACGCCGCGCAGTCCTCCCTGCGCGACAGAATGTCACGATATGCCCCCCTGCGAATTGGTCAATCGGTTTCGCAGCTTTTCGCGAAACGGACCTGCCCGGCGTCCGTTTCGCGGCGCGGTCCGGGCGCATTACGCTCCCGGGGGGCGGGCATGACGAAACGGCCGGCGCCGGGCCGGCGAATTCTGCCCTGCGCCGGGGGTCAGCGGAAGGTCGTCGAGATGAAGGCCGCCAGATTGGCGATGTCCTCGTCCGACAATTCGTCGACCAGCGAGAACATCAGCGCCGAATTCGGCCCCACCGATTCGCGGGCGCGATAGCTCTTCAGCCGGCCGGAGATGAACTCGGCATTTCGGCCGGCGATCGAGGGAAAGCTGGCCATGCCCCGGCCCGTCCGGCCATGGCAGTTGACGCAGTTCCCCCGGTACCGCTCCTCGCCGGCCGCAAGGTCCCCGGCCGCGGCCTCGCCCGCCCCGAGGGCGCCGACCGCAAGTGCGGCCAGCAGGATTGCTGTCTTCATGTCGGGTCTCCTCCCGTCCCCTCGCGCCAGCCGGGTCGTGCTCCGGCCGAAGCTGCATCCCAGACTTACCTTAGGGCGCCCTGCCTTGACCAGCCGTCCGATGGCCCCGGCTGGGCCCGGCGCCCCCCGTCTGGGGCGTTGTCTTGCCGGCCCTGACTGCGGTACTGTCGCGCCAGCCTGACAAGGGCGGGCCGGGCCGGCTGCGGCCTCTGCCACGGGCCTGTGGAGGCAATGGGGTTCTACCTTGGGAGGCATGCGATGACCCTTTTCAGACAGACGATGCTGGCGCTCGCCCTGATCGCCGCGACCCTCGTGCCCGGCTCCGGCGCCATGGCCGAGCCGAAGCCGCACCATTTCGTCTTCAGCATCACCACCGACGAGGGCTGGGCGGCGGGCTCGGCGCTGACCCAGGCGCTGGTCGCCTCGGAGCTCGGCCACAGCGTCACCGTGCTGCTGAGCGTGCGCGGCATCCATCTGGCGCAGGCGAACTCGGCGCAGGGCGGCTTTGCCGTGACCGCGAAATCCCCGCGCGAGATGCTGGCCCGGCTGATCGGCGACGGCCATTCGGTACTCGTCTGCGGCGTCTGCATGGTGGCCGGCGGGATCGACACCGAGGACCTGATCGAGGGCGCCCGGGTCTCGGGTCCCGAGCTGACCTTCGATGCGCTGACCCTGCCGGACACGGTGGTGCTGAGCTACTGACCGAACGCGCCCGGGCGGGACCGCCCGGGCGCGCCCCTCTCAGGCGCGGTGATGGGTTTCGGGGATACCCCAGACCGGGGTGGGAATGCCCTCCATCCGCGCCTTGAGCTGCAACGCGAGGAACTGCGAGTAGTGGCGCGACTGGTGCAGGTTTCCGCCATGGAACCAGAGCCCCTCCTGCCGCGTCGGCTTCCACATGTTGCGCTGCTCGCCCACCCAGGGGCCGGGGTCCTTGGTGGTGTCGGAGCCGAGGCCCCAGCACTTGCCCACCCGGTCCGCCACCTCCTGCCCGATCAGATCGGCCGCCCAGCCGTTCATCGAGCCGTAGCCGGTGGCATAGACGATCAGGTCGGCCTCCAGTTTCGTGCCGTCCTTCAGCAGAATCCCATCCTCGACGATCTCGGCGATATCGCCATGGGCGAGCCGGATCTCGCCGTCGATGATGAGCTGCGAGGCGCCGATGTCGATGTAATACCCCGAGCCCCGGCGCAGGTATTTCATGAACAGCCCCGAGCCGTCGTCGCCCCAGTCCAGCCAGAACCCCGCCTTTTCCAGCCCCGCGTAGAACTCGGCGTCGCGCTCGCGCATCTGGTCGTAGAGCGGTTTCTGGAAATCGGCGAGGATCGCATAGGGGATGGAGGCGAAGATCAGGTCGGCCTTTTCCGTGGTCATGCCGGCCCGCACCGCCTCTTCGGAATAGAGCGCGCCGAGGCCGATCTCCATCAGCGTGTCGGACCGCACGATATGCGTCGAGGAGCGTTGCAGCATCGTCACCTCGACGTCGTTTTCCCAGAGCGCGGCGGCGATGTCGTGGGCGGAATTGTTCGACCCCACGATCACCGCCTTCTTGCCGCGATACGCATCCGGGCCGGGGTGGGCCGAGGAATGGTGCTGGTCGCCGCGGAACCGCTCCTTGCCGGGAAAGTCGGGGATGTTGGGCTTGCCCGACATGCCGGTGGCGAGCACCAGCTCCTTCGGGCGCAGCACCACCTCCTCGCCGTCGCGGTCGACCACCACGGTCCATTCCTTCGCCGCGTCGTCCCAGCGGGCGGATCTGCAGGTCGAGCGGGTCCAGTAGGTCAGCTCCATCACCCGCGTGTACATCTCCAGCCAGTCGCCGATCTTGTCCTTGGGCGAGAAGACGGGCCAGTTTTCGGGGAACTTGATGTAGGGCAGATGGTCGTACCAGACCGGGTCATGCAGGCAGAGCGACTTGTAGCGCTTGCGCCAGCTGTCGCCGGGGCGGTCGTTCTTCTCGAGGATGATCGTGGGCACGCCGAGCTGCCGCAGCCGGGCGCCCAGCGCGATGCCGCCCTGCCCGCCGCCCACGATGACGACATGGGGCTGGCGGGTGATGCCCAGCTCGCGCGCCTCGGCCTCGCGCTCTTCCTTCCATGTGGTGCGGTGCTTGCCGGCGCCGTGCTTTGCGCCGAGGGGGCGGTTGAAGCCCGCGGGTTCCTCATGGCCCTTCAGCTCGACCATGGTGGTCAGCAGCGTCCAGATCAGCCCGTCGCGCAGCCGGATCAGGCCATGGCCCCGGGCGACCGCGGTCTCGAAGGAGATCCAGGCGGTGGTGATCCCGCCCTCCTCGCTCGCGGGCTCGCCCTCGGCGATGCGCCAGCCGGTCGGTGCGGTCGTGGCCAGCTGCGCCCGCAGCATCTCGGCGATCTGCCCGCGGCCCTCGCAGGTGTGGATGTTCCAGGTAAAGGCCACGAGGTCACGCCAGTAACCGTCCTCGGCGAAACAGGCCACGGCGCGGTCGATGTCGCCGGCCTCCAGCGCGGCGCCGAATGCGGCGAGGGCCGCGGTGACGCTGTCCTCGGCGGTGGTGTCGAGCATGATGTTCCTCCCGATGCATGGAGGCGCCCGGCCGCGACGGGCCGGGCGCAGGGCGCGCGGTCAGGCGGGCCTCAGAGCGTGCCGGCGGTCATCTCGCGGGCGATGTGGTCGGCCTGACGGATCGCCAGCGCCACGATGGTCAGCGTGGGGTTCTCGGCCGCCCCGGTGGTGAACTGCGAGCCGTCCGAGACGAAGAGGTTGGGCACGTCATGCGCCCGCCCCCAGCGGTCCACCACCCCGTCGCGCGCCTGGGCCGACATCCGCGCCGTCCCGAGGTTGTGGGTCGAGGGATAGGGCGGCGTCGGGAAGGTGCGCGTGGCCCCCACCGCCTGATAGACCGCCATGCCCTGGCGATAGGCGTGGTTGCGCATGGCGACGTCGTTGGGGTGGTCGTCGAAATGCACGTTGGGTGCCGGCAGGCCGAACTGGTCCAGCACGTCGAAGTTGAGCGTGATGCGGTTCGTCTCCTGCGGCATGTCCTCGCCCACCAGCCACATGCCGGCCATGTTCTCGTAGCCGTCCAGCGCCGAGGTGAACTCGCGTCCCCAGCCGCCGGGGTCGAGGAAGGCGGCCATGAACGGCAGCCCCAGGCTCAGCGTCTCCATCTCGTAGCCGCCGACGAAGCCGCGCGAGGGGTCGTGGTGGGCCTCGTCGTTGATGATGCCGGCCATGGTGGTGCCGCGCCACATCTTCACCGGCCGGTCGAACACGCCATAGACCGAGCCGGTCATGTGCCGCATGTAGTTGCGCCCGACCTGCCCAGAGGAATTCGCGAGCCCGTCGGGGAACATCGAGGAGTTTGAGTTGAGCAGGATCCGCGGCGTCTCGATGCTGTTGCCGGCGATGCAGACCACGCGGGCCATCTGCTTGTGGTGCACGCCCTCGGCGTCGGCATAGACCACGCCGTTGACCCGGCCGCTGGCGTCGTGCTCGATCACCAGCGCCTGGGCGTTCTCGCGCACCTCGAGGTTGCCGGTCGCCTCGCCCGCCGGGATCTCGGTATAGGCGGTCGACCACTTGGCCCCCATCTTGCAGCCCTGAAAGCAGAAGCCGAGCTGCAGACAGGACGGCCGGCCATGGCGCGCCTGCGAGTTGATCGCCATCCGCCCGGTGCTGACCTGGCTGTAGCCCAGCGCGCGGGCCCCCGCCTCGAACACCTTGTAATTGTTGTTTCCGGGCAGGGCGGGGATGCCGTTGGTCTGCGTCACCCCCATCTTGTCCTCGGCCAGCGCATACCAGGGGTCCATCTCGTCGGCGTCGATGGGCCAGTCGAGCAGGTTGGCGCCCGCGACCTGGCCATAGGTCGTGCGCGCCTTCCACTCATGCGGCTGGAACCGCAGCGAGGCGCCGGCCCAGTGCACGGTCGAGCCCCCCACCGCCTTCACGATCCAGGCCGGCAGGCCGGAGAAGTCGCGCGCCACCCGCCAGGAGCCGGAGGTCGTGCGCGCATCCAGCCAGGAGAGCTGGACGAAGGCGTCCCACTCGTCGTTGACATAGTCGGGGGGCAGGTGCCGCCCGCCGGCCTCCAGCGCGACCACCTTGACGCCCCGCTGCGCCAGCTCGTTGGCCAGCGTGCCCCCGCCCGCGCCGGTGCCGATGATGACGACGACGCTCGCGTCGTCCAGGTCGAATTTCGCAGCCATGTCCGTCCCCTCCCCTCACAGCCAGGCGATGTCGTCGAAGCCGCGGGCGAGGTATCCGCCCTTGGAGAAGCTCTCGCCCTCGTAGCCGAAGAGCGGCCAGACCGCGGGCTGGTTGTAGAGGCCGGTCACCAGCCCGCCGCGCACGGTCTGGAAGAAGCCCGAGCGCTCCATCCCGCGCAGGATGTCGACGCGGTCGCGCTCCCAGTGGGTGTCGAGATAGCTGCCGTGGCCGCGGCCCTGCGCGGCGGCGTCGAGGGCCGCGATACCGGCCTCGACGGCCGGGGCGGCGTCCTCGCTGTCGTATCCGCGCACCGCGATGGCGTAGTATTCGTCGGCCAGATGGTCGTGCGGATAGATGTCCCGCGCCATCTGGATCAGCGTCGCCATGCTGCGCGGTTGCAGATGGCTGGTCTCCATCGCCCAGGCCCCGTCGCGCCCGGCGACGAAGCCCGCACCCACGATGAAGCTCGCCCCCGCGGCCACCGACCGCGACAGGAGCTGGCGCCGGGTCATCCCCGGCCGGCTGGCGGCGTCTGTCATCTGTCTCCTCCCTCGATGACGGTTGTGTGCCGCCGGCCTCCCCGCCGGCGGCGTCGCGTCGGACTGTGCTAGAGGTAGCGCCCCCCCCGCTGCAGCACCTCGATCTGATAGCCATCGGGGTCGGCGATGAAGAAGAACCGGGCGATCACCTCGCCGCCGGGGGCGAAATCCACCAGCTTGCGCGGGGCGAGGCCCAGCTCGGTCAGCCGGGCGTGTTCGGCATCGAGATCGGCCACCGACACGGCGAGGTGGCCATAACCGTCGCCCAGGTCATAGGGCTCCGTGCGGCCCTTGTTGACCGTGAGTTCCAGCTCGAAGCCGGTCTCCTCGTTGGAAAGATAGAGCAGGGTGAAGCTCTCGAAATCGAGCCGGTCCGCCACCTTCAGCCCGAAGGCGCGGTCGTAGAAATCGACCGAGCGCGCCTCGTCGAGCACCCTGATCATCGAGTGGATTGCCTTGGCCAAGTCTGCCTCCTGCACCAGCCTCCGGGAACGCGTGTCCGGAGAGGATGGCAGGGCGCGCGAGGCCGCGGGTAGTAGCATGCTACCACGCCGCACCGCGGCAGGCCGGCCCGGATCAGGCGGCGTGACGGCCGGCCGCGGCGGGCTTCGAAGGAGCGGGTTTCGGATCGGCGGGCGAGGGCATCGCCTCGGGCTGCGCGGGGGCTCGGCGCTCGCGGTGCACGAGGCAGGCGCAGCGCAGGAGCGAGCTGAAATTCCCGGGCTCGCCGCGCAGCTCCAGCACCTCGGCATGCAGCCTGGACACGAAGGACGGCGTCGAAAGCCCCTCCATGGCCGCGATCTCGTCGAGGATCGCCCAGAAGGCACGCTCGAGCCGGATGCTGGTGCTCTGCCCGTTCAGGCGCAGGCGCCGCGTCTCGCTTTCATAGCGGGCCGGGTCCTGCCCGGCAAAGATCATGCACATGTCCGCTCCCCTCCCCGATGTCCGTCCGGGCGCCGATCATGTCGCCCTCTTTCCGCAGCGGTCAAGCGTGCAGTGCAGGGCGGGACGCTGCGGCCGGCAGGCAGGCCGAAGGCCCCGCGACAGGCGCGCGGGGCCTCGGGCCGATGGGGAGGGCGGGCCGGCGGGACCGCGCGGCCGGTGTCGCGCGGGCTCAGAACTCGCGCAGCACGCCGCCGGCAGAGGCGCGGGCGGGGCGGGCGTCGGCCTCGGCCCGGGCGGCCTTTTCCCGCAGGCCCGGCAGGGCGTGGACCGAGGCGCCGCGGGTGCGGAAATGCCCCAGCACCTCGACCAGCTCGCCGGCGCGTTCGGTCAGGGACGAGGCGGTGGCGGTGGCCTCGGCCGCCAGGGCGGCATTCTGCTGCGTCATCTGGTCGAGCTGGCTGACCCCCTCGCTGATCTCGCCCAGCCCGGCGGATTGCTCGCGCGTGGCGCCGGCGATGGCGATCATCAGGTCCTGCACCTCGCGGGCGCGCAGCAGGATCTCCTCCAGCCGGGCGCCGGTCTGGCCGACGAGATGGCTGCTGTTCTCGACCTGGTCGGTGCTGTCCGAGATCAACTCCTTGATCTCGCGCGCAGAGTCCGAGGCACGCTGGGCCAGGCCGCGGACCTCGGAGGCGACCACCGCGAAGCCCCGGCCGGCGTCGCCGGCACGGGCGGCCTCGACACCCGCGTTCAGCGCCAGCAGGTTGGTCTGGAAGGCGATGTCGTCGATCACGCCGATGATGCGGGTCATCTGGGCGCTGCTGCGCTCGACCGCGCGCATCGCCTCGATGGCCTCGCGCACCACCTGCGCACCGGACTGTGCCTGCTCGCTGTTGCAGCGGCCGGCCTCCTCGCCCTTGCCGGCCTGGCCGCTGGTGGAGTGCACGCTCTGCGCCAGTTCGGTCAGCGCGGCCGAGGACTGCTCCAGCGTGACGGCCTGGGTCTCGGTGCGGTTGGAGAGGTTGCGCGCGGCGTGGTCGATGTCGTCGGCGCCGCGGCGCACGGCGGAGGCGACGCTGCTGATCCGGGCGACGATCTCGCCGAGCCGCTCGATCACCTCGTTGTAGCTCTGGCGGAGCTGGTCGTACTCGGCGGGGAAGGGGTCGTCGGCGGGGCTGCCGATCGGCCCCGTCAGGTCGCCGGCGGCCAGACGCTGCAGACCGGCCGAGATGTCCTGGACGACGCGGGCCTGGCGGCGGGCGTCCTCCTCGGCCTTGCGGGCGGCGAGGTCGCTCTCGGCGAGCTGCGCCTGCTGGCGCTCCTGCGCGTCGATGAGGGCGGTGCGGAACACCTCGACGGTGTTGGCGACGGTGCCGATCTCGTCGCGCCGGCCGGTGTGCGGAACGGTGACGCGATAGTCGTTGCCGGCCATGACGCGCATCACGCGGACAAGGCCCAGGATCGGCACGCTGATCGAGCGGGCCACCAGAACCGCCGCGACCAGGGCCAGCAACAGCGCCGCGGCCAGCGCCGACAGGGCCAGGGTCTGGAAGCCGGCGGCGGTGGCGCGGACCTCGGCGCCGATGGTCTGGTTGCTGTCCTCGTGATAGTCGATGAAGGCGTTGATCGCGTCCAGCCATTCGTCGAACAGCGGGCGGACCTCGGCCAGCCGGGCCATCGCGCCGGCCGCGTCGCCCCCCTGCTGGAGGGCGATGACCTGGCCCACCAGCGGGTTGGTGCGCGCCTGCACCGCCTCGATCTGTTCCAACAGGCGCACCCCGGTGGGCGTGGCGACGCCCGGCTGGGTGAGCATGCGGGCGAGGGCGCGTTCGTTGGCGGCGTAGTCCTCGGCCAGGCGGTCGATCAGGGCGATCGCGGCGCCCCGCTGCGCCTCCGGCAGGAGGACGACATCGCGGATGGCGATGGCGCGGTCATGGACGCTGCCGCGGAAGTTGATCGCATGGCGCTGCTTGACCGAGTTCACGTCGTTGATGCGGGTGAGGCTTGCATTCATCCCGTTGACCCGGTCGATCGACAGCCAGGTCATTGCGAGCATGAGAAGGGTGATGAAGCCGAAGCTGAGGCCCAGCCGCTGGGCGATGGTGAGGCGGGATGCGATCATGGTCGTTTGTCCTGTGGCACATGCGGTCACGGCTGACCGGACGGTCCGGTCAGCCGACAGTAACGGGGTCACGCACGCCCTCCGCCTGGGGAGGGGCGTGGTGTCTGTATCTGAGCAAGGGAGTACCTCCCCGGGAATGCGGCGCGCCTTGCCGGAACGTGGTCTTGCGCATCGGCGGTCGTCGCCGCAGCGTCGCCCGAAGGCGGAACGGGCAACCAATGAGCTACAGGTATGAACAACTGGTAAAGCCTCGTCGCCGGGCCGGCGGCGGTACGGCTCGGGAAAACCCGGAGATCGCTGTTCCGGGCCAAGGGGTTGGGCACGCGATCGCCCGATCTTCGCCGCAATCCTGTGCACCGAAAAAAGTCGACGCTTTGGGGCGCGTCAGGCGGCGAAGCGCCGATGCGAGCGGGCCTCCGTCGCGACGATTCGCAGCACCCGGCAAGGGCGACAGCCCACCGGCCCTGTCGCCACGCAAGGCCGGCGAGGCCCCGGCCCCTCGCCCCGGTCCGCCTTGCGTTCCGGGGGGATCCCGGACCCGCGCCTCCGGTCCCGGGTCGCGGCCCGCCGGGTCGCGGGGTCGGTCAGGAAAGGACAGACGACCCGGACGATCCCCCGCGCGAGGGGTCCGGTGGCGGCACCGATCATCGCCGTTCTGCCGACACTGTTGCCGGGACGGCAATGGGCGGCCCCGTTGGTGCACATCTGCGTGCGGGACGGCTTCCGGGCGGCCTGCCCATCCGGGCCGGCAGCACCCTCCGCAGCGGAGATCCCGCCCCGGCCGGGCTGTCGACACTCTGCGCTTCGAACGCCGGGAGGCGCCGGGCGAGGTGATGCATCTGCGGAGCGGGCCGAACGGCAAGCGCCATGCCCGGGGTCCGCTCGGCATGGAGCCGACCGTCCGGTGCGATGCCCGCCCGCCGCAGCCCTTGCCGGCCGAGGACGGCGGGGGCGCCGTATGCCCTTGCGACGGTCACAGCGCCTGCCCGGCCGCCCACCCCGAACTCCAGGCCCACTGAAAGTTGTAGCCCCCCAGCCAGCCGGTGACGTCGACCAGCTCGCCCACCACATGCAGCCCGGGCACCCCACGGGCCGCAAGGCTGCGGGCGTCCAGATCGCGGGTGTCCACACCACCCGCCGTCACCTCGGCGGTGCGCCAGCCTTCGGTTCCGGCGGGCACCAGGTGCCAGTCATGGACGCATCGCGAGAGCGTCGCGAAGCCCGCCCGGGTCTGGTCGGCCAGCCGCCCCCGCAGCCCGGCCCGCGCCACCACGCTGCGCGCCAGCGCCTGCGGCAGGTCCAGCACATTGACCAGATCGCGCCCCCCCAGACCCGCCGCGCGCCCTGCCTCGGCCTCGGCCGCCAGGTCGCGCCCCGGGCCAAGGTCGACCCGGATCGCGGAGCCGGGGCTCCAGTAGCTGGAGATCTGCAGGATCGAGGGGCCGGACAGCCCGCGATGAGTAAAGAGCAACCCCTCCTCGAAGGCGATCCGCTGCCCCTCGACCCCCACCCGCGCCGGCACCGACAGGCCCGCCAGCGGCCGCATCGCCTCGAGCTGCGCATCGGTGAAGACCAGCGGCACCAGCGCCGGCCGGGTCGGCACGATCCTGAGCCCGAAGGCCTCGGCCACGCGGTAGCCGAAATCGCTGGCCCCCATCTTCGGGATCGACCTGCCGCCCGTGGCGAGGACCACCGCGCCGGCGGCGACCTCGCCCGCGTCGGTCTCGACCCGAAAGCCGCCATCGGCCCCGCGCCGCACCGCGCCCGGGCGCACGCCCAGCCGCAGCTCCCCCCCGGCGGCGTGCAGGTCCCTGAGCAGCATGTCCACGATCTGCCGCGCCGAGCCGTCGCAAAAGAGCTGCCCCAGCGTCTTTTCATGCCAGGCGATGCCGGCCCGCGTCACCCGGTCGATGAAGTCGTGCTGGGTGTAGCGGCTCAGCGCCGAGCGCGCGAAGCGGGGGTTCTGCGACAGGAAGCGCTCGGGCGCGATCTGCAGGTTGGTGAAGTTGCACCGCCCCCCGCCCGAGATCCGGATCTTCTCGCCGGCCGCCCGGGCATGGTCCAGCACCACCACCCGCCGGCCGCGGCGCGCCGCCTCGATGGCGCACATCAGGCCCGCCGCCCCCGCGCCCAGGACGATCGCGTCCCACATGATCCTGCCCCTGTGTCTCACGACCGCTGATAGTCCCGGCAGGCCTGCGGCACCAGCCCCGCGGCGCAGGCCCGGCATGGGCCCCCGACCGGCGCCGGTGGACCATCGGCAACGGGCCGAGGCGCATCCGGCAGGACGCCCCCACCGGACCGTTCGCCGGCGGATCCGCCGTGGGGCACGGCGTCGCGACGCGCCGGCAGGTTCTTCTGCCCGGGGGCCCTTGCAATGCCGGATGCGGATCAGCATATGCCCCCGCGCAAGGCTTCATCATTCGACCTTCTGTCTCCTGACGGCTTCAGTTGCGACCCTGACGAGACTGAGCCGGGCCATCGCGATCCTGCGGATGGCACCCCTGAGAGGAGACATCACGATGGCCAATGGCACCGTGAAATGGTTCAACGCCACCAAGGGCTTCGGCTTCATCGCGCCCGCGCATGGCTCGAAGGACGTGTTCGTCCACGTCACCGCGCTGGAGCGCGCGGGCATCCGCCGGCTCGATGACGGCCAGGCCGTGACCTTCGATCTCGAGCGGGATCGCAACGGACGCGAGTCCGCGACGAACCTCGCCCTCGCCTGAGCGCAGGTTCGGCCGATGTGAGATCGGGACGGGGGGCGACGCGGGTCGTCCCCCGTTCTGCCGTGCAGGTCTCCACGGCGGCGCAGGATCCGTCCGCAGGACGCTGACCGCGCCGCGTTCGCCGAGGCCCGGCGGCCGCGCCGCCCCGATGGTGATGCCTCCCCCCTTGCCGCTGTCCGACCCGATCGGCGCGTCCCGCACGGTCGGGATGCGGCCGGGGATGCGGGTGCCGGGACATCGGGCGCGGGCGTGGCGCCCGGTCCCGACGGGCTGCGTGCCGGGCGGCGGGAATGCCCTCGGCCTCGGCGGTCACGGACCGCGGTGTCGACGGGGTGCCGCCGTGTCCCTTGCCGGTGCGGGCGCGCCTGCCCCGTCGCCGGCGACCATGCCCCGCATGATCAGGCCCATCACCTGCACGCGGCCCCGGCGGGGCAGCATCGCCAGCGACCAGCCGAGCGCCTTGGCCAGCGCCCCCGGGCGCACGCTGCCACGCCGGCCGAGGGCGGCCAGCGCGCCGCGTGCGACCGTGTCGGGGCTGGCGGCCCGCCCCATCCGCATGCCCGCGCGGGCGGCGAAGCCGGTTCCGACGGGACCGGGCGCGACGGCGAGAACCTGCACGCCGAGGGGGCGCAGCTCGGCGGCGATCCCTTCGGCGAAGCTCTGCACGAAGCCCTTGGTCGCGGCGTAGGTCGCCGACAGGGGCGCGCCGCTGAAACCCACGAGCGAGCCGAACAGCACGATCCCGCCCCGCCCCTGCCGCGCCATGCGCTGCCCGAAGCCGTGGGACAGCTCGACGACGGCCCGGCAGTTGAGGTCGACCATGTTCGCCTCGCCGGCCGCGTCGCGGTCCAGAAACGGACCGACGGAGCCGAAACCGGCCGCCGCGACGAGCAGCCCGACCGGGGCACCCTGCGTCGCGGCCAGCAGGGCGGGGACCGCGCCCGGCCGGGACAGGTCCGAGGCCAGGACCAGCACATCGACCCCGAAGCGGGCGCGGAGGACCTGCGCCAGCTCCCGAAGGGCGGCCTCGCGCCGCGCGACGAGGATCAGCTCGACCCCCTGCTCGGCCAGCCGGAACGCCAGGGCGCGGCCGATGCCGTCGCTGGCCCCGGTGATCAGGGCGGTCGGGCCGAACCGGCGCCGGAGCGCGCTGTCGGGTCTGGGTGGGGTGGTCATGTGGCGCCCTTTCCTGTGGCGTCGGGGTCATTCGCCGGCGCGGCGAAGCGGTCGGATGTCGGGGTCGGTCCGGGGCGAGGCCTCGGCGGACACCTGCGGCCGGCGCCGGCGCAGGGTCAGCGCGAACATCTGCGGCGTGAAGGCGAAGGCGAGCGTCACCGACAGCGCCACGCCGCCCGCGACCGCCATGGCGAAGGCGGGCCAGAACCCGCCGCCCCCGAGGATCAGCGGCAGGAACCCGCCCACGGTGGTGATGGTGGTCGAGGTGATGTGCCGGGCCGAGCCTGCGACGACATCGACCATGGCCGCGCGGTCCCCGACGCTGGCGCGGGCGTCCCCCTGCAGGCCCGACAGCACGATGAGCGCGGCGTTGATCGAGACGCCGACGGAGCCGATCACCCCGATGATCGCGGTGATCCCGAAGGGGTGGTCGAAGACCGCCAGCGCCAGCATGGACAGCCCGGCCGACAGCCCCGCGACGGCAAGGGCGATCCCCGTCAGGCGGAACGAGTCGAAGGTCATCGCCACCACCGCGATCGACAGCGTGACGATCAGGCCCAGCGGCGCGACCAGCGCCCGCACCGTGCTGTCGCGCGCGTCCGAGTCGCCGCCGGTCTCCAGCCGGATCCCCGGCGGCGGGGCGTAGCCCTCGGCCGCGAGCACCGCCATGGCCTCGGCCAGGGCGACGGCGGGCAGGACGCCGGGCATCGGAAAGGCCTGCACCGTGTTCACCCGCTCGCCGTTGCGGCGCGTGATCGTGCTCGCCGACGGCTCCAGCACCAGCGCGCCGAGGCTCGAGAGCGGCACCGCGGGAAACCGTCCCGCCGCCGCCACCCCGGCCGCCCCCGGCGGCAGGATCGGCATGTCGCCGATCGCCACCGCATCGCCCCTCAGCCCGGCGCCGAGGCGCACGCGCACGGGCAGCTCCTCGGTCCCTTCCAGCAGCGAGCCGCCGGTCACGCCCTCGAGCCCCGCCTCCATCTGCCGCGCGATCTGGCCCAGGTCGAGGCCGAGGAGCCGCGCCCGCGCCTCGTCCACCTGCACCGTCAGCTTCGGCGCGCCGCCGGCGATGCCGCTGCGCAGCATCGCCAGCTGCGGCACCTGCGCCAGCAGGCCGCGCAGCTCCTCGCCCGCCAGCCGCAGCGCGTCGATGTCCTGCCCCACGAGGCGCAGCTCCACCGGGGCATCCACGGGCGGGCCCTGCGTCAGGCCCCGGATCACGAGGCGGGCCACGGCAAAGGCGGGGGGCAGCTCGGCCTGCAGCGCGGACAGCAGCCGCTCCGTCGCCGCCGGCGAGGCGGTGCGGATCAGCGCCTGGGCAAAGGCCGGGGCCTGATCGCGCTCGCCCACCATGTTGTAGTAGAAGGCCGGCGCCGAGCGGCCCACCACCCAGGCCACATCGCGGATCTCGCCCTCGGCCGCCAGCCGCGCGTCGATCTCGCGCACCACGCGCAGGGTCTCATGGATGCCGGTTCCGGGGGGCAGGTCGACCTCGATATGGAACTGGTCGCGGTCCACGCCGGGAAAGAACTGCGGCGTCAGGCCCGGCAGCGAGACGAAGCCCAGCACCGGCAGCACCAGCGCCAGCGCCACGCTGCGCAGCGGGTTGGCCATCGAGAGGGTCAGGGCCGCCCGAAAGCCGCGCATCACCGGGCCCTCGCCCGGGGGCGTGCCCCCGCCGGGGCGCAGCCAGTGGCCCGCAATCGCCGGGGTGATGGTCACGGCCACGACCAGCGACCAGCCCAGCATCACGATCACCGCCGTCGCGATGGCGCCGACGAAATCCCCCGCAGGCCCCGGCAGCAGCAGCAGCGGCAGGAAGGACAGGATCGTGGTGAGGGTGGACGCGGCCAGCGGCATGGTCAGCCGCCGCACCGATCCCGCGACCGCCTCCAGCCGCGAGAGCCCCGCGCGCAGCCGCCTGCCCACCTCGTCCGTCATCACGATGGCCGCGTCCACCAGCAGCCCCATCGCCACGATCAGCCCCGTCACGCTCATCTGGTGGATCGGCACGGCCAGCGCGTTCAGCGTGGCGACCGACGCGAGCGTGACCACCGGCAGCACCATCGCCACGATCAGCGCCGGGCGCGGGCCCAGCGTCACGAACAGCACCGCGACCACCAGCGCCACGCCCAGCGCCATGTTCAGCCCGACCTCGGCCAGGCGCTCGGTGGTATGGCGGCTCTGGTCGAACACCGTCCCGATGGACAGCCCCCAGGGCAGGGCCGCCCCCTGCGCGGCAACGGCCGCGCGGATGTCGGCCATCCAGCGATCCACCTGCAAGCCGTCGCCCAGCCTGGCCGAGACCAGGATCGCCGTCTGGCCGCGGAACAGCGCGGCCTCGGCCAGCGGCAGGCGCGGGCCGCGGGTGATCTCGGCCACATCGCCCAGCAGCGTCACGCGGCCGCCGGCATCCTCGCGCAGCACCACCGCGCGCAGACGGTCGAGCGAGGTGATCTCGCCGGTGATCCCGAGCACCAGATCGCTCGCCGCGCCCCGCAGCCGGCCCGCCTGAACCTTGGCGTCCGCCGCAACGATGGCGGCCGAGACGGCGTCGGCCGTCAGGCCCAGCGCGGCGGTGCGGTCGGGGTCCAGCGTGACCAGCACCTCCTCCTCGGGCAGGCCATGCAGATCGACGCGGCTTGTGCCCGGCACGCGGCGCAGCCGGTCGGCCAGCGCCTCGGCCTCGCGCGCGGCGCGGGTCAGGCTGAACCCTTCCGGCATGGTCAATGCGAAGATCGCGGCGTAGCCCCCGGCGCCGTCGCTGTCGAACCCGGGCTCCAGCACGCCGGCGGGGAAGTCGCGGCGCGCATCGGCCACCGCGTCGCGCACCCGGCTCCAGACCTGTTCGATGGTCGCGGGCGGCACGGTTTCCTCCAGCTCGACCGAGATGACCGAGATGCCGGTGGCCGAGGTCGACGCGACCGTCGCGATCTCGGGGATGCCGCGCAGTTCGGTCTCGATCCGGGCCGTGACCAGCGCCTCGACCCGCGCGGGGTCGGCGCCGGGAAAGACCGTGGTGACGGTGGCGAAGATGTTGGTGATGGTCGGGTCCTCCTGCCGCCCGATGGACCACAGCGCCGAGGCCCCGGCCGACAGGATCACCAGAAGCGCCAGCATCACGAGGCGCGGCTTGCGGAAGAACAGCGTGTCCACGGCGATCACTCCCGCAGGGCGGCGATGCGGGCCAGCACGGGCTGGCCGGGGGCGACACGGTCGGGCGCCTCGGCGACGATGCGCGCGCCGGGCGGCAGGGCGCCGCGCAGGAACACCCGGGCCCCGTCGCCGTGGATCACCTCGACCGCGGCGGGGAGGGTGCGGTCGCCCTCGGGCGTGGCCTCCAGCGCCATGACCGACCAGCTGCCGCGCACCCCTTCGCGCAGGGCTGCGAGCGGCGCCCAGAAGCCCGTCGCGGCGACGGTCTGTTCGAGGATCAGCGCGACCGTCTCGCCCGGCACCGCAGTGGTCCCGGCGGGCAGCGTCAGCACCACCGAGCGGCTGCGCGTGCCGGGGTCCAGATCGGGGCGGATCTGGCGGACGGTGGCGCCGTGCAGCGTGCCGCCGATGTCGACCGCGACGGCATCGCCCGGGGCGAGCGTGGCGGCCAGATCGGGCGGCAGGCCCACGCGCGCCCGCGCCGGGGCCGCGTCGAGAAGCACCAGCACCGCCTGCCCCGCCGCCACCGTCTGCCCCGGATCGGCGAGGCGCGCACCGATGCGGGCCGCGAAGGGCGCCCGCAGGACCGACTTGTCCAGCGCCACATCGACCCCCGCGATGCGCGCCCGCGTCGCCGCCATCCCGGCCTCGATCCGCGTCAGCGCAAGGCGCGCGTCGTCCTGTGCCGCGACCGACCGCACCCCCCGCCCGGTCAGCGCGTCGTTGCGCGCGAGCGTGCGCCGCGCCAGCTCCGCCTCGGCGGCGAGGGCGGCAAGCTCGGCCTCCAGCGCCGCGCGTTCGGGGATCAGGGCACGCGTGTCGAGCCGGGCGAGGATGGTGCCGGCGGCGACGAGGTCGCCCTCCTCCACCCGGACGTCCGCGACCCGCCCGCCGAACTCGAACCCCGGATCGGTGCGCGCGGCCGCCTCGACCTGGCCCGGGAACCGGCGGGTGACGGTGTAGCCCCGGGCAAGCTCCACCTGCATGACGCCCACCACCGTCCGGGGGGCGACGGTGCCGGGGTCCGGTGCCGGCGCGGCGGACAGGACCGCATGGCCGGCAAGCACCGCCGCCCCCGCGCCGCCGAGGGTCGCAAGGGTCAGCATCAGCGTGACGCCCCGGCGCAAGGCTGCGCGGACGGCAGAGGTGTCGCGGTCGGTCATGGCCCTGATTCCCTCTCCAAGTTAGACGTACTTACATAAGTTAGAGTCACTCACTTTGACAAGGAGAAATGCGGTGCGCAGGAGGGCCGGTCGGGACTGCGGCGAAGGGGCACGGCGACAGGACGGTCACGCCGGCCCGCCGGGCGTCCTCGGCCGGTCAGGATGAAACCCCGGGCTGCCGCGCCGGGCTGCCGCCCCCCGCGAGGATCACGCCGGACCCGGCACAGATCCGCGCCGCGACCGGCGCGCCCGGCCGGCAGGAACGCGCACCGCTGTCGAGGACGACCGCGCGGACCGAGACCGTGCCGCCATCGTCCGGGGGCAACCGGTTCGGGATGCCGTCGCAGGCGCTGTCGAGGGCCGCGACGGGGGTGGCCATCGCGGCGCCGAACCCCTGCGCCCGGGTGACGGCGCGGACCACGAGGATCTGGCCCGAGACCCGGCGGGAAAGCCGAAACAGGCCTCGATCCGCGCGCTGCCGCCGGCCTGCCCGCCGAAGGCGCGCACCTCCGCTGCGACCGCCGGAACGCCGGCCGGGGCGCCGGCGCGCCCCCCGCCGACACCGGCATCCGGCCTCTCACACGGCCCGCCCCTGCGCTTGTCAAGCCATGTGAGGGGTGCTAACTCTGCTCAGGCGAAAGTGGTGAACGCGGCTGACCGGCGCGGGGAAGACCAGACGGGATGACCAGCCAAACGCCCCCATCGCCCGGCGTGACGGCAAAGTCCGCCTATCATCACGGCGACCTGCGCGCGCAGCTGATCGCGGCCGTGCGCGATCTGGTGGAGACCCACGGGCCGGACGGGTTTTCCGTCTCCGAGGCGGCGCGGCGCGCGGGCGTCAGTTCGGCCGCGCCCTACAAGCATTTCAGGGACCGCCACGAGATCCTCCGCGGCGTCGTCAGCGAGGCCATGGACCGGCTGTTCGCCGCCATGAAGGCCGGCGCCGCGGCCCATCCCGTCGGGTCGCTGGAGGCGGTGGCGGCCATCGGCCAGGCCTATGTCGATTTCGCGAGGGCGGAGCCCGGGGTCTTTCGGCTCGTGTTCGGGCTGACCGACGGGCATCAGAACGCCCCCGAGCTGCTGGCCAAGGGCGAGGGCTGTTTCGGTGTCCTCATCGAGGCCGTCGCGGCCTGTCTGGACCTGCCGCCGGACGATCCGGAGGTCGAGCGGCGCGCCTACATGCTGTGGTCCTTCGTGCACGGACATTCGTTTCTGCACATCGACATGAAGACACAGGTCGCCACCGCCGAGATCGACGACCGGGCCTATCTGATGGACGTCAGCCGCGCGATCCTGGCCGGACCGATGCGGTCGTGACGCGACACGGCCGCTTCGCCGCGCCCGGGGTCATGCAGCGCGGATCGCCTCACGCGCGCGCAGGATGATGTCCCGGATCCACGCGCCCTGGCTTTCCGACACGAAGGTCCGGTCGCCATAGGCGCCGACCTTGTGCATCATGTCGCTGAAGAACTGCGCCTCCCGCTCGTCGCGCAGGGCGACCCGGTCGCGGAAATGGCCGAGCGCGATCAGATGCGCGGGCGTGATGGCCGCCCGCTCCCGGTCCTGTTCGGCATCGGCGATCAGATCCAGCAGCATCCGACGCATCCGCTGCACCTCGGCGTCGCGGCGCGCCGTCTCCGCGCGGGCGCGCACCTCCGCGCCGGCCTGTGCCGCCTCGCGGTCCCGCGCGACCTGTTCGCGGAAAAGCCTGTCCTGCTCGGCCCTGGCGGCATCGAACAGGGCCTCCAGCCGCGGCGTGGCCAGCCAGACGGCCTTGCGGAAGAGATCGTGGGTCAGGGCGCTGGTATGCGCCCGCCCCTGCTCCATGATGTCGATCCGGATCTCGAAATTCGAATGGAAGACGTCCGTCACGACGATGTTGAGTTCGTCGCCCCTGAGGGAGGTGCAGGTTCCCTGAAGGCCCAGCAGATCCTCCAGCCTGAGGATGGATCCGGACCTCAGCAGCGGCACGAGGTCCTTGTGGTCGATCGCACGCATGGCGGACTCCGGCACGGCAAACACGGTGGGACGGCATGGTCCGGCCGGCGCGCCGTCCGCGCGGAGGATTGCGTGACGGCCATCGGAGATCAAGCTTTTCCTGCCCTCGACGTCGCGGCGAAGGCCCGCCATCCGATGCGCCCCCCTGCGGACGGGTCCGGCGGCACGGGCGGGGCCGCGGAACCGCGCGACCCTCTCGGCGGGGGCTGGCGCCCGGGATGACAGGCCCCGCAGCAAAGGGCAGTCCGAAGGTCACCGGGCCTTCGGAGCCCGCTCCGCACGTCCCCGCCGACGCTCCGGCAAGGGCACCCGGCGTGGCAGAACCGCCCCTTGCCCGCGCCGAACCGTGCGCACGGCCGACAGCGTCGAGCCGCTGGAACTTCCCGGGGGGGGCGGATGTGGACCCCCGGATCGGCCGGAGATCGGCGGGCCGGCACGGTGGAGCCGGCGCTGCGGCGGCCGGGCAGGCTCGAGCCATTCGCCCGGCCACCGTGGGCCGGCGCGCTGGACCTCGTGGCCCGGACCTGTGGCCTGCCGGTGGCCGAGGGTGCCGCGACCTGCATGGACTATCCCTGGCAGCGGGCGTGAAGGCACCGGCTCCCTCCGGACCGGGCCCCCGGGGTTCTCATCCCAGCAGGTCGCGGCGGATGCGGTCGAAGATCCGGACCCCGGTGGGGATGAGGGCGTCGGGGAAGTCATAGTCGGGGGTGTGCAGGCTGGGGCTGGCCTCGCCCGCGCCGAGGAGCAGCATGGCCGCCCGGGCATGGCGCCCGAACAGCCCGAAATCCTCCGACGCGCGCATCGGCAGCCCCGCGCCGTCGTGGTCGAGGCCGATGGCGTCGAGGGCGCGGGCGATGGCCTGCGCCGCCTCGGGGTGGTTGGTACAGGCGGCGAACCGGTCGTGGTGGGTGAAGCCGACCGTCAGCCCGTGCCGCCTGGCGAGGCCGGTGGCCAGCGCCATGACCTCGGCCCGCAGCGCGGCCATTTCGGCATCCAGCAGCGTGCGCAGGGTCAGCCAAAGCTCGCCCTCGCCGGGGGTGATGCCGAAGGCCGGCGCGCCCATCCGGGCATGGCAGACGCTCACCAGCCGGAACCCCGGCCCCAGCGCCCCGCCCGGCCCGGCCGCCATCGCCGCAGGGATCAGGGCCGCGAGCGCGGGCGCGGGCGACACCCCCTCGCCCGGCGCCGAGGCATGGGCCGTGCGGCCGTGCAGCACGACCCGCAGCCCCTCGGAGGCGCAGTTGGCCGGGCCCGGCGCGACCATGGCGCGGCCCAGCGGATGGCCCGGCATGTTGTGCAACGCAAAGGCCCAGTCGGGGGCGATCCCGGCCATGCGCGGATCGGCCAGCACGGCCGCGGCACCCGACCCGTCCTCCTCGGCGGGCTGAAACACCAGCACGACGCGGCCGCGGGCGGGCGGGTGGCGCGCGAGCAGGCGGGCAAGCCCCATCAGGATCGTCGCATGTCCGTCATGGCCACACAGATGCGCGGTGCCGGGCCGGGTGGATCGGTGGGGGATGTCCGCGACCTCCTCGATCGGCAGGGCATCGAGTTCGGCGCGGAACATCACGGTCGGGCCGGGGGCGGCGCCCTCCCAGACGGCGGCGACGCCATGCCCCCCGAGCCCGGTCAGGAGCCGCGCCGGGCAGTGCGGCGCCAGCCCGGCAGCCACCTGCGCGGCCGTCCAGGCCTCCTGCCCCGAGACCTCGGGGTGGCGGTGCAGATGGTGGCGAAACGCAGTCAGCTCGACGATGTCGCGGTTGGTCAGCATGCCCGCTCCGGCACTGTGGGGTGTTTGCACCGGATCGCGCAGGTCGGCCGCGTCGGCAAGGGTCCTTGCACCCGGCTGCGCCGATGCAGCCTGGCCCCCAGATCCAGGCTGCTCCCGGGGGCTGGCGGATGCTCCGGGGCTGGCGTACTCCGGTCGCCGGACCGGGAGCGGCTGCACGCGCTGCGGCCCAGATCGCCGGCAGGACAGGACCCATGCCATGACCCCCCTCCTGCGCCCCGCGCTGGCCGAGGTGCGCCCGCTGGTGGCGCTGACCGTGCCGATCGTGGCGGGCTTCGCCTGCTCCACGCTCATCGTGGTAGTGGACACGGTGATGGTCGCCCCGCTCGGGACCGTGCCGCTGGCCGCGGTGTCGATGGCGGCGAGCGCCATCATCCTGTTCTATTCCGCCATCTACGGGGTGGTCACGGCCTCGGGCATCCGGATCTCGGAGCAGCTGGGCGCGAAGGCCCCCGGCGCGGTGCGCGGGGCGCTGCGGGCGGGGCTGCTGCTGGCGGGGATGAGCGGCACGGCGGGGGGCGTGGCCATGGCCGCGCTCTCCCTGGGGCTGCCGCTGATCGGGACGCCCGAGGCGGTGCTGGCCACGCTGCGCGCCTACTGGATGGTGATGGCCGCGACACTTCTGCCCTGGGCGGTGTCCATCGTGCTGATCGGGGCGCTGAACGCCGAGGGGCGGCCGTGGCAGGGCTTCGGCGTGGGCGCGCTGCAGCTCGCGGCGAACATCCCGCTGAACTGGGGGCTGATCCATGCGGCCGGGCTGGGTGTGCTGGGGGCGGGGATCGCGAGCCTGATCGCCACGCTCCTGTCGATCCCCGTGGCGCTGGGACTGCTTCGCCGCATCGGCCGGACCCGCCCACCGGGGGCCGGGCCGCTTGGTCCCGAGCTCGGGGTCCAGTGGCGCGCGGGCTGGCCGATGGCCGTGGCCTTTACCGCCGAGGGGGGCGGCTATGCGGTGGCGGGGCTGATGCTGGCGGGGCTGGGGGCGGCGGCGCTGGCGGCCAACCAGATCGTGCAGGCGGTGATGACGGTGCTCTACATGCTGCCGCTCGGCCTCGCGACGGCGACGTCATTGCAGGTGGGCTTTGCCCGCGGCGAGGGTACGGCGGCGCGGCTGCGCCCGGTGCTGGCGGCCGCGATCCTGACGGTGACGGTCTGGATGGGGCTGATCATCGCGGCGCTGGTGCTGGGCGGCGAGGCCGTCGCGCGGCTCCTCTCCGCCGATCCTGAGGTCATCGCGCTGGCCACCACGCTGTTTCTGGTGATGGCGCTGATGCAGGTGTTCGACGGGGTGCAGTCGGCCTCGATGGGGGCGCTGCGGGGCCTTCTGGACACGCGCTGGCCGATGGCGGTCACGCTGGCGGGCTACTGGGTCGTGGCCATGCCCGCCGCCTGGCTGCTGGGCTTTCCCGCCGGGCTGGGCGCGCCCGGGATCTGGCTGGGCTTTGCCATCGGGGTGGTGCTTGCGGCCGCGCTCCTGCCCTGGCGGTTCTGGCGGCTGACGCGCTGAGGCCGGGGCGCGTGGCGGGCGCGCCCTTGTCCCCCGGGGTCCGCGTCGTTCAGCCCGTTGGGGTGATGGCGGCGTGGGGCTTGCACGGATGGGTGGGAACCTCCCGGCGGGTGACGGCGCCGTCGAGGATGAAGACGACCTCGTCGCCCGGGTAGGGGCCGAAGGGCTCCTGCATGGGCGAGCTCTGCCACAGCCCGACCTTCAGGCCGAGGGCGGGGTCCTCGAAGGCGACGTGGATGCCCTGCTCGGGCAGGGGCGAGAGGAAGTCGGCCGGGTCGGGGCGGAGGAGGCGGGGGCGCATGGCGGCGGTCCTCGTGCTGGGGCAGGAGGCCCCGTGGCGGGTGGAGCCTCGCACCACCGTCGGGCGGCGTCCAGGCCGCCGTTCCGGGGGGGCGGCGACCGGCGGGTGGGGGCTCGGCGGGGGGCTCAGAGGCTGATGTCGATCCAGATGGTCTTGAGTTCCGTGTATTGCTCATGGGCGTGGATGCCGTTGTCGCGGCCGCCGAAGCCGGAGGCCTTGAAGCCGCCGAAGGGGGTGGAGATGTCGCCCTCGGAATAGGTGTTCACGCCGACGGTGCCGGCGCGGAGCTTGCGGGCATAGCGGTGGGCCCTGGCGATGGAGGCGGTGTAGAGCGTGGCGGCGAGGCCGTATTGCGTGGCGTTGGCGAGCGCGATGGCCTCGTCGTCGGTCTCGGCGCGGGTGACGCCGACGACGGGGCCGAAGATCTCCTGCTGGAAGATGTCCATCGTGGGCGTGACCTCGGCGAAGATGGTGGGCTTGAAGAGGAGCCCGCCCGCGCCCTCGCCGCCCGCCACCACGCGGGCGCCCTGTGCCTTGCCGCTGGCCACGAGGCCCGAGACCTTGGCGAAATGCGCGTCGCTGACCAGCGGGCCCTGCCTTGTGGCCGGGTCCAGCGGGTCGCCCAGCGGCCATCGGACCACCTGTTTCGCCAGTTCGGCGACCAGTTCGTCGTAGACGTCCCTGTGGGCGATGATGCGGCTGTTGGCGGTGCAGTTCTCGCCCATGTTCCAGAAGATCGCGCTGGCCTGGATGGCGGCGATGCGGGGGATGTCGGCGGCATCCGACAGCACCACCGCGGCGCTCTTGCCGCCCATCTCCAGGCAGACCTCCTTGAGGTTCGACTGGGCGGCGTATTCGAGGAACTTCCGCCCCACCTCGGTGGAGCCGGTGAAGGTGAGGGCGTCGACGTCCATGTGCCGGCCCAGCGGCTCGCCGGCGTCCGGGCCCATGCCGGTGACGACGTTCAGCACCCCCGGCGGCACGCCCGCCTCCAGCGCCAGCTCGGCCAGCCGCAGCGCGGTGAGGCTGGTCTGCTCGGCCGGCTTGACCACCACCGAGTTGCCCGTCGCGAGCGCCGGGCCGATCTTCCACGCCATCATCAGCAGCGGAAAGTTCCACGGCAGCACCGCGCCCACCACCCCCAGCGGCTCGCGCACCACCAGGGCCAGCGCGTCGGGGGCGGTGGGGGCGATCTGGCCATAGAGCTTGTCCTGCGCCTCGGCGTGCCAGCGGATCGCGTTGGCGGTCTCGGGGATGTCCAGCTCGAGGCAGTCCGAGACCGGCTTGCCGGCGTCCATCGCCTCCATCACCGCCAGCGCCTCGCGGTGCTCCATCACCAGATCGGCCAGCCGGCAGAGGATGCGCTTGCGCCCGGCCGGGTGCAGGTCGGCCCAGACCCCGGCCTCGAAGCTCCGGCGCGCGGCGGCGACGGCGGCGTCGACATCGGCGGCGGCGCAGGCGGGCAGGGTGGCGATGAGCGCGCCCGAATAGGGGTTGCGGGTCTCGAAGGTGGCACCCGAGCGGGCGGCGACGAAGCGGCCGTCGATCAGGGCGCCGCCGGGCAGCGTCAGCGATCGGGCGATGTCGGTGTAGGCGGTCATGGGGGCTCCTCTGGCGGGGGCGGGGTCCGGGGGGCGGGGTCCGGGGGGGCGGGGCGGCGGTCACGGCCGCGCGCCCGGCCCTTCCGGCGGCCGCGGAGGTCGCCGCCGCCGCTCATGCCTCGCCCGCCAGGGCGGGGAGTTCGCGGCGAAAGGGCACCGCGCCGGCGGAGGGCAGACCCAGCTCGCGCGCATGGCGGTGGCCGCCGTGGACGGCGGCGGCGATGGTGCCGGGCGCGAGGGCGTCGCCGATGCGGGCAAGGGTGCGCGGGCCTGCGGCGCCGGCGTCGATCCGCCGTCGCAGGTCGTGATGGAGCCCGTCCACCGGCCGGCGCATGGTGACGGTGACGAGGCTGGCACAGGCGATCTCGTGCTCGCGGGCCGTATAGACGCATTGCAGCGTGACGCTGTCCGTCCCGCGTTCGGTGAGGATGTGCAGGGGGACGATGCCGACGCCCATCTCGATCAGCCGCCGCTGGATGCGGGTCTGCTCCAGCGTGGTGTGGGTATAGTGCGAGACGTCGGCGGCGGGGGTGACCAGCGTCACCTCGAGGCCGCGGGAGCGCAGGAGCTCGGCCATCAGCCCGCCCATGTAGTAGTGGTCGTCGTCGAACACCACGACCGGGCCCGCGGGGGCCGCACCGGCGCAGATGTCGTCGGGGGTCAGCACCGCGGCGCCCGGGGCCACCGGGATCGGCGCGTGATTGGCCCGCCCCATGCCCGAGGGGCACCAGCGCGCCCCGGTCGCGACGACCACATGGTCGGCGCCGAAGTCGAGCACCTCGGCGGCGGTCATGCGGCTGTCGAGATAGACCGCGACATTGGGCATCCGGCCGATCTGATACGCCCGGTAATCGGCCACCCGGCGCCACTCGGCCAGCCCGGGCAGGCGGCTCTCCACCGCCACGCGGCCGCCGAGGCTCGTGCCCGCCTCGGCCAGCGTGACGGCGTAGCCGCGCTGGCCCAGCGCACGGGCGGCCTCCAGCCCGGCAGGGCCGGCGCCGACGATCAGGACCGACTCGTCGGCGTGGCGGGGCGGGATGCGCTCGGGGTGCCAGCCGCGGCGCCATTCCTCGCCCATGGTCGGGTTCTGGGTGCAGCGCATCGGCACGGCGTGGAAATCGGCGGTGACGCAGATGTTGCAGCCGATGCATTCGCGGATGTCGTCGCTGCGCCCCTCGCGGATCTTCAGCGGCAGGAACGGGTCGGCGATGGAGGGCCGCGCCGCGCCGATCAGGTCCAGCGCGCCCGAGCGCACCAGCGCCGCCATCGCATCGGGCGAGGTGTAGCGGCCCACCCCGACCACCGGTTTCGAGGTCACCTGTTTGACGAAGCTGACGTACCGGTCCTGAAACCCCTGCGCGGCGAAGCGCGCGGTCTGGCTGTCGTTCTCCCAGTCGCTGAGGTTGACGTCCCACAGGTCGGGCAGCTCGGCCAGCATCTCGACCACGTCGCGCCCCTCGGCCTCGCAGCTCAGACCGTCGGCGCCCATCAGCTCCTCGACCCCGAAGCGCAGGGCGACGGCGCAGGTGTCGCCCACGGCGGCGTGCGTGTCCTCCAGCACCTCGCGCAACAGCCGCACCCGGTTCTCCAGCGACCCGCCATATTCGTCGCCGCGGTCGTTCCAGCGGCGCGAGAGGAAATGCGACAGGGTGTTCAGGTCGTGGCCGGCATAGACATAGACGATGTCGAAGCCGGCGCGGCGGGCGCGGCGGGCGGCGTCCACATACCAGCGACGCAGGGTGCGGATGTCGGTGGCGTCCATCGCGCGGCCCTGCACCGGGTCCATGTGGATCACAGGGCGGGCCGACGGCCCCATCGGCACCTCGCGGCTGTAGCGGTTGGCCGCAGCCAGCCCGTCGTGGCAGGGCTCGATCCCGGCGAGCGCACCATGGGCGTGGATCTTGTCGCACATCCGGGCGAAGACCGGCAGGTCGGCATCGTCCCAGAGCCGCCCCTCGATCACCGGGCTGAGTTCGGAGGAGGGGTGGATCTCGACCTGTTCGGTGCAGACCACGCCCCAGCCCCCCTCGGCCTTGATCCCGCGCATCTCGGCCATCGAGGACGGATAGGCCCGCCCCATCCCGTTGCAGTGCGGCACCTGATAGAAGCGGTTGGGCGCGGTGACGGGGCCGATGCGCACCGGTTCGAACAGGATGTCGTGGCGCGGGTCGCGGGAGGCGGGTCGGTTCATGTCACCAGCTCCTTCGCTCCATCCCGCCGATCCCGGAGGGCACCCCTCGGCCGGCCGAGCGCCGCCCCCCGGGGACGCCCCGCAGCCCGGGCAGATTGATCCATGCCGGCGGGCCATGCAACCGCCCGGATCGCCTCGGCCGGCCGGTCCGCTGCCGCCCGGCGGCGAGGCTCGGCCGCAGCGGCGCCATCCTTGATCGCGCCGGGGCATCGTGCCAGTCTCGCCGCGGAGGTCGGCGGGATCATCGGCCGTGGCCAGCACCTCGCCCCTTGCCTGTCGCGCCGTCGCGGTGGCGACGGCCCTGTCTTCGGGGATGTCGCCGGCCCTGTCGGCGGAGGTCTTCGCCTGTCCCGACCCGCTGCTGACCGTGCAGGCAGGGACCGCGCCGCTGGCGGAGCGGGTCTGCGAGGCGGCGGCGGCCAAGGCGCTGTTGCTGTCCTGTGGCCTGTCGCAGCCGGACCCCATCAGGGTAGAGGTCGTGCCCGTGGCGGTGCACCCGGGCTTCGGCGCCTGCGTGGCGGTGTTCGACCCCGGGACCGGCTGCCTGCAGGTGACGGAGATGGAGCGTCTCGCCACGCTGCTGCCCGCGACCGATGCCCGCGGGGGGCTGCCGCCGGAGGCCGACTTCGCCCCGGCCATCGCCCATGCGATGGCGCATGCGCTGGTGCAGCAGTCCGCCGCCGGCATCGTCATCGTCGCGACCGAGCAGGAGTTCGTCGCCAGCGCCATCGAGACGGAGACGCTCGACCCGGCGCTGCGCGCGATCCTTCTGGAGGCGGACCCGGTCGCCCCGGGCGGCGCCCTCAGCCTCGTGCATCTCGGCATCTACGGGCTGGCGCCGCGCGCCTTTGCCAACAACGCCTGGCTCCTGTTCCGGCGCGAGGAGATGGGCTGCGCCCTCATCCGCGCGATCGTCGCCGGCGCGTTCCAGTTCCCGCGCCGGTGACGGCCCGGGCCGGATGGGGGAGACGGGGGGCGCGCAGGAGAGTCCCTCGCCGCGAGCCCGCGCGCCGTGGCCGGGGCTTGATCCAGGTCAGAGACGCCCGGCCGGCCCGTCTGGCAGGAGACGGCGGTGTGTCCGGAGGGACGCCACCGCGGGCCGCACGCCGGTCCGGTCGCACCGGCGTGCGGCCCGCGCCCTGCCCGACGCCCTCGCCCCCGAAGACGACCCCGAAGACGCCCCGGCAACACACCCCGAGGAGGTGCCCCATGTCCTGGACCCGTGTGCGACTGAAGGCCTTCGGCGGCCCCGAGCAGCTCGTCCTCGAAACCTTGGCCGAACTGCCCGAGCCCGGCCCCGGCGAGGTACGGCTGCGCGTGCTCGTGACCAGCGCGGCCTTCACCGATGTGATGATCCGCAAGGGCATGTATCCCGACGTCAGGGAAAAGCCGCCCTTCACCCCCGGCTACGACATGGTGGGCCTCGTCGATGCCGAGGGGCCCGGCGCGACGCGGTTCCGGCCCGGCGCGCGGCTGGCGGACATGACCACCCTCGGCGCCTGTGCGGAGTACCTCTGCCTGCCGGAGGAGCGGTTGACCCCGGTGCCCGAGGGGGTGTCCGACGTCGACGCGCTGGCGATGATCCTGTCGGCCGTCACCCCGTATCAGATGCTGCACCGCGTGGCGAAGCTCCGCGAGGGCCAGAGCCTGTTGATCCATGGGGCGGGGGGCGCGGTCGGCACGGCGATGCTGCAACTGGCGCGGGAGGCGGGGATCGCGGCCTTCGGCACCGACATCCCGACCAAACACGACCTCATCCGCAGCCTCGGGGCGACGCCGCTGGCCGCCGACATGCCCGGCGAGAGGCTCCGCGCGGCGACGGGCGGCGGGGTCGATGCCGTCTTCGACCCGCTCGGCGGCGCCAGCCTGCCGCGCTCGCGCAAGGCACTGAAACCGGGCGGCATGCTGGTCGCCTTCGGCTTTCAGAACGCGGTGCTGGGGCGCGGCGGGTCGATTCCGCTCGATTTCCTGCGGCTCAAGCTCCGGGGCTGGCTGCCCGGGGGCCATGCGACCGCCTTCTATTCCATCGGGGCGATGCGGCGGCGGCACCCGGAGTGGTTCCGCGCCGATCTGGAGACGCTGTTCGCGATGCTGGCCGAGGGGCGGATCGCCCCGGTGGTGGCCGAGGTGCTGCCGTTGGCACGGGTGCGCGAGGCCCATGCGCGCCTCGAGGCCGGCGCCGTCGGCGGCAAGCTGGTGCTGCGCGTGTCGGAGAGGTGAGCCCACCGCTGGAGGCGCCCGGCGTCCCCCGGCCACGGCCCGGCGGGGCGTGCGGCCATCGCGGCGGGGCGCGGCCGCTGCGGCGGGCATGCCGGGGCGCCGGGGGCAACGGCCAGGGGGGTGTGGCGCACGGCACCAGGGAGCAGGCTCGATCGAGGCCCGGGCAGGAGCCGGGCACGAGCCCCATGCGACCGGCCGGAGCGACGGGCGGCCGGAGGGACGGGCGGGCGGGCGAAGGACGGGCGGGCGGCGCCGCTGCCCGATCCCGGGTGCCCGGGCTGATCGAGGTCAAGTCGCCCCGCGCGGGGGCGTGATATCGGGCGGGGCGTTCCCTCATGCCTCGCCGGATGGCCCCGATGCCCGCCCGTCCCCCCTGCCTGCCGACCGACGGCGCGCCGCGTCCGACCGGCCGGGGTGCGCCCTGCCCGGCGCCCGGCGCCGCCTCGTCCGCGAGGGCCGCGCCATGCCCGTGACGCGCCGCGTCCTGTGGCTCCTGCTGGCCGTCCTGATCGTCGGCGCGATCGGGCTGACGTGGCAGCGCGACATGCGCGAGGTCGCCGCGCGGCTGGCCGAGGGCGCGGGCGTGATCGAGACAGGCTTCGGGCCGCTCGGCTGGGCCGAGGGCGGCGAGGGGCCACCGGTGCTGGCGATCCACGGCGCAGGCGGCGGGCACGATCAGGGGCGGCTCATGGCCGAGGCCTTCGTGCCGGCGGGATATCGCTGGATCGCGCCCTCGCGCTTCGGCTACCCGGGCTCGGCGATGCCGGCCGATGCCTCGACCGCCGCGCAGGCCGATGCCCTGGCCGAGCTGCTCGACGGGCTGGGGATCGCGCGGGTGGCGGTGCTCGCGATGTCCGGCGGCGGCCCTCCGGCATTGCAGTTCGCGCGGCGTCACCCGGACCGGACGCAGGCGCTGATCCTGCTGTCGCTCGCCCCCTATGCCCCGCTCACCGCCGAGGAGCAGGCGCTGCCGGTGCCGCTGTGGCTCTATGACGCGCTGTTCGCCACCGACCTGCCGCTCTGGGCGGTGCTGCGCCTCAGGCCGCGGGCGCTGGCGCCGATGTTCGACGCCCGACCCGAGCTCGCCGCGCAGATGACCGCGGAGGAGGCCGCCTTTCTCGACGCCATGATCGCGGCCTTCCTGCCGGTGACGCAGCGCCGCGCGGGGCTGGCGAACGAGGGCGCGGCGATCGACCCGGCCGCCGCGCTCGACCCGGCCGCGATCGGCGTGCCGGTGCTGCTCGTGCATGCCCGCGACGACCGGATCACCCCCGTCGCCACCGCCACATTCACCGCCGAGCGCCTGCCGCAGACCGAAACCCTGTACCTCGCCACCGGCGGCCACCTGCTGCTGGGCCATCACGCGGTGGTGCGGGAGCGCGTCGCCGGTTTCCTCGCCGCCCATGCGCCGCCCGCCGACGACCGACAGCCCGGGACCGCCCCATGACCCTGATGAAGCTCCTCCTCCTCGCCCTCGCGGCCCTGCTGACCGCCGCCGCCGCCCTCGGGCTCCGGGCCGAGTCCCGCGACCGGGCACAGGCCGCGCGGGTCTGGGCCGCGCTGGAGGCCCTGACCGAGGCCGACCCGCCGCGCTACGACCCCGCCATGGTCGAGGGCCTGCCCGAGGTCGCCCGGCGCTATTTCGCCCGCGCCATCGCGCCGGGCACGCCGCTGCACCGGGTCGTGCGGCTGGAGATGGAGGGCAGCTTCATCCTGAACGGCACCCCCATGCCGATGGCGGCGCGCCAGATCCTCGCGCCCCCGGCCCGCGGCTTCGTCTGGCAGGCCGGGATTGGCGCGGGGATGATGCGGTTCGCGGGCTCGGACGGATACCGGCGCGAGACGGGGCGCGAGACGGGGCGCCAGGCGGGGCGCGAGGCGGGGCGCGAGACGGGGCGCGAGGCGGGGCGCGAGGAGAGCTGGACCAGCTTCTGGCTGCACGGGCTGGTCCCGCTGGCGCGGATCGGCGGCACCCCGGACCACGCCCGCGCCGCCGCCACCCGCGTGATGATGGAGGCGATCTGGGCGCCCGCGACCCTCCTGCCGCAGTTCGGCGCGGAGTGGATCCAGACCGGGCCCGACAGCGCCGAGGTCCGCTTCGCCGATGCGCCGGGGCTGGAGCCCATGCGCCTCACCCTCGACGCCGGGGGCACGCCGCTCGAGGTCGTCGCGCTGCGCTGGACCGATGCCAACCCCGAGAGGGTCTGGCGGCTGCAACCCTTTGGCGGCCGGGTGCTGGAGACGGGCCTGCACGGCGGGTTCCGGATCCCCGTCCGCGTCGAGATGGGCAACATGTGGGGCACGCCCGAGGCGGCGCCCTTCTTCCTCGCCACCATCACCCGGGCCGAGTTCTGAGCGACCCGCGCCGGCCGAGACCGCTCTCGTGGGGGCCGCAGCCCGGCCGGGCACCCGGCACGGCGGGGCGGTGACGAGCACGCCCGACCGCCCCCGCCGGAGACCGACCGTGGCGCCGCCGCCACAGCGCCCGGGACCCGCGCGTTTCGGTTTGCCCGAATCGGGCCGGCCTGCTATCCGCCCCACGATCAAGGCCATGCCGGGAGAAGGCGGGGCGACCCGCCGCCGAAGGAGCAACCGCCCCGGAAACTCTCAGGTCCCAGGACCGGCACGGCTTCAACACTCCGGAAAGCGGCCCGCCACGGGCCCACCGAAGGAGAAAGCCCTCACCCGACGCACGGGGGCGAAACTCTCAGGTCCAGGGACGGAGGGGGCATGGCGGCGCTGCCGCCCATTCCTGGAGCGAGTCCATGACCTCTGTTGCCGTGATCGGCGCCGGTGTGACCGGCCTGACGACCGCCTATGAACTGCTCGACCGCGGGGTCGAGGTGACCGTGTTCGACCGCCACCGCTATGCCGCCATGGAGACGAGCCTCGCCAACGGCGGCCAGCTCTCGGCCTCCAACGCCGAGACGTGGACCCAGTGGGGCACCGTCCTCAAGGGCCTGAAGTGGATGCTGCAGGCCGATGCGCCGCTGCTGGTGAACCCGCGGCCGACGCTGCACAAGATCCGCTGGATGGCCGAGTTCCTGGGCAACATCCCGCACTATCGGCGCAACACGGTCGAGACCGTGCGCCTCGCCATCGCCGCCCGCGCCGTGCTGTTCGAGATGGCCGCGCGCGAAGGCATCGACTTCGACCTGGAACGCCGCGGCATCCTGCACTTCTATTCCCGCGCCGCCGACCTCGCCCATGCCCGCACGGTCAACGGCCTGCTCGCGCAGGGCGGGCTCGAGCGTCGCGAGGTCACGGCCGAGGAGATCCGCGCCATCGAGCCGGCGCTGTGCGGCGAGGTCGTGGGCGGCTTCCTGACCGAAAGCGACAGCTCGGGCGACATCCACAAGTTCAGCGTGGGCCTCGCGCGGGCCTGCGCCCGCCGCGGCGCGACGCTGCGCTTCGGCACCCCGGTCGAGGGCGTCGCGGCCGAGGGCGGGCGGATCCGTGTCGCCGCCGCGGGCCGCGACGAGCACTTCGACGCCGTCGTGATCTGCGCCGGCACGGCCAGCGGCGGGATCGCACGCGGCCTCGGCGACCGGGTCAACATCTATCCGGTCAAGGGCTACTCGATCACCGTGCAGCTCGACGCCGAGAGCCAGCGCGCCGCGCCCCGGGTCAGCCTCCTCGACGACCGGGCCAAGATCGTGGCCAGCCGCTTCGGCGCCGACCGCTTCCGCATCGCCGGCACGGCCGAGTTCAACGGCGCCAACCGCGACATCCGCGCCGACCGCATCCGCCCGCTGGTGGCGTGGTGCGAGGCGCATTTCCCGGGCGTCCGGACCGAGCACGTCACGCCCTGGGCCGGCCTGCGCCCGATGACCCCGTCGATGCTGCCGCGCGTGGGCCCCGGCCGGGCGCCGGGCGTGTTCTACAACACCGGGCACGGCCATCTCGGCTGGACCCTCTCGGCCGCCACCGCCCGGATCGTCGCCGAGGCCGTCGCCGCCCGGCACCCCGGCCGGCAGCTCCTTGCCGCGCCGCCCGTCGCCCGCGCCGCCTGACGGGAGCCCCTCAGCCCGCCTCGGCCCGGAGCGCGGCCGCCATGCCCTCGACGCGCATCCGCCCGAGGATGTCGGCGACGGCGGCGGTCCACCCGGGGTCGCGGATCAGGTCGGGCGGAAACAGGCCCGGCAGCCGCTGGAGGGCGGCGACCGTGGCGGCGGCGTCCCGGCCCCCCCGGGCCACGGCGGCGGCGATCTCGGCGGCGCGGGGGTCGTCAGGCAGCCCCGTGGCGCAGTGGTGCATCCAGGCCGCCACCGCCACCGCAAGGGGGCGAAACGGCAGGCCGCGGGCGCGGGCCTCGGCGGCCGGTGCCAGGATCCGCTGCGGCAGCTTCTGGGTGCCGTCGGCGGCGATCTGCGCCGTGGCATGGGCGATGGCCGGGTTGGCGAAGCGGGCCTCCAGCCTCCGGGCATAATCGGCCGCATCGCGCCCCGGCGTCACCGGCAGGGTGCGCGCAACCGCCCGCCAGTACCCCTCCAGCACGGCGCGCAGCACCGGGTCGGCCATGGCCGCGCGCACCGTCGCATGGCCGGCCCCGCCGCCGGCATAGGCGATCAGCGAATGCGCCCCGTTGAGCATCCGCAGTTTCATCGCCTCGAACGGCGCGACATCGGCGACGAACATCGCCCCGCCCGCCTCCCAGGCTGGACGGCCGAGGGGGAAGTCGCCCGCGATCACCCAGTCGAGGAAGGGCTCGGCCTCGACCGCCGCCCGGTCGTCGCAGCCGGTCAGCCGGGCCGCATCGGCGCGGGTGCGCCCGGTCGGGGCCGGGGTGATGCGGTCGACCATCGAGACCGGAAACGCCGCCTCGGCCGCGATCCGGTCGGCCAGCGCCGCGTCGCCGGCGCGGCGGGCGAAATCGGCCACCGCGCCGCGCAGGAGGGTGCCGTTCGCGGGCAGGTTGTCGCAGCACAGGATCGCCGGCGCCGGGATGCCCTCGGCCCAGCGCCGGCCCAGCGCGGCGGCCAGCAGCCCCAGCACCCCGCGCGGCCGCGCCGGATCGGCGAGGTCGGCCGCCACCGCAGGGTGCCGCGGGTCTGCGCCACCGCTCGCACGGTCGATGCCGTATGCCTTTTCGGTGACGGTGAGGGTGACGAGCCGCGTCCCGGGCCGGATCAGCGCGTCGAGGCTCGCGGCCGGATGCGGCCCGATGGCCCCCGCGATGGCCCCGATCACGCGGGCCTCGTCCCCCTCGGGGCCGCGCAGGATCAGCGTGAACCTGCCGTCCTGTTCGGCCAGGGCGCGCGCGATGCCGACGCTGCGCAGCGTCGCGGCGAGGATGCGCCAGTCGCCGCCCCCGGCGGCGAGGGCCGCGTCGGTCACCGCCGCCTGATGCGCCCGGTGAAAGGCGCCGGGACCGATGTGCAGGATGCCCGCGCCATGGGCCTCCGGCGTATAGGCGGGCGGGCGCGCAGGGCCGGTCGGCGGCGTCGCGCGGCCCGGGCGCGGCAGGTTCACCGCAGCGCCCCGGCCACCGGATGCGACAGCGCGGCGACGATGCCGCGCAGCTCGGCCAGCCCCTTCATCCGCCCGATCACCGGATAGCCCGGCTGCCCGCCGCGGCCGAGATCGTCGAGGATGTCCTGCCCGTGGTCGGGGCGAAAGGGGATGTCGGCATCGGCGCGCCCCGCGGCCCGCCGCCGCGCCTCCTCGCGCAGGACGGCGGCGATCAGCGCGACCTTGTCGGTGTCGCCGCCGAGGTGCTCGGCCTCGTGGAACGAGGCGGGCACCCCCGCCGTCTCGCGCCGGACATTGCGCAGGTGCAGAAAATGCACGCGGTCGCCCAGCCGCTCCATCATTCCGGGCAGGTCATTGTCGGGCCGCGCCCCCAGCGAGCCCGAACACAGCGTGATGCCGTTGGCCGGGCTGTCCACCGCCGCCACCACGGCGGCAAGGTCCGCCTCGGTCGACATCACCCGCGGCAGCCCGAGCAGCGGGAACGGCGGGTCGTCCGGGTGGCAGCACAGCCGCATGCCCAGCCGCTCGGCCGCAGGCGCCACCTCGGACAGGAAGTCGATCAGGTTGGCGCGCAGCCGCTCGGGCGGGATCCGGTCATAGGCGGCGAGATGGGCGCGCACGTCGTCCAGCGTCAGCCGCTCGGCCGCCCCCGGCAGGCCGAAGGCCACGGTGCGCGCCAGCCGCGCGCGGGCGGCCTCGTCCATCTCCGCATGGCGGCGGGCCGCCTGCTCGACCACCTCGGGGGCGAAATCCGCCGCCGCGCCCGCGCGCGCGAGGATGTGGATGTCGAAGGCCGCGAAATCCACCAGGTCGAAGCGCATGCAGGTGGCGCCGTTCGGCAGCCGCCAGGCGAGGTCCGTGCGGGTCCAGTCGAGCACCGGCATGAAGTTGTAGCAGATCACCCGGAGCCCCGCCGCCCGCAGCGTCGCCAGCGAGGCGATCCAGGCCGCCACATGGGCCCGCCAGTCGCCGCTCTGGCGCTTGATGTCCTCGCTCACGGGCAGACTCTCGACCACCTCCCAGGCGAGGCCCGAGGGCGCGCCGTCGCGCATCCGGGCGATCTCGGACCGGCGGCGGGCGACCTCGGCGGCGGGCCACTCCGCCCCGGTGGGAATGTGGTGCAGCGCGCTGACCACCCCCTCGACCCCGCACTGGAGCATGTCATCGACCGAACACCGATCGCCCGGTCCGAACCAACGCCACGTCTGCCGCATGCCCGCCTCCTGCACCTCGCCGGGTGGTAGCATGCCGCGGGCCGCTTGACTAGTATGGAAGTATGGATGTATGGTTGCGGCAGGAGGGGCGAGGATGGGAGGGCAGGCGATGTCGCATCATCGGGCGATGCTGGACGCCGAGGGCGCGGTCGGCCCGCAGCTCTATCGCCTGATCCGCGACCGCATCGTCTTTGGCGACCTCGCCCCCGGGGCCCGCATCTCGGAGACCGAGATCTCGGCGCTCTACCGCGTCAGCCGCCAGCCGGTGCGCGAGGCCTTCATAAAGCTGGCCGAGGAGGGGCTGGTCGCGGTGCGCCCGCAGCGGGGCACCTATGTGCGCAGGATCTCCGTCCCGGGCGTGATGGCGGCGCGCTTCGTGCGCGAGGCGGTGGAGGCCGACATCGCGCGGCTGGCGTCAGAGCGCGCCGGGGCCGAGGACCTCGCCGCGCTGGAGCGGCTGATCGCGGGACAGGCGGCCGAGGTCGCCGCCCCCGACCCGAGCCGCTTCATCGCGCTGGACGAGGCGTTCCATCAGCGTCTCGCCGTCGCCGCCGGACAGGGCGCCACCTGGGCGATCCTGGAGGGGCTGAAGACCCCGATGAACCGCGTCCGCAACCTCAGCGCCCGGCATTTCCCGCGCGAGAAGCTGGTGGCGCAGCACCGCGCCGTGCTGGCCGCGGTCGCCGCCGGCGATGCCCCGGCCGCCGACGCCGCGATGCGCACGCATCTGCGCGAGGTGCTCAACGACCTGCCCGGCATCGTGGAGGCGATGCCGGAGTTCTTCGACACCGCGGACAGTTGAGCCGCGGCCACCACAGAGGAGGAGACCATGACCATCAGACCCACCCGCCGGGCCCTCATCGCCACGGCGCTCGCGGTGCCGCTGGCGGCGCCCTTCATCGCCCGGCCGGCGCAGGCCCAGGCCGTTCGGATGCGGCTCGGCCATCTCGCCAACGAGCAGAACATCTGGCACAAGGCCTCGCTCAAATTCGCCGAGGAGCTGGCCGCCCTGACCGACGGCCGCATCGAGGTCGAGGTCTTCCCCAACGAGTCGCTCGGCCGCGAGATGGACCTCATCAACGGCATGCAGCTCGGCACCGCCGATCTGACCATCACCGGCGAGAGCCTGCAGAACTGGGCGCCCAAGGCCGCGCTGCTGGCGGTGCCCTATGCCTATCAGTCGCTCGACCACATGGACGAGGTCGCCTCGGGCGAGGTCGGCACCGACATCGAGGCGCAGATCGTCGACCGCGCCCAGGTCCGCCCCATCGCCTATTTCGCCCGCGGCCCGCGCAACCTGACCTCGAACCGCGCGATCCGCCACCCGTCCGAGCTGAACGGGCTGCGGCTGCGGGTGCCGAACGTGCCGCTGTTCGTGGGCGTGTGGTCGGCGCTGGGGGCCGCGCCGACGCCGATGGCGTTCTCCGAGGTCTTCACCTCGCTGCAGAACGGCACCATCGACGCGCAGGAGAACCCGCTCGCGCTGATCCGCTCGGCCAATTTCAACGAGGTCCAGAGCCACCTGAACCTGACCGAGCACGTGCGCTCCTGGATCTATCTCGCCATCTCCGAGATCACCTGGGGCCGGCTCTCGGCCGCCGATCAGGACGCGGTGATGGAGGCCGCCGCCCGCGCCCAGGCGCATGAGCGCGAGCTCTTCGTCGACGACGAGGCGGCCCTGGTGGCCGACCTCGAGGGGCTGGGCATGAGCTTTGTCGAGACCGACCAGGAGGCCTTTGCGACCGCCGCCCGCGACGCGGTGCTCGCCAATGTCTCGGACGAGATCCGCCCGACGGTCAGCGCGCTGTTCGACGCCTGATCCGGCCCGATCGCGGGCGCGCCGGCCCGGCGCGCCCGCTGCCACCCCGAAGGGAGCCCGGCGATGCGCCGCGCCGTCGTCCTTGTCGAGGCCGCCCTGGTGCGGCTGATGCGCTTCGCCGCGGGCCTCGCCTTTGCGGTGCTCTGTGGTGCGGTGATCGTGCAGGTGGTCGGGCGCAGCTTCGTGGGGGCCTCGCCGATCTGGACCGAGGAGCTCACGCGCTTTGCCCTGCTGTGGCTGGCGGCCTGCGGCGCGGGGCTGAGCCTGCGGACGGGCGATCTGGTCAATGTCGATCTGGTGGTCGAGGCGCTGCCCGACCCGCTGCCCTGGGCGTTCCGGCTGCTGGCCGCCCTCGCGACGCTGGGCTTCGCGCTGGTGCTGCTGGGGCCGGCGTGGCGCTTTGTCAGCATCGGGGTGCGGCAGACCTCGCCGGCGATGGGGCTGCGGATGGACTGGGTGCACCTGTCGGTGTGGGTGATGCTGGCGGGGCTGGCGGTGTTCGCCGCGCTGCGGGTGGCGGCGATGCTGACCGGCGCCTCGGACGGCCTGCCGCAACGCGAGGACGAAGAGGCCCCATGAACCTTGCCATCCTGATCGGCGTCTTCCTCCTCGGCCTTGCCGCGGGCATTCCGGTGGCGATCACGCTGGGGCTGTCCTCGCTGGCCTATCTCCTGGCCGCGGGCATCCCCGTCGTGGTCATCCCGCAGCGGATGTTCGCGGGCATCGACGTCTTCGTGCTGCTGTCGATCCCGGGCTTCATCCTGGCCGGCAACCTGATGAACCACGGCGGCATCACCGCGCGCATCATCCGCTTTGCCCAGGCGCTGGTGGGCTGGATGCGCGGCGGGCTGGGGCTGACCAACGTGGCCTCCTCGATGCTGTTCGGCGGCGTCTCGGGCACGGCGGTGGCCGATGCCGCCTCGATCGGGGGCGTGATGATCCCCGGCATGAAGCGCGCGGGCTATCCGGCGGATTTCTCGGCCGCGGTGACGGCGGCCTCCTCCACCGTGGGGCCGATGATCCCCCCCTCGGTGCCGATGATCATCGTCGGCGCGCTCTCGGGCATCTCGGTGGGGCAGATGTTCATCGCGGGCGCGGTGCCGGGCATCATGCTGGGCTGCGCCATGCTGCTGACCACCTATGTCATCGCGGTCCGCCGCGGCTTTCCCCGCCAGCCGTGGCAGGGGGTGCGCGAGCTGGGCGCGGCCTTCCTCGGGGCGTTCTGGGCGCTGGCGATGACCGCGCTGATCGTCGGCGGCCTGCTCACCGGCATGGCCACGCCGACCGAGACGGCGGTCGTCGCCTCGGTCTATGCGCTGGTGGTCGGGCTCTTCGTCTATGGCGACCTGCCGCTGCGCAAGGTGCCGAAGATCCTCGTCGACAGCGCCGTCGCCTCGGCCGCGATCCTCGTCTTGGTGGGCACCGCCAATGTCTTCGGCTGGATCCTGGTGTCCGAGCGCATCCCCCAGACCGTCGCCGCCGCGGTCCTGAGCGTCACCGACAACCGCTATGTGGTGATCCTGCTCATCAACCTCGTGCTCCTCTTCGTCGGCATGTTCATGGAGACGATCGCGGCGCTGATCGTGCTGTTCGTGCCGCTGCTGGCGCTGGCGACGGCGGTGGGGGTGGACCCGCTGCACTTTGCCGTCTTTGCGGTGCTGAACCTGATGATCGGCCTGACCACGCCGCCGGTGGGGGTGTGCCTGTTCGTCTGCGCCGGCATCGCGCGCCAGCCGCTCGCGCCCGTGGTCCGTGCGATCGCGCCGTTCCTGCTGTGCAACATCACCGTGCTGCTGCTCGTCAGCTACATCCCCGCGCTGTCGACCTGGCTGCCGCGGATGCTCTTCAACTGAGGTCAGCCATGTCCGCCCGCGCCCTCTGCCTGCATGCCGCCCATGACCTGCGCCTCGAGGCCGCGGCGGTGCCCGAACCCGGCCCGGGCGAGGTCACCGTCCGCCTCGGCGCGGGGGGGATCTGCGGCTCGGACCTGCACTATCTCCAGGACGGCGGGATCGGCCGGATCCGCGTGCGCGAGCCCATCGTGCTGGGCCACGAGGCCGCCGGCACCATCGAGGCCGCAGGCCCCGGGGTCGACCTCGCGCCCGGGCAGCCGGTCGCGCTGAACCCGTCGCGGCCCTGCGGCAGCTGCCGCTTCTGCGCCGAGGGGCTGGCGCAGCACTGCCTCGCCATGCGCTTTGCCGGCTCGGCGATGCATCTGCCCCACAGCCAGGGGTTCTTTCGCGACCGCCTGACCCTGCCGGCGGCGCAATGCGTGCCCCTGCCCGCCGGCACCGGCCTGACCGAGGGCGCCTGCGCCGAGCCGCTCGCCGTCTGCCTGCATGCGCTGGGCCAGGCCCCGGAGCTGGCGGGCCGGCGGGTGCTGGTGACCGGCGCGGGGCCCATCGGCGTGCTGGTGACGGCGCTCGCGGCACGGGCCGGCGCGGCCGAGGTGGTGACGACGGACCTCCAGGATCACGCGCTGGACGTGGCCGCCCGGATGGGCGCCACCACCCCGCTGAACGTCGGGCGCAGCCCCGACGCGCTGACGCCGTGGCAGGCCGACCGGGGCCGCATCGACGTGGCGTTCGAGTGCAGCGCCGCCCCGGCCGCCATCCGCGCCGCCCTGTCGGCGCTGCGCCCGCGCGGCACGCTGGTGCAGGTGGGCGGCGCGGGCGACACGCCCCTCCCCCTCGGCGAGATCGTCTCCCGCGAGATCACCCTGCGCGGCAGCTTCCGCTTTCACGGCGAGTTCGCACAGGCCGTGGCCCTGATCGCCACCCGCGCCGTCGATGTCCGCCCCATGCTCGCCCCGCCCGTCCCGCTGGAGCGGGCGGCCGATGCCTTCGCCCTCGCCGCCGACCGCAGCCGCGCGGTCAAGGTGCAGCTCTCCTTTGCCTGACCGCCCGAACGCCTGACCACCCGAACGCCCGACCACCCGAACGCCCGAAAGGACCCGACGGCATGCCCGTCCTCGCCCATGCGCCCCCAGGCGGGATCGCCGGCGCCCCATCCGCATCTCCGCCCCGCCCCGGGGGCCCGGCCGGCGCCACCCCATGACCGTCATCACCGAGATCGCCGACCTCGCGCGCCTGCACCGGGCGCGCGTGCCGCGGATGTTCTGGGACTATGTCGAGGTCGGCGCCTGGACCGGCAGCACCTTTCGCGCGAACACCGAGGATTTCGGGCGCCTCCACTTTCGCCAGCGCGTCGCCGTGAACATCGAGAACCGCAGCCTCGACACCACGCTCCTGGGCGAGCCCGTGTCGATGCCGCTGGGCCTCGCGCCCGTGGGGCTTCTGGGCATGCAGCACCCCGACGGCGAGATCCACGCCGCCCGCGCCGCCCGCGCCGAGGGCGTGCCCTTCACGCTCTCGACGATGTCGATGTGCTCGATCGAGGACGTGGCCGAGGCCACCGGCGCACCCTTCTGGTTCCAGCTCTACACCCTCCGCGACGAGGAGTTCCTGCGCCGCGTGCTCGCGCGCGCCCGGGCGGCCGGGGTGACGGCGCTGGTCCTGACGCTCGACCTTCAGGTGCAGGGGCAGCGCCATCTCGACCTCAGGAACCGGATGACGGCGCCGCCGCGGCTGACGCCGCTGAACCTCCTGCGCATCGCGCTGCGCCCGCGCTGGGCGCTGGGGATGCTGGGCACCCGCCGGCGCAGCTTCGGCAACATCGTCGGGCATGCGCGCGGGGTCGAGACGCTGGGCGACCTGATGGACTGGACCTCGCGGCAGTTCGACCAGCGGCTCGACTGGGAGAGGGTGCGCGAGATCCGCCGGCTCTGGGGCGGGCCGATGGTGCTGAAGGGCATCAACGACCCCGAGGACGCACGCCGCGCGCTCGCGGTCGGGGCGGACGCGATCCTGGTGTCGAACCACGGCGGCCGGCAGCTCGACGGGGCGCTCTCGACGGTGCGGATGCTGCCGCGCATCCTCGAGGCGGTGGGCGGGCGCAGCGAGGTCTGGCTCGACGGCGGGATCCGCTCGGGGCAGGACGTGCTGAAGGCGGTGGCGCTGGGCGCGCGCGCGGGCTTCGTCGGCCGCGCCTATACCTATGGGCTGGGCGCGATGGGCGCGGCCGGCGTGACCTGCGCGCTCGGGATCCTGCGCCGCGAGATGGACCTCACGATGGCCCTGTGCGGCGCGCGCGACATCGCCGGGATGGGCCGGCACAGCCTGCTGATCCCGCGCGACTTCGCCGGCGATTTCCTGCCCCTCGAGGAGGCCCCCCCGCGCCCCGACGGCGACGCGTGACCGCCGCGGGCCGCCCGGGCGAAGCCTCGCGCCCCGCGTGACCGCATCGCCCCGTCCGGCTCCCGCCCGGTTCCGGGCGCGAGCCCCGGCGCGGGCCTCGAGGCGCCCCCTCCCCCATGGCCGAGGCGCCCCGGGGAAAGCCGTCCGCGCCTGGGCCGTCGGGTGTGCGGGCGCACGGCCCGTCGTCGCAGCACAGTCGACGTCGGGCGTGGCCCCGGCCATCGCCACGCGCCGCCCCCCCGCCTCGCCTGCGACGACCCTCCGGAGCCGATCCCCGGGCTGGGGCGACGGGGGCCGGGGCGGAGGCTCCGCGGGGGATGATCGGCCATGGTCGGTGCCCCGGGTGCAGGCATCGCGACCGGCCCGGCAGGGCCGGTGCCGAGCCGGGGAGTCAGAACAGGATGCCGGCCAGCAGGTCGTCGGCATCGGCCGGCTGCGTGGCCTCCGGTCCGGCGACGGCCTCGCCGCAGAGCACGGCATGCACGTCGCGCTCGCGCTGCATGGTGTAGAGCCCGGCCAGATCGCGCAGCGCCCCGGCATCGACGGGGGCCTCGCCGTCATGCGCCACGATGGCGGACAGCGCCGTCAGCTCCGGCACGACCGCAGCGAGGGCGTCGCGCGCCTGTCCGGCCGTCGCGACGAGGCTCTCGGCGGCGCCGGCAACGGCCGCGCGGATCTGCGCGAGCCGGCGCTCGGCGGCCTCCGCCGCCGTGACCTGCGCCGTGCAGTCCGCCACGGCCTCGCGATAGCCGACCAGCGCCGTGTCGAAATCGGCGAAGGCCGACGGATCGAGCCCGCAGGACAGGGTCTCCATCGCGCGCCGGCACATGTCGCTGCCGCAGGCGCAGTTATGCGCGCTCTCCCGCACCGACCCGGCCAGCACCGCCAGCGGCGCCCGCACGCTGGCGGACTGCGACAGCAGCAGCGTGGCGTTGATGGCCGAGAGGTTGATCATGGTCGCGCTGGTGCCGAGGTTGGCAAAGAGGCGCACGGCCTCCTGCAGGCGCTCCTCGATCTCGACCGCCGCGGCGGCGGCCTCGGCCAGCGCGGGGCTCAGGGTGCTCTCGCAGGCCGCCGCGAGGTCGATGCTGTCGCGCTGCTGGCGCAGCAGCCGCGCCAGCCCGCCGTCGCCGGCCTGGGCCAGCAGGGTGCTGCGCGCCTCGCCCGCGACCGACGCGAGGCGGGCGAGCGACCCGTCGGCTGCGCCGCACACCGCCTCGGCATCCTCGGCGAGGGCCCGCAGCTGCGCCGCCGCGAGGGCGGCCACCGCCCGCTCGCGCCCCCTCGCGGCCCCGAGCATCGCCTCGACATGCTGGAGGCGCTGTGACATGGCGTCGCAGAACTGGATGGCCTCGATCAGGCCGCGGGTCTCGCTGCCGGTGGCGATGCGCAGGGCGTCCTCGAGCGTGACCACCGCGGCGCGTGCGTCCTTCACCTCCAGCGCGGCGACGACGCCCGCCTCCGTGGAGAGGTCGCGCCGCGCCCGGTCCAGCGCCTCGGAGGCGTGCTGCGTGGCCCTGCCGAGGCGCCGATGCGCCGCGACCACCGCCTCCAGCCCCTCGGCCAGGCCCGTGGCGTCCTGCCGCAGCGTCTGGCGGAGACGATGCAGACCCTCGATGTATTCCGCCAGGGTGCCGACCCTGAGCGACTCGGCCGTGACCCGCGTCTGGGTGGCCACCACGGCCAGCCGCCGCGCCTCGCGCAGCAGGATCTCGAGGGCCGTGCGCGCCCGCGTCAGCGACGTCTCGTCCAGCGTCGTCAGCTGGCCCCGCCGCACGGCCTCCTGCAACGCGCTGACGGCGTCACGAACGCCGGCAAGCGGGTCCATGTCCAGCCGCCCCGTCTCCAGCAGGCCGCGCAGGTCGGCGGCCTGCGCGGTCAGCGCGACCGCACTGCCATGGACATCCGAAAGCCGCTCGGCCACGCGGCCGAACCTGGCCACGCAGCTCTGCCGCGCCGCCGCCACGCGCCGCGCCGCGGCATCAGCCTCCTTGCCGTTCTCCATTGCGGACCACCCACCGCAGCTGTTCCAGCCGGCATGATCCGACGCAAAGGTTGACAGGACGTTCCCCCGCCAGAGGGACGGTGAAGCCAGCGGTTAAACTCTCGGCAACCCGGGCGTGATAGCGGTTCCGGCAAGTCAAGGGGGACGGCCGGATGATCACCCGAAATTGCTGCGCGGACCATGTTGAAATCACCATCTCGCCGGAGATCGGGGTCGCCGACGCCCCTGCCGCCCGGGATCTGCTGATCCAGGCCGTGGCCGAGGCCAGCACGACGCGGCCTGCCCGGCTCGAGCTCGGCGAGGGCACGGCCGCGGCGCCGGCGCTGCAACTCGCCGTGGCGGCACGCCGCGCGCTGGAGCCCCGCGGCGCCTTTGCCGGCTACGGCCCCCGCGCCGCCGCCCGGCTGGAGGACAGCGAAACCGGCACCGTAACCCCCTGACCGAATGACCCCCTGACCGAATGACCCCCTGACCGAACACCCCGCCACCGAGCCCCCTGACCGAGACCGGCCCGAGCGGGACCCACACCGAGGCAAGAGTAATGACCAAGACCGTCCTGACCGTCGACGACAGCAAAGCGATCCGGGACATGATCGCCTTCACGCTGCAGCCGCAGGGCTACAGGGTGATCGCCGCCGCCGACGGGGCGGAGGGGCTCGCGCTGTTCCGGCGCGAGGCCGTGAACCTCGTGATCACCGACCTGAACATGCCCGGCATGAACGGCATGGACCTGATCCGCCACCTGCGGGCCGAACCCCGGGGCGCCGGCGTGCCGATCGTGATGCTGACGACCGAGACCAAGCCCGAGATGAAGGCCCAGGGCAAGGCCGCGGGGGCAACGGGCTGGATCAACAAGCCCTTCGACGCCGACATGCTGCTCGCCGTCGCCAGAAAGCTGGCAGGCTGACATGGACGAGGTCAACCCCGCCGTCGCGACCTTCATCCAGGAGGCGCAGGAGCTGCTCGAGGGGCTCGAGGCGCTGCTGCTCGACCTCGAGGGCGCCGCCGCCCCCGAGCAGGTGGATGCGGTGTTCCGCGCCCTGCACACGATCAAGGGGTCGGGGTCGATGTTCGGCTTCACCGCCCTCGCCCGCTTCACCCATCACTTCGAGGATGCCTTCGACCGGGTCCGCGAGGGACGCCTCGCCGTGGATCCGCGGCTGATCGACCTGTCGCTGCGGGCGCGGGACCACATGATGGCGCTGCTGGCCTGCGGCGGCGACGGGCCCGAGGCGGCCGCGCTGGAGGCGTCGGGAGAGGCCGCGCACCTCCTGGCGGCACTGGCCGAGATCACCGGCGCGGTGCCGGCGCCCGCCGCGGCGGGGCAGCCGGCACGGGCCGCGGCGCCGGGCGCGCTCCGGCGCTGGCGGGTCCGCTTCCGCCCCGAGGCAGACGCGCTGAAGAACGGCATGCGGCCCGACCTGCTGATGGCCGAGCTGTCGGCGCTGGGGCGGGCCGAGATCCGCCTCGACCTCTCCGCCGTGCCGCCGCTGGACCGGCTGGTGCCGGACGAGAGCTGCCTCGCCTGGGACGTCGCCCTGGAGACCGACCAGCCCCGCGCCGCCATCGAGGCGGTGTTCATCTTCGCCGACGACGCCGAGCTCGCGATCGAGGAGATGGCGCCGGCCGGCAGCGCGGCGACGGCCCGGACCGCCGCCACCGCGCCGCCGCCGGGGGGTGCCCCGGCCCGCCCGCGGGCGGCCGAGGGCGAGAGCGTGCGGGTCGCCGCGACTCGGCTCGACGAGATCATGGACCAGCTCGGCGAGCTGGTGATCGCCCAGGCCCGCCTCCAGCAGATCGCCCAGGCCTCGGACAACCCGCTGCTGGAAACCATGGTCGAGGAGACCGAGCGGCTGGTGATCGGGCTGCGCGATTCCACCCTGTCGATCCGGATGCTGCCCATCGAGGTGGTGTTCGGCAAGTTCCGCCGCGTGGTCCGCGACCTCTCGGCCGAGCTGGGCAAGGATGTGGCGCTGGTCACCGAGGGCGGCGCGACCGAGATCGACAAGACCGTGATCGACCGGCTTTCGGAGCCGCTCGTGCACATGATCCGCAACAGCATGGACCACGGCATCGAGCCGGCCGGGGCCCGCCGCGCCCTCGGCAAGCCGGAGCGCGGGACGCTGCGCCTGTCCGCCTGGCAGGAGGGCGGCGAGGTGCTGATCGCGATCGAGGACGACGGCGCGGGGCTCGACGCCGAGGCGATCCGCACCAAGGCGGTGGAGCGCGGCCTCATCGCGCCGGACGCGCAGCCCTCGGCCGCGGAGCTGTACCAGCTGATCTTTGCGCCCGGCTTTTCCACGGCGCGCGCGCTGTCGTCGGTCTCGGGCCGCGGCGTGGGGATGGATGCGGTGCGCACCACGGTGGACGCGCTGCGCGGCGCGGTCGAGGTCGCCTCGACGCCGGGGCAGGGCACGCGGGTGACGCTGCGGCTGCCGGTGACGCTGGCGATCATCGACGGGCTGCTGGTGCGGCTGGGCACGTCGGTGTTCGTCATCCCCCTCGCCGCGGTGGAGGAATGCGTGGAGCTCGACAGCGCCGAGCGGCACCGCGAATCGGGCCGCACCATGCTGTGCATCCGCGAGCATCTGGTGCCGTTCCTCGATCTCGACGAGGTCTTCGGCCGTCCACCCAGCGCCGAGCCGCGGCGCCGGATCGTGATCGTGAAGGCCGACGGCCAGCGGCTGGGCCTCGTGGTCGACGACATCCTCGGCCAGAACCAGACCGTCATCAAGACCCTCAGCGTCTATCACCGCGAGGTCGCGGGCCTCGCCGGGGCCACCATCCTGGGCGACGGGGCGGTGGCGCTGATCATCGACGTCGCCACGCTGGCACGTGCGGCGGCCGCGGCGCGGGACGTCGCACAGCGCCCGGCAGCCTGAGGGAGGGGACGATGACAGCCACCCCGCAGACCACGGCCCGCCCCGACATGATGCTGATCTTCCGCCTGTCGGGCGAGGCCTTCGCCATCCCGGTCGGCTGCGTGCACGAGATCCTCGACCCCATCCCGATGGCGCCGGTGCCCAATGCGCCCGCCTTCGCGCCCGCGCTGGTCAACGTCCGCGGCACCATCGCGCCGCTGATCGACATCCGCCAGCGGCTGCGGATGCCTGCCGCCACGCCGGGGCCGGCAGCGCGGCTGATCGTGCTGGAGCTGCCGGTGCTGGGCACGTCGACGCGGCTCGCGATCCTCGGCGATGCGGTCGAGGAGGTGATCGAGGTCGATCTCGCCGCGCTCGAGCCGGTGCCTGACCTCGGCGCTCGCTGGCCCGAACAATACGTCCAGGGCATCGCCCGCCATGGCGACGGCCTCGTCATCCTTCTCAACCCCCAGACGCTGTTTCAACCCGACACACTGTCCGGAGCCGACCGCTCCGCCGTTGCCTGAACAAGGGACCGCTGCCATGCGCATCACCATCAAGGCCAAACTTATCGGGGCCTTCGCGGCCGTTCTTTTCATGATGGGCGGCATCGTGTGGCTCTCCGTCACCAACCTTGCCGCCGCCGACGACCGCACGGAACACCTGGTGCAGGTCACCGCCGAGAGCGTCCGGCTCGCGACCCGGCTGCGCGAGGACGTGGCGCTGCAGGGGCGGGCCATCCGGGACGTCCTGCTGGAACCGGACACCGAGGCCATGGCCCGGCGCTTTGACGAGTTCGAACGGTCGCGGTCCGACACCCTGGCGACGCATGGCCGGCTGTACGCGCTGGCCGATGACGAGATGCGGCGCTCGCTGGAGGAGCTCGAGACCGGCCTTCGGCGCTATTCCGACATCATCGAGAGCACCTATCTCCTCGCGCGCGAGAACACCAATGTGCGGGCCGCCACCGAGTCGCTGACGACCGGGCTCGCGGCCAATGCCGCGCTGGTCGAGGCGCTGGCGGCGCTGCAGACCGCGGCGCTGCGGGTGCAGAGCCTGCCGGCGGAGCGGATCGAGCTCCTGGTGGCGCAGGTCGAGGCCGAGGTACAGCATGCGGTGCGCCACGAAAAGAACGTGCTGCTCGCGGTCGACGATCAGACGCGGGCGGAACAGGCCGACCTCGCGCTCGCGCAGCATGCCCGCGCGCGGGCCCGGGTCGAGGAGCTGGAGCTTGCAATCGGCGGCGTTGCCCGTACCGAACAGGCGCGCGTCCGCGACGCCCTCGCCCGCTTCGAGCAGGTGCATGCCGGCATCGTGGCGCTTGGGCGCGAGAATGCCAACGGTCGCGCCGCGGCCCAGTTGCACGGCGAGATGGTGAGCGTCGGGGACACCAACACGCGCCTGCTCGACACGATCATCGCGCAGAACCAGGGGCGCATGGCAGAGGCCGTCGAGATCGCCGACGCCGCCTACGCCAGCGGCCGGACGCTCCTGCTGGGCGGCGCGGCGCTGGCGGCGTTGTTCGGGATCGTGGCCGGGACCTGGATCAGCCTGTCCATCAGCCGTGGCCTGAACCGGGCGGTGATGGTGGCGCGCGGTGTCGAGAAGGGCGACCTGTCGATGGACGCCCGGCCCACGTCGCGCGACGAGATCGGCGACCTCCTGGCCGCGATGGACAGCATGAACGGCTCGATGCGCGAGATCACCCAGGTGGCCGAGCGGATCAGCCAGGGCGACCTCTCGGTCCAGACCCGTCGGCGCTCGGATGTGGACAGCCTCGGCATCGCGCTGGAGACGATGCTGGCCAAGCTGCGCCAGGTCATCGAGAACGCCAGCGTCAGCGCCGACGGGGTGGCGAGCGGCGCCCAGGCGATGAGCGCCACCGCCGAACAGCTGAGCCAGGGCTCGACCGAGCAGGCGGCGGCGGCCGAGCAGGCCTCGTCCAGCATGGAGGAGATGTCGGCCAACATCCGCCAGTCGGCCGACAACGCCGCCCAGACCGAAAAGATCGCGACCCAGTCGGCGCGGGAGGCCGCCGACTCGGGCCGCGCGGTGGACGAGGCCGTGCGGGCGATGAAGACCATCGCCGAAAAGATCAACATCATCCAGGAGATCGCCCGGCAGACCGACCTTCTGGCACTGAACGCCGCGGTAGAGGCCGCGCGGGCGGGCCAGCACGGCAAGGGCTTCGCCGTGGTCGCCTCGGAGGTGCGCAAGCTGGCCGAGCGCAGCCAGCAGGCCGCGGCCGAGATCAGCGAGCTTTCGGGCAAGACGGTCGAGGTCAGTCAGAAGGCGGGCGAGATGCTGCAGGCGCTGGTGCCGTCGATCCAGCGCACCGCCGATCTGGTGCAGGAGATCAGCACCGCCACCCGCGAACAGAACGTCGGCGCCGACCAGATCAACGACGCGATCCGCGAGCTTGACACGGTGATCCAGCAGAACGCCTCCGCCAGCACCGAGGCCGCCAGCGTTTCGGAGGAACTCGCCGCGCAGGCCGAACAGCTGCGCAGTGTGATCGGCTTCTTCCGGCTGGGCAACGAGGGGGACACCGGACGCCCGCACATCCCCGCCGCTGCTGCGGCGCCCGCTGCCGCGCGGACGGTGGCACGTCCGGTCAGGGCGGCCCGCTCCACCCCGGTGGCGAAGCCGCGGCCGGCCGCCGACGAGCACGCTCCGGTCGCCGGTGCCGCATCGGCGAAAGGGCGGACGAACGGGGTCGCGCTCGACCTCGGCCCGGCGGACGTCTCCGATGCCGACTTCGTGCGCTACTGAGCGCGTGCAGCCGGCGTCGCCTCCCTTTGCGATGAGGTCCACATGTCTGCCGTTTCCGCCAACGACACTGCCCCGGCTGCGTCCGGTGGCACGGCGCCCGGGGGCGCCGCGGAGCCCCGCACCTATGTCACCTTCGAGCTCGCGGGTCAGGATTTTGCCGTGGACGTGACCCATGTCCGCGAGATCCTCGACCTGCAGCCCATCGCCGCGCTGCCCAATGCCCCGGGCGACCTGCTCGGCATGGTGGACGTCCGCGGCGAGGGCATCGCGGTCGTGGACCTGCCCGGCAAGCTCGGCCTCCGGGGCGGCACGAGCGCAGAGGACAGCCGCATCCTCGTGTTCGAACTGGGGGCCGAGCCGCCGACCCCGGTGGGGGTGATCGCCGATCGGGTCCTGAGCGTGATCGAGATCCCCGAGGCCGAGATCGAACGCACGCCCCGGGCCATGACGCGCTGGGACGCGGCGGTGATGCGCGGGGTTGCGCGGATCGGTGGCCGGCTGACCATGGTCCTCGCCCTCGACGGCCTGTTCTCCGACGCCCTTCCGGGCGAGTTCGACTTCGGCTGATCATGCTGGCGCCCTCCCCCCCGCTGGCCAGCCCCAGGATCGGCCCCGACGAGGTCGCCGCGCTGATCGAGGCCGCCCGCCGCGCCTCGGGGATCTCGATCTCGACCGAAAAGCACAGTTTTCTGGAGCTTCGGGTCGGGCGTCGCCTGCGCGAGACCGGCTGCGATGACTTCGCCGCCTATCTCGACCGCCTCCGCGGTCCCGGCGGCGCCGAGGAGATCCGTCACCTCGTCGAGGCCGTCGCCACCCACACCACCAGCTTCTTTCGCGAAAGGCCCCATTACGACTGGCTGGAGGCCGAGGGCCTCGCGGCGCTGGTCGAGGGCGGGGCGGGGCGCGCGCATTCCCTCACGGTGTGGAGCGCGGCCTGCTCGCTGGGCTCGGAGATGTGGAGCGCGGCCATGGTGCTCGATCGCTTCGGCGCCACGGTTCCGGGCGGGCTGCGCTGGAACGTGGTCGGCACCGACATCTCGCGCCGCATCCTGCGCCGCGCCGCGGCGGCGGTCTTTACCGAAGAGGAGATCACCGGCCTGCCGGAAGAGCTGCGTCGCCGTCACCTGCTGCGCTCCCGCGCGCCCGGGCGTGGCGGCACGCTCTATCGCATCGCGCCAGAGCTGCGCAGCCGGGCGAGGCTGGCCTGGGCCAACCTGGTGGCGCTGGATCCGGCCCTCTCGCTGACCGCCGATGTGATCTTTCTGCGCAACGTGCTCATCTATTTCGAGCCCTCCGACCGGGACCGGGCCGTCGCCGGCGTGCTCGCGCGCCTCAGAGCCGGCGGGATCCTGCTCCTCGGGCATTCCGAGTGCCTTGCGGACGCCCCCCGCGGGCTGCGCCAGATCGCCCCCACGATCTACAGGAAGGACTGACCGATGCGCGCGCCCCCGACCCGCTCCGGCCGACCGCCATGGCGGGTCCTGATCGTGGACGACAGCGCGGTCGTGCGCCAGGCGCTGAGCGAGATCATCGCCTCGGACCCCGAGCTCGAGGTGATGGGCACGGCCTCCGATCCGTTCGTGGCCGCGCAGCGGATGCGCGCCGAACGCCCCGACGTCATCACCCTCGACGTCGAGATGCCGCGCATGGACGGCGTGACCTTCCTGCGCAAGCTGATGGCGCAGCATCCGATCCCGGTGGTGATGTGCTCCTCGCTGGTGGGCTTCCGGTCGCAGACGCTGGCCGCCGCCATGGAGGCCGGCGCGGTGGAGGTGATCTGCAAGCCGCAGATGGGCGTGAAGGGCTTTCTGGACGACAGCCGGGTGATGATCTGCGACGCGGTCAAGGCCGCGGCGCAGGCGCGTCTGTCGGCGCTTCGGCCGGCCCCGGTGCAGGCGAAGCTGACCGCCGATGCCGTGCTGCCGCCGCCCCGCGCCACGGCCATGATCAAGACCACCGAGACGGTCATCGCCGCGGGCGCCTCCACCGGGGGGACCGAGGCGCTGAAGCTGTTCCTGTCGCAGATGCCGCCCGACTGTCCGGCCATCGTGATCGTGCAGCACATGCCCGAGATGTTCACCGCCGCCTTTGCCCGAAGGCTCGACGCGGAATGCGCGATCACCGTACGGGAGGCGCAGCACGGCGACCGGCTGCTGCGCGGCCATGCGCTGATCGCGCCCGGGGCGCGGCACACGCTGCTGCGGCGCTCGGGCGCGACCTATGGGGTGGAGGTCAGGGACGGCCCGCTGGTGTCGCGCCACCGGCCTTCGGTCGATGTGCTGTTCCGGTCGGTGGCCCGGTATGCGGGCGCCAATGCCATCGGGGTGATCATGACGGGCATGGGCGACGACGGGGCGCGCGGGCTGAAGGAGATGCGCGATGCCGGCGCGCGGACCCTGGGTCAGGATGCCGCAAGCTGCGTGGTCTACGGCATGCCGAAGGAGGCCGCGCGTCTGGGCGGCGTGGAGGAGGAGGTTCCGCTGCACCGGCTCGCCGGGGCCGTCCTGCGTCTGGCGGGACAGATGGCCGCCGGATGAGCCCCGCGGCCCCGGGGAGGTTGCGCGCGACGTCCCGTCGGCGCGCTCGGCGTCGGGACCCTCCGTGGGAAGTCCGGCCCGGCGCGATCTGGCGCGGTCGCGCAGGCGCGTGCGCCCCAGTGCCATCAGGAGGAGGGGTCGGGACAGGCCCGAGCCGGGCGAGAGCTGCGCCGGGCCATGGCCTCGGGCGATGCGCGCCTGCGGTCGTTGCGCCATCGGCCCGGGCGCCGGTTCGATCGTCGCGGCGCATGGGGAGGGCTCCGCCGGGCTCCATGCGGGCAGAGGCCGGGGCTCTGGCCGGTCGTCAGGTGGCCCTGGCGCAGGACCCCGCAGGCCATGGGGCGGCGGCCTTGCGGGCGGGGGCGTGATCGGCCAACATCAACTGACTTTCGGGGTGGCCCCGCGGCGGCCTTGCGGGCGGGGGCGTGATCCCCGCACCCTGCTGGCCTGGTCGGCCACCGGCGAGGCGGCGAAGCGCGTCAAGGCGTCGGGGATCACCCCGGGCGACTGACCGGGGAGGGCTTCGTTCCGCGGCCCCGGGGAGCGGACGCCTGTGGCGGCTCCGCAGGACGTGCGGAAGCTTCGAGCCCGGCCGTCGGGGCGCGGGTACCCCGGTCTCCGCAGAACGCCCGGAGGCTTCGCGCGCAGGCATGGGGTGGGGCGCCACGGTGGCTCCACAGGAGGTCCGGAGGTTTCGCGCCCGGGCGTCGGGGCGCGGGGACCCCGATCTCTGCAGGAGGTTCGGCCGCTTCGCGGCCGGGCGCCAGACCTCGGCGGGGGCTGCGGGCCGGGCGGGGCGACGGCGTGGGCGGATGGCCTCGGGCACGGACGAGGAAGGCCGGGCCGCAGACGGGGGCGCAGGACCGTTGGCGGTCGGCCGGCGGCGGCCCCTTGCTGCACTGCCTCGGGGGCTCCGCCTGGCCTGCGCCGGCCGGGGCCGACCTCACCCTGCCCCAGAAAACCGGCGACGACGGGGAAAGGCGCCTTCCCGGCGGGCAGATCGCGGCGGGCGGCCACGGCGGGGCGCGCGGGGGGTTGAATTCGGCGCCGGCAGGACGCAGCACGTCGGGGAGCGGACCGTCGGCGAGCCGATGGCCGCGCGCCGGGCCACAGGCGGGGCAGGTCGAAGGGCGGAACCTTGCCCCGGACCGGCCGATGGAGCTGACGGCGAAGGCCGGGGTCGCAGGCCCCCCGGCAGCGTGCGTGACGGTGCTGCGCGGCCCGCCCGCGCAGGCGATGGCCAGGCCGGGAGGACGATCAATGACAGCCCTGCCCCCGATGCTGACCCTGCCGGCCCTGCGGGCCGCCTTTGCCGCAGGCGCCACGCCGATGGACGTCGCCGAAGCGGTGATCGCGCGCCGCGCCGCGCTGGCCGATCCGGCGGTCTTCATCGCGCCGGTGCCCGACGACGCCCTGCGGGCCGCCGCCGCCGCGCTGATGGAAGGGCCGCGCGACCTGCCGCTGTGGGGCGTGCCCTATGCGGTCAAGGACAACATCGACGTGGCGGGCATGCCCACCACCGCCGCCTGTCCGGCCTTTGCCTACACCGCGCAGCGCGACGCCACCGTGATCGCGCGGCTGCGCGCGGCCGGGGCGCTGCTGATCGGCAAGACCAATCTGGACCAGTTCGCCACCGGGCTGAACGGCACGCGCTCGCCCTATGGCGCGCCGCGCTCGGTCTTCGACCCGGCGCATGTGTCGGGGGGGTCCTCGTCGGGCTCGGCGGTGGCGGTGGCCTCGGGGCTCTGCGCCTTTGCCCTCGGCACCGATACGGCGGGCTCGGGCCGGGTGCCGGCGGCGTTCAACAATCTGGTGGGCATCAAGCCGACGCCGGGGCTGGTGCCCAACACCGGGGTCGTGCCGGCCTGTCGGTCGCTCGATGTGGTGACGGTGTTTGCCGGCACGGTGGCCGATGGCGCGGCGGTGCGGCGGGTGATCGAGGGATACGACGCGGAGGATCCGTTTTCGCGGCAGGCGGAGCCCGTCGGCCTGCCGCCGGCGCCGCGGCTGGGCGTGCTGACCGGGGCCGAGCGCGAGTTTCACGGCAACCGCGAGGTCGAGGCCCTCTATGCGGCCGCCTGTGCGCGGGCAGAGGCGCTGGGGGCCACCCTCGTGCCCTTCGACTATGCCCCGTTCCGCGAGGCCGCGGCGCTGCTCTATGAGGGGCCGTGGGTGGCCGAACGCCTCGCCGCGATCGAGGGGTTTCTGGATGCCCGCCCCGAGGCGCTGGACCCCACGGTGCGGCGGATCATCGAGGGCGCGCGCGGCATGAGCGCGGTCGATGCGTTCCGCGGCCGCTACCGGCTGGAGGAGCTGCGCCAGAAGACCGCGCCGGTGTGGCGGGCGGTGGAAGCGCTTCTGCTGCCGACCTCGCCGACCACCTGCACGGTGGCCGAGATGCTCGCCGATCCCATCGGCCGCAACAGCCAGTTCGGGCGATACACCAATTTCGCCAATCTGATGGGCCTCGCCGCGATCGCGGTGCCGGCGGGCTTCGGCGCCTCGGGCCTGCCGGCCGGGGTGACGCTGATCGGCCCGGCCTTTTCCGACGATGCCCTGACCGGCCTTGCCGCCGCGCTGCATCATGCGGCCGGCAGCGGCATCGGGGCGGACCGCGGGGCGGCGCTTCCGCCGCCTGTGGCGGCCGAGGTGCCGGCCGGGATGCTGCCGATCGTGGTGGTGGGGGCGCATCTGTCGGGCATGCCGCTGAATGCCGAGCTGACCGGCCCGGGCGGCGTGCTGCTCGGGGCCGCCACGACCGCGCCGGAGTACCGGCTCTTTGCGCTGGCCGGTACGGTGCCGCCCAAGCCAGGCATGATCCGCGATCCGGGCTTCGAGGGGCCCGGCATCGCGGTGGAGGTCTGGGCGCTGCCTCCGGCCGCCTTCGGGCGCTTTGCGGCGCGGATTCCGGCGCCGCTGGGGCTGGGGACGGTGCGGCTGGCGGACGGGCGCGCACTCCCGGGGTTCCTGTGCGAGGCGCATGCCGTGGCCGGGGCCGAGGAGATCACCGCGCATGGCGGCTGGCGGGCCTGGCGGGCGTCGCGTGACGGCTGAGCGGGTGGGGGCTCAGGCCGGGGCGGGCGCGACGGGGGCGCGGGCGAGGCCCGAGCGTTCGAGGTGCCAGGCCACGCGCAGGGCGAGGTCCTCGCGGTGCGGGGCGGCGATGATCTGCACGCCGAAGGGCAGTCCGCCGGCGTCGGGCCAGACCGGCACCGCCACCACCGGCAGGCCGATGCAGGAGATCGGCTGGGTGAACAGGCCGATGTTGGGACGCAGGAGCACCTCCTGCCCGCCCAGCGTCAGGGTCTTCTGGCCGCTGCGGGGGGCGGCGCAGGGGGTGGCGGGGGCGAGCAGGATGTCGTGCTCGGCAAGGAGCGCGAGGGCGGCGTCGCGGGCGGCCCGGCGGAGCTTCTGCGCCTGCGCGACCCAGGGCGCGGGCAGCATGGCGCCGGCGATCAGGCGGTCGCGGACCTCCGGGTCGAAGTCGGCCGCGCGGGTCCGCAGGCGGGGCAGGTGCAGCGCGCCGCCCTCGGCCATGGTCACGAGATAGGCGGCGGCGCGGGCGGCCTCGGCGAGCGGAAACTCGGCCCGGCCGGCGTTCAGCGCCACGGCGACCTGCGCCACGGCCGCCAGCGCCCCGGCCTCGGCACGCTCGGCGAAGTAGCCGCCGAGGGTGGCGATGCGCAGCCCGTCGATGCCCCGCGGCAGCTCGGGGGTCAGTGGGGCGGGGGTGTCGGTGCGGCAGGCGGGGTCGGCCGGGTCGGGGCCGGCCATGGCGTCGACGGCGGCCGCGAGGTCGGCGGCCGAGCGCGCCAGCGGGCCGACATGGTCGAGCGAGGCGACGAAGGGGAAGCAGCCCGCGCGCGAGAGCCCGCCGAAGGTCGGCTTCAGCCCGAAGAGGCCGCAGAAGGCCGCCGGCACCCGGATGGAGCCGTTGGTGTCGGACCCCAGCGACAGCGCCACCATGCCCGCCGCGACCGCCGTGCCCGAGCCGCCCGAGGACCCGCCCGACATGCGCCCGGGGTCGTGCGGGTTGCGCGAGGGGCCGTCATGGGCGTTCTCGCCGGTGAAGTCATAGGCGTATTCGCCCATGTTCAGCGCCCCGAGGCAGAGGGCGCCGGCGGCCTCCAGCCGGGCGACGAGGGTGGCGTCGCGGGGGGCGGGGGGCTTGTCGCGTTCGATCCTGCTGCCGGCGCGGGTGACGAGGCCGGCAATGTCGAAGAGGTTCTTGGCCGCGAAGGGCACGCCGGCCAGCGGCCCGGGGTCGCGGCCCTGCGCCACGGCGGCATCCACCCGGGCGGCGGCGGCGCGGGCGCGCCCGGCGGTGACGTCGGTGAAGGCGCCGAGGCCGGGATTGGCGGCTGCGATGCGGGCGAGCGCGGCCTCGGCGATGTCGGCGGCGCGAGCCTCGCCCGAGCGGACGGCGGCGGCGATGGCGGTGGCGGGCCGGTCGAGGAGGCTCATGGCCGGAACACCGGGAGCGGCTCGGCCTCGTCCGACAGCGGCACGGCGGCGACGGTGGCGGCCATGGCCCGGGCGATGCGCAGATGGGTGGCCACGACGGCGGCGTCGGCCCCCTCCAGCGGCAGGTCGAGCAGCGGGGCCATGGCGGCGATCACGGCGTCGGGGTCGAACTCGGTCATGCGGCCTCGGCAAGGGCGGTTTCGAGCGCGGCGAGCGGGGCGACCCAGCCGACGATGCCGCCCTGCGCGGCGATCATGGCGAGGGTCGCGGCCTTGAACTCGGGGAAATAGCTCTCGGTGGCGTCCGAGACGAGCAGGCAGTCATAGCCGCGGTCGTTGGCCTCGCGCATCGAGGTCTGGACGCAGACCTCGGTGGTGACGCCGGCGAAGACGAGGTGCGTGAGCCCGAGGCCGGTGAGGCGGGCGTTGAGGCCGGTGGCCCAGAACATGCCCTTGCCGGGCTTGTCGAGGACGATCTCGCCGGGGACGGGGGCGAGGGCGGGCAGGATCGCGTTGCCGGGCTCGCCGGCGATCAGGAGCCGGCCCATGGGGCCCTCGTCGCCGATCCGGAGCGGGCCGCCGCCGCGGGCGCGCTTGGACGGCGGGCAGTCCGAGAGGTCGGGGCGGTGTGCCTCGCGGGTGTGGATGACCGGCCAGCCGCGGGCGCGGAAGAGCCCGATCAGGCGGGCGACGGTGGGGACGATGGCGGCGAGGCGGGAGACGTCGTTGCCCAGCGCCTCGCCGAAGCCGCCCGGCTCGATGAAGTCGCGCTGCATGTCGATGACGACGAGGGCGGTGCGGCCCGGGGCGAGCGGATAGGGGGAGGGGTCGGCGGGGACGGGGATCATGCGGACGCTCCGGGCGGCGGTGCGGGGTGGGAACGGCGCAGGGGGGCTTTCCGCCCCCCGTCCCCTCCGGGGACTCCCCCCGAGGATATTTTCGGAAAGATGAAGGGGTGGGGTGCCATCAGTGGCCCGCCATGTATTTGCCGATGGTGTTTCGGTCGGCCTCTGCGATGGGGAGGATGTGCGCGATGCGGCCACCGGACATGACGGCGACGCGGTCGGACAGCTCGAGGACCTCGTCGAGGTCCTCGGAGACGAGGAGGACGGCGGCGCCGCGGTTGCGCTGGTCCACGATCTGGGCGCGGATCTCGGCCACCGAGGCGAAGTCGAGGCCGAAGCAGGGGTTGGCGACGACGAGCACGCGCACGTCCGAGGACAGCTCGCGCGCGAGGACCGCGCGCTGGACGTTGCCGCCGGAGAGGTTCTCGATCGGGGTGTCGGTGGAGGGGGTCCGGACCCGGTAGCTGCCGATCAGCTCGGCGGCGCGGGCGTGCATGCGGGCGGGCCGCAGCCACCAGCCGAGGCCGGCCATGGGCGGCTTGTCGAAGCTGCGGAAGGCGATGTTCTCGGCCACGCTCATGCGCTTGACGGTGGCGTTGCGGAGGGGTTCCTCGGGCAGGCCGAAGACCTTGAAGCCGTCATAGTCGGCGCGGGTGGCGGCGAAGGGCCGCCCGTCGATCAGGATGCGGCCGTGGCGGAGCGGGCGCTGGCCGGCCAGCGCCTCGACCAGTTCGGACTGGCCGTTGCCCGAGACACCGGCGATGCCCAGGATCTCGCCCGGGCGGACCTTCAGGTCCACCGCCTGCACCGCCGGCAGCCCGTCGGCGGTGTCGACATGGAGCGCGGCGAGTTCGAGGCGGGGGCGGAGGGCCGGGTCCACCGGCTTGCGGGCGGCGGAGGTGCGGATCGTCGCCTCGCCGATCATCATGCGCGACATCTCGTCGGTGGAGAGCTCGCCCACCGTGCCGCCGCCGACGTTGCGGCCCCGGCGCAGCACCGTGACGCGGTCGCAATAGGCGGTCACCTCGCGGAACTTGTGGGTGATCATCAGGACCGTGATGTCGCCCCTGCCCGCCATCTGGTGCATCAGGCCGAGGATCTCGTCCGCCTCGCCCGGGGTCAGCACCGAGGTCGGCTCGTCGAGGATGAGGAAGCGCTGGTCGAGGTAGAGCTGCTTGAGGATCTCGAGCTTCTGCTTCTCGCCGGCGGCGAGGTCGGCGACGGGGCGGTCGAGCGGCACGCGAAAGGGCATCCGCTCCATGAAGGCGGCGAGGCGGGCGCGCTCGGTCTTCCAGTCGATCACGAGGGGGACGTCGCCGCGCGACAGCACCATGTTCTCGGCGCCCGTCAGGCAGGGGACGAGGGTGAAATGCTGATAGACCATGCCGATGCCGGCCGCGCGCGCCTCGCCCGGGGCGTGGATCGCGGTCTCGCGCCCGTCGAGGATCAGGCTGCCGCGGGTGGGCTGGTAGAAGCCCATGATGCATTTCACCAGCGTCGACTTGCCGGCGCCATTCTCGCCCAGAAGCGCGTGCACCTCGCCCGGCGCGACCTTGATCGAGACGTCCTCGAGCGCGACGAGGGCGCCGAAGTGCTTGCTCATGCCCACCGTCTCGAGCGCCATGCCGCGGGCCCGGGCGGGAGGCGCGGCGGGGGGCGGGGCGGCCATGTTCATGCCAGCACCTTCAGCAGGTCGGCCGAGGTGGCGACGGTGCCGAAGACGCCGCCCTGCATCTTGACCATCTGCACCGCGGCGTCGTGGTTCGAGCGCAGCGTGGCGCCGCAGCAATCCTCCAGCAGCAGGCATTCGAAGCCGCGGTCGTTGGCCTCGCGCATGGTGGTGTGGACGCAGACGTCGGTGGTGATGCCGGTCAGGATCAGGTTGCGGATGCCCGCCGTGCGGAGGATCAGCTCCAGGTCGGTGGCGCAGAAGCTGCCCTTGCCGGGCTTGTCGATGACGGTCTCGCCCGGCAGCGGGGCGAGCTCGGGGATGATCTCCCACCCCGGTTCGCCGCGCACGAGGATGCGGCCGCAGGGGCCCGGATCGCCGATCCCGGCGCCGATCCGCTGCGAGCGCCAGCGCTTGTTGGCGGGCAGGTCGCTCAGGTCCGGGCGGTGCCCCTCGCGGGTGTGGATGACGGTCAGGCCGGCGGCGCGGGCGGCGGCGAGGACCGCGCGGATGGGCTCGACCGGGGCGCGGGTCAGCGACAGGTCGTAGCCCATGGCATCGACATAGCCGCCCGGGCCGCAGAAGTCGGTCTGCATGTCGATGACGATCAGCACGGTGGCGCCGGGCCGGAACGCGCCGTCGAAGGGCCAGGGATAGGGGTCGGCCGCGACCTGCGGCAGGGTCGGGCGATGCGGGGCGGTCATGGCCGGGCCTCCTGTCTCATCGGACGATGGACAGCTCGCCCGGGGCGCCGCTGGCCCCGGCCTTGCGGGCCGTCGCGATCATGATGAAGAGCGTCAGGATGTAGGGGGCGGCGTTGAAGAAGTAATAGCCCTGCGAGATGCCGACCGCCTGCAGCGCCGGGCCCAGCGCGCCGGCCGCCCCGAACAGGAGCGCGGCGAGCACGCAGCGCAGCGGGTCCCAGCGGGCGAAGATGACCAGCGCCACGGCCATGAGCCCCTGCCCCGAGGACAGCCCCTCGGTCCAGACCCCGGGGTGCGACAGCGACAGGAACGCCCCGCCCACGCCCGCCAGCGACCCGCCGATGGCGGTGGCGAGGATGCGCACGCGGATCGGGTTCACCCCCATGGCGCGGGCCGCGGGCTCGCTGTCGCCGGTCATGCGCAGGATCAGCCCCGGGCGGGTGTTGGCGAAGCCCCACCACAGCACCCCCGCCAGCGCGATGCCGACGAAGAACAGCGGGTTGATCTGAAGCGCCCAGGACAGCGACGGGTTCGAGGTCCAGAAGCCGAGGTCGATGGGCTGGATCCGCGGCGCCGAGGGCTGGATGTAGGGCTTGCCGAAGAAGAACGCGAGGCCGACGCCGAAGGACATCATGGCGATGCCGACGGCGATGTCGTTGACCCGCGGCAGCGAGCAGATCACGCCATGCATGAGGCCGAGGAGGAACCCGATGCCCATGGCCGCGAGCACCCCGAGCCAGGGCGAGCCCGAGTGGAACGCAACCGCGAAGGCGCCCATCGCCCCCAGCACCAGCGTGCCCTCCAGCCCGAGGTTGATGCGGCCGGATTTCTCGGTGATGGTCTCGCCCAGCGCGACGAACAGGAACGGGATCGAGACGCGGATCGCCCCTCCCAGCATGGCGGTGAGGACGACGCCGAGGGCCTCCCAGCTCATGGCCGCCGTCCCGGCAACGCGCCGAGCCGACCCTGCAGCGTGTCCGACGCCAGCAGCACCACGAAGATCAGCCCCTGGAGGACCAGTGCGGTGGCGTCCGGCAGGCCCATGCGGCGCTGGATCAGCCCTCCCGAGGCGTCGATGGCGCCGAAGAGGATGGCGACGGGCAGGATCGCGAGCGGGTTCTGCCGGGCGAGAAACGCGACGAGGATGCCGGTGAAGCCATAGCCCGCCGCGATGGCGGCGTTGGCCTGGCCGTGGACGGCCGCGACCTCGAAGAACCCGGCGAGGCCGGCACAGGCCCCGGCGATGGCGGCGCAGGCGATCATCAGCCGGCCCACCGGCAGCCCCTGCGCGAGGGCGGCGCGCGGGTTGCCCCCGGTGACGCGGGCGGCGAAGCCGAAGGTGGTGCGCGTCATCAGCAGCCACAGCAGCACCGACAGCACCACCCCGGCGGCGAGGCCCCAGTGGATGCTGGTTCCGGGGATCGTGCCGACCATGTAGTCGCGCCCGATCGGCATGGTCGAGGGCCGGTTCGCCGAGGCCGGGTCGCGCAGCGCGCCCTCGATGAAGAAGAAGCTGATGGCGATGGCGATATAGGTCAGCAGCAGGGTCGAGATCGTCTCGTTGACCCCGCGGGCGTGCCGCAGCCAGCCGGCCAGCCCCATCCAGGCGCCGCCCGCCGCCGTCGCCGCCAGCACCATCAGCACCAGCGTCGGCGCCACCGGAAAACCGTTCGACACCAGCGGGATCGCGGCGGCCGCCGCGGCCAGCCCCCCGAGCACCAGCGCGCCCTCGGCACCCAGCATGGTCAGCCCGATCCGCGCCGGGATGGCGAAGGCGAGCGCGGTCAGGATCAGCGGCGCGGCCCGGCTGAGGGTGTTCTGGATCGAGAACCAGCTCCCGAAGCCGCCGCGCCAGACCAGCTCGAAATACTGCACCGGGCTCTTGCCCAGCGCGAGCAGGAACACCGAGAAGATCGCCGCCGAGACGATCAGCGCCCCGAGCGGGATCGCGAGCCCGGCGGCGACGGCGCGCAGCCGGTCGGTGAGGACCGGGACGGCGACGGTGGAGGCGGGATCGGCCTGAAGCATCCGGGCACCGGCGGGCGAGGGGCGGAGGGGCCGCCGACGGCGGCCCCCGGGATGGTCAGGTGATCGAGCCGCGGACGCCCTCGAGCAGGAAGTTCATCGCGTCGAGCGTCGGGTCGTAGTTGTCGTAGGTGCCCTCGAGCACGCGGTTCCCGGCGTTGTCGTAGAGCGGGCCGACATAGATCGGCTTGCCCTCGCGCAGCCCGGCTATGGCGGCCTCGGCGGCGGCGATCCCCTCGGGCGTGGCCCCGGCCCCGAAGGGCGAGTTGCGCACCATGTCGTTGTGATAGCCGCCCACCACCATGTTCGGCAGCGGCTCGCCCCGCGACAGCAGGTCGGCATAGAGCGCGTAGATCGTCTCCCACTTGTATTCGGCGCCGGTGATGAAGCCGTTGGGGGCGAGGTCGTACTGGCTCGCGTTGTGGCCCAGCGTCTTGATCCCACGGGCCTCGGCGGTCTCGATCACCACCTTGGGGCCGTCGACATGGCAGGTGATGACGTCGCAGCCGGCGTCGATCAGCGCGTTGGTGGCCTCGGCCTCGCGCACCGGGAGCGACCAGTCGCCGGTGAAGATGAGCTGCACCTCGGCATCGGGGCGCACCGAGCGGGCGCCGAGCAGGACCGAGTTGATGTTCGACAGCACCGAGGGGATCGGCTTGGCGGCGACGAAGCCGATGCGGCCGCTACTCGAGAGCCCGGCCGCGACGCCGTTCACGTAATGCGCCTGGTTGAGATAGCAGAAATAGCTGCCGAGGTTGGCCGGATGCGCCGCCTCGTTCCACAGCGGCGCGGCGTGGCGGAACTGCACGTCGGGATAGCGCTCGGCGAGCTGGATCATGAAGGGGTCGAAGTAACCGAACGAGGTGCCGAGGATCAGGTTGGCGCCGTCGAGGTTGATCATCGACTCCATCGAGCGCAGGACCGCCTGGGTCTCGGGGACGTTCTCCTCCTCGATGACGGTGACGTAGGGGACCTCGCGCAGGATGTCCATGGCGACGGCATGGGCCTGGTTCCAGCCGAAGTCGTCGCGCGGGCCGACATAGACGGCCCCGAGGATGACGTCGGTCGAGGCGCGTGCCGGGCGGGCAAGGCCCATCGGCAGCGTCGCCGCGGCGAGGCCGGCGGCCCCGCCCTTGAGGAGGCGGCGGCGGGTGAGGGGGGCGTGGGGCATGGGCGACCTCCGGGAGCTGGTGGCGGGGGGCTGGTGCGCGGGGGCGTGGGGCTAGGCGGGCAGTGCTGAGCCACCTCACGCGCCGCCGCGACGCCGGTCAAAACACCGGTGAAAGGGCGCCCCTCCGGCGCCGGCCGACGCGGAAAAATGCACCGGAAATGTCACGAATTGCCGTGAAATGCGGCGGGCGGCGCGTGGGCCTGCCCGGCCGCCGCCCGGGGGGGGCGACTCGGGGCGGCTCAGCCCTGTGGCGCGGTGGCCCCATAGGTCGCCTGCAACCGCGACAGCAGATAGGCGTCGGCGCGGATGGGCGGGTATCGCGGCGCCGCGCCGGGGGCGAGGCAGCCGGGCAGGCAGGCGACCTCGGCCTCGGGGTTGGGATCGAGGAAGAAGGCGACAGACCGGCGCTCGCGGCCCGCGGGGTTGACCACCCGGTGCGGGGTCGAGACGTAGATGTCGTTGGTCCATCGCATCAGGCAGTCGCCGATGTTGCAGACGAAGGCGCCGGGGATGTGCGGCGCCGCGATCCAGTCGCCGGCGCGGGTGCGGACCTCGAGGCCGGCGACCCCGTCGGTCAGCAGGAGCGTCACGTTGCCATAGTCGGTGTGCGCGCCGGCGCCGAGCTGCCCGGCCTCCATGGCGTCCGGCCGGGCGGGATAATGCAGGAGCCGCAGCGTCGCCATCGGACGGTCGAGCTTGTCCTCGAAGAAGTCGGGCGCGAGGCCCAGATCGACCGCAAAGGCCCGGTGCAGCGCCCGCCCGACGCCCCAGACCGCGTCGAAATAGGCCAGCACTGCGTCGCGAAAACCCGGCAGCGCTGGCCAGAGGTTGGGCGCGCGGAACATCGCCCCGGCCAGCAGCTCGGGGTCGTCCGGGGCCAGCTCCAGCCCGACGTTGAACGCCTGTTTCAGGTCGGCGGGCTGCGCGGGATCCAGCGCCTCGCCCCGCAGCGGGACATGGCCGCGGTTGCCCGTGGTCGGACCCAGCGCCACCGCGGCGCGCACCGGCTCGGGCGCCGCGAACAGCCGGTCGGCCTGTTCGAAGATGCCCGACAGCATCTCCGGCGGCAGGCCATGGCCGGTGACGTAGAAGAAGCCCGGGCCACGGCAGGCGGCGCCGATCGCGGCGGCGACCGCGTCGGTCCTGCCGGCCATCAGCGGGGCGATGTCGATGACGGGGATCTCGGTCATGGTCGGTTTCCTCGGGGGGT